>Ga0137381_10001181_pt1 | contig 17320 bp, 20 predicted proteins | sample SagtaG_16_FD_104808 | JGI IMG/M metagenome (GOLD analysis project Ga0137381, IMG submission 104808) | Vadose zone soil microbial communities from Sagehorn Ranch, Mendocino, California, USA - Sage2_L_115_16 metaG | ecosystem: Environmental > Terrestrial > Soil > Vadose zone | place: USA... | reverse complement strand
CGAGCCCGCCCACCTCGCACACGGTGAGCCAGTTCTGGGTGCGTTTGCCGGCGCGGATGCCGACGATGTTCACCCCGGTCAGCGCGGCCACGAGCAGCGCGGCGTAGACCGCCGAGGAGCGCTCGCCGAGCGGAAAGAGGCGCGTGCAATAGTCCCCGAATACGAATGCGAGCAACGCGATCGAGCCCGCGGCGATCACGGTCATGCGCGCCCAGGCGTAGAGAAAGGAGAGTTCCCTCCCGAAAGCGCGGCGCACAAAGTGGTAGTCGCCGCCCGCGTGAGGATAGGCCGTCGCAAGCTCGGCATAGCAAAGGGCTCCGATCACCGACACGACCCCGCCGGCAATCCACACGGCGATCATGACCCATTCGGAATCGACATTGACAGCCACGAGAGAAGGCGTCTTGAAAATGCCGGCGCCGATGACGAGGCCGACGACGATGCCGACGGCGTCGCCGAGCGAGAGGGTCTGCGCGGGGCCGGCCGCGGAGTGCTGCGGGGGATTCTCGGAGGAAGACATGGGATCCCAGTCTCAGATCGCGAGAAAACGCGCCGTGTGCGGATTGCGGCGACGCAGCGAAGGAAAACATTCCTCGAGAGGCAGGCCGAGGAGCGCGTTCGCCGCGCGGGCGCGGGCCTTCAGCTCGGCCCAGGCGACGCGCGGCGGCCCGCCGCGCATCGCGAAGGCGATCAGGTTGTCCTTTTCCCCGGCGAGCAGCAGCGTCGGCCGGCGGCCGAAGCTCTTTTCCATGCGCTCGCAGTGCCGCTCGATCCTCTTGTCGTCCGACATGAAGTTCGCGACCATCACGCCCGGCGAGCGCAGCGCGGCGAACGCGCCGTCGTAGAACGACTGCGTGCAGAGTCCGTCCGCGGGCTTGCCGTTGACGAAGCCGTCCACCACGAGCACGTCCGCGCTCGCGGGACGCTCTAGCACCACCTCGGCGCCGTCGCCTATCACGATTTCGAGGCGCTCGTCTTCCGCGGGAAAATGAAAAAACTTGCGCGCGACTGTCACGATCCCCGGATCGATCTCCGCGACGGTCACGCGCGTCGCGGGCATCCTCTGATGGATGAAGCGCGCCATCGAGCCCCCTCCCAGTCCCACCATGAGCACGTCGCGCGGCCTCGGGCGGAAAAGCAGGAAGGCCATCATCGCGCGCACGTAGTCGAGCTCGATCCGGTCGGGCGCGTCCAGGCGCATCGCGCTCTGGATCGCGTTACCGCCGATCTGCAGCAAGCGCACGCCTCCTTCCTCGACGATCTCGACGGCCTTGTGGCCGGCAAACCACTTGCGAAGGCGATTCATCTTTCAGGTTCGTCAGAAATCCGCACTGAGGACGTCTATACAACGCTCCGCCGGCTGAACGGTGCCAAAGTGGCGCCGTTCGAACCGGCGGAATCAAAGCGGCTGCTTGAGCAGTCTGCTTTTGATCTTACTTTACCTGCGTGGTGAGCGGCTTGCCTTTTTCAACGAAGAAGGCCGCAAGCAGTTTTGTGGGTGTTTCCCCGGTGTTTTTCCCTTGATGAATTTTTCCGGCTTCGATGAAGAGCGAGTCGCCGGCTTTCAGGTTTACCGTGGGCCTGCCTTCGACCTCGAGCGCCAGAGTGCCTTCCACGACATAGGCCATCACATCGCCTGGATGAGTGTGCCGCCCTTCGGCCGCGCCGGGGGCGATTTCGACCGCAGCCATCACGCCCTCTCGCCCCTGAACGCTGAGATCCTTCTTCTGAAGGACTTTCCGCTGGATGGGATCCTGCTGCGCGTTCAGCACCTGAATGCCCCAAATTCCCGCCGCCGCGGCGACGGCGACGGTTGCAGCCAGGGTCAATTTGGTCATGGTTTCTCCTCCGGTTGGTTTTTACCGCGGCGAGGCTGGCAAACACAGTACCGCATTCGCCGCGCGCAGTCGAGCTAGCGGGCGGCGGTGAGCTTGCCGAGAAAAGCGCGCACGCGCTTCGCATTGGTGCCGAAGTCGCTGCGGCCCACGCGCGAGAGCGAGCGCACGTCCACGCGGCTGCCGGCGCCTTCGGGCGTGACCCGCACGACGATGTCGTCCTTGAAGCCGAACAGCAGCGTCGTGTCGGTCGCCTCGATGCGGCCCTCCGCGGGAACGCTCGAAACGATGATCCAGCCCATCGCGCGCGCCGCGGCCAGTGCGCGATCGAATGCCGCGCCGGCCGGCATGTTCAGGCTCACCGGCGCGATGTCGGGGTAGCCCTTCTTCTGTTCCGCAGCGGTCTCGGGGCTGTAGTCGACCTTGTTTTCCGCGCCCTGGCGCACCTCCAGCATCGCGACGAAACGCGGCGGGTTGTCGGCGTCGGTGCTGATGTCGTGGATGCGCGGCACATGCTGCACCACGTAGTAGTAGTAGGCCGGAAACCCGAATGTGAGCGCCCCCATCACCAGGCCCGCGATTCCGGTCACGAGCGCCTGCCGCGCGCCCGCCACGCCCGCCCAGACGACGCCGACGAGCGAGACGGCCAGCGCGGCGAGCGCGCTCCAGCCCGCCACCCTGAGGACCGAGATTCCGTCGCGGTAGGACCACAGGCCGAAGCGGTAGCCGAGGCCGGAGAGAAGCTCCGCCGCGGCGCAGGCAAGGCCCAGTATCAGCCCGCCCCAGACCACGGCGCGGCCGATCCTTCGGGTTCTGTCCGACTGGGATTGCAGGGATTGCATTGTCGCGATCATTTCATCCATGGAAACACCTCCTTTGTTTGGTGTGGCGCGATGTCAGGCGCCGGCCGGCGCCGGCTCGTCGGGCGCGAAATCCAGCTCGAGCTTGGCGCCGTTCGGGTCGTGAAAGAAAATCTGCCAGGTGCCGTATCCGGCCTGCCGCCGCAGTTCGAACTTGACGCCTTTTGCCTTGAGCTTCGCCATCGTGCCTTTCAGGTCGGTGGCGCTGAACGCCATGTGATCGACCGCGCCCGCCGGGTCGTCGGGCATGCGGCTGCCCGCGACGATATGCACGACCGGCTCTCCGCCGGCGTAAAACCACGCGCCGGGGAAATTGAGCGGCGGCCGCGGCCCCTCGGTGAAGCCGAGGATCCCGATGTAGAACGCGCGCGTCGCCTCGAGATCTTCGGTGAGCACGGTGAAGTGGTTCAATCCCCGGATCGCCATGCGCCGCCTCTCAAGCGATGTCGCCGGACGCGACGCGCCTCACTCCGGCTTTCTGCATTTTCTCCCGGGCCGCGGCCAGCGACCCCTGGTTGTCGATCGCGCGGCAGGCGTCCTCGATCACCACGGCGGCGAAGCCGAGCTTGCGCGCATCGAGCGCCGTCCACGCCACGCAGAAGTCGGTGGCGAGTCCGCACACGAATACGCGCTTGATGCCGCGCTCGCGCAGGTAGCCGTCCAGGCCGGTCTTGATCTTGCCGTCGGCCTCGATGAAGGCCGAGTAGCTGTCCACCTCCTTGTGCCAGCCCTTGCGGATCACGAGCTGCGCGTGCGGAACGGAAAGGTCCTTGTGCAGCGCCGCCCCGTCGCCCCCTTGCAGGCAGTGATCGGGCCACAGAACCTGCTCGCCATAGGGAAGCTTCACCGTGTCGAACGGCTTCCTGCCCGGGTGCGAGGTCGCGAACGAGCGGTGCCCGGCGGGATGCCAGTCCTGAGTGAGCACCACGTTCTCGAAGCGCTTGGCGATCTCGTTCACGAGCGGCACCACCTCGTCGCCCTTCTGCACCGCGAGCCTGCCGCCGGGACAGAAGTCGTTCTGCACGTCGACGACGATCAGGGCGTCCTGTTTGCCGGGCTGGATTCGAGCGGCAGCGGCCATCGGTTCCGCCTGTTTCCTATTTGAGCGGCGCGACGTCGACCAGGCAATCGTAGAACGTCGCCCCTCGGCCGATATCGGTGAGCGCCTGCGAGGTGACCTCGTTCGCGTTCGCGCCGTCGGCGGTGAGCTTCTTCCACCACACCGAGAGCGCCACCACCACGCCTTCGCGCGCCTTGTCCGACACGCGCGCCTTCGCCGTGAACGCGCCCCGGTCGTTGAAGACGCGAACCTTGTCGCCTTCCTTGATCCGGCGCGCTGCGGCGTCGCGCGGGTGGATTTCGAGGCCCGGCTCCCCGGCCTCTTCGATCGCGAACGCGAGGTTCGCGAACGAGGAGTTGAGGAAGTGGCGGTTGGGCGGCGAGATGACGGCAAGCGGGTACTTTTTTGCACGCTCGGGGTTCGATTGCACCGACTCGCGCGGCGGAATATAGACAGGCAGCGGATCGACGCCCATTTTCTTCGCCGTCTCGCTGTAGAACTCGCACTTGCCCGAGGGCGTGGGGAAATTCCCTGTCGCGAACGGCGCGTAGCGCTCGGGCACGGCGAGGCGCTGCCAGCCCTTTTCCTTGAGCGACTCCCACTCGATTCCGCGGGCGCGCGGCCCGGCCGCGGCGAGCGTCTGGCGGCAGAGATCCTCGTCGCTGTCGAACAGGCATGCGTCGGCGAAGCCCATTTTCCCCGCGAGACGGCGGAACACCTCGCTGTTCGGGAGCGACTCGCCGAGCGGCGCGATCGCGGGATTGTTGGCGAGAAAGTACAGATGCCCGTAGGCGGTGTGGATGTCGGCGTGCTCGAGCTGCGTCGTCGCCGGCAGCACGATGTCGGCGTAGTCGCAGGTGTCGGTGAGGAACTGCTCGTGCACGACGGTGAAGAGGTCCTCGCGCGAGAAGCCCCGGATCACCTTGCCCGAGTCGGGCGCGACCGCGACCGGGTTCGAGTTGTACACGTACAGCGCGCGGAGGGGCGGCTTCGCCTCGAGCAGCGCGTCGCCGATCGCGACCATGTTGACGGTGCGCGGGTTCGGGCACCCCGATTTTTTCAGCAAGTCCGGGCGGCCGAGCTTCTCCGTGTTCACGCCGAAGAATCCCGCGGTGCTGAGCACCACGCCGCCCGCCGGGTCGCGCCAGGCGCCGGTGAGCGCCGGCAAGCAGGCGATGGTGCGCGCCGCCATGCCGCCGCCCGCGTGGCGCTGCATGCCGTAGTTGAGCCGGATCGCCGCGGGCTTCACCGCCGCGTACTCGCGCGCGAGCGCGACGATCTTCTCGGCACGCAGCCCGGTGATTTTCGCGGCCTTCTCCGGCGGGTAATCCTTGACGCGCTCCCTGAGCTGCTCGAAGCCGAGCGTATATTTCCCGACGTAGTCGCGGTCGTAGAGGCCTTCGTCGATGATGACGTGCATCATCCCGAGGGCGAGCGCGCCGTCCGCGCCGGGGAGGAGCGCGAGGTGCTCGTGGCACTTCTCGGCGGTGAGGCTGCGGTAGGGATCGATCGCGACGAGCTTCGCGCCGCGGCGCTTCGCCTCCTGCACGCGCGACCACAAATGCAGGTTGGAGACGATCGGGTTCGAGCCCCAGACGAGGATGAGCTTCGCCTCGTCGAACCTCTCGGGATCCATGCCGAAGGAGCCGCCGAGCGTGATCTGCAGGCCGGCCTTGCCCGCGGAGGAACAGATGGTGCGGTCGAGCAGCGACGCGCCGAGCCGGTGGAAAAAACGCTTCCCCATCGAGTGCCACGCCACGTAGCCCATGGTGCCGGCGTAGTCGTAGGGCAGGATGCCTTGCGGATCGTCGGCCGCAATTTCCTTGAACTTGGCGGCGATTGTGTCGAGCGCTTCGCCCCAGGAGATGCGCTCGAATTCGCTCCCGCCTTTTTTGCCGACGCGCCTCTGCGGAAACAGCACGCGGTCCTTGCTGTAGGTGCGCTCGAGGTACCTCGCGACCTTGGTGCAAAGCGTGCCCGCGGTGAACGGATGGTCTTTCGCGCCTTCCACTTTCACGGCAACGCCGTTCTCCACCGTCACCTGCATCGCGCAGGTGTCGGGGCAGTCGTGCGGACAGGCGGCGCGCACCACCTTGCGTTCGACGGGAGTTTCCTTGACCGGGGCCAGCATCCGCAATCGCGATCAGCCGTGAGAGTCCGCAATTCTACGCCGTTCAGGGACGAACGCCCGCAATCGTCCCGAAGCGGATGCGCAGCATCTGGCCGATGCGGTAGTGGGCGTGGTGGGCCGCGGCGATCGCCCCGCCCATGGGAAGAAAGCCGTGGATCTGGCCTTCGAAGCACTCATAGGTGACCGCAGCGCCGGCCTGCGCGAGGCGCTCGGCGTAAGCGCGGCCTTCGTCGAGCAGCGGATCGAAGCCGGCGGTGAGGATGTACGCGGGCGGCAGGCGCGAGTGATCGCGCGCGCGCAAGGGAGAGGCGCGCCAGTCGGCGCGGTCGCGCTCGTCGCGAAGATAGTGCACCTGGTACCAGCGCAGCAGTTCGCGCGTGAGCGAATAGCCCTGCGCGAAGCGCCTGAGCGAATCGGTGTCCGCGGCCTGATCGGTGACGGGATACACGAGCACCTGCATGGCGGGAAGCGGGCCCGAGTCGCGCAGGGCGAGCGCCGCGACGGCGGCGAGGTTGCCGCCGGCGCTCTCGCCGGCGACGGCGAGGCGATCCGCGTCGATTTTGAGCGAGCTCGCGTTCGCGCCCGCCCAGCGCACCGCCGCCTCGGCGTCCTCGACCGCGGCGGGGAATTTGTGCTCCGGTCCCATGCGGTAGTCCACGGCAACGACCGCGCAGCGGCCGTGGGTGGCGATTCCGCGGCAGACGCTGTCGTGCGTGTCGAGATCGCCGCAGGTCCAGCCGCCGCCGTGGAAGTACACCACCGCGGGGAGCGCCTCGCCGGGTTTCGCGCCGAGCGGCCGGTAGTAGCGAGCACCGATCGCGCCGGCCGGACCCGGGAAGGAGAAATCGCGCGTCTCCTCCACCGCGAGAGGCGCCGGGGCGAGCCGAAGGCGCGTTTCGCGGTAGAGCCGCCGCGCTTCCGGGACGCCGAGCGCATGCGGCGGGAGCTCGGCCGAGCGCGCCGCGCTCTCGATCACCGCGCGCGCCTGCGGATCGAGCCGACCTTCGTGCGCGCCCACACGCCTACGCCGCCGCGGCGCGGCGCCTGAACAACAGCCAGAGCAGGGCGGCGGCCACGACCGTGATGAAGGGCAGCGCGAGGACGTTGAGCACCTGCCAGCCGTTTTTCTCGATGAGCACCCCCGAGCTGAACGATGTCGTCGCCATCACGATGAAGATGATGAGGTCGTTCGCGCCCTGGGTCTTGGCGCGCTCGGCCGGAGTACAGGCTTCGGTGATGAGGGTCGTGCCCCCGATGAAAAGAAAATTCCAGCCGATGCCGAGCAGCACGAGCGCGAACCAGAACTGCGGAATGCCGATCCCCGAGAGCGCGATGCCGACGCAGACATAGAGGATGATCGCGCCCGCGAGCATCACCTGCATGAGGCCGAATCGCTTGATGAGCGAGCCCGTGAAAAACGACGGCCCGAACATGCCGATGACGTGCCAGCCGATCACGGTCGCCGCCGCCGAGTACGGATGGCCGCAGATGCCCATCGCAAGCGGCGTCGCGGTCATGAGCAGGTTCATGACGCCGTAGCCGATCGCCCCTGCGAGCGCGGCGACGATGAAAGCCGGCTGCGCCATGATGTCCGCGAGCGGCCGGATCGGCCCCCCGTGCTCGGCTTCCGTCGGCGGCGGAATGCGCAGGAGCTGCACCACGAACGCGACCACGACGAGAAAACCGATGAGCGAAAGGTACGAGCCGAGGAACCGGGTGGACAGCAGGTCCACCGTGAGCTTGCTCGTCTCGGGGCCGACGATGCCGCCCACCAGCCCTCCGGCCATGACCAGGGAAATGGCCTTCGCCTTGAAGTCGGGACTCGCCGCGTCGGCCGCCGCGAAGCGGTAGTACTGGGCGACCGCGTTGTAGACGCCGAACACCATCGCGCCGAAGCACAAAAGCCAGAAATTCCCGAGGGTGAGGGCGAGCGAGCACAATGCGGCGCCGGCCATGCCTGTCAGAGCCCCGACGGTGAAGCCCGCGCGCCGGCCGATGCGCTTCATGAGAAGCGACGCCGGGAAGGTGCTGAGCGCGCCGCCGATCACCCAACCCGTCACCGGGAGCGTCGCCAGGGCCTTGTCCGCGGCGAGCGCGTAGCCGGCCAGGCCGTTCAGCGCAATGACGGTTGCGTTGTTGGTGAACAGCAGCGCCTGGCAAGTGGCGAGAACGGCGACGTTTTTCTTGGCGGTTTCCATGGCGGCTGCCGTCGGATCGACAGGCAAATGTCAGGAAAAGCAGGTCCGCGCATTATAGCGAAGCAGACTAGTCCGGTCTGCGGCGTCCTCTTCCGGGAGCAAAAATTTCCCCGAAGGTGGTTGACATTTCCCTCGGGTTGACGCACTCTCGCGTTGACCGTACCGTCGTGCGGTGACATTGAAACCAGCTCGTGAAACCAGCTCGTATTTGAGAGGAGAGATATACGATGGCCAAGAAGAGAAAGCCGAATGCCGCGTTCATGAAACCCATGACCCCCAGCTCCGCCCTCGCTGAAGTCGTGGGCTCCAAGGCGATACCGCGCACCGAAGTGACCAAGAAGCTCTGGTCCTACATCAAGCGCAACAAACTGCAGGATTCCAAGAACCGCCGCATGATCAATGCCGATGACGCTCTGAAGGTCGTCTTCGGCGGTCGAGGCAAGGTCACGATGTTCGAGATGACCAAGCTCGTCAGCAAGCACCTGAAGTAATCCCGTACATCGCGCGGGGCGCCGCGACGAACGGCGCCCCGTGTGTTTTTTGCCCGAAGACTGGCAGACGCCGCGGTCTGGTCGCACGCGCGGGAGCTGAACGGCGCACTCGGGTGCGCCGTCCCAGCCGCTACTTCTGCGCGTGCTGCTGCTTGTACGCCTGGACCGCCTCCTTCAGTTCCTTGTATTCGCTGCAGGGGAAAAAGCACAGCTTGTCCAGCACGGCGAGGTGCTCCTCGGCCTTGGGCAGGTCGTTCACCATCAGATAAGTTTCCCCGATGTACTCGTGCGCGCCCCTATGATTCGGGTTGAGGCGCAGCGCCTCGTTGTAGTGCTTGAACGCCATGTCGAGATTGCCCGACTTGCGCCAAGAGTACCCGAGCTCGTTCTGTATGTCGGCGTTGCCCGGATCGCGCGCGGCGGCGCGGGTGAACGAGTCCACCGCTGCCTTGAAGTCCCGCGACTCGAGCGCTTTCTTGCCGCTCTCGTAATCGGGATCCCTGGGGCTCTGCATCGTCGGCATCTGTTCCGTTCCTGCCGCAAGGGCGGCCGGAACCAGGGCGAGCCCGGCGAGGACGGTAAAAATCAGCATCAGCAGCTTGCGCATGTCGCCTCCTTTCATAGGACAGCAGAGAAGATTATAGTGGAGCGCTACAGCGTCAACTGTTACAAGCGCCGGGATATTCCGGATGAAGCTCTCCAAGTCCGCCATCAAGCGCATCGTGCTCCTCGTTCTGGCCATCGCCTGCCTCGTTCCGGCCATGCCGGCGGCGGCCGGGCCGAGCCCGCGCTCGCGCGCGGAGGCGCTGGCCGCCCTCAAGAAGCCGGCTGCCGGCGAGCGCCGGCGCGGTGCGCTCGCCCTCGCCGCCGTGGGGCGGATGGAGGACGTGCGGGCGCTGCTCGCGGCGCTGCGAGACCAGGACGAGCAGGTGCGCGCCATCGCCGAGCAGTCGATATGGGCGGTGTGGAGCCATTCCGGAGATCCACAGGTGGACGACCTGTTCGAACAGGGGGTCGCCCAGATTAACCAGCAGCGGCTTCCCGAGGCCATCGCCCTCTTTACCCGCATCATCGAGTTGAAGCCGGCCTTCGCCGAGGGCTGGAACAAGCGCGCCACGGCGTACTTCCTCGCCGGAGAATACGAGCGTTCGTTGAAGGATTGCGACCAGGTGATCAAGCGCAACCCCCGCCACTTCGGCGCGCTCGCCGGCTACGGCCAGATCTATCTCCAGCTCGATCGGCCCGAGAAGGCGCTGAACTATTTTCGCCGCGCGCTGGCGCTCAACCCCAACCTGGGAGGCGTGCAGGACGCGATCGAGGAACTGGAATCGCTGCTCGAGGAGCGGCTGCGGCACTCGATCTAGAATTGCGCTCGACCCGGCGCAAGGCGACGCTCGACGTGCGATTTAGGCGCTGATTTCCTTCGCCGTCATCGTGTACTTGAAGTTATCCGGGTCGAGGCTGTCCACGCGGCCCGCGGCGGTCTCGGCCTGCGGATACATGAAGAAGGTGAGCTTGCCGCTCTGCGCGTTCGGCAGCGCGATGTCGTTCGCGGTGTTGAAGGCGAGCCAGTTCATTTCCCATGCGCCGAAGAGCTTCGGACGCACGGCCTGCACCACCGGATCGCTCAGGGTGGTGGGCTGCGCTCTTTCCTCGAGCACCACCTTCCTCACGTCGGCCGGATCCACGGGCACCCAGCCGAATCCGGCGAGATACACCTCCGCCCGGCAGTGCTGCGCGCGCGTGATGTTCGCAGTGCCCGCGCCGAGGCTGCGGTAGCCGAATTGCGACTTCGCCACGCGCACGCCATAGACGTCGCGCGCGGGAAGCCCCGAGGCGCGCGCGAGGCCGACATAAAGCGCGTTCAAGTCGGCGCACTTGCCGCCGAGGTTCCCCGTCTCGAGCATGGTCTTGATGTCGCCGACGCCGCAGCCGCGCGTCTTCGGGTCGCGGAAGGTGTTCTCCACGATCCATTCGTAGATTGCCTTGGCCTTCTGGTAATCGGTGCTCGCGCCTATCGTGATGTCCTGCGCGGTCTTCTTCACGATACCGTCGGTCGGCATGTGCTCGGTCGGCTCGGTGTAGAACTCCCGCTCCCCCGCCGAGAGCTTCTCGACAGAAGCCGGGCGCGAGGCGAAGTCCACCGCGCGGTCGCGCGTGGCGAAGCGGCTGTAGAGCTCGATCGCCGGCGCGTTCACCGAGTCGGGCCATTCCGCGTAGAGCATGCCGGCGCCGTACTTGCCGTCGTACACGAGCTTCGCCACTTGAGCGTTGCCGGACCAGGCGTTGTCGATGGTCTTCTGGTAACCGGAGTCGACCGACGGGATCGGCAGCCAGACTCTTGTCGTGCCGCCCGGCACCAGGATCTCCACCCGGGTCGTGACCTCGAACATGCGCCATTTCTCCGCCTGGCGCGGATTGAATTCGGATTGTGCGAAGGCGAGCTTGGGCATCGCGGTAGCTGGAACGAGCGCGCCCGCCTTCAAGAATGAGCGTCTATCCATTGGGAACCTCCTGGTTATTGATCGTCGCGAATCCAGAGCCAGCCGGTATTATATTATGCGCGATCCCCGCCGCGGATTCACGCCTAGCCCGGCGGCAGCAGCTTTCTGATCGCTTCCTCGACGGCCGGCGAATCCCATTCGAGGTCGCCGATCACCGAGTAGCGGATCCTCCGGTCGGGCCCGATGACCAAGCTGGTCGGCAGCACCTTCACCCGCCACGCATTCGCGGCGGAGGTGTCCCGGTCAAGGAGCACGGTAAATCGCACCGGCAGCTTCTTCAGGAATTCCTGGATTCTCGGCGCACCTTCGCCGAAATCGACCGCGATGACGGCAAACGGCTTGCCCGCGAGCTTGTCGGCGAGCCGCTGCATGGCGGGCATTTCCTCGCGGCAGGGCTCGCACCACGTGGCCCAGAAATTCAGCAGCACCACCTTGCCGCTGTAGTCCGCGAGCCTGTGCTCCCTGCCCTGCAGATCGCGCAGCGCCAGGGGCGGCGTGGCGCCGCCGCTCCAGGGTTTCAGCTCCCCGCCGAACGCGGATAGCGCGCACGACGCCGCGACGGCGAACGCGATAAGTCGAAGAACCGCGTGCGTTCGCGGCACCGCGCTCATGTCGCCTCGCTTTTCCTTGCGGCGAGCAAGGTGAAATCCTCGGCGTAGCCTTGCATGCGCTTCACCGCCCGCGCGCGCTGCTCGCGCGTCAGCGTGCGGTCGAGATCGACGATCAGCTGCGCGACGTCCTCCTCCCAGCGCCTGTCTTCCCGCACGAATTCCTCGGAGCGCCGCGAATCCGGCTGCGTGAACAGCTCCGCGAGCCGCTGCCCGAGCTCATGCGGGTCGCGGTGCTGCCGGATGAGCCCGATCGCCCCGCTCTGCCAGTGCTGCCGGTCCTCGAAACGCAGCACGGCGTGGCGCTCTTGCGATTTCACGAAGCGGTCGACCCGTGCCTCCTGGTCGGAAGTGAGGGGACCGATGAAGTCACGGAAGCGCTCCACGGCGCGCTTGAGCTGGGCGCGTTCCCGCTCCTTCTGGTCGCGCGGGAGAAACTCTTTCGCGTACTTCTCGTCGCTCTCGGCGAGCCTGTGCTCGAGCCTCGCGAGCTGCGCGGGGCCGAGCGTCGCCAGCACCGGCGCCGTGTCCTCGGCGGCCTTCGCCGCGAGGCGGCGGTAGCGCGAGCGCACGCTGGCGATGGCCCAGGCCACGTCCTCGGCCGTCAGCCCCTGGGCAACCCGCTCGCTCGCGCTGCGCATCAGCGCCGCGTACACCGGCAGCTCGTTCGCGCGATGCCACTGGTGCAGGCGCGCGATGCGCGCCTTCATCTCCTCCGACTGCGCGGAATCAAGATCGAAGTAATCCGACGCCATGAAGCGCGCGGCGATGTCGGCGTGGTCGTAGGCGAGCCGGGTCGCGCTGCATCCGGCCAGCGCACAGGCGGCCGCGGCGGCCGCGAGCCAACGCTGCATGCCCCGGCTCACCAGTAGTTCTCCACGGTGATGTGCCCCGGCTCGCGGCGACGGTGCTTCCTCATGCCGCGGCGCTTGAGAACCTCGGTGGTGTCGGCGACCATGTCCGGATTGCCGCAGATCATCACCTGCGAGGACTCCGCCGAGAGCGCCACGCCGGCTGCGGCTTCAAGCCGCCCGTCCTCGATCGCCGCGGGAATGCGCCCGGGCAGGGCTCCGGCCTTTTCCTCCCGGCTCACGAAGGACACGAAGCGCATCTGCCGAGGATGCGCGCCGAGCAGCCGCTCGATCCCGTCGCGATACGTGAGCTCATCGGCGTGGCGCACCGCGTGCACGAGCACCACCTGCTCGAAGCGCTGCCAGGGCGTCTCCGTCTTGAGGATCGAGAGGAACGGCCCGACGCCGGTCCCGCTCGAGATCAACCAGAGGCTGACGCCGCCCGGAACCTCCGACAGCACGAGAAACCCGGCAGGACGCGGCGCGAGATAGAGCGTGTCCCCCGGCTCAAGCCTGCACAGCCGCTGCGTGAGCGGCCCCTCGGGCAGCAGCACATAAAAGAACTCGTGCGGGCGCTCCTTCGGCGCGTTCACGAACGAATAGGGCCGCGCGACCATTTCATTTTCCACGGCGAGCGCAAGCTTGGCGAACTGCCCCGCCTCGAACGCGCTGATCTCCGCGTTCACGCGAAGCGAGAACAGCCGCTCGGTCCAGCGCTTCTGGTCGACGACCGTGCCTTCGACCCACTTTTGCATGACTCATCGGAGCAGAAATGGTTCCATCACGAGCGATTCTACCTCGCCGCCCAGCATGACGACGTGGCCGGCGCGGCGGTTGTTGCCGTTGTCGGAAAATTCGAACCGGTAAACCCGGCGCAGAACCAGCCGCCCGCGCTCGTTTCGCGCCGGACGCAGCGACACGCATTCCACCGTCTCGTCGAGAAACTGCAAGCCTTCGCGCTGGCAGGCGCGCGAGCCCGCATCAACCGCGCCCTCGCGCGCACGCATGCTGTCGAACCACAACCAGCCGAGCAAGGCGAGCGCGGCGAAAGCCCAGGCTTCCCACATCATGTCCGGAGATCAACCCGGAGCCGATACGGCAGGCATCGGCTGGCGACCCCGCTCGGATGTTATGCTCATTGTTTCGACGGCACCGGACGGACCACGCAGATTGAAAACTTCGATACAGCACAAGATCATTTACCTGTCGCACGGAGGGCAGAAATTTTACGATCAAACCCGGTTTTCGGTGTTGACGCTGCTCGACCTGCTGCTGAAGCAAGGGCGCAATGATTTTCGGATCGTGATATTCACGGATCGACCGGAGCAATCCCCCGCCCATGACTTGATCCGCTCCGTTCGCGTCACCCCCGGAGAACTGAGACGTTTTCGCGGGCCGCTGGAGTTCATACACCGAGTCAAGCTGGAGGTACTGCGGCGCGCGGAGGCCGATTTCGGCCTGCCTTTCATCTACGTGGACTGCGACACCCGATGGCTCAAGATCCCCGATGAGCCGTTCAAATTACTGGCAGACGGCGGACGGCAGCAGAGTGGCGCCATTCCCGTGTTCTACATGCACAAGTTCGAGGGAACGATGGGAGCCGATTTTTACCCCAATTATCTGCGTTTGTTGCAGCAGAAAAGGAACAGGCTCGTCGAATGGAAGCTGCGAGCCGATCCTCCGTGGACCATGTGGAACTCGGGGGCCATCGGTGTCCCCTCCGGAGCGGCGCGGCTGTTCGACGACGTTCTCGAGGTCACCGACGATTTCATACTCGATGTTCGACAGCGTATCTTCATCGAGCAGCTTGCCTTTTCGGTGGTCGCTTCAAGCCGGTTCCAAGTCAGGCCGTTCGAAGACTGCCTGGCTCATTACTGGAATTACGGCTCCGAGGTGCCCCTTCTATTGCGCCGGTTCTTCGGCAGCCTCCCGCCGGACATGCCGATCGAAAAGCTGGCGGAGCGCTGCGGGCAATTCCCGCTCGAGAGATCGACGTTGGAGAAATTGCAGCACCTCCGCTCGAGCCGTTTCCGCAGATGGCGCGCAAAAGTCAGAAACTCGCTGTTCAAGAGAAAGATCGATTTCAAGGCGTTCTGGCTGCGCAGGCGTCGTGCATGACCGCGGCCCGCGTGCCGCGCCTCATCTTCGGCTTGAGCCTGGTCGTGCCGCTTGCGGCTTTTGCCCAGAGCGCGTCCGAGGATTACGCCCTGGTCGGCGCCGGCCTGCGCGCGCGGCCGGCGTACGACGGCGCGGCCTCCGAGCGGGGCGAGCTGGTCCCGGTGCTGAGGTATTACGGCCGGCCCTGGTTCGCGCGCACCACTCAAGGAATACTCGAAGGCGGCGCCCGGACGGAGCTCGCGCGCGGGCTCAATCTCGGGGCGCAGCTCGCCTACGAGGGAGGACGCCTGCAACGCGAATCCGCTTTTCTGCGCGGCCACAATCTCGCCGACATCAACCCCAGCGCCTCGGTCGGCGCGCATCTTGAATGGGACCGGAACATCGGCCCGATGCCGGTCACGCTGCTCGCGCGCGCCCGGCGGAACATGGACACCGATCTGGGCGCCCAGGCCGACCTGCGCATCACCGCGGGGGTGTACGGCAGCGGGCGTCTGGCCGCAGGCGTGTTCGCGCAGGCGACCTGGGCGAACGCAAAATCGACCCGGTCCTTCTACGGCGTCACGCCGCAGCAGTCGATCTCGAGCGGATTGCCGGCGTTCGAGCCGGGGGGTGGGCTTCTATTTACCGGGGTCGGACTGCTCGGGTTGTTCAATCTCAGCCGCGAGTGGGTTCTGCTCGGCAGCGCGGAGGCGCGGCACCTGCGCGGCGACGCGGCGCGCAGCCCGCTCGCCGAAGATCCTTCCAGCTATTACGCGAGCGCGGGCCTCGCGTACCGGTTCTGAACTACTCGTGCCGGCGCGTGATCCATTCGGCGACGAGCACCGGCTTCGCCTCGCCCTCGCGCTCGACGGTGACGTTCCAGGTGATCTGCACGCCCCCCGGTATGCCCTCGAGGGCAGCGAGCCGGAAGCGGGCGCGCACGCGCGAGCCCGCCGGCACGGGACCGGTGAAGCGCAAGCGGTTCAGGCCGTAGTTGATTCCCAGGCGCGAGCCCTCGATGTCGATCGCCTGCCCCAGCAGGTGCGGCAAGAGCGACAGCGTGAGAAAGCCGTGCGCGACGGTCGTGCGGTAAGGCGATTCCCTGGCCGCGCGCTCGCGGTCGATGTGGATCCATTGGTGATCCTCGGTCGCATCGGCGAAGCCGTCGATGCGCTCCTGGCTCACTGCGATCCAGTCGCTCACGGCAACCTCGGTCCCGACGAGCGGCTTGAGCTGGGCGACGTTCGCGATGACGACCTTGGCCATATTGGGATTCGTCCGATTTGGTAAGCTTGCCGAAGAACTGCCATGACGACAAGCTCGAAACTCCAGTGACTTCGCCGGATCATGTTGCTCGCCGAACTGCTCGCCGCTTCCGAACGCGTCGCCGCGACGCGCAGCCGCCTTGCGAAAATCGACGCGCTCGCGGAGTGCCTGCGCCGGCTCGATACCTCCGAAATCGCGCTCGGCGTAGCCTACTTGAGCGGCGACACGCGCCAGGGCCGCATCGGGATCGGCTACGCGACGCTGAAGGAGGCGCTCGCCGCGACGCCCGTGGGCGCGCCTCGGCTCACGCTCGCGCAGGTGGACGAAGCGCTCGCGCGCCTCGCGCAGATCAAGGGAACGGGCTCCGCCGCAGAGCGAGCGCGCCTGCTCGACGAGCTCTTCGCGCGCGCGACCTCAGGCGAGCAGGATTTCCTCGCGCGCCTGCTCTTGGGCGAGTTGCGCCAGGGCGCGCTCGAAGGGATCATGCTCGATGCCATCGCGAAGGCGGCGAGGCTGCCGGCCGCGCGGGTGCGCTCGGCGGCGATGCGCGCGGGCGGCCTTCCCGCAGTCGGAGAAGCCGCGCTCGCCGAAGGCGAGGCAGGTCTCGCGCGTTTTGCGCTCAAAGTTTTCCAGCCGGTGCAGCCCATGCTCGCGCAACCGGCCGAGGACGTCGCCGACGCGCTCGAGCGCCTCGGCACCGCGGCCTTCGACTGGAAGCTCGACGGCGCACGCGTGCAGGCGCACAAGTCGGGCGGTGAAATCCGCGTCTATACGCGCAGCTTGAACGAGGTCACCTCCGCCGTTCCCGAGGTCGTCGAGGCGCTGCGCGATTGTGTGGCGCGCCAGATCATCCTCGACGGCGAAACGATCGCGCTGCGGCCCGACGGCGCGCCCTACCCTTTCCAGGAGACGATGCGCCGCTTCGGGCGCAAGCTCGAGGTGGAGACGCTGCGGGCGACGCTCTCCTTGAGCGTCTTTTTTTCGACTGCCTGCTCGCCGACGGGACAGACCTCACCGCGAAACCCGCACGGGAGCGTTTCGACGCGCTCGCGAAATTTCTCCCGGCGAAGATTCTCATCCCGCGCCTTGTCACCGGCGACAAGGAAGCCGCCCAGGCTTTCTACGACGAAGCGCTCGCGCGCGGCCACGAAGGCGTCATGGCGAAATCACTCGACGCCTCGTACGAGGCCGGAAGCCGCGGCGCCGGCTGGCTCAAGATCAAGGAGGCGCACACGCTCGACCTCGCGGTCATCGCGGCGGAATGGGGCAGCGGCCGCCGCAAGGGCTGGCTCTCGAACCTCCACCTAGGTGCGCTCGACCCCGCCACCAGAGGTTTCGTCATGCTCGGCAAGACCTTCAAGGGCATGACCGACAAGATGCTCGCTTGGCAGACCGAACGCCTGCTCGCGCTGGAAACCT
>Ga0137381_10001165_pt1 | contig 17433 bp, 15 predicted proteins | sample SagtaG_16_FD_104808 | JGI IMG/M metagenome (GOLD analysis project Ga0137381, IMG submission 104808) | Vadose zone soil microbial communities from Sagehorn Ranch, Mendocino, California, USA - Sage2_L_115_16 metaG | ecosystem: Environmental > Terrestrial > Soil > Vadose zone | place: USA... | reverse complement strand
TCTCCAGCTCAAACCAAGCGTCCGCAAATATTGGTCGACCGGCGGCGAGCTCACCAATCTTTTGCAAAATCACGAAATCATTCTTGCGATGGGTTGGCCACTCAACGTCGTGCAACTTCGCAAATTGAACTTTCCGGTCGGCGAAACGATTCCCAGGGAAAACACCACGGGCTGGATCGATCACCTTATGATCACTTCGGCGAGCAGGAACAAGGATCTCGCTACGGATTTTCTCGCGTACATGATCGAGGCCAAGACACAAAAACTCGTGAGCGACGTCACTCACTACACGCCCGCGAATCCCGGCGCAGCAGAATATCTCACGAGTGACGAGAAGAAGTCCCTGCACCTCGATGAGCCCGATGCATACATGCTGAAAATTTATTTCTGGCAGGATGTTCCGCGTCGCGCCAAGTACAACGAAATCTGGAACGAGGTCAAAGCCGCCCAGTGACCCCCGCCGCACCTCCGATCGCCGCTTCTCTCGCTCCCGGCGCAACGGCGCTCGAAGTGAGAGCCGTCAGCAAACGCTTCGGCGCGCGTGAGGTCTTAAAAACCCTTTCTCTGGAAATCATCGCAGGCGAATTCCTGACGCTGCTCGGTGAAAGCGGCTCCGGCAAAACCACTCTGCTGCGGCTTATCGCCGGATTCGAACAACCCACCGCCGGGGAAATCTGGATGCACGGCGCACGTCTCGATACCCTTCCTCCCTACAAACGCGGCGTCAATACTGTCTTTCAGCATTACGCTCTTTTTCCCCACCTCAACGTCAGCGAAAACGTGGCGTATGGCCTTCAAGCCGCGAAAACGCCGAAAGCCGAAATAACTATGCGCGTGAATGATGCGCTCGCGATGGTCCGCATGGAAGAATTCGCCGCTGCAAAACCAACGCGCCTCTCTGGCGGCCAGCAACAACGCGTCGCGCTCGCTCGGGCGCTCATCAATCGCCCGGAACTTCTCCTACTCGACGAACCGCTCTCCGCCCTCGACGCCAACCTTCGCAAAGAGATGCAGTCAGAGCTGAAATCGCTCCAGCGCGAAGTGGGCATTACATTTCTTTTCGTCACGCATGACCAGGAAGAAGCCATGGCGCTTTCGGATCGCATCGCTCTTCTTCGCAATGGCGCCCTCGAACAAGTCGCGTCGCCTCGCGAAATCTACGCGCGTCCTGCCACGGCCTACGCTGCTCAATTCATCGGGCACACAAATTTGTTGCGCGCAGATATTCGAGATGGAATCGCTGACTGTGGTGCATTCCAATTTTCCTGTTCTCGTGCAAACGGCACCGCAATCTTTTCACTTCGCCCTGAAGCAATTTCCCTGTCCGCCGATTCTCTGCGGATCGCTGACCCTGTACGGTTCTCCGCGTCCATCGGACAACAAATCTATTCCGGTGCCACTGAACTTCTCGAATTGCAAACCGCCACCAATTTGGTCCTTCGCGCGCGCATCGCCTCCCGTGCCCAACTCTCCGCTTCACGCGATTTTGTTTTTTCCGCTTCTGACGCCGTGGCCGTGAATGAGTAGATAAATTTTATGTACTCTCGGACTTACAAATTTCTCGCAACTCTTCCGCCCATCTTATGGGTCTCGCTGTTCCTGCTTCTTCCCTATCTGATGATGTTCCTTCACAGCTTTTGGGCCGTCCATGACGGTGTCATCGTCCATCGGTGGACTTTCGACAACTACGCGACGCTCTTCAAAAATCCTGTCTACGTTCAGGTGCTCTTCCGCACCACGCGCATCGCTGCGTCCGTTACGTTGCTCTCCGTTCTTCTCGGTTATCCGGTCGCGTATTTCTTGTCTTTCCATGCAGGACCGCGCAAGGAAATTCTCTACCAACTCGTTATCGTTCCACTTTGGGTCAGCTACCTGGTTCGCGGTTATGCCTGGAAAACAATTCTCGGCTCCGACGGCGTGCTTAACGGATTTCTTCAGTACCTGCACATCACGCACGGACCTGTTTCGGCCCTTCTCTACAGTCCGTTCGCCGTAGTCCTCATGCTCATGCACATCTACACGCCATTTGTTTTTCTTCCGATCTACGCTTCACTCGAACACATTCCCCGTCCGCTGGTCGAAGCCTCGCAAGATCTCGGCGCATCGCCGCGCAAGACTTTCCTTCGCGTCATTTTGCCGCTCTCTTTGCCGGGCCTTCTCGCCGGAGCAACGTTCGCCTTCGTTCTCTCTCTCGGTGATTTTCTTGCGCCGCTCCTTGTAGGCGGACCCTCCGGCACCATGATCGCCAACCTCGTGCAGTCACTTTTCGGCGCTGCCTATGATTGGCCGCTCGGTGCCGCAATTTCAGTATTCATTCTCGTCATCACGGTCGCGCTCCTCGCCCTCACGCAACGCGTAGAAAAACACTGGTCATTCGAATGAGCGCATCTACTACCACGGCCACGCGCCGCCCGTTGCTGCTCGGAGCGTATGCTGCGCTCGTTTTCGCTTTCATCTATTTGCCGATCGTTGTGCTCGTCCTCTATTCATTCAATCGCGACGGTGTCGGCGGCTTTCCTCCTCGCCATTTCACCTTCGATTGGTACCGGCAACTCTTCGCCGATTCCGCCATCTGGGATTCGGTCGTCAACAGCCTCATTGTCGCCGCAGGGGCTGTCGTTCTCTCGCTCACGCTTGGTCTGCTCGCGGCGCTTGCGCTTGATCGTGCCGACTTTCCCGGCAAATCTCTCTTCCGTCGGCTTGTGCTTCTGCCACTGATTCTTCCCGGCATCATCACCGGACTTTCCATGTTGATGTTCGCCGTCTTCGCCGGTTTCCAGCGCAGCCTTACGCTCGTTTTTTTCGGCCACGGCACGGCCCTCATCTCCGTCGCGACCACAGAGCTCTTCGCAGGTCTTCAGAAAATGGACCGAGGTCAGGAAGAGGCTTCGCTCGATCTCGGCGCAACTCCGTGGCGTACCTTCTGGCTCGTCACGCTTCCCAACCTCAAGCTTTCTCTAATCGCCGCAGGCCTGTTGATCTTTACACTCTCCATGGACGAAATCGCCGTCACTTTCTTTCTGATCGGCAATGAAAATACGCTGCCTCTCGAAATTTGGGGCCGTCTCCGCCGCGGCATCACTCCCGAAATCAACGCGATCTCGACTCTCATTCTCGTCGTCTCCATCATCCTTATCGCTATCTGGTACCATCTCCGCACACGCAATCGGCATGATTAGTTCGAGTGTCATAGGCTCCAGCCCGCGCACTTGTAAGCCGCACGACGCCTGCGCCGGGCCCGCAGTTCCAAAATTTTCGAGGAACAGTCCGCATGCACAATTCCCGGCGCATCATTTCCATACTTTACCTTGCGATATTTTTAACAGTCGTCACACCTCTCGCCTTCCGCGCTGCACCTGCGCCAGATACGCTGCTCATCATCAACGCACGACTGGCCGACGGCACGGGCGCTCCTCTGATCAACGGCGCGCTACGCGTCCGCGGCAATCGCATCATGTCGGTCGGAAAACTTTCTCCCGCTCCGGGTGAACGCGTGATTGACGCACACGGCCTCGTGCTAGCTCCCGGCTTCATCGATGTTCACAATCACTCACTCGAAGGGCTCGACTCCGACCCACTTGCCGAAACACAAATCGCCCAAGGCATTACCACCGCCGTGCAAGGCCCAGATGGCGAATCTCCCTGGCCTATCAAAGATTGGATCGAGACGCGCAAGCAGCATCCCGCCGCGCTCAATCTTGCGATCTTCGCAGGACACGCCACGATTCGCAGCCAGGTCATAGGCAAGAATTTCAAGCGCGTCGCCACGCCGGCCGAAATTGAAAAAATGGTGCAGCTCACCTGGCAAGCGATGAACGAAGGTGCCATTGGCCTTTCAAGCGGTCTTGAATACGAAGTCGGCAGCTACAGCAACACCGCTGAACTCATCGCGATGGCGCGCAGCGCTGCCGAACACGGGGGGATCTACAGCACGCACATCCGAGACGAAGCGGACAAAGCCTTTGACGCGCTCCTCGAGGAAATTGAAATCGCCGAACAGGCGCACATTCCCGTCGACCATTCGCACATTAAGCTCGGCACGGTCGGCGTTTGGGGGAAAGCATCCGAATATATTCGCGTGATTGAAGAAGCCCGCAACCGCGGCGTCGATTTTCTAGCTGACTGCTATCCCTACGAAGCGTGGCACTCCAACATCAAAGTCATCGTTCCAGATAAGCAATACGAAAATCCCAAGAGCGTCGAAAGAGCTATCGCCGATCTCGGCGGCGCGGATCGCCTCACCATTACGGATTTCGAGCCCAACCGCTCCTACCTCGGGCACTCGCTCGCGGAAATTGCGAAATCCAATAAACTTTCGCCTGTCGAGATGTATATCCGCATCATTCGCGAAGGCGACACCGCCAACACCGAAGCCCAAGTGATCGGCCACTCCATGATCGAAAGTGATATTAAAGCGTTTTATCAACAGCCCTGGGTTATGGTTGCCAGCGACGGCGGCATCGGCGCCGCGCATCCTCGCGGGGCGGGAACTTTTCCCCGCGTGCTCGGCCGCTTCGTCCGCGAAAAGCACTGGCTCACTTTACCGGAAGCTATCCGCAAAATGACTTCACTCCCCGCACAGCGCCTCGGCTGGAAAGATCGCGGGGTTCTTCGCGAAGGTGCCTATGCGGACCTGGTCCTCTTCGATCCCGCTACAGTAATCGACCGCGCAACGTTCACAAAACCGCAGGAGCTTCCTGCCGGCATCGAAAAGGTTTTCGTCAACGGCGTTCTTGTGTGGAATGACGCAAAATCCACCGGCGCAACTCCTGGTCTAGTCCTCGCCCGATAGAGCTACATACATTCCTGTACGAAAGCCGCGCGCTCCACGCCTTCGTCACGGTTTAGAACACTCTGTGCACTTTTTGAAGCGTGCCTGTTTGCCACTTTTCTCCCACTTGTCTCGCAGTCGTCAAAACTTTGTCACTCACCGGATGTGGGGACAACGTGCCGTATCTCCCCGCATCCATACCGGCAACCATTGCCGCCTGGTGAATCCTTGAAGGAGAGACTTCAATGAATCACAAACACCCGCTCGCGAAATTTTCGCTTTTTCTGTGTGCTCCGGCGCTGTTCCTGTTCAGCGCTGCGTCTGCTCAAGGACAGGAGTATCGTCGCGTCAATCTTGTTTCTGATATCCCCGGAGTCGCGCTTCGCACTGATGCACATCTTGTGAATCCCTGGGGCATCGCCTTTCTGGACGCCAGTCCAGTTTGGATCGCCAACAATGGCACGGGAACGTCCACTCTCTACCTTGGCGATGGCACACCTGCCCCTTCACCGGCCACGCCACTCGTCGTCACGATTCCAGGCGCAACGGCCGGATCTCCCTCGGCTCCCACCGGCCTCGTCGCGAACGCCACTCCCAGTTTTGTGGTTTCCGCCAACAGTAAGTCCGGCTCTTCGATTTTCATCTTCGCGAATGAGGACGGCACTATCTCCGGCTGGAGTCCGGCGGTCGATCTTCACAATGCTATCCTCATGGTAAACAATTCCGGATCGGGCGCCGTTTATAAGGGACTAGCTTCAGGCGTTAGTGGCGGCAAGGACTTTCTCTTCGCCACCAATTTTCACGATGCTGTAGTCGAAATTTATGACGCGAATTTTCACTTCGTGAAATCCTTCACCGACTCAGCCGTTCCTCTCGGCTACGCTCCGTTCGGCATTCGCAACATCAATGGCAACCTTTATGTCACTTTTGCCCTGCAGGACGAAGACAAGCACGACGACGTCCGCGGCCTGGGCCATGGCTTTATCGACGTATTCAGCACCGACGGCACCTGGCTTTCGCGCTTCGCGTCGCAAGGCATGCTGAATTCTCCGTGGGGACTCGCTGTCGCTCCCGGCGGATTCGGCAGCGCCAGCCATCATCTTTTGGTGGGGAACTTCGGCGACGGCCACATTAATGTTTTTGATTTTCCCGGCGGTGGCTTTGTCGGCCAGTTGCACGACACCCTGAATCTTCCGCTCGCTATCGATGGTCTGTGGGGCCTGAGCTTCGCCACAGGAGGACCCTCTGGCAAGAAGAACCATCTCCTCTTCACCGCTGGGATCGCCGACGAAGGCCACGGTCTCTTCGGCTTCATTCGCCCCGGCGAAGGAGGCGAAGATCACAGCAACGGCGACGAATAGCCTCGATCGATTCCCTTACCCGTCCGGGCTGCGCCTTGTTGACTAAACTCGACAGGGCGCAGCCTCCCGCCTCTGTTTAGTGCCCACATCTTTAAACTCGCTTATTTGGGTTAAGGATGCGCACGCAAAATCGTGTGCAAATACGCGAGCAGGTCTTCTATTTCCGTTCCCGTCAGCTTGTCGCCCCACGCGGGCATGACCGAGGAGTGTCCCATGGCTTCTCCACCTCACCTGATGATCTTTCGTTTGTTTTCGTGCTCTGCCGGAGATTCGCCGGTCGCGGATTGAACAGCGCTAGAGCTCGTCCGCCGCTCCAGCGTACTCGGCGCGCCGCATGCCGCGCCGAGTGCTTAGCTTAGGCCTCTCGTCGATTCCTCGCGCCCAAACGACGCTTTGTCTTCTGAGGTTTTCAACGCAGTGTCGCTGGCTTCATGGCTACACTTTCAAATTTCTCTCCCCATCGGATTCGTCCCGTCATTTGCATCACTGCGAACAGCGTCAGGATCGCGCCGATAGTTACCGCCAATCCCGTGAATCCTTCGAAGAAAAACGCATAAGAAAACAGAACAAGATAGATCAATTGCGCGAGCCCTGCGTCCACCAGCGCAAATCGACCATTTACCACCAGCCGCAGATAGCTCACCACCAGCAAAATCGAAACTGCCGACGAAATCACAAACGCCGCGTGAATCGATAGGTGATCGCACAAATACGCCAGTAGAAGATGAAACGCAAAGAACGCGCACGCCAGGAAGAAATAATTCATCGGGTGTAGGTCAAGTCCGCGCAGCGTGGAAAGAATGAACACTAGAAAGAAAAAGAAGAAGAGCGATACCGGGGCAAAGTACGAAATTCGCCCAGCCAGCGGCCCTGGCTGCAATTTCTGCGGCATCTTCAGAGCAACGCTGAATCCGGAAACGAGGTTCTGGTAATCCCACTTCAATTCCCAGCCTTGCGGAGTCTCCCGCTTTTCCGTGGGAGATAGCGAATTCTCCGGAAAATCAAATCCGCTGAAATCTGTTTTGATCAGGAAATGAAAATCCTTCGCACGGGAAACTTCATCGCCGTTTGAAAATTTGTAGTTCCAATTGTCCTGCCCCTGGGAACGGTATGCCGCACGCACGGTGCCCGCCGCGTTCGGTCCCACCCGCCCGTGCGCAGTCACTTCCGTTCCGCCAAAATCGAGCGACAGCGGTTTCTCATCCAATGTGATCTCCACGCCATCGTACACCGCTTGTTTCGCCGGCAATGGCAACCTGATGGTGAAAGTCCGCTCCTCCGCCGTCGGATTCTGAAACTTGTAGTTGCCGGCAAACGCCACCCGGTACGTGCTGAACCACAGCAGACCTTTTTGCCGGTAGTCAATGTGGAAGTCAGCCACAATCTGGCTTGAATCCAATGGCACCCAGCTAGTCACGGCTCGAATTTCCGTCTTCTTGATTTTCTTTCCGTTTTCTTCGACTTCCACCGTCTTCGTCTCTTGCGTCAGGTAACTCACCGCCGGAGGGTGCTGCTCCTGTGCTGTTCCCCAGGTTGACGCCACCCGCCCCGAAAGTTGTGAACCGGTGCTCTCCGTTCGCAGAAAAATCGAAGTGCCCAATACCATCCACGCGACACACGTACACGCAAAGATGGCGATGATCGCCATGATTCGCTTCACCATGTGAGTTTTCTCCGGAACCTTCTCCGCCGCGCCGCAATACTCGCAAAAGTAATTGTCCTTGTCAAGTACTTTATATAATAAAGTACAGCGGGCCGACCACCATCGGCATACCATATTCTCGCCTTCAAAATTCAATTTACGGAGCACTCTATGCGGCCAGTCTCTTTTCTTTCCCTTCTGCTCATGATTCTTCCAACATTGGGTTTGGCGCAAACCGCCCCTCCCTCGGCCACTCCTGTCAGCGACGCGCTGCGTCAAGGACTCGCGCGGTCCTCCAAAAATATGATCGCCGCAGCCGATGCCATGCCTGCCGAGAAATTTTCCTTCAAGCCCACTGCCGACCAAATCACCTTCGCCCATCTCACTCTTCATATTGCCGACTCCAATACGCGCTTTTGCTCCGCGATCTCCGGGGTCACCGTTCCCGAAGCGCCCAAGCTCGCCGAAACCGACTCCAAAGACAAACTTGTCTCAGCCCTCAAGGCGTCTTTCGATTTCTGCTCTTCTTCGCTCGCCAAAGTTGACGACTCTCATCTCGCCGATTCCATTGCGCTTTTCCCCAATCGCTCTTTCTCCCGCGCCGGCGTCATGTTCATCCTCTCCGGCTCATGGGCCGACCACTATTCCGCGCAATCCATGTACCTTCGCCTCAACGGCGTCCTCCCGCCCACCGCGCAGCCAGCGAGCCACTAAACTTCATGCGTTTGTAGTGGCCGACCTTAGGTCGGCGCTTTTTGCTTTTCGGGCGAGCCGCTGCCCTCCCTCAGTAAACTCTTGACACCATACTCGGAATCCGATATATCGGATTCCGAGTATGAAACAGCGGATCAAACCATTTCTCCCGCTCTCTCCCGCGTCGCTCCACATTCTGCTGGCGCTCGCCGCTGAGGATCTGCACGGGTACGGCATCATGCAGGAGATCGCCCGGCAGTCCGCGGGACAGTACAAAATCGGACCAGGCACGCTGTATGACAATCTGAAAAAACTTGTCGGCCAGGGCTTGGTGGAAGAAACTGCCAGCCGCTCTGCTACGAGCGATCCGAGACGGCGCTATTACCGGCTGAAGGCATTGGGACGCGGCGTGCTCTTGGCGGACATCGAGCGACTCACAGGAGTATTGCGAGAAGCCCGAACGCGCTTGCGAGTTTTGAAACCAAGGAGGGCGTAATGGCTCATTCTTTCTCCCGTTCTCTTTACCGGTGCCTCCTGCGTCTCCACCCGCCTTCATTCCAGCGTGAATTCGCTGACGAAATGCTATGGATCTTCGATGAGATTGCGGCAAAACAAAGTACGCTGCGGTTATTCGGCGATGGCTTGGTGTCGCTCGTACGACAATGGGCGCTTCGCGGAGCATTACGAAATCTACTTACGGGCGAGATCGCTCTCGCTCCCGTGGCTGGACGTGATGCGGGCCCCTTCGTCTGGGAACACATCGGAGTTCCCGAAGCGCCGTTGCCCGTTTCACGGATGATTCAGGGAAGCGCTATCGCACTTTTGTTCTTGGTACTTCTTTCTTTTGCGGCATTTCGTCCGGTCCGCAACCGAACGCTGCCGAGCGCTTCCGCATCGTCGAGGATCCCGCATCAGGCGCCCGAACATTCGCAGCCGAATGGCGGAGCACCGTCAAATGGCGCAGCACCCAACAGCGTTGGACCACCAGCTGGAATCACGTCAAATACGATTCCCGGCGATCATCAAGATCAACAAGCTAGCAGCGGCGAAGCCGTCGCCGCGCAAGCCGAAGTGCCGAATACACCAGCCGCGCGCCAGTTTCAGGCGTGGCTCGACGCTTTCAACAGCGGCGATCGTTCAAAGCTTCTGGCCTTTCTCGAGAAAAATTATCCCGACCACGCCAAGGAGATTGACGGAGAGCTGCGTTTCCGCGGCATGACTGGCGGATTCGACTTCAAGAAAGCAGGCGACTCGGAAGCGGCAAAGTTTTCTGGAATCCTAAAGGAACACGATTCGGACCAATTCGCCCGCTTCACAATGGAAGTGGAGGCCGCCGAGCCACATCACATTACGAAATTTGACTTGAATGCTATCGCGCGACCCACCGAATTCCCGATGCCGCGCATGAGCGAAGAGCAAGCCCTCGCGGCGCTTCGCACGGAGATCGATCGACAGGTTGCCGCGGAGCGTTTTGCCGGCGCTGTCATGGTTTCAAAACGCGGCAAACCCATCTTCTCCCAAGCCTACGGATTTTCAGACCGCGAGAAGAAAACGCCGAACGAGTTGAACACCCGTTTCCGGATCGGCTCGATGAACAAAATGTTCACCGCTGTTTCGGTGCTTCAGCTGGTACAAAACGGCAAAATCAAACTGACGGCTTCCCTGGGAGAGTATCTTCCCGACTACCCGAACAAGGATGTCGCTTCGAAAGTAACCATCCATCACCTGTTGACTCATACTGGCGGTACCGGCGATTTCTTCGGACCGGAGTTTGACGCGCATCGCCTGGAACTCCGCACGCTGCAAGACTACGTTAAACTCTACGGGAAACGCGGATTGCAATTCGAGCCCGGCAGCAGGTGGTCCTACAGCAATTACGGTTTCCTGCTGCTTGGCGTGATCGTCGAAAAAGTGAGTGGCCAGAGTTACTACGACTACGTGCGCGATCACGTCTATGCACCGGCGGGAATGACTTCCACGGGGTCGTTGCCCGAAGATCAAGCAGTTCCGCAGCGTTCCGTCGGGTACACGAAATTCGGTGGCGGTGAAACCTGGCGGCCCAACACCGATACATTGCCGTATCGCGGAACCTCGGCGGGAGGCGGCTACTCGACTGTCGAAGATCTGCAACGTTTCGCGGACGCACTCCAGAACCACAAATTACTCGATGCCCACCACAAGGAACTGTTGACCACCGGCAAAATGGATACTGGTAACGGCGACAAATACGCTTATGGTTTCATGGACCGGACCCAAGGTGGCGTGCGCAATTTCGGCCACGGCGGCGGCGCGCCCGGCATGAATGGCGAGCTGACAATTTATCCTGAAAGTGGCTATGTCGTGACAGTGTTGGCCAACGTCGATCCGCCAGCTGCGGGCCGCATCGCGTCCTTCATCGGAAACCGGCTGCCGGAGAAATAAGCGCTCGGCCCACGATTTTCTTCTTCCGTCGTGTAGGAGGCATGAATGCAGCAGCTGCCGGAAAAGACCTCTGCACATCTAACCCCATCACTGTTGCTTCCGGCGATTCTCTCGTTCGTGCTTCTCCCGTCGCTCGCCAATGCGCAAGCAGTCACGACGGCTCAATATGACAATGCTCGAACCGGCACGAATCTGAACGAAAAAATTCTCACTCCGGCAAACGTGAGCGTGAGCCAATTCGGAAAGCTGTTTACCTTTGAAGTGGACGGCGACGTCTATGCCCAACCACTTTACGTGCCGGACGTCGAGGTCCCAGACAAAGGCAAGCGCAATCTTCTCTTCATCGCCACGGAGAACGACAGCGTCTACGCTTTTGATGCAGACGGAACCTCAACGACCCCCCTCTGGCACGTGAGCCTCGCAGACTCTGCCAAGAACGCTAGCCCGCTGTCTGAACGAGATGTCGCCTGCTTTTTCATCACTCCACAAATCGGAATCACCTCTACGCCAGTCATCGATTTAAACACTGGCACTTTGTACGTGCTCGCGCGAACCAAAGAAAGCAAAGGCATCTTGCACAGCAATGAATACAAGCAGCGGCTCCATGCTCTCGCAATTACCACTGGAGTAGAAAAGTTCGGCGGTCCCGTCGAAATCAAAGCTTCCGTCAAAGGAACTGGCTCGGGTCACACAGGCGGTCAGGTGGAATTCAATCCTCAAACCGAGAATCCGCGCGCCGCTTTGCTCCTCGTAAACGATTCAGTCTATCTGTCCTGGGGTTCGTCCTGCGACATAGGCCCATACCACGGCTGGCTCATCGCTTACGACGCACACACCCTCGCGCAGAAAGCCGTTTTCAATACGTCGCCCGATGCTTCAGACAGTGCCATTTGGCAGGGCGATGCCGGTCCCGCGGCGGATAATGACGGCAACATCTTCGTCGTGACGGGAAATGGAGAGTTCGATGCAACAACAAACGGCCGCGACTTCGGAGACAGCATCCTCAAATTGCGCTCTCAAGAACAGAATCTCAGGCTGGTTGATTACTTTACGCCCTCGAATCAAGCTCAGCTCAATGAGCGTGATAATGATTTGGGATCCAGCGGCCCTGTACTCTTGGCTGATCAATCCGGTGCGCATCCGCACCTGCTTGTCACCGCCGGAAAAGAAGGAAAGATCTACCTCATCGATCGCGATCACATGGGCAAGTATCAACCCAACAATGACTCGCACGCCGTACAGACGATTTCCGCCTCCCGCGGCGCTTTTGGAGCGATGGCCTATTGGAATCAGAATGTTTTCTTCGCCGGCAGTGAAACTTTCTTGCAGGACTATACCGTCGTCCGCGGCCTGTTGAAATTGAAGGCAACGGCTACAACAAAGTTTCTCGATTCCGGCGCAACACCGATAATTTCAGCGAACGGCTCCAAGGATGGGATCGCCTGGGCAGCATCATCGAAAAATTGGAATGAACCGCCCGGCCGGCGCGCCGTTCTCTACGCCTTCGACGCCGCCGACGTGCGGCGTGAACTCTACAATTCCGAACAAAACAGCCAACGCGACCGAGCGGGTGTTGCCCTGCGCTTCGCCATGCCCTTGATAGTCAACGGAAAGGTATACCTCGGCTCCAAATCCAAAGTAGACGTTTACGGCCTACTACAGCAGCAGTAAAAAAGATTCACGTTGATTAGACTACCGGCTACATCAACCTTCGGTCTTGCCAGACGTAATTGACCGCCCTTCAACTCCCGGATTGGCTGGCCAAGCCAGAAGTGACTGCCCGTCGGAAGTTACAGACACCACCCACATTTCCCTTTGAAGCCGTTTCTGCGTGACAGTATCATCCGATGCCAGCATTCAATGGAACTCTTCGAGGAGCGCCCGAGTTACCGAGGTTCCCTCGAGTGAACGAAAAACAACATCGCTCCTTTCAACTCTCGTTCAAGGACACTGTGGCGTTCACGCTCATCTTTGGAGCCGCGTTGCTGACCGTGCCGCTTGGGCACGCATGGCAGCAAAGCCAGCAGCAGGGCAGCATGCCCGGAATGGATATGCATTCCCACGACGACATGAGCAGCATGGGCCCAAGCATGGCGGCCATGGCCGGCCACATGTATATGACCCCGCTGCGATCAAAGCAGCCCGGCGATCTAGAGAAAGCCAAGGCCGTCGTCGCCGAAGTGAAGGCAACAATCGAGCGCTACAAGGACTATCGCAAGGCTTTGCTCGATGGATATGTCATTGCGAATCCGAAACTCAAGCAGCCCCAATATCACTTCATGAATCAAGCCAACACGAGGGAAGCTGATCTCCGCTTCGACCCCAGCAAGCCAACAGCTCTACTGTACCGCAGAACTCCGAAGCAGGAATACAAGCTGGAGGGTGTGATGTTCACGGCCAGCCCCGACGCAACCGAAGATGAGCTGAACGAGCGCATCCCTCTCAGCATCGCGCGTTGGCATAGGCACATTAACTACTGCGAGGCCCCGGAAGACCGCATAAGCGACTACCAATCCGCCCATCCCAAGTTCGGCATGTTCGGCTCCATAAACACTGAAGAAGCCTGCAGAGCCGAACGGGGGATCTTCCACGCCCATATGTTCACCTGGATGATCCACATTTTTCCGTACGAACCCGACTTCAAAGAAGTCTTCTCCATGAACGACGACGTGGCCCACGTGCATTGATCCACTCGAATTCCGATCGCTAGGTAAATTTCGAACACCCTGTCAGAGCGCGCGCCGGAGCGCCGCGCTCGTGCACACTTTTTCCCGAAAACGCATTCGATAAAACGCTCACATCATCCGGGACCATGAACCGGACAGGAAGCCTGGCCTTTGTATGTCCCTCCCTGTCGTTTTGGGTTGATATCTTACCCAAACCTGTCCATACTTAGGTTAGATGTCGACCCAAGAAGCTAAAGAACGGCTCGAACTGCTCCAAGGCACGCTGGACCTGCTGATCCTGCGTACGCTGATTTTTGGATCCCAACACGGTCAGGGGATCGCCCGCGCCATTCAGCAGACTTCCGACGAAGAATTTTTAGTGGAACATGGCGCGCTCTATCCCGCGCTCCAGCGGCTGGAGGAACGTGGCTGGATCTCTGCCAAGTGGGGAATCTCATCAAATAATCGGAAGGCCCGCTTTTACTCGCTGACCGCGGGCGGCCGCAAACAACTGGTGAAGGAGACCGCCAAGTGGAAACGTCTGGCAGCAGCCATCGGACGGATCCTAGACCCCGCGCAGGAGGACTAATGCAATGTTCCGACGTAAGCGGAAGCCAAGCGACTTCAGCGCCGAAATTGAAGCACACATTCAACACGAGAGCGAGCGCTTACAGGAGCAGGGGCTGAGCGAAGAGGATGCCCGAGCCGCCGCGCGTCGCGCCTTCGGCAACATCATGCAAGCGGAAGAACGCTTCTACGAATCCGGTCGCCAGCTCTGGTGGGATCACCTCGGGCAGGACCTTCGCTTCGGCTTGCGAATGTTGCGACGGAACCCCGGCTTCACCGTTACGGTGATCCTTACGCTAGCGCTTTCCATCGGCGCAAACACCGCGATTTTTTCCATAGTGAATGCGCTCATACTCAAGAGCCTGCCCTATTCGCATCCCGAACGGATGGGCACGATTTACACACAGATCACTGGCTCCGTGGCCTCCGACGAACGTCACAAACTAAATGGTGAGCAATGGGAGCTGCTGCGCGACAATGTCCCTTCCCTGCTATCGGCGGTTTCAAGTCCAAGAACTTCAGGCATAAATCTCCAGGCGAATTCGCACGTGGAGTACGTGCATGACGGACGCATCTCGGCGCACTACTTCGATGTGTTAGCGGTTCAGCCTATGATGGGGCGCAATTTCTCTGAAGACGAGGACCGCCCGCATGGGCCCAAGTCCACCATCCTCAGTTACAGTTTGTGGCGAAACACCTTCAGCTCTAATCCCAATATTCTGGGCCAGCCGATTCTGTTAAAAGGCGAGCCGTTCACAGTCATCGGGGTGCTTCCCGAAGGCGCAACGACCCCGTTGAATGCCGACCTCTATACGGCGCTTCAGCCGAGCCGCCAGGGTGAGGGCGGGGGAACGAACTTTGCGTCCATCACCCGTCTGCGCGATGGCGCGAGCTGGCAGCAGGCGAATGCCGAAATCAACCGCGCCTGGTCCCTCCGTGCGCAGCGCTATGAATTAAAGGACCACCCTGGCGCGCAGGTGACCTACCACTCCGTTCAGCTCCAGAAAGGCCAGACAGATTCGCTGCGTCCGCAGGCGCTGGCACTAATGCTCGCTGCCGGCTTCATCCTGCTCATCGCCAGCGCTAATCTAGCTGGGTTGACGCTGGTGCGCATGCTACGCCGCGCTTCGGAAGTGGCCACGCGGCTGGCGTTGGGCGCCTCGCGCTGGCAAATCCAGAAGCAGTTCTGGGTTGAAAACCTGCTGCTGGCGCTTGTGGGCGGAGCAGTAGGCATCGGTGTGGGCTTCCTCGCTCTCCGCGGCCTCCTCCTGCTGTTGCCCGAACACTTTCTCCCGGTCACGAGCGTCCCCCTCGACGCTCGCGTGATGGGCTTCACCCTCGCCGTTTCGTTGTTGACCAGTATCCTGTTCGGCATGCTCCCGGCGCTCGCCGCGCGAAACGTGGACCTGCGTTCGTCAATGACCAGCCGCGCCGTGGCAGGCGGCGGCAGCCAACGCCTGCGCCAGGGGTTGATCGCCGGTGAGGTCGCACTCACCGTCGTGCTGCTCGCCGCTTCCGGCCTGCTCATCCGCACGCTCGTCCATTTAGAGACGCTGCCGCCGGGATTTAATTCCAACGGAGTCATGACCGGAAAAGCCTCGCTCGACGACCACCGCTTCCACGACCCCGCAGTCTTCATAAAATTATTGGACGAAAGCACCGCCGCCATGCGGCAGATTCCCGGCGTGCAGAACGCCGCAGTGGGAATGAGCCTGCCGTACGAGCGTACCTTGAATGACGGGGTCATCCTCAGTGACGGCAAGGAGGCCGGGCAGAAGGATCAGACGGACGTGGTCTACGTGACCCCCGGATATTTCGGCACATTGCAAATGCCTCTGATTGCTGGCCAAGTTCTCACCGAAACCGACGGACCAAATGCACAGCACGTGGTGGTAGTGAACGAAGCGTTCGCTCGCAAGTTCTACGGAGGATCCAATCCCGTGGGCCGCTACATCAATAGAGACACGCTGATCGTCGGCGAAGTAGCCGATGTCTCCGTTTCCTCCGGCCTGTACGACGGCGCTCCACTCATGAGCGAACAGACCATATACATTCCTGCCGGGCAGGTGAATCCACAGTCACTCGCGCTGCTTCATGTGTGGTTCCAGCCGAGTTGGATTGTCCGCACAGCTAGCCCGGTCGATGGGCTGACCGCGCAAATGCAACGCGCGCTCGCGAGCGTCGATCCCAACCTGCCCTTCTCGGGCTTCTACAGCATGCGCGATCTGCTGGCGAAGACACTGGCGACACAGCGTATCGAAGTAGCGCTTCTGAGCGCGATGGCAGCTCTGGCTCTGCTGCTGAGCGCGGTCGGCATTTTTGCGCTGGTTTCCAACATGGTGGCACAGAGGACGCGCGAAATTGGCATTCGCATGGCTCTCGGCTCGACCGTAGGTCAGGCAATGGTGCAGATCGGCCGCTCCGGCGCGGGCGCTTCAGGGTTGGGTCTTTTTCTGGGATTGACCCTTTGCGTGGGAGTCCTGCGAGTGATGCGCAGCGTGCTCTATGGGGTAGGCGTCTACGACGTGCCCACAATCCTCCTAGTCATCTTGACGCTCGCATCTGTAACGCTCATTGCCACTACCGTGCCAACTCTGCGAATTGCAAGAATCGATCCGGCAAAGACATTGCGAGATGAATAGGACAACGACGCCGCTTTCCTAAAATGTGCAGGCCTTTCGGGGAGTGTTGAGGAAGGCGTCGCTGGTGCTCCCCAAGGTTGCAGTCTTCAGATATCATGGCCTCCCTGTGGCCCTGACGGAGGAATCCACCCCGAGTTCGCGCCGCCGAGCGCTGCGCGACATCCTGCTCTACGGTGTGTGCGGCGGTGTGCTCATCGCGGTCCTGAAACTGACGGAGTACCGCTTCCTGGTCGTCGAGCATTCGGTGGAGATCTACGTCGCGCTGGTCGCTGCCCTGTTTGCCGCACTCGGTATCTGGCTAGGACTGACGCTCACCAGAAAAAAACCGACGATCATCATCAAGGAAATCCCCGCGCAGGCCGCGGATCCGTTTGTCGCCGACGAGACCCGCGTCAGCCAGCTCGGCATCACCGCGCGCGAGCTGGAGATTCTCGGGCTCATCGCCACCGGGTTGAGCAATCGAGAGATTGCCGGCCGGCTATTCGTCAGCGAAAACACGGTGAAGACGCATTCGAGCCGGCTGTTTGATAAGCTCGGCGCAAAGCGGCGCACTCAAGCCGTGCAGCTCGGCAAGACCGCCCGGCTGATCCCGTGACGTGTCCGCCCCACCCGAAAGCATGATTTTTCGCTCCCCAATGCAGAATCACCCAAAAGTATGACGACACCGCAC
>Ga0137381_10001156_pt1 | contig 17470 bp, 24 predicted proteins | sample SagtaG_16_FD_104808 | JGI IMG/M metagenome (GOLD analysis project Ga0137381, IMG submission 104808) | Vadose zone soil microbial communities from Sagehorn Ranch, Mendocino, California, USA - Sage2_L_115_16 metaG | ecosystem: Environmental > Terrestrial > Soil > Vadose zone | place: USA... | reverse complement strand
CGGCTCGCGAGCGCGCCAACTGACGCAGCACACGCAAAAATTATTTCGCTGAGTGAATCGATAGACGAATCGAGACTCACTCAGCGCGATCACAAGTCGTGATCATGGAGAGAGGAATTCCTTCAGAGTCGGAGCTTCCTCAGCGACCTTGGTTTGTCCCGGTGTCACTTTGCTGGAAACCAACTCTTCGCTCACCCGGTCAATGAATCGGTTCAAGGTCCCTGCGAGCTTGCCATCTCCATCGTGGCTCAATGCTCGGTGCCTTGCCATGCTCTTGACCTTTCCGATCAGGTTGAGGGCTGTCTGATAGCTGGCTTCCAACTTCGAACCGAAGATCACATCAGCGGGTCGGCTGGCTTTTCGGTCGGCTCCTTTCTTGGCTGGTATATGTTCACCCCCTGTTTCTTGCATCGCACCTGTATGGGCGAGTGGTATATTAAGGTTTTCTATCATCGACTCGGTACACCCAAGCAATCAGGCAATCGAATGAGCAAAAGTTTCTTCGCTCGGTTTCTCCCTGGTCATTTGTTGCTGCGTCGGAATCAGAACCAAAGACTAATTCGACTCGTTGGTTCTTCCTGAATCCGATTCTGCATTCATCGCAAATCATGGTTCCACTTCTCCGAGAAATTGATTCAGGGTCAGAGGCTGATCATCCGGAATCCGGATTGCTCGTTGGAAAACACCAGAGGGCCAAATCAGACCGATCAGGATTCCTTCAATCGTTATTCCCTGTGGTTCTTCCAATTCCTTTGCCATGAACCGGATTCCTTCGTAAATTTTCAATTCTTCGGGTTCAAGCTGCTTGATGAAGTCTTCCCAAGGGACCGTTCGATAGGAGAAGATGATCATGCGTATTCGCTCCTTTGTGCGATTAGGGAAGTGATAAGGAGAGAAAGGGCAACTTCTCTCTCTCCTTGAGTCGTTCGCTTCATTAGGATTTGGTTGCCAAGTCGAAGCATGAGCATAATTCCGTCTTTCCAGCAAGCGTTCATGTTCAGCACCATGCATCGCACTTCGGGCAGAAATACCCATCGTGCGTGTGTTCGCTCATTGGATGACCACAACCGATTGTGTCGCAAGGCTGGTCTTCCGGAAGAACGCTTTTCATGTGATCACTTCTCGGAGACTTCAGGCATTAGCTCGATTTGAAGCTTTGCAAGCCGAAGTCCATTGATGGTTCCAAGTCCGTAGATTCCGATTTCTTTTTCATTGCCCAGCAATCGTATTGCGTGTTCGATTGCTTCGAGACACTTTGCTCTTTCTCGTTCCAATGCTGGCTTTAGATACTTTCCCATGTTTGTTGCCTCAGAAAGAGCCATGCTGTGTGAGCATATATACCTATCGTTATCACTTTCACTCTATGAGAATTGATAACAGGATGATCAGAAAGACCATTACGAAACACGAACGAAGCCATGCTTGCTGGGCCTCTTCGTAAGGCCATAGCTTACGTTTGGAGCGATTCTTTCCTTTTTTGTAGAGATAGCTTTGTCTGTATCTCAAGATTGTTGTATTGACACGCCAAGGCTTCCAGCGACCAAATAGCCCGAAGGTTACACAGAACAGGAAAGAACCAACCGGGCCGATTAGAACCCATTCCATCGAACACCATTTTGGATGCAACCTTTCGTAAAGGTTGCTATCATTTTAGAAATTCTTCAAGAGGACGTTCTTCGCTGTATGCCTTTCTTCTCTTTGCATCTTCTTGAGCGTGGAATGGATAGACGTTGTTGGAACAATATTTTGCGTTCGGATGCATTCCCACAAGGGACTTTCCGCAACCCGGAAATGCGCATACTTTTTCGAGATATTCCTTCTTTGGCTGGTCTTCGAGATTGAGGAATTCTCGCATCGCTTGCTTTGCATCGTCTCGTCCTGAGATGTACGAGAATAGCTTTTGAACATCGATGTTGATATCGAACATGGCAATGTCGTTTGTGTCGAATGGCAAGCTGGTTTTCGGGAAGTCCTTTACCGTATCTCGGAAAGCAAGATCAGGACCACGCATTTCGATGGAAACGATACCCCGAGACTCGCAATAGAATATGTTCTTTGCGAAGTCCATGATCACTTTTGGTACGCTGTCCTCTCGTTGTTCAATGAGATTGTACGAACCGCCGAGCTTTCGGATACAGAACATGAGCTTGTCAAGGTCTTTGACTCGGCGGGTTGCTTGATCGGGCTTTGCGTATGACAAGCCACCTTCATCGTGATTGAAAAGCCAAAACGATTCGTCGGGAAGATTGGCGATTGCGACGAACAAATCTCTCGCATGTCTCACATAGATGAAACGTGGGTCTGGTTTCATCATGCGGATGTTTCCAATTGCAAAGTGGTTTGGCCACTTGACGTATTCTTCGGAAATCACGCAACCGAGATTTGTCTTTCCGCTTCCGGGTACACCGGCTGTTCGACAAAAGTTTCCGCGAGTGAGGATGTTTGCAATCAGAATGGATGGTGCATTGCGATCATACAACCGCCATGTGTGGTATCCAAGATCAGGCGAGAATACCATTGAACCCAATCCGGTAACTCCCCCAGCATGATCAACGACATGAAAGGAATTCATCATCTCCAATCTTAGAAGGTCTTCGATTCCTTTTATTCCAAGATACGGAGATGGAAATTCGCGGTTCTCGGCTTCGTTGATTAGATCAAGGAAAAGCTCGGCTCTATCTTGTCTCCAAATGGCGACAGTAACGAATTCGCGTGCATCTTGGAAAGACCACATCTTGATATGTCGAAGACGCTCTAATCCCTGCGTCATCCGTAATTCAGATTCGATGATGCGCCATTTGTCCATCTCATCTGAATGACCATCGTTTGAGCTTACCACTTTCATGCCTCAGTTTGATGAAACTTGTAAAAGTTTCATTTCGTCTTCCCCCTTGTTAGCATATCAAGAATGGACTTTCCTTGAAGCGGTGTTTCTGATCGGGCGATTTCGACAATCTGTTTCGAACGAGTCGCATCCAGTGATGTGCTGTTCGTGTGGATGAACCGGATTGCATCCATCGTGTCAAGACTCGGATTCTTTGCTTTGGAAAGAGCAATCCATCCTTCTTGTTCCACATCAGCAAGGAACAATTCTCGGATGTTTGGCCGTCTTCCGCTCAAGAGAGCAATAAGCTCAATTCGTTTCTCGATTTCATCAGGATGTGGAACAAGGGTTGTCAACGCTTCCCGTTTCTGCTCGAAGATGTATCGGGCTGCATCGATTTGGATTTGTTCTCTTTCTCGGATTGGCATTGTCATGGATGAACACCGCCTTGATTGATTCCGACGCTATAACCGATTGCACCAGCCATGATTCCAACCAGAACACAAATCACCGCGACTAGAATCCAATTTGTCTCGGGCGCAACCAATCGCTTCAAGTGTTCGCTCTTGGCATATGTTGCAATGGTTTTTCCCGTGATTTCTACGCTTCCTGGCGTGAGCTTGGCATCGAATGTGATTTGGTCGGGTTCGTTCTCAAGCCAAAAGTAGTGTCGGTCTTCTTTGAGTGGCGCGCCAATCAGAACCGAGAGAACCAGCGAAATAACGAAAACTAGAATCCCGACACCAAGGAAAAAGAATCCGGCGATCAGGGATATGATGGCACCGACGAAGAATACGATTCCAGCGGTTCGTCGATCATGGAATTGTTCTCGGATACATCGTGCATCATCGACCACATACGGCAATGCGTCTTTGCCAGAAGTCTTCAACCAGACGAATCCATTTTCATCGGGAAGGGGGAACCGATGAAGCAAACGGTCTCTTTGCGTCTCATACCAGATTGATGTTTCGTTGTCGCTGTTAATCACATTCCAAGATTTCATAGATTACACTTCCTCAACATTTGGTCTTTTTGTTATCCCATATACCATGATGATGATGGATACGGCGATGATCATGAGGGATAGGACCAGATTGGAAACGAGCGAATAGAGTGTGAATGAGAAAATCAAGCCGATTACCCCCGAGATCACGAAGAATGCTGGATGTTTACGTTCTCCGAGCATGAACGTGAAAGCGAACGTGAATATCATAGCTGCGGCTGTCAGTATGTTTTCATCGGTGAGAGGCATTTCATTTTCTCCTTTGCTGGAAAGCTGAAGCGATTGCCAAGAAAGAAAGGGAAGCGATCATAGAGAACAGAATCCAAGCCCTTGCATCTTGTCCCGCTGGTCCTTGTGCTCCGGGTGCTCCGTCCGTTCCATTCGTTCCGTTCGCTCCATTGCAAGCATACGATGTGTTGGTGATTTCTCCGACTTGCAGAACAGTATCGTCGTTAAGGTCTGTTCCCGATGTGATTTTGATTCCTCCGTTTGCACAATTCGAACCCGGTGATTCGGGTGCTGATGAAACAAGGGCTGCATGACCGTTTGCTCCATTTGCTCCCGGTGTACCATTGCAGGAATATCCTGTGGAATCAATCTCTCCCGATTGAAGGATTCCATCATTGGCTGTTCCGCCGCCATCTCCATTATCAAGACCAGAATCAACACGGATTCCAGCATACGTGCAATGTGCACCGGCTGATTCGGAAGTGATTTTGACAAGAGAATTGAATCCGGGGGAACCTTGTGGGCCTGGTGGTCCTTGTGGTCCTGTCGTTCCTTGGATTCCCGGACTCCCATTACATACATAGAAAGGGCCAGCGTCAAACTCTCCCGTCTGAAGGATTCCATCTCTCGGTGTTCCTCCGCCATCTCCATTGTCAAGTCCCGTGTTGATCTTGATTCCTCCGGTTAGACAATTCAATCCTGGTGATTCGGAAACCGTCAAGATCAGGGAGTTGAACCCATTTACTCCATTAGCTCCGTTGGAGCCATTCGTTCCGTTGCAGATGTAAACGGTGGAATCGACTTCTCCAGCTTGAAGTATGCCATCGAAAGCGGTTCCTCCCCCATCTCCGTTGTCAAGCCCGATGGTCATTTTCTGACCACCATTTGCACAATTTCCGCCGGGAGATTCGGCTGTGGTTGCAATGAGAGAAGGATAGGCTGTCTGATCGACGTATAGCTCGATAGCGACAGAACCGAATGCTGTGGCCGAACTTGAACCCCAAGTGATCGTCGCGCTGGTTTCACTGGATGCAAGGCGCATTGTTTCGATTCCGGTTGTTGGAGTTGCGTATCCTGTATCTGTATCTTCCGTATATCCCGCTCTTGGTGTCATAGCCGCTGGATTCGCACCATTGAACATAGCTGCGATGATTGGATTCTGAAGGACTGGTGTTCTTGTAAATACGGGTGCGGGTGTTCCTGATGCGATGTTGCTTTGGAAAGCATTTTGTCGTACAACTTCAGCGCCAGCCCTTATCTGACCTGAAACTCTCCAAACAGAAAGACCACCGCCGGTTGTTGTTCCCGGTGCAGCGGAGAATATCGTTGAAACTCCATCCATGATTAGGGATTGTCGGACGAATACGGAGATGCGATCAGCACTTGCTACTTTCAAAGCGGTCGCAACGAGAATATAAACACCCCCTTGTGCATTGTCGGTTGGAGCCGTGGAAACAACGCTCCCCGTGTTTGCGGTTACGATCACAATCAAATCATTGAGTGCGGGAGTTGCCGTAACGGTATGCGTTCCCGAGTTTGTATCATAGAGACTCCCGGAAAACGTGATCGTTGCGGTTACGGCTGATACGGATTGCGGAACAAGAAGAATCAAGAACGGGAGAAAGATCATTCCAGCAACATACATTGTTTTCTTCATCTCCGACCCCCACGCTTTCTTCGGATGGCAAATGCTCCGACCAGCCCGAGAGTAAGCAATGCAAAGAACCCGAGCAACCAAGGCGCATCATTCGTTGCAATGGTGATCGTGGAACGAACAGTATTGATGGTAATCTTGGAAATCACGATTGAGCCTTGCGTGTCTCCTTGAACGTAAACTCGTACCTTGTAGTCGAATCCATGCAAGTTGATTTGCTGATCGTCGGGAATGGTGATCGTTGCCGTTGTTCCACTTGTCCAATGTGTCGAATCCTGATAGAGAACGCTTCCGTCGCTGGCAAGAACGGAAACTTTGTTGATGAATCGGCTTGACGTTGCTCCGATGTAATCCACAAGAACGCTCGATACGATTTCTGCCGTGAATGCGGTTATTGGACTTGTCCATGTTCCGACCTGACGGAATCCGAATGGTGCGACGGTTCCGACATTCACTTTATAGCTGCTGAAATCAAAGTATGCCGGTTTCAAATTGTCGTTTGTTCCAATGTTGAAATGCGGATAGAGATTCGTCGCGGTTGCAAACGTTGTAGTCTGATCGGTTGTCCATCCACCGCTTCCTGGGGTGTCTCTATGATACCAAGTAATCGTTGTTCCAGACTTTGTGATTCGCATCTCAACGGGATTTCCGATTGGAGTTGTCCTTCCTCCGATTTGAGTTGGAACGCCATTCGTTGTTGTGAAAGACCGCAATCCTTCGACACCAGCCGTTCCACCCGTGAACCAAACACCGATACCACTAACAGTTGTCGTGCAAATCGGAGATTGGAAAGCGGAAGCGCATTGCTCGTTCAGCATATCGAATTCCCAATTTGATGTGAATCCGGGTGCTGGCAAAGCGTAATGTACGACAACGGAAACATCCCAATTTCCGATCAGGGATACGTTAGCTGGCACGCCAATGTAAACAACGCTCGATGAAGATTGAATGCTCATGTTGAGTTTTCCGTTCACAATGGAACGATGCGATGTGTTCCAATTTATTCCCGATGGTGGATTCATTCCATTGCCATACTTCGGAACCGTGATGTTTCCCCATCGAAAAGTCACGCTATCAGTTGTTCCACCACCGCCGAATGAATCTCCGGTTGTCGATGCAAGTTGGAGCGTGTTCGCTGCCACCATTGGATTGTCGGTGTTCGTCTCAACGCCATGCACGCCAAAGAGCAAGTGATCGTTCGCAAGAAATCCGGTCTTTCCCCATGCAAACAACCGTGCATAGTTAAAATCAAACGCGCTATCGAAATCAAAGTGTCGCTGGTTGAAATAGACTTGGAATTCGTCGTTGTGATTCCGTGGAACGATGGGCGCGGCCAATGGCTTCCCGGATGAGCCTTCCCGCATGATCGTTTGAGTGTAAGACCAAATGGCACCGTTCCAATGCCATACTTCCATGTCTCCCCCTTCATGCGTGTTTCCGGTTGTGTTCGCTGTAATGAATGCGTCAATGCTGGTTGCAGAATTCACGACGAAATCATCATAGTTTTGGTGATTTCCGGTCCATCGAATCAAAGACGTAACCCAGCTTGCGCCGTTGAATGTTGCGAACCGTACTTGATACGGAGAGTTGATGTTTGTTCCGCGACGGTAAATCATGTACGGGTTGTGGTTCGAATCGAGATGGACCGAAGCGAAATTCGTAAGAAGACCGGAAGCGATTGTATCATCGGCTCGGCAACCCGCATTGCTGATTTCTGCAAAGGTGATCACGGTTCCGAAATCTTGATTTGGATAACAGAACACATGACCGGTTGTTGCGTTGTACCAAATCTCGTATGCGTTCTTCCGGTCACCACCCAGTGCTTGATCATACATGACAAGGGCTTGATGAATCTGATCGGCGTAAACATCCGTTCCACCGACATAGGCGGTTCCTGGTGCTGCCGACAAATCGAGATAGCCGAATTGCGCGGTCCATGTTTCCCCGTTGTCGGTTGAAGAGATCACTTGCCAAGGAGATGTTCCCAAACCCGGTGGAAACCCACGATAGAAGAGAAAGAGAGTGCTTCCAATTCGTACCGGATGCGGATAGGTTCCGTTGTTCATTCCGCTTGATGTTTTGTTCGTCCAAGATGAAATGCTCGATGCCCCGTTTGCCTTATAATGCTGGATGCGTGTATCATGGGCGCAGCAAAAGAGATGCACCGTTCCCGTTACATCGACCACAAGAGACGGGGAGCCGTGTCCATCTCCGCTTACTGGATTCTTCGTTCCGCCTGGAATCGCACGAACGGGAGTTGCCCAATTTTTTGAGTTGTGATCGTAGTACGTAACGTAGATAGAGTAATTGTTCTCGGCTTGCCACGTTACATACGTCCGACCTTGGTAATATTCAGCGTTCGGATATGCGATGTAGTTGGATGGCTGATCAACCCCGTTGTTCCAAAAATAAAGCGTAGAATCGCTTTTGTTCCCGGTGTCGAATGCAGCGGTTGTTTGATATATGGTGCTTGAGGCTGCGCTGACTTGCGACGGAACAAGGAGAATAGCTCCGAGCAAGATCAGAACCAGCGTTCCGATGAAACGCTTTTTAAGGGTTTCCTTCATCCGGTGTTCCCCGTTCCACGAATCTTTCCGAAGAATGCAACCGCGATATACAAGGAAATGCTGATGAAGAGAACCGTGAGCAATCCTTGCATAATCGGCGGCATACCCGCGATTCCAAAAAAGTAGCCAAACAATGCGAAGAATTGAAGTGCTGTGTTTACGAAATAGAACAAGATTTGCCCAGCAAATACAATTCCATTGACAACAAATGTTCCAAAATTGGAAAGCAACGCGAAGAATTGAGCAATTTGACACCCGGTCTTCGCAAAGAAATCACTTCCACCGCAAGAAGCGACAGCCCCCGAGACATATAGAGTTGCCCTAACTGTCGAGATATCGAACGGACTTCGAGCCCATGCCGTAGAATTGTTTGGTTCAATCGCAATGATACTAATCACGAAATTGGGTTTGGCAGCAACGGCAAGATCATACGGGGTTCCAGACTCAGCAAGTTCAAGATTGACCGTCAATTGCTGAAATGGACCGGGTTTGCAAACTGCATCATAACCATACGTAGTTACTATCGCGGCTGAAAGACTCGCAGAAGTCGATTGACCGATGGCAACGCTGATTGGCTGTGGTGTATCTGTTTCAGAACGACACCAAATCGTAGCACTCCCGAATGCGATGGTTCCCGCGAGTGGTGCAGAACTGAGATTCACGATTAGAACATTAGATGGATAAGGATTTGCAAGAACGGCATAAGTACGATTCAAATCTGTTCCACCCGAATCATAGACACAATTCCACCAAGCTGTATTCGAACAACCGTTATCTGTTCCAACGGTACTTGACGGTGCAGTATGGAAACTTCCGCCCTTCCAAGGTTCCGTCGGCGTAACTTGCCAAAGTGTTGTCTGAGTGAACGGATTATTGAATTGCGGGAAATTATGAACCGAATTCTGGAAGTTTGTCCATGCGGCACCAGCCGAGGGATTGAAAGCTGCGATCAGGACGAAAGCGATTCCGACGAAGAGAGCAATCTTACTGATCGTGTGTGTCTCGCTCGGAATCGAAATCACCCGTTTGAAACGCGTCTCGACCCGAACGGGTCAACGACAATGTACGCAAGGAAAATTCCGATGAAAATCAACATCGCGATTCCAACTGTTGTTTGCAACCAGCCGACACCATATGAAATTGCAAGCCCGATTCCAAACGAAATTGCCATCGTTGTGTCGGAGCGTCCTTTCGCTCTTGGGTCGAGAATCACGATGAGCATGATTCCAAGGACAACTGTAAATATGGAAGCAAGGATGATTCCGGCTAGAGCGTAATCAATTCCCGTGTTCGCAAGAGCTTGCTGTAAATCCGTAAACGGATTGTTGGTCATGTCTCATGCCTCAGTTTGATGAAACTTTTACAAGTTTCCATGTCAGCACACCTTCATGGAAGCAACGACACCAGCCGTAACCGCGATTGCGACAACAAGCCCGATCACTCCAACAATCAGCAATTCTATGCTGATTCCTTTCTTTGGATTGCCTCTCGAATCCAAAGCGATGTAGAAGAATCCAAGGCTGAATACAATCAGCCCGGCAGAAACGAGAATCGGTATGAGCGTATCGGTTGTTTTCCCAATTTCACCCAAAGCGCAAGGTGGAATAACTGGAATTGCGTTCCCTTGCGGCCAAACTTCGAGTACCCCGACATTTCCAAGGCTCGTTGTTGTTTCAAAGACACGGAACCGATCAGCTTTGAAGGTATGATCAAGCTGATATGTTTGATTCGTGTTTGCGGTCGGCTGAGTGAAATTCTTGTACGCAATCCAAGAAGCCCCATTCCATACGTCGATATGGCCGTTGAACGGATAGTTTCCAAACTTGATGGAAACGTTTACCAAAGTCCAAGTGGTTGTGAGATTCACGATTACCCACTCGTTTGTCGTTCCTGCTGCAATCCAATTATCTCCGTCATTATTATTGCAAGCATTCGAACCGGGGAACGACGCGCTGAGTTTGCTGGAAGCATAGCAATTCAACTTGGGAATGAACGTTGCGCTTGCCAACCCCGCGATTAGAAACAATGCCAGCAAAATCAATGGAAGGATTCGGGCTATTTGCTTCATCGTGGCACCAGAAAAGAAGGTTGTGCTGGAATGGAAAAATCATCGGGAGAGGATTTCCACTCCAGCGATGTGTTCAGTAGTGCTTCCCGCGTCCGGAATGAATCCGGGGAAGGAAAGCGAAGACGAACACAAGGAGAACGGCTGCCGCAATCAGGATGGGCAAGAGCGTCACAAGGACACCCGCCATCGCATTCCCGCCAGTCGCGTTCTTGAACGAATTCGCTTGCTGAATCACACTCGGGTATGTTCCCGCAAGGACCGCCAGAAGCACAACCGCGAGAATGATCGTGGACACCCAATCTCCGATTTGCATCCCTTTCGGCATCTTTCACCCCCGACCCGGCAATCGAGCTATCGGGGGTATGGGTCGGTGGGTATTTATGGACTTCCCCGGATAGAAGTCGAATCGGATTGTTGGATTTCAGCGTGTAAATCAATTTCCCGTTGTGGGCATTCACCAAGTCTTCGATGTGCTGACGGAAAGAGATCATTTGGTCGTAAGGAATCTCACAAAGGAAAGCGATCTTCAATGTCGTTTCCAGCCCATCGCAAGACGATATGCGTTCTCTCGGATACATGATCGGCAATATGAATGAAAGAAAGCTGGAAAGGCCACGGGATTCTTCTTGCACCGAACACATATCTTCGCAACCTTTCGTAAAGGTTGCATCCAAAACGGACTCATACTTTCCGGTTCTCCCGTAACACGATTTCGTGGATGTGTTCTCGCAATTCCGTAACGGTGAATTGGAAGATATCCTCTTTCCAAATGACGGCAAGCACTCTGATCAGAGCCGAAGATGAAAGCTCGAAACGACTTGCTTCAGCTTTCAGAATCTTTTCCGTTTCAGCATCGAGATATAGGTCCAAAGGAAGAGAGGACCTTCAACTCTCAGCTAGGAGGAGCAACGAGTTGAAGGTCCATGTGATAGAGATTGTCAAGCAATGCATTCGTGAAATAGAACGTCACCGTGATTTCAGCGCGGAAATCCTGTTCTCCCGCATCATTCGGCAAATTCACGGCTGTGAAAATCGGAGTCAATCCCGAAGCCATGTTCGGACCTTCGATTGTCCAGATAATCGGGAAAGTCGCATTGTCGAAGAAATCATTGTGGGTTCCGTTCGGAACAACGCGATACTGAATCAGAACACCGGAAACGTTCGTGATCACCGCGTTATCAAGAACAAGTCCAAAATGGACTTGATAAGGAATCGAACCACGGAATCGATTCAGGACGCTGAAATTGTAAGAAGATGACGTGCCATTCAGCAATCCGATTGGTGTGAGTGGGCCACCATCATTCAATGTGTGGTTGAACGGAGACAACATCAGTTGGTTGACCTCTGCATTTCCAACGTATGTAAAGCGATTACTGAGAAATGAGAATCCAGCGATGCTTCCGCCGATCAGAACACAGAAAGCAACAAGAGCAACGGTGCCTCTCAGAATCCACTTTGAGAAATCGTTTCCACCGGCAAGCATTCGTTCTGTCTTTCGAAATTCTCGTTCCAAACTAAGCTGTTCGAACATGGTATTTCTCTCTGTGACGTATCTCATTCTCGTAAGAGTAAAGGGTCATGTTGCAATCACCGCAGAGATTCGGATAGGGAATCAGATTTCCAGTTGAGACCCACATCTTGACAGATTTTCCCCGACCGTTCACGTTCGTAAATACGCGAAGCCATCCGAGAGAAACCATGAGATTCAGAAGACGATACAGAGATGCAATTGGAATCTTTTCAGTTTTCCTGAAAATCATTTCATGACTCGCGGGTTCCTTCGTGACTTTCAAAACTTCGTGAATCCTTTGGAACGTCAGTTTGAATTTGAAAAGCTGATTTTCTTCCGTCGAGATTTCAATCTCGTAAGGCTTTTCCTTGATCATGGCGGTGATCACAGATTCACGGGTGGACAAATGCTCACGCTCAGGGGGTCTGACGGACAGGGGGGTATGGGCTGGGGGGTATATAAGCCTTGTCTTTGTAGTAGCGTTCGCTACTACAAGGTGAACTATGGGAACTATGGGAACTATTGGAACTATGGGAACTATGTAGTAGCGAACGCGACAACAAGTCGCCTTTGTAGTAGCGAACGCGACATTAAGGTGTGAACTATGGGAACTATGGGAACTATATGTTTCAATAGTTCATATTGTTGTAGCTTTCGCTACTTCAACATCCTTATAAGTCCCGTGGGCCATACCCCGTCTGCCCTGATCGGGCAAAGGTGATTGAATACCAGCGTTGAAAGATATCGAGCAACGGATTCGGCTCGATGACGGAAAATCTTTTGAGGGATTGTATGATCCCACAAAGGATGTGAGCCAGAACACATCGAAAGAGGGCTGGAACCGCTATACATTCCGGTTCCTACAAAGCGATGGTCGCATCGTGAGGATGACGGAAGGAAACCGTTTCTTCGATGCGATGATGGCGGTTTGCGGCAAAGAAGACAAACCCCGCAAGCTTCGTGTCACGGCAAGAGGAAAGCCCGGTGATCTGAACCGAACGTTCGAGATCATCGAAATCCGCTGAACCTTTTTTTGGGTGTTTCCGATGGACTCTCCCCCTACCAAAGAGAGTAACGGCAAGACGGAACCTTCTGTCACACAACCATCGGAAACACCATTAATCCTTTTCTGTAAGATTCACACAGATTCTCAAGGAAGACCACTTCCTTATTCAATTTTCGGAGAAAGCATCGATGAGAATGGAAAATTTCATGAACCTTTTTACGAATGCATAAAATGCGCTTTCCCCGAAGAATCCGGAAAGGTGAAATGATCATGTCATACTGCCAAGTCGCAAATTGTATTCGTGAGGCAAAATACAAATGCAACGGTGGTTTCCGCTACTGTCCTTATCACCATCAATTCGTCCTGCACCACGGACAACCAGCCCATTCATGGCAGCGTCTTCCGAGGATAGAAAAAGAAGAACCATCTCTCAATGAGTTTCTCTCGCAACCTTTGGAAAAGGTTGCATCCAAAACAGGTGATTCATGAGTGCTCCCGATTACGAGAAAGTCAAAGACATCATCGTATGGCGATGCATCTCGATGAAAGTCGTTTCCGGCGGGATGAGCTGGTTTCCGCATTCCGAATATCTTTACGATGATTACGTTCTCGCAACGGGTCTCGGGGATTATCTGATGGAAATCACCCAGCGCGGGGATGCGACGAAAATCACACTCCATCGAGAAGGACCGTTCCACAAAGTCCTTGGCTCTAATCACAAGCAACGTTCTGGCACCGTCAGCTTGACCAAACAGATGAAGACACTTCGCAAGCTGGATGAATTCGGCTTGACGGATGAGCATCGAAACGTCAGAGTGATCTTGGAATGATAGAACCCGGTTGCATTTGTCATTGCTTATCCTGTGTTTACGGGCATTGCGAACATTGCTTCGTCGAAGTCCGTCGTTCTAATGTTGAAAAGCTTCTCAGAATGAAGCAACCTGATATCAGAGATGTTCGTCTCATCGAGATTCCAGAACCCAAACTCTCTCTTGAAGAATTTCTGAAGGGAAAGGCAAAGCTATGAATCCAATTCTCGCTCATCCCGAATGTCTATCCGTCAAAGAAAAAAATCAACATCAATATTCAGAAGATGGATGGTGTGAGCATTGCGAACACAATGTTTGGGATTGCTGGTGCAAAGAATGAAGCTAAAATCTCTCGATGAAGTGTGGCAAGAGATTGAGACATTCAACAACCAACACTTCCCTGATTGGCGCACATGGGATTGGCGCTTACTTTCGAACGCGCTGGCTGGCGAAGTCGGAGAAGTCTGCGATGCGACGAAACACGCATACGGTGGTGGCACCAATTCCACATCAGGGAAGATCACCCGCCGAGATATCGCCAAGGAAGTCTTCGATACATTCGTGTATTCTGCACTCCTGATCGGAGCGATGGAATACACGAAGGAAGACTACATCGAAATCTGCAAGGAGAAACTTCTCATCCTCTATCAACGGATGGAAGTCCGTAAGACCAAATCCGTCCTGAGACAGAAATTCAACAATGAGGCTTGATCATGCCTCTGAAATTCTGTCTTTACTGTCCCGATGACTGTCAGATTGAGGGAGAACATCATCATCTTCCCGGAGAGAAATACGATCAGCATCCGGGAAAGAGACTTCCTTCCACTCTCGGCGGTCTTACTGATGATGAAAGAGAGTGAGATTTGCCCACAATGCAAGACCGCTTGGAGTCAGCATCCGAAGGATTGCATCCATCCACCATGCAAATTCGAAGGAGTCCGTCATTGTCACAAGATCATGGTTCAATCGGTCGTTGCTTGGAGAGTGAAACCATAGGTGGAAAGAAAGGAATGGGAAGACAGCACATCATTCCCCCAAAACTGCCGTGCGGTTGTCCATCTGTTTCGCATACCTATGTCCGTGGTTCAACGATGCTTCTGCACGATGGAACAAGAGTTTGCCGAGACCACGGTAAGCGATATCGTCTTGTCTTTCAGGAAGTGAAACTTGGCGAAGAAATCTAATCGACTTTGCGATGAGCGATGCTGCAATCTCGTTGAATGCGATTGCGCAGATTGCGACCGTTGCAAGGTTGAAATCGGTCCTGATCATTACGAGAGAATCATGCAGGAGATACATCCATGAGCGACGAATGGGATATCGGAGAAAATTGTCCACTTGGAAGCAAGAACCATCTCGCGCACGACAACCGCATCAAGGAGCTTGAGGATTTCAAGAAGGGTGTTAGCAGGACACCGCGCTTGCTTGCTGAACGCATCGTCAAGCTGGAAAAACTTGTCTTGAGATACGACAAAACCATCGAAGCATTGGGAAAACGAATCAAGGAACAAGAAGCCTTGCTCAAGAAGTGGATGTGATTGAAACCTTTGCGAAAGGTTTCATCCAAACGGACGGTGGAAGGAACGGTCGGATTAATCGAGCTTGCAAATCGCATCTGCACTCGAACCGCATGGTTCATCTGTCGTGAGTGCGATGTGGGCTATTGCAAAGATCACCAGAAACGACATGACAAGCTGCACACCACATTAAACCCGACCACTTGGATCATCGTGAAAGACCCTCATTGGCGATGTTCTCACAACGATTATCCCGCCGATCATCTGCATGGTGGGGGTGCAGCTTTCTATGGCTAAGACTCAACGCACTTACGTTTCATCTCATGTTTATCAGACTCCATCTGGTTCTTACTATGATGATAGGACCAGCAAAAGGCTCACGAATCGGCGGGGTGCTGCCGCTGGTGCTGCACGGCAACGGATGCAAGCCCGAGTGCGAGATGAAGACGGCAAGCTCGGATTCAAACAAGTCGATGTGAAAACGGATGGTCGCGCTCACGGAGAACACAATGCAAAATATTACGAACGAGAAGCCCAAGTCGCTGTGTCGTATGATCCAGATGTGAACGATGAGCTTGCAACGTTGAATGCCATCAAACATCTGGATGAAGACGAACCGGAAATCGTGCATTTCAATGTGGAATTGCAATGACCGAATGCACCTGTAAAACCAAACCAGACCAACCTTGTCCTCTTGCAATTGAAGAAGCACTCAAAAATTTTCCACCAGAAGAAGAACCGGAAGAGTGGGGTTATTGAAAGTCCTTGACTTGTTCGCTGGTCTTGGTGGCTGGTCTGCCGCATTCACCGTCCGTGGTCATAAGGTGATCACCGTCGATATCGACCAGCAATTCGATGTGACCTATCATGCAAACATCCTCAATCGCAATGCAACGTTCCTTTCAGACGGTCCTTTCGATTTCATCCTTGCATCTCCCCCATGCGAAGCATTTTCCACGATGCGAATGGGTCGGAATTGGAATTACGATTTGACACCGAAGAACGGGACCGCCGAGATGGGTCTTCGTCTTGTCATTCGGACGCTGGAAATCATCGAGCGATTCCAGCCGCGATTCTTCATCATCGAGAATCCGCGGGCCATGCTCCGGAAATTCCCGATGATGCAAAATTATGAGTTAAGGACCGTCACCTATTGCCGATATGGAGAAGAACGGATGAAACCCACTGATCTATGGGGTGGATTCCCACGGTCGCTCATATTGCGCGAGATGTGCGAGAACGGCAATCCTGATCACGTCGCTGCACCACGCGGTTCTGGCACAGGTTCTCAAGGTATGGGAAGTGGTTCCAACTGGGCTTTCGGAAAATACAAAGCCGAAGCCGCGAAAGTCCCCTATCAGCTATCATGGGATGTTTGTATCGCGGCAGAGATGGATAAGAAAATCAACCGAGAATTGGGAAATATGAGTCAAGAAGGAGAGAATTTTCCTTGAGACCGAAGACCGTTTTCAAAGGAGAAGGATTGCCCCCAAGTGTCATCCACGCAAAGCGTTCAGGGACCGGAAAGAAAATTGAGAAGGAAGCTAAAGCCATCAGCCGGGAGCTTGCGATTATGATCGGAAATGACCTGATTGCTGTCATTCGAGCGAAGGCTGATGATGAGTTACGAGTTTCCTTCGCTGGTTCCATACGCAGAGAAGTGGAACAAGTCCATGATATCGACATTCTTGTTTCTCCGTTCAACGAAAAAGTCAGAGAAGCGATGGAACATTACGGAGAATTGCTCTGGTCGGGAAACGAGAAAGTGTCCTTCCTAATCAACTATTCTCTCCGAGAATGGAAAGACATGAACGACGGAACGGGAGAACATCTCGAAGACGTTCAAGCAAAGATTCAGGCAGACATTCGTTTCATCAAACCCGAAAGCTGGGGACCAGCCCTTCAGTATTTCACGGGTTCCAGAGAACACAACATCTCTCTTCGTTCCATCGCGAAGAGAAGAAATCAAGTCCTTAACGAACACGGTCTCTTCGATTTACTCGGGAAGAGATTAGATGATGGAACAGAAGGGGGAGTTTACAAAGCTCTACTTCTCCGATGGCTCCCGCCGAAGTATCGAAACGGATACATAGAAAGGACACCAAGACCAACATGGTGCATCGAGCATCAGATCAAGGACTGGTGCAAGCGTTCACGTTTACTCGCTCGCAAGAGCGATGAAAGAAAGGATGCAGGGAATCCCGGCGCACCCGGTCCAGCGAACCGGGAAGTGCCCCTAAAGGGCGGGGTATCTCTGAAGAGTCCCAATGTGATCGCACCTTTG
>Ga0137381_10001133_pt1 | contig 17627 bp, 14 predicted proteins | sample SagtaG_16_FD_104808 | JGI IMG/M metagenome (GOLD analysis project Ga0137381, IMG submission 104808) | Vadose zone soil microbial communities from Sagehorn Ranch, Mendocino, California, USA - Sage2_L_115_16 metaG | ecosystem: Environmental > Terrestrial > Soil > Vadose zone | place: USA... | reverse complement strand
GCATCGCGATCGTGGCGTCCTACACACTCGCTGGCGGCATCCTGACCGGCAAGTACGACCAGGATCCCGCGGCCGGGCGTGCCGCCGGGATGCTCGAGGACCCGCGCTTCGCCGCTGCGGTGGCGGCCGGGCGCGAGCTTGCTGTCTTTGCCAGCGAGGCCGGCCGCGACCCGGCTCAGCTCGCGATGGCCTTCGCGCTGCTCAACCCGTCCGTGACGGCGGTGCTGTTCGGGGCGACCAGGCCGGAGCAGGTCGCCGCGAATACGGCCGCGCTCGCGATCGCCGCCGCGCTGACGCCGGCCGAGCACGACCGGCTGCAGGCTATCGGGCGTGCCGCACGCTAGCTCCCTGGCGATCAGCGACTGGTCACACCGGTTAGAGGCCCCGGCAATAGGGCGCTGGATCGCCGGAGCGGGTCATCCGCGCCCGGCTGGCAAGGCGGCGGAGGAGCGCGTAGCGGAGCTACTCGCGACGACGGCAACGCCGCCAGCCGGGATGCGGGGGCCCGCGACCCCGGGCAGTCCTACTGCCGGGGCCTCTTAGCCGGCCGGCTCGGACGACCTAGCTAGCGGGCGCCTGGCCTGGCTAGCCGCGCTTTACCTGGCTGGCTGCGGGCGATGGCACCGGATCCGAGAGCCCCTTGCGCTCCATCGCGCCCCACTCACCCTTGCGGATGAGCTGCCAGAAGCCCTCAAGCCGCCAGAGGTGCATGAGCTGCCGGTACCCGGCATTCTCGGCGAGCGCGAACAGCAGGACGCGGCCAAGGTCGTCCCACGCCGGAAAACGGCCGGACGCGGCGTCCTCCAGCGCGATCGAACCGAGCGTCAGCACCAGTCCATACAGCAAGGCAAGGGCGAGGAACAGGAAGAAAATGGACCAGTTAATCGTGCCGGCCAGCAGCGCGACAACGCACATGGCATAGCCGGACAGCTCGATCAGCGGGCCGAGGACCTCGAACACCAGCAGCGACGGCAGGGCGAGCAGCCCGACCGCGCGGTACCGGGGGTTGAACAGCATCCGCCGGTGGGCGATCAGCACCTCTAGGCAGCCGCGGTGCCAGCGGCGCCGTTGCCGGCGCAGGAACTTGGCCTCCTCCGGTCCCTCGGTCCAGCAGACCGGGTCGGCCACGTACACGATCCGGTAGGGGCGCCCGGCTTCGAGGCAGGTGCGGTGCAGGCGGATGACGAGCTCGGCGTCCTCGCCGACCGTATCGGTGCGGTATCCGCCGGCGGCTATCACGATGTCCCGGCGGAATAGCCCGAACGCGCCGGAGACGATGAGCAGGGCGCCCATCGCACTCCAGCCGGTGCGGGTGCCGAAGAATGCCCGGATGTACTCGACTACCTGGAACATCGCGAAGCGCGAGCGGGGCAGGTGCGCATCCATCACCCGCCCTCGCTCGACGCGGCAGCCATTCGCGAGACGTACCATTCCGCCGGTGGCAACCGTCCGGACCGGGTCCTCGGCGAACGGAGCCGCCGCCTTGGCCAGCGCGTCCTGCTCCAGGATCGAGTCTGCGTCGATCGTGCAGATGAGCGGGTAGGAGGCGAAGTTAATCCCGACATTGAGCGAGTCAGCCTTGCCGCCGTTCTCCTTGTCGATCACCAGCAGGCGCAGCTGGCTGCGCGGCGCGTACACGGCGCGCACCGGCCGGTGGCTCAGGAATGGCGGCGTCGGCCGCAGAACCTGGTGCAGCTCGAAGACCTCGGCAAGGTGCTCGATCGTGCCGTCGGTGGAGCCGTCGTTGATGACGACGACCTCAAGCTCCGGATAGTCGAGCGCGAGCAGCGAGCGCACGGTGTCCGCGATCCCGGACGCTTCGTTGAAAGCGGGGACAAGGACCGAGATCAGCGGGGCGAGCGGGGACCGGAGCGTGCGCCGCATATTACTCGCGTTGCTGCGGAGTGCGTACCGCCTGAGCTCGACCGCCGCAAACAGCAGCACTGCGGTGTGCACGATCACGAAGGCGATGAAGAAGCCGAGCACGAACCAGATGTAGAGGATCATGGCTCCAGTGCTGCCTCTGCCATGGCGCTGGCCTCCGGCCGACTTGAGGCGGCCGCGCTGCGCAGCGCCGCGGTGCCAGGATCGCCCAGCCGGCACAGTGCTCGCACCGCGGCGGCCATCAGCGGCCAATCCGCCCCTAGCAGCGACTCAAGCAGAGGCACCGCGGGCGCCGCGCCGATCGATCCGAGCGCGGCAACCGCGGCAGCCCGGGCGGGCAGTGCCCGACGATCGTCTCCCGCGAGGTCCATCAGCGCATCCACCGACCGGACGTCGCCGATCATGCCGAGGCCGCTGGCCGCGCCAGCGGCGATTTCGTCCTGCTCGCGCAGGCACGCGCGGAGCAGTTTCGCGTGCTCTGACAGCCGAAGCCGGCCGGCCACCTCGATGGCGATGCTCCGCACCTCGGGCGGGGCATCGCTAGCGCCGATCAACGGCGCCAGCGCCGAGGGCTGAGCAATCCCCAGGGCCAGCACCACCGCGGCCACCGCGCCCGGAACAGCGCGTATGTCACGCTTCGCGACGGCGATGATGGCAGCGGTGGCGGCATCCGCCCCGCCGACCTCGGCGAGGGTGCGGGCGCAGGCCGTGCGCACGATGGGATCGGTGTCATCGAGAGCGGCTGTCAGGGCATGCGTTGCTGACGCCGACGCGACGGCCGCCAGGATCGCGGCCGATTGCCGCCGCCGGGCCCGGCGGCGCGCGCGAAGCCCGGCCATGGCCTCGGCGGTGTAGCCGAGCCGGTCGATTAGCTCCGCGAGCCGCTCGCGCTCGCTGCCACGCAAATCGCCAAGCGCCTCAAGCGCGACGGCCAGCAGGACGGCGCGCTCGCTGCGGCCGCCGGCCTCGGGCACGCGCGGGAGACCGGCCAGGTATTCGGCGATGCCCAGCTCCGCACCCGGGCGGTACCTGCGCTCCAGCCTATAGCGCCGGCGGATGCCTATCCGGATGGCGATGATGACGGCCATGAGCACGGCGACCAGCACCGTGAGCAGGGTGACGGCAGCTTCAAGTACGGCCTTCACGGGCTGACCCGACCGAGCGCTCGCCGCACCCTGGCAGACAGCTCGTGCGGGCTGAACGGCTTCGGCATGTATTCCTCGACGCCGAGCTGGAGGCCGCCGAGCACGTCGTCCTCACCGGTCCGGTCCGTCAGCATCACGATCGGCATCGCCCGCGTCCGCGGATCCTCGCGCAGCGCGCGGACCACCTCGAATCCGTCCAGCTTCGGCATCACCTTGTCCAGGATGAGCAGATCCGGCTGCTCGCTCTGGGCCAGCGCGAGTGCCTCCTCGCCGTCCGCTGCCTCGATCACCGCATAGCCGTCGGCGGCGAGACGAGCGGCCACCACGCGGCGGACCGTCGGCGAGTCTTCGGCGATCAGGATCTTCATGGGCGTCCTCCTGGCTTCCAGGTGGATCTACCCAGCGATCACGTATTCGTACCTCTTGATTACCATCTGTAATTGACTTGCCGACGCCACGCCGGGCAACGGCGCGTGCGCCACGTCGCCGGGGCCTGACTAGGCCCGCCGCACCCGGAGCGTCAGCTCCGGGCGCCCGCCTTGCCAGCAGGCCAGGCGTTCGGGAAACGGACGGTCAATGTCAGTGCTTGCTCGCGAACTGCTCGCTCTCGGTCGAGCCGTGCAGGGCCACGGTCGAGGCGTCCGGCGTGATCGCCGAGGTCACCAGGTCGAAGTAACCGGTGCCGACCTCGTGCTGATGCCTGGTCGCCGTGTAGCCGTCGGCCTCGGCGGCGAACTCCGCGTCCTGCAGCCGGACGTAGGCCGGCATGCCCTCGGCAGCGTACCCGCGGGCCAGCTCGAACATCGACTGGTTCAGCGAGTGGAATCCCGCCAGCGTGATGAACTGGAACTGGTAGCCCATCTCGCCGAGCTCGCGCTGGAACTTCTCGATGGTGCCCTCGTCCAGGTGCGCCCGCCAGTTAAACGACGGCGAGCAGTTGTAGGCGAGCATCTGGTCCGGGTAGACCGCCTTGATCCCTTCCGCGAACTCGCGGGCCACGTCCATGTCCGGCGTGCCCGTCTCCATCCAGAGCAAGTCGGAGTACGGCGCGTAGGCGAGGCCGCGGGCAAGGCACGACTCGATGCCGCCGCGCACCCGGAAGAACCCCTCGGCGGTACGGTCGCCGGTCACGAACCGCTGGTCCCGCTCGTCCACGTCGCTGGTGATCAGGTTCGCCGACTGGGCATCGGTGCGCGCCACGATGAGGCTGCGGACACCGCAGACGTCGGCCGCCAGCCGGGCCGCGTTCAGCGTCCTGATGTGCTGCCGGGTCGGGATCAGCACCTTGCCGCCGAGGTGGCCGCATTTTTTCTCGGACGCCAGCTGGTCCTCCCAGTGCACGCCCGAAGCGCCTGCGGCGATCATGGCCTTCATCAGCTCGAAGGCGTTCAGCACGCCGCCGAAGCCTGCCTCCGCGTCGGCCACGATGGGCGCCAGCCAGTAGGGGTGCTCGCCGTCATTCCCGCCGTTGGTCTCGGCCCAGCTGATCTGGTCGGCGCGCTGCAGCGCGTTGTTGATCCGCCGGACGACCTGCGGCACCGAGTTGACCGGGTACAGGCTCTGGTCCGGGTAGGTCTGCCCGGCCAGGTTCGCGTCCGCCGCGACCTGCCAGCCGGACAGGTAAATCGCCTTCAGGCCGGCCCGTACCTGCTGCACCGCCTGATTGCCGGTCAGCGCGCCGAGCGTGGCGACGTACGGCTCCTCGTGCAGCAGCGACCACAGCCGCTCTGCCCCGATCCTGGCCAGCGTGTGCTCCTCCGGCACCGAGCCGCGCAGCCTGATCACGTCGGCCGCCGAATACGTGCGCTCGATGCCGGACCAGCGCGGATCTGTCGCCCACTGCTGGTGCAACTCCGCTGCCCGCGCATCGATCTGCCGGGCAGCCCGCTGCCCGTTGCTGGATGCCTTGCCGTTATGAGTGCCCTCGAGGCGAGGCTCGCTCATGGTGGCCTCCCATCTTGTCGTCCCCGGGTATCACCTCCAGCCTGCGGGGGCAGCGGTGGCAGTACTAGGGTAAAAGGTCATGAAATTCTGCAAATTTTCGTCTAAGATGAAGAAGTGCAGAAACTAGAGAGCAAAGAGAGATCATCTTTTACGCAGTCTGCCGAACTTGATCTTGCTTTGTTTGGTCAGCGACTCCGGCACGCGCGCCGCACCAGGGGCCTGACGCTGGCGGAACTCGGGGCTCGCGTCGGCCGGGCGCCTTCCGTCTTGTCACTGCTCGAGAACGGCCGGCGCGAGCCCAAGCTCTCGCTGATCGAGGCGCTGGCCGGTGCCTTGTCCGTGCCCGCCGCCGAACTGCTGCGCAGCGAGCCGCCAAGCCACCGGGCGCAGCTCGAGATCGCCCTGGCAGAGGCACAGCGCGATCCGGCCTGTACCGACCTCGGCCTGCCCTACCTGCGTGCGGGCGCCCGCGTGCCCAACGACGTGCTTGAGCATGTCGTCGCCCTGCACGCCGAGCTGCGCCGGCAGCGGGCAAAGCCGACCGCGACGCCGGAGGAAGCCAGGGAGGCCAACGCGGACCTCCGCGCGATGATGCGAGAGCGCGGCAACTATTTCGCGCCGATCGAGCAGGCCGCCGCCGAGGCGCTGGCCGCCGCGGGCTACGCCGGGGGAGCCCTGTCCCAGAAGCTGCTGCTGTCGGTCGTCAACCACCACGGGTTCTCCGTTAAATATGTACATGACCTGCCTCGGTCTGCGCGGTCGGTGACTGACCTGCGGAACCGGCGGATCTACCTCAAGCAGGAATCGATGGGCATGCACACGCCGCGGACGGTCCTGCTGCAGACGCTGGGCCACTTCGTGCTCGGGCATGCCGCGCCGGCCGACTTCGCCGATTTTCTCCGCCAGCGGGTGGAAGCCAACTACTTCGCCGCCGCCGTGCTGGTGCCGGAGCAGCAGGCCGCGCGGTTCCTGCGCGAGGCCAGGGACGACAAGAGCCTGTCGGTCGAGGACCTGCGAGATGTCTTCGCGGTTTCCTACGAGATGGCCGCGCACCGCTTCACCAACCTGGCAACTCATCACCTTGGCCTGCCGTGCCACTTCGTCAAGAACGACGCGGGCGGGATCATCTACAAGGCCTACGAGAACGACGGCGTGGTGTTTCCCGCCGACGAGGCCGGGGCGATCGAGGGCCAGCGGATGTGCCGGGAGTGGTCCGGACGCCAGGTGTTCGCCGCGGCCGACCGGTTCAGCCCGCTGTACCAGTACTCCGACACGCCGTCCGGCACGTACTGGTGCGTCGCCTTCGTCGACCCGGGGCCTGAGCGCGACTTCGCCATCACGCTCGGCGTGCCGTTCGAGCATTCGCGCTGGTTCCGGGGGCGGGAGACGACGAAGCGGGTCAGCTCGGCGTGCCCGGACGGGGAGTGCTGCCAGCGGCCGCCTGCCCGGCTTGCCGCGCGCTGGGACGGGCTCGCCTGGCCGTCGGCGCGGGTGCACTCGCACATCTTGTCCGCGCTGCCGAGGGGCGCCTTCCCCGGCGTGGACGAGGCCGACGTCTACGCGTTCCTTGAGCAGCACGAGCACGACTAGCCGCCCCGTCAGCCCCAGCAGCCACGCCAGCCCGCACACCCTGGCCCAGCCGCGCCCCCGCCGTGCGGCCCGGGTCGCCCACAGCCGTCCCGCGCATCCCCAGCCCCGCGTGAGCCCTCGGCCGCAAGCCGATGGATATGGATTTCAGCGGCACCCAACCCACCCAAGCCATATCCATCGCGTTGCCCGCTGGCGGCGCGCGATCTGATTGCCCGGGCCGGGCTATTCGGGGGCGGATCGCGCGGAGGGGAACTCGGGCGGGCGCTTGGCGCGCAGCGCGGCGGCGCCCTCGCGCACGTCATCGCCCATGAAGGTGAGCATCTCGTAGGCGGCCGACTGGTCGAAGATCGGGCCGGCCGCGCGCAGCCAGCTGTTCATGGCCCGCTTGGTCAGCCGGATCGCGAGCTGGGACCCGGCCGCCAGGCCGCCGGCCACCCGGAGCGCCTCGCCGAGAACCTCGGCGCGCGGCAGGCATTTGCTCACCAGGCCGATCCGCTCCGCCTCGGCGCCGCTGACCATCTCCCCGGTCATCAGGTAATACTTGGCCTTGGCCAGGCCGCAGAGCAGCGGCCAGATGATCGCCGCGTGGTCGCCGGCCGCGGCGCCGAGCTTCACGTGGCCGTCGCCGAGCCTGGCATCGTCGGCGCAGATGCTGATATCGGCGAGCAGCGCAACCACCAGCCCGGCCCCCACCGCGACGCCGTTGATCGCGGACACGATCGGCTTGGCGCAGTTGATCATGTTATAGACCAGGTCGCTCATCTCGGCGAGCATCGCCGTCACCCGGTCGTGATCGCCGACCATCCGCTCCACCATCGCCAGGTCACCGCCCGCCGAGAACGCCCGCCCGGCGCCGGTCACTACCGCGACCCTGGTCTCGTCGTCGCGCGCCACGTCCGTCCAGACCCTGGCCAGCTCGGAGTGCATCACCTCGTCGGCCGCGTTGTAGACATCCGGCCGGCTCAGCGTGATCAGCAGCACGCCGTCCGGGCGCCGCTCGAACAGCAGGCTCTGGTAGCTGCCGTAGTCCATGGGCATCGCTCCTTCCGCTGTCGCGCCGCCGCGGCCGCCGTCCGGCCCGAGCCGGGCCCGGGCCCGCGAGTCTGCAGCCGGGCGCCGGGCGATACCCGGCGCCCGGCGCCCGTCCGGCCGACCAGCCGACCAGCCGACCTCACGATGGAATCATGGCACGCCTTTCTGCTGCCCGGCCCGCCGTGTTACTGTCCAGTAACATCAGGACAGCGAGGAGTTCAAATGAGCAGCGACCCCCAGGCTCCGTTCTCGCTGGAACTCAGCCCCGATGTGCGGGAAATGCGCGACTGGGTGCATGCCTTTGCCGAGCGGGTGATCAGGCCAGCCGGCCAGGAATGGGACGAGCGGGAAGAAACCCCCTGGCCCGTCATCGAGGAGGCCGCCAAGATCGGCCTGTACTCGCTGGATTTCTTTGCCCAGCAGTGGCTGGAGCCGACCGGCCTGGGCACCGCGGTGGCGTTCGAGGAGCTGTTCTGGGGTGACGCCGGGATCGGGCTGTCGCTGGTGGGCAGCGGCCTGGCCGCCGTCGCGGTCAGCAGCAATGGCACCGCGGAGCAGATCGGCGAATGGCTGCCGCAGATGTTCGGCGAGCCCGCAGACGTCCGGCTGGGCGCCTTCTGCTCGTCGGAGCCCGACGCGGGCAGCGACGTCAGCGCCATCCGCACTCGTGCCGTATACCAGCAGGCATCCGATGAGTGGGTGCTGACCGGCACGAAGACCTGGGTCACCAACGGCGGCATCGCCGACGTGCACGTCGTGGTGGCGTCGGTCGCGCCGACGCTCGGCAGCCGCGGGCAGGCCAGCTTCATCGTGCCGCCGGGCACCCGCGGCCTGTCCCAGGGGCAGAAGTTCCGCAAGCACGGGATCCGCGCCTCGCACACGGCCGAGGTGGTGCTCGACGACGTGCGGGTGCCCGGCCGCTGCCTGGTCGGCGGCAAGGACCGGCTGGACGCACGGCTTGCCAGGATCGCGGAGGGCCGCAGCGGCGGCGAGCAGGCGGCGATGAAGACGTTCGAGGCGTCCCGGCCGAGCGTCGCGGCGATGGCGGTCGGTGTCGCCCGCGCCGCCGTCGAGTTCGCCCGCGACTACGCCAGGGACCGGGTCCAGTTCGGGCGGCCGATCGGGCAGAACCAGGCGATCGCGTTCATGCTGGCGGACATGGCCACGGCCGTGGACGCGGCCCGGCTGCTGACCTGGCGCGCGGCCTGGATGGCGCGCCACCAGGTGCCCTTCGGCCAGGCCGAGGGCTCGATGTCCAAGCTGGCCGCGGGGGAGACCGCGGTGCGGGTCACCGAGCAGGCGATCCAGATACTCGGCGGGAACGGCTACACCCGCGAGTTCCCGGTGGAGCGCTGGCACCGCGACGCCAAGATCTTCACCATCTTCGAGGGCACCTCGGAGATCCAGCGGATGCTGATCGGCCGCGCGGTGACGGGGCTGGACGTCCGGTAGCCCGGCCAGCTACGGCAGGTAGCGCCAGTCAGCTACGCGCTGGCCAGATGCGCGCCGGTGACCTGGGCCGGCGACGGGCGCCGGGTGGAGCCTGCCCCGGCCGACTCCCCGCACGCCGCGCAGATCACCTCGGCCACGAGCGGCTGACCGCAGCGGTGCTCGAGTACGAGCGGCGGCCCGGCATCGCCTGCCAGGTGCCGGTCGCCCCAGCGCATCAGCGTCAGGATGACCGGGTACAGGTCCCGGCCGGCCTCGGTCAGGCGGTACTCGAAGCGGGCGGGATGCTCGGAATACTGCCGTCGCTCGAGGATCCCGGCGCCCGCCAACGTGCGAAGGCGCGCGGCGAGCGTGTCGCGCGGTGCGCCGGTACGCCGGGCCATCTCGTCAAACCTGCGGTTGCCGAGAAAGACCTCCCGGATCGCGAGCAAGGCCCACTTCTCGCCGACCAGCTCCAGGGTGCGGGCTACGGAGCAGGCCCGCGGCTGCGCAGATGCTGATGTCACGATCCTCAGTATAGGTGAGTCGCAAATCTGGACGCACAGCTACTCGGACATATAGGCTGCATCCAGTTTCCAGACTTACGAGGAGGACCGCCCGTGAACTCGCTCCCCGCGCGAGGCCCCGTCCCGACGGCAGCTGACATGGCGAGCGCTCCCGCGCCGGCCGGCGGCGGGCGGCGCGGGGCGGCCGCGAGCCTCAGCACCCGCCAGGTCACCGCCATCGTGGGCGTCCTGTCCCTGGCAGTCTTCATGTCCAGCCTTGACCTGTTCATCGTCAACCTCGCGTTCCCGTACATCGGGCAGGAGTACCGCGGCACCAGCCTGAGCTCGCTGTCGTGGGTGCTGAATGGCTACACGATCGTGTTCGCCGCCATCCTCGTACCGGCCGGCCGCTGGGCCGATCGCGTCGGCCGGCGCCGCCTGTTCGTCGCCGGCCTGCTGGCCTTCAGCGCTGGATCGCTGTGCTGCGGGCTGGCTCCCGGCGTGAACGTGCTGATCGCGGCCAGGGTGCTGCAGGCGGCCGGGGCCGGCCTGATGGTGCCCGCGTCACTGTCCCTGCTGCTGGCTTCGGTGCCACCAGCCGCCCGTTCGCAGGCGATCGGCACCTGGTCCGCCCTGGGTGCCCTCGGAGCCGCGCTCGGTCCGGTGATCGGCGGCAGCCTGGTCCAGCTCAGCTGGCGATGGGTGTTCTGGATCAACCTGCCGGTTGGCCTCGCCGCCGTGCTGCTGGCCGCGCGCGTCGTGCCGGAGAGTAAGGATGATCAAGTCCAGGGCCGCCCTGACCTGGCAGGTGCCGTGCTGCTCGCAGCGGCGGTCGGCCTAGTCGCCCTGGCCTTGGTCAAGGTGCCAGGCTGGGGATGGGGCTCCGCCAGCTTCATTGGGCTGCTGCTCGCGGCGCTGGGCTGCGCGGCGGCGCTGGTGGCTCGCTCGCGACGGCACCATTCTCCGGTGATCGAGCTCGGGCTGCTGCGTTCCCGGACCTTTAGCGGCACCTTCGCCGCGTCGATCTTCTATTACGCCGCCTTCGGGGCATTCGTGCTGAGCTCGGTCGAGTTCCTGACCGGGGTATGGCACTACTCGGCGGTGCGGGCCGGGCTTGCCATCGGCCCAGGGCCGCTGATGGTGCTGCCGTTCGCCCGGCTCGTCGCCCCCCGGCTCGCCACCCTGCTCCGCGGGCCCGGGCGGGTGGCCGTCATCGGCTGCGCCGTCAATGCGGGCGCGCTAGCGCTGTGGTTCACCCAGATCTCGGCGCATCCCGCGTACCTGACCCACCTGCTCCCGGCCCAGCTCCTGGGCGGTGCCGGAGTGGGGCTGGCGATCCCCTCCCTGCTCGGCGCCGGCAGCGCGTCGCTCCCGCCCGCCCGGTTCGGCACCGGCAGCGGGATCCTGAACATGGCCCGCCAGGTGGGCACCGTGCTCGGCGTCGCCAGCCTGATCGCCATCCTGATCCATGTCGCCCCGGCGGACCCGGTAGCCACCTACCGGCACGCGCTGCTCCTGATCATCGCGTTCTTCGCCGCCGCCGGCGCGGTCGCGGCCGCGCTGCTCACCGGCCGGCCGGTGCTGGCGCCGACCGGACCCGGCGGCCCGCCGGCGGTCGGGCCTGGTGGCCCGTCGCTGGCGGCTGCTCAGCGCGGCGATACAGGACGGTAGCCGACATAGTTCTCGGCGAGCGACGTGGCGGCCGCCCGCGAGCTGGTCACATAACGCAGCTGCGATAGCTGCAGCTGCGCCTCCAGCGACCCGGCGCCCGGGGTGGCATGCAGCATCGTCGTCATCCACCAGGAAAAATGCGTGGCCCGCCAGACGCGCTCCAGGCAGGAATCCGAGTAGGCGTCGGCAAGCACGCTGCGGCCGCCGGCGAGCAGGCTGATCAGGGCGCTGGCCAGCAGGGTCACGTCGGCCATCGCCAGGTTCAGGCCCTTCGCGCCGGTCGGCGGCACGATGTGCGCGGCATCGCCGGCCAGGAACAGCCGGCCGTGGCGCATCGGCGAGCTGACGAAGCTGCGCATCGGCGTGATCCCCTTCTCCAGGACCGGGCCTTCCTTCAGCTCCCAGCCGGGCAGCGCGAAGCGCCGCTGCAGCTCGTCCCAGATCCGGTCGTCGGGCCAGGCGGCGATGTCCTCCTCCGGCGACACCTGCAGGTACAGCCTGCTCAGCTCCGGGCTCCGCAGGCTGTGCAGGGCGAAGCCCGCCGGGTGATGGCAGTAGATGAGCTCATCGGTGGACGGCGGCACCGCGGCCAGGATGCCGAGCCAGGCATAGGGGTAGCCGGATTCCCACACGGTCCGCAGCCCCGCTGGGATCGCGTCCCGGCAGATGCCGTGGAACCCGTCGCAGCCGGCGATCGCGTCGCATGCCACCTCGTGCCGCGTGCCGTCGGCGCTGGTGTACCGCAGCACCGGCCGGTCCGAGGTGACGGCGTCCACCTCGGTGGCGCTGATCTCGAACTCGACTGCGCCGCCGGCCGCGACGCGGGCCGCGATCAGGTCCTTGACCACCTCGGTCTGGGCGTACACCGTCACGGTGCGGCCGGTCAGGTCACGGAAGTCGATGTGCTTGCGCTGTCCGCCGAACTGCAGGTAGATCCCGCCGTGCTCAAGTCCCTGCCGGTCCAGCCGGGCAGCGAGGCCGGCCTCGCGCAGCACCTGCACGCTGCCGGACTCAAGCACCCCGGCGCGCTGCCTGGCCTCGCAGTAGGCCCGGCTGCGCGTTTCCACCACGATCGACTCAATGCCACGGCGCGCCAGCAGATGCGAGAGCAGCAGGCCGGCCGGGCCGGCGCCGACGATTCCTACCTGGGTGCGCACGGTCCGGCTAGAACGGGGCCGACTCATCAGGAAGTGTCACGATTGCTCCTCCGCGACGGGCGTGGCTCGCCGGGCCAGCTGGCCGGGCTCCGCACGACGAACCTTGCTGTGCGCGGGCCATGCCGCGCACGGCCGCTCTCATCGCTGTTCGTAGTACGAACAGCAGTTCTAGATCCGAACCTAGGGAACAGTAGCACCGCTGTCAACGGCCCGGCCGGCCGGCCGCGGAGCCGGCTGGGCGGATAGCCCGGCGATGGCGCAGCCGGCACCGCGCGCCGGCGGCGGTCAGCGCGGCAGGCGGCTGCGGAGCTTCCACCACAGCGCCCGCGCGGCCTGCCTGGCCACCGCCGGGGTGCTCGGCAGCACGAGGATGATGAAGTCGCCGAAATTGTGCGAGCCAGGCCTGCCCGCTACCGACCTGGCGGCATCGCGGACGGCCGTCAGCTGGTGCACGGTCATCGGCAGGGCAGCCTCGTCCGGCTGGTAGCTGGCCCCGACCGGGTAGTCGCGGCCGGCCGTGCGGCTCATCTCGACATGGCAGCCGAGCACGTGGGTGACCTGCCTGGCGCTGGCGAAGGCGACCAGCCGGGCCAGGCTCGCGGTGAACGCGGGGTAGTCGCGGACGTAGAGCCGCCCCGGGTAGACCGTGTCGCCGGTGATCAGGAACCCGGTCCACGGGTCGTAGACGGCGATCGACTTCTCGTCGTGGCCCGGGCAGCCGGTGATCTCCAGCACGCGGCCGCCCAGGTCGAACGGCACGATCTCGGCGGGCCAGTCCGCGATGCCGAAGAATGACCGGGCAGCGGCCAGGTCGGCGGGCACCACGGTGGTGTCTGGCCTGCCGTCGAACTGGGAGTCGCCCGCGACATGATCACCGTGGCCGTGCGTGTGCGCGACGACAAGCTCGTAACCGTCTCGCGGGCGGGCGGCCAGCCAGTCGCGCAGGATGCCGTCCACGGTGTCGCGCAGCGGGAACGCGGCAGGATCCGCGGTCGCCCCGGTGTCCAGCAGCAAGGCCCGGTCGTTGCCGCAGAACAGGTAGAGGAACGGCGCCTCGTAGTGCACGGCCTTGCTCTGCCGCAGCACGAAGGTGTGCGCGTCGTAGGCGTGCACCTGAATCTTCGGGTCGGTGTTCCGCCGGGCCGACACCGAGCCGTGGATCCAGCGCACGTCAAGGTTCCCGGCCACCGGCGCCCCGCTGGCAAAGTCGACCGGGTTGTGCGTGCTCACCTGGCCGCCCGGACCACGCCGTCCGGCGCCAGCGGCATCGACCTGAGCCGCACGCCGCAGGCGTGCGCGATCGCGTTCGCGATGGCCGGCGCGACGGCGACGATCGGCGCCTCGCCGCCGCCTGCCGACGGCTGCTCCGGCTGGTCGATGAGCACCACCTCCAGCTCCGGCAGGTCAGGCAGCCGGGGGACCCGGTAGCCGGACATGGACGCATTCAGGATACGGCCGCCAGCGAAGTCGATCGACTCGAACATAGCCCCGCCGAGGCCCATCATGACCGCACCCTCCACCTGGTTCGCCAGGTTGTCCGGGCTGACCACGGCGCCGCAGTCGAACGCGGTGACCAGCCGCAGGATTCGCGCCGCGCCGCCGGCTGCCACCTGCACCTGCGCCGCGGTGGCAACCCGGCCGCCCTTCTCCCGGCCAAGCGCGATGCCGGTGCCGGTGCCCGCAGCGCCCGGGTCCGGCCGGCCGCTGGTCTCGTCCCAGCCGAGCCTGGCGGCCGCCGCGTGCAGCACCGCGACCAGCCGCTCGTCGTCGAGGTGCCGCCGCCGGAACCCGAGCGGGTCGGCCCCGAGCCGCCCGGCTAGCTCGGGCTGAATACCACTAACGCCGCTTTACAGCGTAAGAATGAGCCATGAGCAAGCGGCCAGTCCCCCCGCCACCCGGCGACAAGCCCGTCCCCGCCGCGCCGCCGCCTCCGCCAGCCTGGCGGCACTGGCTGTGGCCGGCCGCAATCATCGTGACCGTCCTGCTCTACGTGATCCTGCCCGGGCTGCACACCGGCAAGCAGGTCACGCTCAGCTATTCGCAGTTCATCAGCGACGCGAGCGCACACAAGATCAAGGACGTCACTTTCGCGAGCGCGGCGGCCGGCTCCAACACCCCGGCCACCGGGACGCTCACCAGCGGCCAGGCTTACACCACGGTCATCCCCGGCAACCCCACGCCGGGGCTGAGCGCCCAGCTGACGGCGGACGGCGTCAAGAACGTCACCGCGGTCCAGCAGGGCCAGTCGTTCGCCTCCGAGCTGTTCTACCTGCTCATCCTGGTGCTCCCGTTCATCGCGGTGTTCTACCTGTTCCGGCGGATGTCGCGAGGCGCCGGAAGCACCATGCAAGGCGTGCTCGGGGTGGGCAGATCCCGGGCGAAGATCTTCGATGCCGAGCGGCCGCAGACGAAGTTCGGCGACGTCGCCGGATACGAGGGGGCCAAGGCGGAGATCGCCGAGGTGGTCGACTTCCTGCGGAACCCGGAGCGCTACCGGCGGGCAGGCGCGATGGCGCCCCGCGGCGTGCTGATGGTCGGCCCGCCCGGCACCGGCAAGACGCTGATGGCACGCGCGGTGGCCGGCGAGGCGGCGGTGCCGTTCTTCTCGGTGACCGGCTCAAGTTTCGTCGAGATGTTCGTCGGGGTCGGGGCGGCCAGGGTCCGCGACCTGTTCGCCGAGGCACGCAAGCGGTCCCCGGTGATCATCTTCGTGGACGAAATCGACGCGATCGGCCAGCGGCGGGCCGGCTCGGGGGCCGTCGTCGCCAACGACGAGCGCGAGCAGACGCTGAACCAGCTGCTGTCCGAGATGGACGGGTTCGACATGGCGGAGGGCATCGTCGTGCTCGGCGCGACGAACCGGCCCGAGGTGCTTGACCCCGCGCTGCTGCGGCCGGGGCGGTTCGACCGGCAGGTCATAATCCCGCTGCCCACGCTGTCCGAGCGGGCCGCGATCCTCGCCGTGCACGTCCGCGGCAAGCGCCTCGCGGCCGACGTCGACTTGAACGTGGTTGCGCGAGGAACCCCCGGCTTCTCCGGCGCCGACCTGGCCAACCTGGCCAACGAGGCGGCGATCTTCGCGGTCCGCGAGGGCCGCGAGGTGCTGACAGCCGCCGACTTCGATGGCGCGCGGGACAGGATCCTGCTCGGCCGCCGGGAAGGCTCCAACGTGCTGCTGCCCGAGGAGAAGAACGCTGTCGCCATCCACGAGGCTGGCCATGCCCTGGTGGCCGCGCTCTCCGAGCATGCCGACCCGGTCTCGAAGGTCACCATCCTGCCAGCCGGGCAGGCGCTCGGCGTTACCCAGCAGCTACCGCTCGTCGAGCGGCACTTGTACGGCGAGGATTACCTGACCGAGTCGCTGGCCGTGCGACTCGGCGGCCGTGCGGCGGAACTCGTCGAGCTGCAGCAGGGCTCGACCGGGGCCGCCAACGATCTCGCCTCGGCGACCGAGCTGGCCACCAGGATGGTCCGCGAGTTCGGGCTCTCGCCCGCGCTCGGCCCGGTCGGCTATCCGGAGGGCGGCTCGGTGTTCCTCGGCGCTGGCGGCGGGCAGGGCCTGTCCAGCAGGCCGTTCGCCGAGGCCACCCAGGCCATCATCGACGGCGAGGTAGCCAGGCTGGTGCGCGAGGCCGAGCAGGCCGCGGTCAGCCTGATCCGCGCCCACCGGCCGGACCTTGGGCGGCTGGTCAGCCTGCTGCTGGAAAAGGAGACCGTAGACGGCGAGGAGGTCTACCGCATCGTCGGCCGGGCGATGCCCGAGCACCGGTCCGCCGAGACGCTGGCGTTCGCGCCGCACCGGGCGTCGCAGCCGGGCGTGGCGTCGCAGCCGGGCGTGGCGCCGGTGCCGCTCCCGGCGCCCGCGGCTGACCATGCGTCCCCGCAGCAGCCGGCTCCCACGCCACACCACCCCCCGGAGCCCCACCAGCCTCCCGCGTGACGATGGCCGCCGCCGTCGCCGCGCGCGCCCGGCCATCAGGTGCCCAGGGCAGGACGGCGACAGAGTAGGCCGGGAAGACAGGCCGCGGTCAGCCATCTCGTGGTCAGCGGCCAGAGCCGGATCGCACGTGACCGGCGCCCGCCTGACCGGCACCCAGGCCGGCCGAACCGGGCCAGGCACCCGCGCCCGCCTGACCGGCACCTGCGCGCGAGGCCGAGCCAGGCGGGACACCCACGCCCGGCTGACCGGAACCGCGCGTCGCGGCGCTGCGTCGAAACGGGCGGCGGGAAAGGTTCCCCGCGGATCAGGAGCCCAGTCATGGCCAGCACCGTTACGCCCAAAGCCCGGGCGGCTGCCGCCGGCGCCGTCGCGGCGATCCTGCTCATCGGCGCCTTCGCCGTCGGCGCTGACCGGGGCAGCGCCACTGCGCTCACTCCTGCCGGGCCAGGTACGGCAGGCAGCCAGGCCGGCCTGCGCAGCGCCGCGCAGCTCACCTCGTCGCCGGGGGCGGCCCGGATCACGGTCACCGGGAACGGCACCGTCAGCGGCACCCCGAACCAGCTCACGCTCGACATGGGCGTTCAGGTCAGCGCCCCCTCGGTAGCCTCCGCCCTGCAGCAGGCCAACGCCGCTGTGCGCCGGGTCACCGCCGCACTGCGCGCCCGCGGCGTCGCGGCGGGCGATGTCCAGACCTCCGGCCTGTACATCCAGCCGAGCTACTCGTCCGGCTCATCGGTGCCGAACGGCTACGGCGTCAACGAGCTGCTGACCGCCACGCTGACTCACCTCGCGGTGGCCGGCGGGCAGATTGAGGCTGCTGTCCGCGCCGGGGGCAACGCCGCGACTGTCAGCAATGTCTCGCTCAGCCTGACCGATACCAGCGTGCTGCTCGCCACCGCGCGGGCCCGCGCCATCGCCGATGCCAGGGTCAAGGCCGCGCAGTACGCGAAGGCGCTCGGCCAGCAGCTCGGGCCGGTGATCAGCGTCTCCGACCAGGCCTCCGCGGTGCCGCAGCCGTTCTACGCCGGCGCCGCGGGTTCCGCGGCAAAGTCCGCCGTGCCGATCTCGCCGGGCTCCCAGCAGCTCAGCATCTCGGTCACGGTGGTGTACGCGCTGGCCTGACCGTGCCCATTCCATGATCACGGAGAGTTTCGGGTGCTCGAACCCCCGAAACCCGCCGCGATCATGGCGCGGCCGGCGGTTGCAGCCAGCCCGGCTGCGCGACGGCGGCCCCGTGATCATGACGCGGCCGGCGGTTGCAGCCAGCCCGGCTGCGCGACGGCGGCCCCGTGATCATGACGCGGCCGGCGGTTGCAGCCAGCCCGGCTGC
>Ga0137381_10001126_pt1 | contig 17669 bp, 17 predicted proteins | sample SagtaG_16_FD_104808 | JGI IMG/M metagenome (GOLD analysis project Ga0137381, IMG submission 104808) | Vadose zone soil microbial communities from Sagehorn Ranch, Mendocino, California, USA - Sage2_L_115_16 metaG | ecosystem: Environmental > Terrestrial > Soil > Vadose zone | place: USA... | reverse complement strand
GGAGCCTGAGTGGGACGGCGGACAAACGATATGATCAGAGGCGCTACGATGAGAGCTCCCGACGCGTCTCCCAACCACAAGGTCGTCCACACAATGTCATACAGGGACCACTGTACTTGTCCGGCCAATACGAGGCTTGTTGTTCCGACAGTGGCGCTGACCACCGGGGCGGCCAGCCCGGCGATAAGAACGAACGCTCCGAGGCTACGTGCATGATCAAACGCATGCACACCGTCGGCCAGACGCATAACCAGCAAGTAGGCGGCAACGGCCTCCAAGGTGTTTCCCGTTGCGATGGCTATGGACGTAATGGGACCAGAGGTCAGAGAGTTAGCGACGAAGGCTCCAACGTATACTCCAGGCCAGAGCCGCGGACCCCAGATCAGGAGTACAGCGATCGCGAGGCCGGTTGGAGGCCAGACCGGACTTGCGCTCGCGTTCAGGGTTGCGAACAGCCTGAGGCTGGCGAACGCGACAGCCGTATACACGGCGGCAAAGATCCCATTGGAAACTATTATGCGCGCGTTGCGCATGTTACTCAATCGTAACCTCTGACCTCTCGAATATGCTAATATTACTGTAGGCAATCGGACGGCATAGCCTCAGCTATCCAGAAATAAGTTTCTCAGAACGGCAAGATCGCAGAATTGGTCAGATGATCCGCTCTCAGAGATGTGAGCCCGAAACCGCTTCGAGGCTAGGATATGATTCGGGCCACTCGAGTTAGTATCACAATTTGGTCTGCCGTGATCCGGTGGCTCTCCGTGCGTTTACCGACGACACGTAGGAGCGCTCCCACGGTGAGCTCGCTGGGCTCGCCCATGATGATCCGAGTCGCCAGGCTCCAGAGAATCTCAGTCCGGTATGATGTTCTATGAAACGCGTTGAAAGGTTCAACCTCACTAGACTCGAGGAGCACTCCACCAAGCACCTGTCCACTAGGCAAATCCGTCACTGAGACATAGCAGTCTACCCTCTCGCCTAGGGCTGTATCTTCGAACTGTTTCAGAGTCAGCGGCTGGACCCGACCTTTGCTAGTCGGAGTTTGTTGGGACGAAGTTGATTCAGAAGTCTGTGTCTGACTTGTTTGCGATGACGCCGCCTCGACCCCTTTCTCCGAGCTAGCCTCCTGCGACCGGAGCGGTCGATCCTGATCATATCGCAACCCAAATTGCAAGGCTGTCTGAGCCTTTGCCAACTCTTCGCCCAGATAGCCAGCATGGCTCAACTGTGTAACCAGCCCCTCCCGCACCAGACCAAGCAGCATCGATGTGGCCCCCCGCCCACGCATCTCATGAGCCGGCGTATGATCCGGCAGATAATGTCGCAGAACGATCTCCTTCTCCGAGTTATCAACGCTAATCACAAAGTATCCCTTCGGATCATAGAGCAGAGGTTCACGCTGGCCCCCGGGACGGATAGTGACGAACCTTTCCAGACTCGTGGACGGGCTAGCTGGACCTGTTCCGGTCATAAACCGTCCTGGGTTGCGGGCAGATAGCTCGTTGACTCTTCCCTTGATGGACTCTAGGTCCTCCTCCCCCGTCCAGTCAACGACTTCAACCTGTCTCCGGAACTGTCCAACTTGGTCATGCGTTAGAGTCTGCAGCACGGGCTCGTAGCCAGCCGCACGGACGATTCTCTGATTACTATCCACACCGTGATCTGCCAGCGCCACGAGGGACTGTCCCGGGAGGAACAGGGGAGAGTCTTTGCCGCAAATTAGCAGAAACCGGATAGCCGGATTCGTCGTGATGTTAACCACAATCCTCGTTATGCCAAGATTGGCGGTATAGACAATCCCGGCGATAGCAACTCCAGGCAGACCCACAATGGGTCGCATCAAACGCTCAGAGGTAAGCGTGCATACGGCAACCGGTCCATTCATGTCGCCTACCAGATAGGAGCCTGGGACTACTGGCCAAGATGAAGAAGTCTTGTCGCTCATTGACAAATGATGTGCGGATTCGGCTTATGAACCGAGAAGATACGGAATGTATAGTCATCCAGAGAATTTGGGCGTTTGGGGCTGGCGAGACTCCCAACCCCCTGCGACTAGAGCCCGGTTCTCAGATCTGAGATTTCAGCTCTTGAGGGATCGGCCGTCCGTCCTGTCTGTAGGTCTCCACCAGCTCTCGAATGCTGGGCGATCCAGGAATGACCCGGTGATTCATCAAGGATGCGTTGGGATGCCATTTTGCCAAGTAGAACGAGTAGCCTTCTATTATTGGAATGGTATCTCGTCCCTTCTCGGTCATAGCCCAACGGACAAACTTCGGCCGCTCCTGAGTTTCGATGGGTTCGATCAGACCGCACCCCTCAAGCTCGTTCAACCTCATGATCAACACGCGGGGAGTAAGCCCTGGAAGGGAACGGAGGATCTGATTGAAACGGTCGATGTGTGAGATCCCAATATTTCTGAGAATGTGAAATGTCCACTTCTTACCTAACGCCGCAAGGTCCATTCCAACAGGGCACTGTCTCGCCCTCGGCGAAACATTCAGTTCCTTTTTCCGGATATCCTCGGTCAACATCTCACGCTAGTATACTTCTAGAATCTTCCTCTTTCATATATTGACTACGCACTCCGTCATATCGTCGAGACATGTCGGAAGTCGTGATACGATCCACGGAGAATGGTCCCAATCTGGTAATGGTTGATGGAAAGGTCGTTCAGCCATCGTGCCGCTGTGGCGGCTCCACCATGATGCCCTTCTGTGATGGTACGCACAAGAGAAACGGTTTCAAGGCACAGCCTCGCGAGGTCAAGGTTAGATAAGAAAAATGCTCAATACTCAGTCGGCTTCCACGTCGCGATTCACTCGGTAGAATTCAGTCTGAACAACAATTTTGGTGAGAATTCTGCACAACATAAGAAACCACGTTCTTTGTCAATCCTGCTCCTGAGCAGCATCGTGGTTTCCGGATAGTGGCCAGAGCTTCAGCTGAATCCTTCGTTATCGACCATGTGCGGGTGTCGCCTCGGAGCTTCGAGCTCTTCTGAATAGATCTTCCTCAGATTGGAGTGTTCATTCGTTAGGACTCCGCTCTTACGACGAAGAACTGATCGATAATTTCTCGTGAAGCCTCTAACAACGAGAGCTTGCAACGATTGCGGCTCTTCATGTTGCGACATACCACATAGCGGGCATCCAGAATATATAAACACATTGATGACCATCTATGTATGCTTATCTGGCTCGAGGTGCGACTTGGACAGTAACCAGCCCCAACCGTCGCTGGAGTTCTGCTACGTAGGCGGACAGAGTCTCAGAGTTGACATGGTAGTAGCAGTACTGGCCTTGCTTCTCCCTCTCGACGATCCCGGCTGTCGACAGCTCCTTCAGATGATGCGATACTGTTGGCTGTGAGACGTCGAAGAAAGCATGAACGTCTGAGCAGTTCAACTTGCCTGTCATAGCAAGTTTCTGAAGGATCGCGCGGCGTTGTGGATCCGCTAGGGCTTTGCTTATCCGATCGAACTCCTCAGATGCCAGTCTCATTATGAGGTTCTAAAGATTCAACGGGCGTATTAGCATTTCGATATGCGTCTATTCATGCGCAGAAAACGATGATGCGGGGCACCGGTAGGCATATAGACATGTATCAATACATTTATATCCCAACCGACCAGATTATCCATGTGGATGCAATGGGACTGAGTAACGGAAAGATCGTCCAAGTCAACGACGGAAACTTCGACAGCGAGGTTCTAAGGTCTACGATACCAGTATTGGTGGACTTCTATGCCGACTGGTGCGGACCGTGCAAGATCATCGCGCCCACCTTGGATGCCCTGTCGGCGGAATACGCAGGGAAGATAAAGTTCGTCAAGGTCAACGTAGACAGCAACCAAGAGGTATCCTCGAAATACGAGATAATGAGTATACCCACGGCGATGCTCTTCGAGAAAGGCGAAGTCAAAGACAGCCTCATAGGCGCATATCCAGCCGCCGCGTACAGGCAACACCTCGACCGTGCATTGACCCCATAGACCCCAAAACTCGAAACGGCATCGGAAATTGGGTGGGGGATTACGCATGCCCGGGAGCGAGTACAAGAACGCTTGATAGTCGACACAGAATATTCTCAACCTATGCCCGTGGGCACCGCGGGTTTGAGGGCATAGAGACGATCCGTCAAGGTGTGAGCTTCTTCTTCCCGCTCGCGGTGTAGAGGCACCCTCGCGCTTCTTCGCGTTGGAAGCAAACCACGGCTGTTTTCGACATGTTGCAGCATAGATCATTTGAGCGCAAGCCGTATCAGCATTTGACGGATCGACATGGGTTCCCAGAACGGTCTCCCTTTCGGACCTCTCAGGTACATGTACGTCGGAAGCTCGAACATCCAGAAGGACCTAGACTACTATACTGAAATCCTCGGTGCCAAGAAGATCTGGGACATTTCCAGCTTCGGCACAAGGGTCGTGGCCCTCAGCCTAGGGAAGGGTCCGCTGTTACTACTCGCAGACCACCGTCCGGCCCGAAGCTGCATTCTGATCTTTCAAGTCCGGGATCTACCGGCCATTTCAAAGCAGCTTCGAAAGAGGGGCTGGAAACCGGAGGGCGAAAGTTTCGAGATTCCCGAGGGACCTTGTTATAGATTTAACGATCCAAGCGGCAACCCACTAGCCATAATTGAAGTGGTCAGGCCCAACTTCTTAGGAGGAGGAGCGGAGGAGAGCCGATAAGGTTCAAACAGAGTACGAGGGAGGCAAAGACTGAGGCTCCCTTACGAGTCCTGAATCCTCCTTTGAATTTCTCAGGCTTCGAGACGCGATGAAGACACAGATCCCAGCGACAGCCACTCCCGCAACTAGGTCGGTGATGTAGTGTTGTCCGAGATAGATTGTTGAGAAGAGCACTCCACCGGTGATTGGAGCGCTCAGCAGCGCATAGACTCTTCTCAGTTTGACCATGAAGTAGCCGAAGAGGACCACGTAGGCGGCGTGTAGACTCGGGAAGGCCGCGAGCTTGTCGGACTCTATCAGGCTCCCGATCCTCGCCATTTCTCCGAGGAGGCTCGTTGAGCCGGCCTGGGCGCTTGTATTGGCGAGGAGGTTGGTGACCACGCCGTTGTACCATGGCGGAGCGGAAGGCGCCAGTACGTAGAAGGCGAGTGAGACATAGGAGCATGCGACTAGCGAGTATACGTATCTCTTGTAGAGTAGCTTGTTCGAGTACCAGAGCAGGACTGCAGAGATCATTATCAGGGGAAAATGTAGACCGTAGAAAAAGCTCATGATGTCAGTGAGGTCAGGAGACAGGAAGGCGGATTGAATCGCTTGAAGAAAACCATACGAGATTGCGGTGCCCGATGATGCTGTAGCGTGGATGACAGGAGTGAGAGAAAGGGACCCAGCGACTCCCTGTAGGGCTTCGTATGAGAGGAGGAGGACGAGGAATGGGGTCAGCTCCCTGATGAACTGTGTAGACCTGCCAAGGATGAGCGTCATCGGTAGGAGGGCCAGGGCCCAGATTCCCAGAGAGAACTGGAACAGCACTCCGTTGTAGGCGTACCAGAGAACGAGCATGACAGAATATCCGCCGAGCATGGCGAAGAACGCGTTTTTTCGAAGCTTCGCGAAGATTGGTCTGGGGTCAGAGAACACCGGGACTCGGGGCATCGCGACTTTGTGTTGAACTTAAAGGAATTCCTAGGAGAATCGATATCGTCGATCCCATTTCTCTCCAGTCTGGGAGGTGGAGTGGATTGGCTGGAATATGTCCAAGGTGTGGATCAGGCGAGACCCGCCTATGGTTCGGGGTAGTCGCAGCGAGGAGAGGCCGGACATGGTACTTCTGCTATCATTGTGGCTATCTTGGCCCAGTGTCATCTGAACTACGGAATGGCAGAAACGCAGAACACGGCCTCTAGAATCGTTCTGTTGACCTAGGCGCCTTCGTCGGTCTAACTCTTCGATCACGCAAAGCTATACCATTGTTCTCAAGAACTTGCAACGCGTGCTCATTTCCTCGATCTATCTTGTGACACGAAAAATAGAGGAATCCTGACATCTGAGGAGGAGCTGGGACTTATGGCTGTGTTTGGGGTTCATCTTCTGGTGATGGTGTCGTGGGTAGTGTTCGTACTTCCTTCCATGTCTTAACCATCACCGGAATAATTATCGCCACCAGGAATGCGAGTACGATGAGGTTCCCGAAGTCCAGGGGGATAAGTTCTGCGAGGCCAAGTTGGAATAGGACGCCGGCGATTATGAAGGCTATCCCTCCAAGCAGAAGGCTGCGCGCGCCGACACGGACCCCGAAGATCTGCATTCTCTCTACGCCCCATCTCTTGGCAACTTGCAGAACCTCTCCAAAGGTGAACCCTATGACCAGAAGGATTAGCAGGGTACCGAGACCAAAGGCAGCCCCGGGCGCGAATCCTAGGGCAGAGGACGGCATCGCTGGGACAGCTACAAGATAGACAAAGGTCGTGAAGAGGCCGGTGTCGACACCAAACCCGGAGACGAATCCGTGGATCAAGCACCAATGCACAGGAACTGTCATCCGCAGCCCAGCCTGGGACTGGGTAGATCCCGCTGAGTCTTTTCTCAGGTGTCGCTCTCTATCTCTCGTCGAAATCCACATGAGAGGGTGCCAGTGAGGAAGCTTCTCCCGGAGGATCAGATAGCCTGCGAGGCTCATTGCCAAACCGACAGCAGCGTACACTGGTCCGTTTAGCCCCTCATTGAACGCGAGGAATGTCACCAGCGCGAAGTAGACCAGCTGGGACATGATGGCGCGCTGGACGGTAAACGCGGCAGCGAAGTAGGCTCCTGAAAGCATACCTCCACGCCCTGTAGCTGAGCCGACGGAATAGCTGAAGGTGATCGGCCATGTGTGCTCGTCCGGGATTACACCATGGAGCATTCCGAGCGCGAGGCTTGCACCGAGAAGGTATACCCACCCGGGAACGGTTGGAACCATGTCATGAGGCCTGCCGCTCCGCGTTATTAGATTTCTGCTATTTCTTAATAAGAACCGCGTAACGCTTTATATGGTCTTATTAAGATACGAGATCTGAGGGTTGTCGATGACCATTGTCAGCGTTTCCATTCCCGAAGAGATGGTAGATGAGATGGATACGATTCAAAAGTCCATGGGCTTCTCAGGAAGATCAGAGCTCATCAGAGCAGCGGTGCGTGGTCTGATTGCAGACAACAGAGAGAAGAACGGCATCTCAGGCGAAGTAAACGCCGTCATAGTCGCAACCCATGACCAGTCCAACGAGGAGGCTGTTACCAGGCTAAAACACTCCTTCGAAGATATCGTCAAGACCCACCTTCACAACAAGCTGTCTCGAAGGAGTTGCGCCGAACTCTTCCTGGTACAGGGCGACGGATCAAAGATCGCCTCAATGGCCAGCGCCTTCCAGAAAGACGAAGGTATGAGGAGCGTCAAACTGGTAATAGTTTGAAACCGTCCTGGGTTATAGTCATCACGTTGAGCGCTCAGCAGAAACCACGAGGACTGAGGCCACGATGAATGTTGTCGTCAACCATGCCTGATAAGAACCGTAGCTTAGTTAATCAGCTGACATTGCATTAAGCCGAAGTCTCTGATACGATCTCTACTCTACACTTGCAGGATTCTCTCTATGTGGCGATCGTCGAGGAAGCGATTTCCACACTAACAACCCTACCCCTGCGATGGCTACTAGTACAGGCCCGACGTAGTCATTGAGCAGGAAGCCGACAGGCGGCGCGTTATTGCTGAACCACTGTTGCATGTACAAGTTCTGCTGATAATCCCATGAGATCGATGCAAGTAGTCCCACTATAGCAATGAACTCTGCTATTACGACGACCCGGACCCTTCTTCCAACAATGATTGGTTGTTGAATCGGCAGAGTCTTGGTCGTTGCTTGAGTCTTTGCTCGCGGGTTCGGGATCAATAGCGAGCTCAAAGCACCGAAGGAGACGAAGATGGCAGCTGTAAACGCGGCCCAGCGTGTTCCCTGGGTAATTGCGTCATAGAGCACGTTAAGGACAGTTGGAATGTACTGTGGGGGTATCCCTGAAGGAATCTGGCCGACTCCGCCGGATAGTCCAGAGCTGACGAAACCGTCCACTAGTGACTGTGTGGAGGCCGGCAGATTGCTCTGTGCTATCGCTGTCGCCACGTCTGCCTGACCCACAGAAGATATTATCGCGACCAGGACCGCGCCTATGACTGCTATTCCAAAAGCTGATCCTACCTGTCTGACGGTGTTGTTGGCTCCGGATCCTATGCCTGCCTTCTGCCAGGGAATGCTCATCAGCACCACGCTTGTTAGCTGGCTGATAGCGAGGCCCACGCCTGCCCCGTAGATTACTAGGACTGGGTAGAAGTAGTAGATTGGGGTCGATTTCGAGGTTATCGCGAATATGGTGAATAGCGCTACTGCCTCCAGCATCATTCCTGCCGTGACTATCCATCTAGGGCCGAAACGGTTGGCGAGGGCTCCCGCGATGGGAGCGAAGATGAAGACCGAGATAGCCATTGGAAGGAAGGTTATTCCAGTTTGAATGGCCGAGAGTTTTTGGACGGTCTGGAAGTATATCGAGAAGATGAAGACGGCTCCAAATTCTCCCATTGCAACGATGAAGACGGTTAGGAGTCCGAACCTGAAACCAGGGAACCGCAGTAGGCTGAAGTCGAAGAGTGGGACGCGACCCTTTCGCGCTCGTCTGATGTCGTAGTAGGTGAAAGCGGCAAGCAAGACCACTCCTGAGGCTATGGAGAAAGCGGGGAGAGAGAAGTTGGTGAAGGGCCAAGACTGTCCGAGGATAGAGAAGGGTTGGCTCTCTGTAAGCCAGCCGTAGGTCTGACCCTCGATGAGACCGAAGAGTAGGGCTGAGAGTCCCAGAGTGATGAGTGCGAGGCCTCCATAGTCCGTCGTATAGTTTGGATCCTTGAACCGGCTCTCGCGTATCACGAAGGCGGCTCCGATGAGCGCGACTGCGCCGATGGGTACGTTGATGAGGAATGCCCAACGCCAGGTAAACGTAGGGTCGGATGTGAAGTAGCCTCCGAGCAAGGGTCCGAGAACCGCGGCCGCTCCAGCGGTTGCACCCCAGATCCCGAAAGCGATGTTCCGAGCCTTGCCAGTGAAGGTTGTTGTCAGGATGGCGAGCGTCGCGGGAGCGGCCATCGCGGCGCCGAAGCCCTGGATAACCCTCCCGACGAGCATTTGGGTGAGGTTGCTTGATACGCCATCGATGATGGACCCGAGAACGAATAGGGATATTCCCGCGGCGAAGATGCGCCTTCGGCCGAACTCGTCACTGAGTTTTCCCCAGGTGAGGATGAAGGAGCCGAATATCAGCGCGTAGAGCGAGGTTATCCATTCTAGGTCCTTCAAGGAGATGCTGAAGTCGATCGAGATTGTCTTCAAGGCAACGATGACTATCGTAGCGTCGAGAACTATGATCGCGAGCGAGAGACTCAAGACCAGAAGAGTGAGAATCTGTTTCCTCTCGATCCCTGTCCCGCCTTGAGAAACCTGCTCTCTCTGTCCAGTCTCCCATGTAGAGCCCGGTTCCGGTGCCTCTGCGACGACTGTCGCATCGTTGCTCGTCCTTCCGGCTGCGTTCTCCCTCGAATTGCTCTTGGGCATTGTCTGTAACTGTGGACTCAGCCAGAATCCCTAGCATATAATGACCACCCGCAGAGGAAGTCGCTCTCAAAGGAGATTGAGTGGCTCCCAAGCAAACCTCTGAACAGGGCCCGTCATAATATTGATAGAATTCCTATATCGGTGTCCGATGGGAGGACGGATGATCGGTTGAGTGTCCGTGTTAGCGTCGAGGTAGAGCTGGACGTTTCCGCCGCGTTCGACGAGTTTGTTGAGGAGTTGTCGAAAGGTCTTGAGGGTCTAGCCATTAGGTTTGATGAGGGGCTATGTGGCCGCATCTCTCAAGATGGGCTGGATCTGGGTCACGTCATCAAATGGATCCCGGAGAAAGAGATCGAGCTGGAATGGCACGCTGCCAACTGGAATCCGGAACAGGTCACAACGGTTGAGGTGAAGTTCGAAACAATCATGAAAGGGACGCGAGTGACTGTAGAGCATCACGGGCGGGGCCAGGTTCTCGACAATGCTGGTAGTGAGTTGACGGGCTGGTTCGCGGGGGAAGTCGTTTCGCCGCTAATTCTCGCGACGAGTCCAGGCCGTTTCGGAGACTGGTTGACCGACCGGAGAGCTCGACGACCGTCCGGCTCGCAGGCGCGTGCGGGCTATCGGGACCCTCTCTATCATCGCCCGAATTTCCGAGCCATTCTGAGAACGCTCAAACTGACCTCGAACGATTATCTGCTTGAAGTCGGCTGCGGCGGTGGGGTGTTGCTCGAGGAAGCGTTGCGCAGTGGTTGTAGAGCGGCCGGCATAGATCACAGTCCCGAGATGGTCAAGCTGGCTCAAGAAGTAAACAGTAAGGCGATCAACGATCATCGGCTAGAAATCCGCGAAGCCGAGGCCGACAGGCTGCCGTACCCGGATTCAGCCTTTACATGCGCCACCATGACCAACGTGTTCGGTTTCGTCCCCGACCCAGCCAAAGTGCTTGGAGAGATCCGGCGAGTACTAACGAAGAATGGGAGACTAGTCATCTTCACTCTATCACCAGAAATGCGAGGGTCAATCGCAGCACCCGAGCCTATGGCTTCACGGCTACACTTCTACAGAGACAAAGAGTTGGAACAATTGGCCAAGAATGCCGGCTTCCATGATGCAAAGGTAGAACGGCCGGACCTCTCAGAGTTTGCGAAAGAGGAGGAGATTCCCGAAGAGCATCGCGGTTCCTTCTCCGGACCGGGAGGACAATTGCTAGTCGTTTACAAGAGCTAGGACTCGGATCTTACGCCTTGATAGGGCCTTTAGGATTTGCGGGCAAGAATCTGAGCCGAAGAGGTTTCCACGCCTTCCTCGCATTCCTAGGATTAAGCCTCACAGTCACCTCCACAACATTCCTACTTCTGCTCGGTCAGGGCCTAGCAACGAGGCTTGGTGTGATTCTCTCGCCGAAGGGGACCTTTGGCATTGACTGGCTGTTCTTCGGATACTTGGCGCTCTCGCTGGTTCTCACTACCATTGTAGGAATCGTGTCCGTTTCATATCTCGTCTCCTCGATGATCGACCAACGGATGAGAGACATTGTTGTGATCAAAGCGGCCGGCAGTTTGCCGCGTCGCCTCTTCTCCTACGCGTTTACGGAAGGACTGCTCATCATCGGCTCAAGCGCTCTCGTTGGAGCCATTGCAGCCTCACTTGTCTATCTCGCCTGGTCATGGCCTTCACCAGACCTCTTCAGCCAGGTGGGACCAGTCCCAGATGCGGGAGCAACCATTCTGGTACTTGTCCCGGTCGCATCTTTCCTTATATCGTGTTTTGCCGCTCGGTCACGACTCGGAAAGATCGTCAAGTCGAGCACGACGAGCGCGATGAGCGCGCAATTCTCGGGGCTGGATCTCAGGAGTCTCGGAAAACCGCTCCGCATCAAACGGTTCGGATCCGCCTTCAACCTTGCGACGCGGAACGTGTCGCGGGACCGAGAACTCAACAAGACCCTTGTCCGGATCGGAATCTGCATCTTCCTAACCGTCGTAGTGTTGACCGGAGCTCTAATCTCTGCTGACACGTCGAGGAACTATGTTCAACGTGCAATGCCCGGGAATGTCCTTCTGGTTGCGAACACTGCCGCATACGACCAGTACATCAAGCTGGGAACGGCCTTCTCCAACACGGCCCCAGTACCCGGGTTCGATTATACAAACGAGACAGAGATAATCAGCGAACAGCTAGCCACGTTGTTCAGAAGCATCAGTGGAGTCGAACTGGTTGACACGCGCCTGGTCACCATGACACCGGTTGGTGGATACATCAAAGCCCACCTTGTCACGAACGAGACGAGCGGCAACTACAACAACGTCTACGTGCCTCAATTGTATGTCGGCTCGGTCCAAGCTCTGCTGGTCGGGATCGACCCGAGTAATGTGGTCGGCGACTGGTACACGTCAGACGGCTTCCTCCAGCTGAGTGATAATGGGACTACGATCATCGCTGGAGATTCTCTGATAGGTGGTATCGTTCAGACGCCGTTTAGCCTTGCCCAGGTGAGTGCTTTGGGAGATCGCTATGATGTTAAGGGTGGGCTAGTGGATCCTCTGAATGCGGGACGTGTATTGTACGCGCCCGTCCAATCTGTTCAAAGAACCCTCGGAGTTGTCGGATACAACATACTCCTCATCAAGACCAACAATGACCCGGCCACCCTCGCAGCAGTACAGCAGCTCGCGAAGACAAACAATCTCATCGTGGGCTCGATGGACGCCCTACTTGATACCAACCTCAACTTCCTCAACAATACGTGGTCATATCTCTTCATCCTGCCCATACTAGCGTTGGCTTTGACATGTGGAATCCTGCTGAGCTACTTGACCACGATCTTCTCGAGGAGATTCAACGATTACCTCGTCCTCCGGATCCTTGGAGCGAGGGCTTGGTACAGTCTGAGACTTCTGCTCTGGGAAGCCTGGGGACTCCTCGCCATCTGCATAGTGATAACGGTTCCAGCTGCCCTCCTCGTCTCAATACTCTTCCTCCTACCAGGAGCCAACCTCTCAATGACCGACGTAGAATTCTCGGCAGTTGCGCTTGTTGTTACTCTGAGCATAGTATCAGTGGCCAGTGCCGTGATCTACTCCAGGAGATTGCGGCTGATGACGGTGAAGGACCTAAGAGTCTGAGAGAAACCGGGAAAGGGACTGCAATGACGGGTAAAGTAACGGTGATCACAGGGGCGAGCAGCGGAATTGGCGCGGCCCTAGCGACCCGGCTCGGAGAGAAGGGCCATGATCTAGTGCTCGCGGCGAGGCGGGAGGATAAGCTGAACCAGGTCGCCTCACATGTCAAGACCAAGGCCCTTGTCGTCAGGACAGACGTGACCAGGAGGAATGAAGTTGAGCGTTTGCGAGATCTTGCTATCAAGGAATACGGCCATGTTGACGTCTGGGTCAACAATGCCGGCCGAGGCATAACTAGACCAGTGATGAATCTGACAGACAGCGATCTCGACGAGATAATCGCTGTAGTCCTCAAATCTGTAGTCTACGGGATGCAAGCCATCATTCCCCATTTTCAAGAGCGTGGAGAAGGACATCTGATCAACGTCTCATCCTTCCTCGGCAGAGTTCCGCTTGTGAGTCATCGATCCGTATACAGCGCGGCCAAGAGCGGAGTAAACGTCTTGACCGCGAACGCTCGCATGGATCTCCTGGCTAAATATCCCCATGTCCACGTTTCGCTGGTAATGCCTGGAACCGTAGAGACCGACTTCCACAGGATTGCCGAGACACCCTTCCGCCCAGTAGCCGGTGAGAGGCTTGGCTCCATGATCGTCGAGTCGGCCGACGAGGTCGCTGGCAAGATTGCCTCGCTCATCGAACACCCCGTCCCCGAGGTCTACACAAACCCGAGCATGTCTGACCTAGTCCAGCGCTACTATCAAGACGTGGGCAAGTTCGAGGAGAACATGACCCGCCGAACCACTCCCAACTAGGAACATCTACTCGCATATTCCGTGAAGATGGGATCGATCGAACCTTTTTTTCCCCGAATAACGCGGCTAGAGTTGAGAGAGCGTCATTGAACGGGCAAAGAATCTTCGCACAGATTCACGTTGCAGTCTACCGGATGTCGCGGGGGAGGCTGGGAGGCTGGTTTCGGAAGTCTCCCGTACTTCTCCTGACGACTATAGGTAGGAAGAGTCGGAACAAACGGACAACTCCCGTTCTGTATCTTGAAGACGGGGAGAACCTGGTCCTAGTAGCGTCCAATGCTGGTAAGAACCGGGATCCGTTCTGGTGGATGAATCTGAAGGACGACCCCTCGGCTGTCGTTCAGGTGAGGGGCCGGACCATGGAGGTGAGGGCTGCTCAGGCGACTCCGGAGGAGAAGAGTAGATACTGGCCTTCTCTGGTGAAGATGTACCCGGCCTATGACGACTATCAAAAGAAAACGGTGAGAGAAATTCCAGTAGTAATTCTCAGGCCGTTCAGGTCTGAATGTTAGCTCGTGAAACAGGTGTGACCGACCTTGTGTACTGAGGGTCCACGCTTCGTTAGTCTATTCGGCAGTGTTTCATGAGTATCTCTACGAAGACCTTTAGACACTCATTGGCTTCCGTCTTCGACAATAATGGTCTCGACTGGTCTCGAGGAGCTGGATCGGCTCCTTGGGAATGGATATCCGGACCGGTCCTCGATCCTGGTTGTGGGCCCTCCCGGAATCGGGAAGGAGGCCCTCGGGTACCGGTTCGCACAGTCGGGATTGCTGCAGGGAGACTTCTGCCTCTATGCTACGAGGCTCTCCGTCCCCGAAGTTCTCCAAGACGTCAGAGCATACAACATCCAGCCCTGGCTGGAACCTACGTGGCTGGCCGGTCAGGGAGGCCAGGAGAAACTGGATCTGAACGATCTCACAGGTCTCTCATTCAACATCAAGGAACTAGTAGGGAAGGCGGATGACAAACGGGTCAGAGTCATAACAGATATTCTATCTTCACTGCTAATGCTCAACCCGCCTGAAACAGTCTATCGGTTTCTCTCACAACTCTTTGCCGAGCTGAAAAACTTCGATTCAGTCTTCTTCGCTACTGTCGAAGAGGGAATGCACAAGCCCGAGGTTCTTGCAGCGATGGGTCAGATCTTCGACGGAGTATTAGAGCTCAAGCTCTTCGAGGAGAGCTTCCGAATCGTACCACTCCTGAGGATCAGGAAGATGAGGGGAGTTCCGCCTGAGCTCGGATACTACCGTTTCACAATGTCGCATGGAAGAATGGAGGTCACACCATATGCCAAGTGAGCTGGGTTACCTGTTCCTCGCATCGTGGCTCTTCGTCACAGCGATATTTCTCTACTCAGCGTACTGGTCCTTCATGATCAGACGAGCCCTGGTGACCAGCCTCTACCGAAGGCAAGCCTTCTGGGTCGGAGGAATGGGAGTATACTTCGTCGCGCTCTCCGTCTTTCTCGCCTTCGCTCTGACGCTTGAGATTACTGAGCTCTCTATCAACATACTCGGAGGGCTCATCATATCGTCCGGATTCATACTGATATTTCTCTGGATAGACTCGACGGTCAGCATAGCACGCCGATCAGACCCATTATTCAGGGACACTCTGCGCTGGAGTAAGCTTAGGTACTTGTTCTGGCTGGTCACCATTGGGGGAGCGATCGGGGCTCTATTCACGTCTATCAATTCTGGTTTCTCGACCGTTGCGGGTTTCGGGGGAGCACTTTTCTTCGGGGCGGTGGCCTTGCTGTTGAGCGCGAAGAGGTCGGGCGATATGACCTTGAGACGCCACTTGACATGGACCGGGCTCTGCATATTCCTCTTGTGGCTGAGCAGCCAGCTAGAGCAACCGCTGTCGTACCACTTTGCTGATCCTTTCCTCGTCCAGTCTCTTACTGTACCGTTGGTTGCTGCTGGCGCCTATTCCCTCTACAGGAGCGCCAAGTCGCTCGTCCCGCTAGGACATCTGATGAGCACAGACGCGGATGCCCCGAGTATTTCCACGTCCCCAGCAGGCCCTTCTTCATAGCAAGGGTTGCAAAGGATTTGGCAGGTCGAGGGGTACGAGAACGCGGCGAACAATGCGAGGTTTTTCTTTAGACCTAGTCTCGATTCTTCCATTTTCTTAGAAGCCGCTTCTCGTCCCTGGTTAGGAGGGGAGAGTCTCTTGGTCTTTTGTACGAGCCGATTAGCCTTCGCTCCTCCTCCGTCAAACGTCCATTAGACACAGCACCATCGAGTCGGGCAATCCAGTCATGGTCGATCTGTGGTCCAGTTTGTGGCAGCTCCTCATCAGCTGACCCTAGGAGTCTGGCGACTGCGGACCCGTCCTGCTGATCTCTTTCCAACCCGATCTTACTGGAAAGGCTCTTCTCTTTCTTGGGAATATGCCTTCCGAAAGTGTAGCCTATCCAGTAAAGGATCTTTGTGGGGTCGATCTGTATAATCCTGTACTTGTAGAGCTTCCTCTCATCCGGCAGTCCCTTCCCCTTCGCGTAGAAGCTGAGCATGCCTGGATACTTCTTGGAGAAGCCTGCGACCTTGGGGCCCAGCGCGAGGATGGAGAGTAGGGTTCGCGTGACGCTGAATGCTCTGGCTCTTCCCTGGATCATCGCGCCGCAAGCGTTTGCCGTGAGCTGTTTGTTGTCGACGATCAGGGAGACTGTCGGGTTTTCCTTGATCATCCTGTATTTTGCCGCGCTGACTGGTGTGACGAAGTAGACTCGGAGGTCGGAGTAGTAGAAGGCGACTGGATAGCTGTAGAGTTCACCCTTCTTCGAGATCGTTGTCAGGTATCCAATGTTCGCCGTCTTCAGGACGTCTGCTACTTCCGGCGGGATCGGCGCGGTTTCCATTGCTGGTCTAAGCGTAGACCTCTTCTCTTGCCAGGACCTCTATACCATTGTCTCTGATAACAAAGGGACGGGGCGCCGTATCGATCTTGGTGCCACGCATCTTCGAGATCTGAATCGTCCTGACTCCCTTCCGGACAATCCTCAGCATTATCACACCCTCAGCGAGATACTCCTCCGGCTGCAGTCTCCGATTCTCGCCAGTCGAAAGGAGCTCGCTCGTAAGTAGACATGTCGCACCAGTTGATTGGAGTGCCTCGACGATATCTAGGATCGCAGGCCGTCTCTCCTCAATCCTTGGGAAGCGGAAGACCAAGTCGGAGATCGAGTCTAGAACGATCCGCTTGGGCAACAGCTTCTCTATTCCCTCCTGCATCATTTCTATCAGATTGGCTAACCCTAGCTCTTTGCCGCCGACGGGAATGCGTCCCACTCTGGCCTGTTCTGGTATCCGGCGTACTTCCGTGGCGTCTACGTAGCCAAACTGGCCTTTTTTCTCGAGGCTTGCAAAGTCCATCCCGAGATCTCGCATCTCAGTCATGAGACGGGCCTTCGGCTCGTTCATTCCTATGAATACCCCGTTCTCGTTCCTCTCGGCCGCTCCCCAGTGCAAGTATTGGGAGCAGAGAATTGTCTTTCCCGTGCCAGGTTCTCCCAGGACTAGAACGACTCTGCCTTCGGGGATCCCACCGCCTAGCATGCTGTCGAGGCCGTCGATGCCGGATGGAAGCTTTGACGTTGAGAGTGGCTCCTCGCGACCCTCAGTTGTCGTGGGCATATTCCCGACAGCTTCTCGGTCTACTGTTAAGAGTCTTCGGCGAAGTTTTACAGTCACGTCTTTTTGGTCTAGGTGAGATAGTATCGGAAGTTCTTCCAGACCCCCGTTGCTCCCTGCCCATGGATGGACACGCTTCCTTTCACGGGATCCACGGGATTAAGCGTGAAGAGACCCCACCCTATCATTATCTCCTTGGGCTCAACAGGAACGCCCTCGGCTTTGAAGAACGTCTTTCCATCCGCAAACCATTCTGCACGCCGTTTGGAGGCGTCTATCCGGATAGAGTATTGGTGCAGCTTGCCAGGTTCCGTCCGAATGCCCGAGAATGGTGCTTCGATGAGGTAGGTGAAGGCGGTCTTTTCGTCCGTCACTCTAGGAATCAACAACCTCTCGTATATGGCTCCGATCTTCTGTCCAGTCGATATGAAGTCGAATATCATGCCAGTCGAGAAATCCATGAGTATGAAGCCTGCAAACGCGTC
>Ga0137381_10001121_pt1 | contig 17721 bp, 17 predicted proteins | sample SagtaG_16_FD_104808 | JGI IMG/M metagenome (GOLD analysis project Ga0137381, IMG submission 104808) | Vadose zone soil microbial communities from Sagehorn Ranch, Mendocino, California, USA - Sage2_L_115_16 metaG | ecosystem: Environmental > Terrestrial > Soil > Vadose zone | place: USA... | reverse complement strand
CGGTTGGTGAAGGTCGTCGAAGGCGAATGGCTGCTCGAGAATCTGGGTGGAAGTGTAGCTGTAACCCGCATCGAGGGAGAATCGCGACCAGGGACGTCCATGAAACTCGACTTCGGCGCCGTGAGCCATGGACTTGTTGATGTTCTCGTATTGTCCGGTAAAGGTCTTGGGATCGAGGATGGCAAAGTCTATCTGGTTGCGGAACTGGTTGTTGTAGTAGGTGGCGGTGAAGGCGTACTTGCCCCCGAAAAGGTCCTGTTGAATCCCTGCCTCGAAGGCGCGATTCTCTTCCGCCTTCAGATTCGGGTTGGGAATGATAAAAGGTCCGCTGGCAAATGACTCCTCCAGCCGCGCTTCTTTAATCCCGGTGGCGTAGGAAAATCTCAGTCGTGTTCCGGAAAAGGTCTCTCCGCCCTTGCGAGCCTGTAGAACCAGTGCTACCCGCGGCACGCCTTTATTTCCGAAAGTGGCATTGTGGACGAAGCGGGCGCCTGCCACCACAGTTAGTCTTTCGAGAGTCAGCAATTCCTGCGCGTAGACGGCATGATTCAAGCGCAAGCCGTGGGTTAGCGGGGGGAAGTTCAGATCGCCGACAAAACCATTTTCGTCTTCAAACTCATATCCCACAGTCGCACGCGCCCAGCTTCGCTGAAGATAATCGCCCTGGTATTCGAATCCCGCGCGGTTGATGTTTGTAAAAGCATGGAAGGGAGAATCAAAAATCCGGCCGGGATCGTCTACGGTGTCCACGTTGGTGCGCTGATGGTTGTATTCGAAACCGGTGAAGCGATGTTGCCAACGTGACGGCCCGGCAACTGTCAGTTGCGCGCTGGTCAGGAGATTGTTTTGCCTCTGCCACTGATCTGAATCAGGCGGCATCAGCGGCTGTCCGTTGAACTTCCATTCGCCGGGAACCTGTGTAAAGGCATTGGAATGGCGCGCCCGCAGGCGGAGAGAGACGCGATCGTTCAACGCCACGCCGAGATTGCCGCCTTGCAATGAATTGGAATAGTCATCGTTGATTCCATCACCGCTAGTGTTGAACTGATTACCGAACAGGTTGTAATCGAAAGGGCCATGCGCGCCAGCCAGCGAGATGTAGCCATTCGCGGTTTCGAATGTTCCGCCATCGCCTCCGATGCGGAGTTCAGGGGCCGGAGTCGTGCCGGTGCGAGTCCAGACTTGGACGACGCTGGTCATGGCATCGGAGCCATAGAGCGTGCTTTGCGCGCCTCGTACGAATTCCAGGCGGTCGGCTTCAGTGAGCGGAATGACGCCGAAGTCGATTGTTCCCCCGGGATCGTTAATGGTGACATCGTCCACAATGACCTTGTTGTAGCGAGAGTCTCCGCCGCGCACAAACAGAGAGGCAATTCCGCCTCGTCGTCCATTGGTGTTCACGATTGCGCCGGGCAGAAATCGCAACGCTTCGGCGGCCGCGACCGGGTGCATGACTTCCAGTTGTCCATGGCTGAGGCTTTCGACATCCGCGCCGGCGACTGCGGAGGGAACGGGAGTACGCGTGGCGGTTACCACTACTGTTTCAGAGGCCGCCGCCAGACGTAGCGTGACGGTGATTCCCTTTTCCGAAGATGGAATGTCTGCGTCTGCCGCGGCAAAGCCCGGGGCCATGACCCGAACCCGGTACGGCCCAATACTGCTGGGGTGAAATACGGCCAAGCCTTCCGCTGAAGTAGTTGCTACCTGTGAGGGAGTGGATTCTGCCGGCTCAGCCAGCGTTACCTGTGCTCCGGCGACGGCAGCGGATTGCGGGTCCACAACTTTGATTTTGAGTTCAGCGGCGGAAGCCGCCGCCAGCAAGAGAATAAAGCAAGAGAAAACTCGAGAGAACCGCATGCACTCCTCCTTTTCACGCGAAAGGGGTTTGGTGTGGACGGTTCGCGCCGGTCTCCTGGCTTGGCGAGTCAGGACATCGAGTGGGCGAATCCGCCCCCTTAATCTCAATATCCGGCGATCGCGACCGGCCTTCCCAGGATTACTCCCGGTGACCGGCGGCAATTTCCTCGCTTACAGTTGCGCGGCAGCGCGGGATTCTCACCCGCTTCCCAGTCCTCTATGCGAAGAGGACGCGCGAACCAAAGGAATGTTGGGAAAGAACGAGAACAACGCTGAAAAATCTAATCGCAGGGGTGGCGGATGTCAAGTGAGCCGGTGAAATGTTTCATTTCATCGTGGCTGCGTTTCTCAGTAAGCAATCCAGATGAAGAGGTCACGGAGCGAAACCCATTGCCATCACGACGCATCTTGCGGTGCGCTCAATGGTCCGCTCGGATAGGCGGCGGAGCTTTTGCCTGGGTTCTTGTAAGCTGGTTTTCAGGACAGTCGTAATGTTTTCCGCTTGCACGGTGGAGTTTTCCGCGAGGCCTGTTTCGCCGGGCGACAGGGAAATGTGGGTTGGGAGCCGGGGCAGCGTGGTGGAAAGTGGAACTACCAAAACAGTAGTGGCACGTGGATGGTTATTGCGAGCGTCGAGCGAAACTACCACAACAGGCCGTCCACCCTTATCGGGCGGATCACTAGGCAATTTTACGTACCAAATTTCACCCCGTTGCGGTGGTTTAGCTGGCTGCGTGATCACAACCTTTCAGAGCTGTGTTTCCGAAAACGCGCCCCAGTTCTTTTCTTGCGCCACTTCTTCATCGGACAGCGAGTCGTAATAGGCGGCGACTTGTTGAGCCATTTGCACCGTCGTCCACTCGCGGACTATCTCTTCAACAGCAGCCGTGAGCGATCCCGCTTTTCTTTCTTTCTTGTAGCGCTCAAGAATGTCGATCACGTCCCTCGACAGCGAAAACGTGCGCGGCTGTTTTTTGGTCATGGACTCGGTTGCAATTTTCATCATATCCATTGCCTTATGCATTATCGTATCATATCTGCTATGAAGTGGCTACTTCGATATCGAATAAGCGGTGTTGCTATTAATTTAGCGATAACATGTTATGGCTTCTGTTGCCTATATTTGTACCAAGTCCCTCGGATATTTTTAGATTTAATAGTGTTAGCATTTGTCATATTAATCGAGTGGGGGGTTGGAACTTGGTACTCCGCACCTGCTTTACATTGGCCTCGGCGAATTCGCGGACGCGATCAAGCGCAGCCTGGAGTTCCTCGTGGAAGCGTTCTCGCTCGGCATCGTCCGCATTCGCAGGAACCATGATCTGCCGGCTTATCCGCAGCAGCGCTCGCGAAAAAGGCTTGGGAATCATCACTTTGTCCCAAGTGTTCAGCGTCCAAACGTTTTCGACTGCGATATGAAAGGCCACCATGGGGGCACCGGTCGCGCGCGCCAGCAGCACAGGACCCGGCTTGGCCACGTATCGTGGGCCGCGTGGGCCGTCAATGGTGAAAGCGACGGTGGAGTTCTGCTCGACTTCCTTGCGCATGCCGAGTAGACCACGCACCGCGCCCCGGCTGCTCGAACCGCGCACTTTCACAAAACCAAATTTACGAATAATCCGGCCGGTCCATTCGCCGTCAAAACTGTCGCTGCTCATGACTCGAATCTGCAGATTGCGCCAGACGTAAATCGCGGGAAAGATACAGCTATGCCAGAAAGAAAGAATCATGGGGCGCCTTTCGAGACTGGAAGGGGCGCCTTCCTCAAACGAAATCGCGAGCCGCAGAGTGGGACCGATCAGGCGGATGACGAGGAATCCTGTCCATGTGATTAGGTGCAACGCGATTCTCTGCCAAAGTGTGAAGGGTCGATCTGACGATGTTGGCGAGGAAACGGCCGGCGTGCCGGTGGCGCTCACGACCAGTATTGTAGCGTTTCCCCAAACGGTATCCGGAACTATGGTTCCGTAGCCGGCCACGTAGGGCCAGGCGACCTCGCCTCTCCAAACGAGCGCATGGGGCCGACGAGATTTGAGAGGAGAGCGCCTAGGCGAGTCGCCTGGCCCTACGCGAGCCAAGTCGCTAGAGGGTGTGCAGGTAGGCTAGTAGATCCTCGATCTGCTGTTGGCTTAGCACCTGGCTGTAGCCGGGCATTTTGCCACGGCCAGCACGAATGATTTCGGAGACACGCTCATCGTTCGCGGGTAGACCGCTCAGCGAAAGATAGCGGTTTTTGAAAACGCCTTGCATGCTTGGACCCTGGCGGCCGCGGGACGAATAGGGCGCGTGACAGCGATCACAATAGTGGTCGTAAATGCGGCGTCCGGCGGCCTGTTGAGAATTAAGTCCGAGTTGGGCGTCAGACTGGCGGCGCTGGACGTCGCAGCCCGCAACCAGGAGTATTGACAGGCACGAGATCAATTTCAGACTGCTGATTTTAGATTTTAGATTGAACGTTTCGTGACATGATCTCATTCTGTTCCCGAACATCTGCTGACATGCTCGACGTACAATCAATATAGAGCAAAGCCATGGTGGCTGCAGTCAGGCGAATCCAGGTAAAACGAGTTTACGAAAAGCCGGGGCGTGCTGACGGCACGCGAGTGTTGGTCGATCGATTGTGGCCCCGCGGGGTCAGCAAGAACCAAGCGGCGCTGGATGCATGGCTGCGCGATCTGGCGCCCTCGGATGGTTTGCGGCAGTGGTTTCATGCTCATCCGGAGGCATGGGCCGGCTTTCGCAAGCGCTACATCAAAGAACTGTCGCGGCCGGAAGTGGAAGAGGCGCTCCACGAACTTTATCGGTTAGCTGGACGGCGGAAAAGAATGACTCTTCTGTTCGCGTCTAAAAACGAGCGGCACAATAATGCGGTTGTGTTGAAAGACCTGCTGGAAGGGATGCGGAAACCGCCAACCGGCAGCGGTCCGGGGGCAGTGCGGACGATGAGGGAACGGAACGTACGGAGGATGCCGGGTTAGCAGTCAGTACTCAGCATTCAGTCGGCACGCAGCATTTGGCAATTAGCAATTAGCATTTGGCCCTTCGGCTCACGTGGGGCTATCAAGATCAGCTTCTTTCGCTTCTCCTCAATCTTCTTTTTTTGCTTATTTTCTTCTACGGGGACCATCTTCGACGATGGCTTCGAGGATGGCGTCGATGGTGTCAGTCACGCGTTTATTCGGCAGGTTGAAATTATTGGAGAGGATGGAAAACGCGATGCGGTCACCGTGCTCCGTGGTGGCGTATCCGGAAAGCGATTTGACGCCGCCGAGGGAGCCGGTCTTGGCATATATGTGACCCTGCTCAGCGACGTTCTTGAAGCGATCGGAAAGAGAACCGTCCACCCCGCCGACGGGTAATGTATCGCGGAAACTTGTGCCCCAGGGTTCCGAGTCAGCGTAGCGGAGAAGTTGGACGACGGCGTGAGGAGTCACCAGGTTCTGGCGCGAGAGTCCGGAACCATCGTAGAAGGCGTAATGGTCCGCAGGGACGCCAGCCTGATTTAGAAAACCGCGTAATACCTCGAGACCGCCTTCGACGGTGCCGGCGGTTCCCTTTTCGCGTCCCAGGAGGCGCAGAAGGATTTCTGCATGCAGGTTCTGGCTGACTTTATTGATGACTCGCAAATCCTCGATGAGCGGCTTCGATTGGTAGCTGGCTAAGACCAGCGGCTGATTTTGCAAGCTGCGGGAAGGTTCGTCGCCACCACGCGAGATTGAAGGCGCTATAGCGGTAACTGTGAAAGTGGAAATGCTGGCCAGTTCGGTGTGACGCGTGTGCTGCCGGCCATAGATGACGATGCCGCGCTTTTCCAGGAGCTGGCGGAAAAGAGCGGCGGCGAATTCGGCTGGATCTTCGAGGGCGAGGGCCTCATTGGCGCCGGCGTCATCGAGCGGCGTGTTGCCCCATAGCGTGAGGACGGTTGAGCCCGGCTCGCGATTGATGAAGATTTTGCGGACGGTGCCGACAGGTGTGGTGATAATGCGATTGTCGATGCGATAGTAATCGGCGAAGGGCGTGATGTGGACGAAGGCGCGTTCGCCGACGCGATCAGCGGGAAGGATATTGACGAAAATTACGTTGTCATTGATGGTGAGAGCGGAAACCGGCGCGCCGTCGGCCCAGACGAGATCGTCCTGACTCCAGCCTTCGCCGTAGCGCTCGAAGGCGAAATAGGAATCGTCGGCGATCAGGTCGCCGTCTACGTACTTCACTCCCTTTCGCACCAGTTCATCTGCTAATTGTTCCAGCACCTGGATGGGATGCTCGTTGCGCTCGGTGCGCAGCAGGTAAGGGAGTTCACGGCCCGAAAGATTGGGATCGCCACGTCCGACGAGCACCAGATCGCCGATCAGGCGTCCATGTTTGTCCAGGGTGCCATTGGTTTCAACCGTGGTGCGGAAATTGTAGTCCGGCCCGATCAACGCCAGCGCGGCTGCGGTGATAAACAATTTGGTGTTAGAAGCGGGCGTGAACAGCTTGTCCGCATTTTGCGCGAAAAGAGTTTTGCCGTTAGAAAGCGATACACCCTCTATACCCCAGAAGCCACGAGTAAGGTCGCGTTGGGAAAGGATGGCGGCAATCCTCTTTTCGATTACCTTCTGAGAAATAGCCTGGAGTTGTGTCGCCAACAGCAGACAAAGGATCGGTAGGAGGTGACGGATACGCCCCATTGCAAGCTGATTGTACCTTTTTCAGATGAAAAGCCAGAAGCTTGAATTCAGAATAAGGTGAGGCGACAGTTCCAACAGTTTTGGCTGCCTGAGAAGGTTAATTCAGGCTTCTAAAATCTCACCAGTCGTTTCCGAAATATCGGTTTAGAATCGGCCCTATGCGGTCGGTTTTCGACTGGAACATCGGTTCCCGTAAATTGGGATTGGGGAAACGCACGCTCATCATGGGCGTGTTGAATGTTACTCCAGATTCTTTTTCTGACAGCGGGCTGCATTTTGATCGCGAGCGCGCGCTCGAACACGCGCTCAAAATGCTGCAAGAAGGGGCCGATATCATTGACATCGGAGGCGAGTCTACCCGGCCGGAGGCCAAGGTAATCTCTCCGGCCACATCGGGTGCGAAAGAATCTAGCCCCACCCCCACTCCGGCGCAGCCTGCAGTCAGCGAACAGGAAGAATTGGACCGAGTGATTCCAGTCATCTCTGCGCTTAAACAGAAACGTCCCGATGCTGTGATTTCGGTGGATACCTACAAAGCTAAAGTTGCGCGTGCGGCCGTGCAAGCAGGCGCCGAGATTGTGAATGACGTCAGCGGATTTCGCTGGGATCCACAAATGGCGAAGACGCTGGTGGAATTGAAATGTGGCGCTGTGTTGATGCACGCGCGGGGACGTCCGGAGGAGTGGAAGAGCTTGCCACCGGCGTCTGACATTGTGGTTCTGGTGAAGCGGGAACTGAGAGACTGGTCCGAGATTGCCCTCCGCGTGGGAGTGAAGCGGGATCGTATCGTGCTCGATCCGGGTTTCGGCTTCGGCAAGAGCTTTCAGGAGAATTATCCGTTGCTGAAGCGTTTCGAGGAGTTGCATGAACTGCGATACCCGTTGCTGGTAGGGGTGTCGCGAAAATCATTCATTGGACGTGCGTTGGCGCGTGATGGTAAAGACGCAGACGTCGCAGACAGGTTATACGGCACCTTGGCTTCGGAGACCGCGACCATCCTGAAGGGAGCGCATATCGTTCGCACACACGATGTGCGCGCTGCTCTCGATGCGGCGCGAATCGCAGATGTGGCGGTGAGCTAGGCTAACGTTTAAAAACTTTAGAAGGTCTTTGCTGAATCTAGGAGAATGGTCACAGGGCCGTCATTCACCAGTTCGACCTGCATCGTTTCCTGAAACCGTCCGGTTTCACAGACTAAGCCCGTGGCCCGCATGCGTTCTACGAAATACTCATAGAGCTCGCTGGCGGGTTGCGGTGGAGCAGCCGCATCAAATGACGGGCGTTTGCCGCGGCGAACGTCGCCATACAGTGTGAACTGGGACACTACGAGTATCTCTCCGCGAATATCCGAGACAGCCAGATTCATTTTGCCATTGTCATCGTCAAAGATGCGCAGGCCGATGATCTTGTCGGCCAGGTAATCGGCATCGGACTCTCCGTCGGCGTTGCCCACGGCTAGGAGCACGACAAGGCCACGACTAATCCTTCCTGCGACTTCGCCGTTCACCGTGATCTGAGCACGGGTTACGCGTTGGACGACAACACGCATAGAGACAGTGTCTAGTGTCTGGTTTCCAGTTTCAAGTAGCCAAATTAAGGCTAGAATATGTCTCCATTTGGCGACTGCAAAACGCTTTCCTAGGAGGCTAACTCAAGTGGAAGTTCTAATTGCTCCGCGCAACTCTGCCGCGGGCGGTATCTGGAAATTGGGAAACAGCCTCTTCGGCTTCTCCGAATCGCGTTCTTCTCTTTCGCGATTGCACTTGGCTTGATTCAGGCGTGGGACTGTCGCAATGCGATGAACGTTGACGGAATATCCTATCTGGATATGGGCGATGCCTATTTACGCGGCGGTTGGCGAATGCTCGTGAACGGGCACTGGAGTCCCCTTTACCCCTGGCTTCTCGGCGTGGCGAAGGCCCTGGTCAAACCCTCGGCATATTGGGAATTCGCGGTACTACACCTGGTGAATTTTGTCGCTTATATCTTCGCTGTATTTAGCTTTGACCTCATGTTGCGGCAAGTAATTGCGGACGAAACCAGGAATCGTAATATTGCTCACTCAGGAACGCCCTTACCGGACTGGGCTCTGATGGCAATGTCCTACCTGATTTTTCTTTGGTCATCGCTCATCCTCAACAATATCGAGAAAGAAAGTCCAGACATGCTGATGAGCGTTTTCGTATACCTGGCCGCTGCAATCATCCTATACCTGCGAAAAAGTCCGGGAAGTTGGCTCGCTTTCTTTTCGTTGGGCGCGGTCCTTGGACTTGGATATTTGGCAAAAGCGCCCATGTTCCCTTTGGCATTTGTCTATCTGGGAGTTGCTCTGATCCTTGCGGGCAATTTACGAAAAGGAGTGCCTCGGCTATTGCTTGCTTCCATCGTATTCCTCTCGATTTCAGCGCCTCTTGTGGTTACCCTGTCGCGCGCGAAGGGCGGATTCACTTTTGGTGAAAGCGCCAAGCTGAACCAGTTGTGGATGATTAATGATGCCGAACCTCGGTGGTACTGGCAAAATTCTTCACTAATCAGCGGCGGGGGCTTCAATGTGGGACGAGGGCGTGGAGAATTTCGACACCCCCCGCGTCTGATTTTTGAGGATCCTCCGGTTTATGAATTCATGGGTCCTGTGCCCGGAACTCAACCCGCCTGGTACGATCCATCGTATTGGATCGAAGGATCGGCGGCCCGCTTCGAGCCCCGAAAACAATTGTCAGTTTTCGCAAACAACCTCGGCGTGTACTTCGACATGCTTGTCACGCAGGAGGCCAGTTTCGTTGTTGTCTTTCTTATGCCCTGTTTGGCAGGGGGAGAAGGTAATTGCTTCCTGGCCTGATCCCACAATGGCCAATGCTCGTGACGGCGTTCGCGGCGCTAGGTATGTACTCACTAGTACTTGTCCAGGGACGATATGTCGCCGTGTTTCTGGCTGTCGCTTGGACGGGTCTCTTTGCAGGATTGAGGCTGCCGGCCACCAAGGAAACTAGAAAGCTAGCCATGGCTGCCAGTGTTGCCCTGCTTATTGCGGTTGGCGCGCCTTTAACATTGGCAGGGGCGCACAGTCTTGCAAAAGGAATCCGTCACCGTCCGCATCCGCAATGGGAGGTCGCACAGGCGCTACGCCAGATGGGAGTGCGGCCTGGCGACAGAGTAGCACGCGTCGGTGGCACCTTCGGGGCAGACTGGGCCCGACTATTGCGAGCCAGAGTTGTTGCCGAAATCCCTCGTACTTCCGCACCAGAATTCTGGACGTCAAGCTCATTAGTGCAGGAGCGAGTAATTGAGGCTTTTCGCAAAACCGGAGCCAGGATCGTGGTTGCGCAACAGATCCCTCCGCTCGAGGTGTTTGCTCCCACACCGGGGTGGAGACGGATCGGCAATACCAATTTCTATGTCTTCCAATTCCAGCCAGATTCCAAGCTGCCGGAGTGAACGCTCAAGCGACACGTGTTGTCATACCCAACGAAAACAAACGGTAAGCTACGTCATTAAGGAAATTCTCAATTCTCATTAGTTTGCTATTTGTCCTTCCGCTTACTAGAATCTCGTTTCTTCGACAGGAGCTTTTCGGGATGTCGCGTCGCTTCAGGATAATCTTGCAGATGGCTGCAGTTGGGATCGCGTCTTTCACAGCGTGGGGCGCGGCGCAGAGTGAGCCACCGAAGAAATCAGCCGAAGTCCTGATCCGGAACGCCGTGGTGATGACCGTCACCCACGGGAATATTCAGAACGGCAGCGTATACATCAAGGATGGCAAAATTGCCGCGGTCGGCAAAGATGTGAGTACACCGCCAGGAGCCACCATCATCGACGCGGGGGGCAAGTATCTGACGCCGGGCATCATCGATTCACACTCGCACATTGCGCTCGATGATGACGTGAATGAAGCCACCAGTCCGGTGACGCCGCAAATGATGATGATGGACGCCTTCGACTATCAGGACAAGGCGATCTATCGCGGGCTTGCCGGCGGCGTAACCACCTCGCTTTTGCTGCATGGCTCGGCCAACATGATTGGCGGGCAGGCAATCGTCATCAAGCACAAGTACGGAGCAGGCCGTGACGCCATGTTGTTTCCGGGAGCGCCGCGGTCCATCAAGTTCGCTAGCGGAGAAAATCCGAAGCGCGTCTACGGCGGGCGCGATCAGTTGCCGTCCACTCGTATGGGGAATTTTGCAGTGCAGCGGGAGGCGCTGGTTCAGGCTCAGGAATATAAACGCGATTGGGACGAGTACGACGCGAAGGTGAAGAGAGGCGACAAAGACCCGAAGCGACCTAAGCGCGATTTGAAACTGGAGGCCCTCGCCGATGTGCTGCGCGGCAAGTTGCTGGTGCAGATCCATTGCTATCGCGCCGATGAGTTACTGACGGAAATGGCTCTGGCAAAGGAATTTGGATACAAAGTACGCGCCTTCCATCATGCTCTGGAAGCGTACAAAGTGGCTGACAAAATCGCTGCCGAGAATGTGGGAATCGCCACCTTCGCTGACTGGTGGGGATATAAACAGGAAGCCTGGGACGCAATTCCCTGGAATGCGGTGATGTCGATGCGGAAAGGCGTACGTGTTTCCATCAAGAGCGACTCTGATGATTTTTCGCGACGATTGAATCAGGAAGCAGCCAAGACCATGCACTACGGCGGAGCTACCGAGGAAGAAGCGTTGAAGATGATTACATTGAACGCGGCATGGATTATCGGGGTGGACGATCGCGTGGGATCGATCGACGTGGGCAAAGATGCGGACTTGGTGATCTGGGATGGATATCCGCTCTCCAGCTATGGCGTGCCGGAAAAAGTGCTGATCGATGGGGATGTGTATTTCGACAGATCCTTGCCGGGATTCGGAATGCCGCATTATCGAGAGGGGCAGTGATGCCAAGGGCAGGTTTCAAGTTTCCGGTGTCTGGTTTCCGGTATTGGGTGTCAGGTCTCGTGTGGCTGACCATATGTTTTTCGATTCTCGGCGGAATCGGGGCGGCCCAGCAGTCAAAGTCGATTGTGCTTAGGGGTGGGAAGCTGCTTACGGTTTCGCACGGAACTATCGAGAACGGCGTGTTGGTGATGGAGGGCGGCAAGATTGCAGCTTTGGGCGCGGTGAGTTCGGTGACTATTCCAAGGAATGCACGGGTGATTGATGTCAGTGGTATGACGGTTTATCCGGGACTCATCGATTCCGAGACATCTTTGGGATTGACCGAGATATCGGCTGAGCCGAGCACCAATGATCGAATCGAAATCAGCGACGAGATCATGCCTCACATGCACGTATTTGACGCTTTCCATGCGGAGTCCGAACTGATTCCGGTGGCGCGGATCAATGGAGTAACGAACGCCATCGCGGCGCCGGATAGCGGGGATACGCTGCCCGGGCAGGACTCATTCATTCAACTGGATGGTAAGTCAGCGCAGGAAATGCTGCTGGTGCGAGACATCGCGATGCCTCTGAATTTCACCGGCGATCAGAGAAGAAATGAAACCTGGGAAAAGAGAAAATTTCCCTCTACGCGTATGGGCATGGCGGCTCAGCTACGCCAGGCATTCCTCGATGCGCAACGCTACGTGCAAGACTGGAATGACTGGGACAAGAAAAAGACGGAAACCGTAAACAAGCCGGCAGAGGATAAGGATAGGAAAGCTCCCAAGCGCGACTTGAAACTTGAGGCGTTGCTTCCCTATCTGCAAGGGAAAAAATCGATCGTGCTGGCGGCCCAAGGTCCAAGTGATCTGGAGACAGCGGTGCAATTGGCACGCGAGTTCAATCTGAAGTTTGTGTTGAATCACATCAGCCACTCGCAGCCAGTTCTCGACTATGTGGCAAGCCTGAAAGTGCCGGTGATCGTGGGCCCAATTTACGAAACGCCAAAAGCTGAAGAGCGTTACGATACGGTTTATAACTTGCCGGCACAGCTGTACAAACGCGGCGTGAAAATCGCATTCGCCTCTTTCGATGCCCACAATGCCAGGAATCTGCCCTACCAAGCAGGCTTCGCGACGGCGTTCGGCTTGCCTTATGACGAAGCCTTGAAAGCGATTACGCTGAATGCGGCGGAAATCTGGGGCGTTGCCGATAAGCTGGGATCGCTGGACGTAGGAAAAACTGCCAATGTGGTGGTCGCCAACGGAGATCCTCTGGATGTGAAGACAGAGGTGAAGCAAGTGTTCATCGAAGGTCGGGAGATTCCCATGACTAGCCGTCAGACCCGGCTTCGGGACCAATACTCAACTCAGTAACATCAGCGCTCGTCGTCGCACAATCGCTCGCGAAGCGTTGACCATGACAAGTGCGAGCGGTTAGGATTCTTTGTGGGACAATCTCGGAGCCGGCGGCAGCCTTGTCGGGTGGATCCTTCCTTTACATCAATTCGTTTGGGCCAGTACACTACTCGTTTCCTTGTCGAATCTATCTGGAGGTGGGATTTTCATGGCTATGGATGGAAAGAAAGAAATCGTAGAAAAAGTTAAACAGATTATTGGCGAACAGCTGGGAGTGGACGAGGGCGAGGTCACGCTCAGCGCCTCTTTTGTGGATGATCTGGGAGCCGATTCCCTCGACCGGGTGGAGCTCGTAATGGCGCTGGAAGAAGCCTTCGATCTGGAGATTCCGGATGAGGAGGCGGAAAAGATCCGCACCGTGCAGGACGCCATCGATTATATCGAGAAGCATGCGAAAGTAAGCAAGTAGTCAGTTCGCGGATGCATCTAGGAGTTCAGCCCCTAACCGCCGGTGGGCAAAAGCCGCTGAGCCACCGGCGCTTGCAGCAAGACATGCGAGGAAAACAATGGCAGCCGTTGACGAAAAAGTGAAGCAGATCATCGTGGAACAACTGGGAGTGGACGAAGGCGAAGTCACCGCTAGCGCCTCGTTTGTGGACGATCTCGGCGCCGACTCGCTCGACACCGTGGAACTGGTCATGGCTTTCGAAGAAGCTTTTGAGATTGAAATCCCCGACGAAGACGCGGAAAAAATCCGCACCGTGCAGGATGCCGTGGACTACATCGGCAAGCACGCGAAAGGCGGGAAGTAGTTGGGACGTAGGGTCGTAGTTACTGGCATAGGGCTCATTTGCGCCGTGGGCAACACCACGGAAGAAGTGTGGAAGAACCTGCTCGCCGGTAAAAGCGGAGTGGCACGAATAACGCAGTTTGATCCTTCCCAGTTTGCCTGCCAGATCGCAGCCGAAGTCAAGAATTTCGATCCCTTGCAATTCATCGAAAAAAAAGAGCTGAAAAAAATGGGCCGCTTCATCCACCTGGCATTGGCGGCTACGGATGAAGCCATGAAAGCCTCCGGATTGGAGGTAACGCCGACGAGTGCGAGCCGGGTTGGGGTACATATTGGCTCAGGCATCGGAGGATTCGATGTCATCGAGCGGGAGCATGCCAACCTGCTGAACGGAGGCCCGCGCAAGATTTCGCCTTTTTTTATTCCCGCGGCAATCGTGAACCTGGCGGCCGGACATGTCAGCATCCGGTACCACGCGCAGGGTCCTAACGAGGCCACGTGTACGGCTTGCACATCCAGCGCTCACTCGGTGGGTGATGCCTACAAGATCATTGCGCGATGCGACGCCGACGCCATGATTGCGGGCGGGACAGAAGCGGCCATTACTCCGATGGGAGTGGGCGGATTCGCAGCCATGCGGGCACTTTCCACGCGAAATGATGCGCCGGAGAAAGCCAGCCGTCCGTGGGATTCCGGGCGGGATGGGTTTGTCATCGGAGAAGGCGCGGGGATTCTGATACTGGAAGAATTGGAATTTGCCCGCCGCCGTGGAGGGAAAATTCTGGCGGAGATTGTGGGCTACGGAATGAGCGGAGATGCTCACCACATTACTCAGCCGGCAGAGAACGGTGATGGAGCTTTTCGCGTCATGGTGAACACGCTGAATGACGCGAAAGTGCAACCGGAGCAGGTGGGCTACATCAATGCGCATGGCACCTCGACAGACATCGGGGACAAGCTGGAAACGGTTGCCATCAAGCGGGCATTTGGCGATTACGCTTACAAGGTGCCGGTAAGTTCGACCAAGTCCATGACTGGTCACTTATTGGGTGGCGCTGGCGGATTAGAGAGCGGGATCACGGTGCTGGCGCTGCGCGACCAGATTTTGCCTCCTACGATGAATTTGGACAATCCTGATCCCGAGTGTGATCTGGATTATGTTCCCAACCAGGCGAGAAAAGCGAAAGTGGAGTACGCCATGTCGAATTCCTTCGGCTTTGGCGGAACCAATGGGGCCTTATTGTTCCGGCGGTGGGATGGGTAAAAAAATCGGGCCACTCACAAGAGCGGCCCGACGAAGTTGATGTGATGTTGAGCTTACTGAAGGGTAACCAGAACCTGTATGACGCCACTTCCCTGCGGAAGAGGCTCCAAAGCTTTTCCTAATACGGCTCCGATCATCTTGCGCCTGTCGGTTCCTTTCATGGCGTAGCCTTGCTTGCTGGAAGTGACCAAAAGGTCACCGGCTTCGATGGCCCCGTTTTCAGCAGTGACCTTGCAAGGCACAACCCCTACGACTGCCAGAGGCACATCGGATTTAGGAACTTCGCCCATTTTGTATGGAGTCGCCAGCACTCCCGGCTTGGTGGAATAGATTCCCGCCACCAGCGTGGAATACGGCTTGGCGGCGCGGGCAAGACGGCGAGCGGAGCTGTGGTCAATCACCAGCACGTCGCCGGCAGCGTAGGCGGATTTGGATCCTTTCACGGAGAAAGCTTCAGCAAAGTCGGCGCCGCCGGTGTTATAGGTCGTAGCAAATACATCTCCCGCATCGTTCACGCGGAACATGTTTTGCAGAACGCCTGGGGTATGCGTCATGGTTCGACCTACGATCAAAGTACCGCCACCGTCGGGGTAATCCTCCTCGAAAACGCCGGCGGATCCGCTAGTGGCATTTATCACACCCAACACGCCAATTGAGTATCCTGCTCCGCAAGCTGTGGCGCATGGAGACGCTACATCGCCACGCACGCCAACTCCGTTCGGACTCTGGGCGAATCCGCGGATTCCGACAGTGAAACCGCTGGCAGCAGTGGCGCTACCGAACAGGCCCAGTCCGTGGGTGCTGCTGCTAAAGAAAGCGCCTCCGGTAGCGCTTCCGGTTTTGGCCATATTTTCGCCTCGCACAGCTACGCCGGCTGCGCTAAAACTTCTTCCCCACACACCATTGTTAAAACCGCTGGTGCCGGTAGCCTGGCCAAATAAGGCGCTGACGCCGCTCGTGGAAGGGGTGCTGGCTTTCAGGCCGAATCCACTTCCAGTCTGAGTAATGTTGACCACTTGCGAAGTGGTTGCTCCATTGAAATTGGTAGGCCCTTGTGTGGTCTGGGCTGGGCTTATATGGGTCCCGCAAAAAAACAGGCAAACTCCTAGAATCGTCAGTCTTGCATCGGCTTTCATTGGGTTCAAACCTCGGGTTCGAATTCTTCGCGAATGGCTTCGCAAAGTGGTGCATTTTGGAAGCTGCTGGAAAGACGTGAGTTGTACGTCTAAAGTATTTCGTCGAACAGGAACATTCTGTAGAGAAACCTTAGGCGGGTTTTGAATCCCCGCGATCGAGCTCCGCTTTTTGCTTTACTGGCCGCAGTTAGCGATGCATCGCACGGTTTGAAGCTCAATCTCAGCTTTCTTATGTCCGGAAAAGGAGGTGTCCGGCTTGATGACCAGCGATTGAGGGCCATCGGTAAGATTGAAGTGGCAATCGAAAGTCAGCGACTGCACTCCACGCTGTTTGCAGGATGTGTTGCTGAGGGCGGATGACATAGTGTCTGGCTTATCGTAGATCTGGTCGGCGAATTTTGATGGCAGGACTGCGATCGTCATTGGAATGGGAGCTTTGATCTTCACGCTGAGTTGCTGGCCGTCGCGTTTAGGTGTGAGCAGGCTGTAAATTTTCGGAACCGATGTGAGCTCGTACTTTTCTTTCACCAAACGGAACCACTGATACTCCGGCTGAATGCAGTTGGTCACGCACGTCCAGCTGTAGTATGTGATTTTCAAATCGTTGGGCGAGATGAACTTCTTTGCGCCGCGGTTCAAAACTGCGACAATTCCGGTGAGGTTGGCGCGATTGGGGGTCCGTTCATCCTGAATAATAAGAACCATAGGACGCTCGGAGGGAAGATGGCATTCATAAATCGTGGTGGTTACATGCTCTCGCATGCAACGATAGGTAAGGTTGCTCAAAGTCGCGGGATCGGGTTGTTGAAGCGCATTATTCCATTCATCCGCAAAGGCCATGGCAATGGTGACCGGCTGTTTGGCTTGTATGTCAATGTGCATGTTCCCGCCGCCCGGGCCGGGACGGTAAACGCGGCCGGCGTGGTAATCGGCAGGGTCAAGGCGGACTTCTTCGTCACTGGCACGTGTCCAATCGAAAGTTTTCTGCTGCGCGGTTGACGATTGGGCGATGGCACAGAGCAACAGAGCGAGGGTAAACGTGACTTTCATGGATTCATTTACATTTAAGGCTGAGGTGTTTTGGCGGGCACGATGATTCGCGGCCTGCGGATTACGTAGGTACTCTGTTCAGATCAACTGCCGCGGGCGGGGGCGCCCGCGCCACACATTCGTATGTCATCAGCCAGGCGCGTCACTCACGAATACACGCAGACGAACGATGCTCCGCCGGAAATTGTCTTTCCGCTGCTATGTCCTGTGCGAGAGGCAGACTGGGTGCCAGGATGGCAGTACAAGATGATCTATTCAAAATCAGGCGTGGCGGAGGCGGGATGCGTATTCACCACTCCGAATGGGGATGGCACGGAGACTACCTGGCTTGTGACCCAGTACGATCCAGCGACGTTCCGCATTGCGTTCAGCTGGGTGAAACCGGGACAAGTGGCAGCTCAAATCGCTATTTCTCTCAACAAGAATCCAAAGGGCAACACCACTGCTCTCATTCGTTACACCTATACAGGCTTGTCAGCTACCGGGAACCAGGAAGTCGAACGTTATGACCGGAAATGGTTCGAGAACAAAATGAAGGGCTGGGAAGCTGCCATCAATCACTATCTGCGAACAGGAAAAGCGATCAGCACAGCGGTCGACGGACTAATCATTTCCGTTTCAGACACGAATCCCGGCGGACGAAAACCCGCAATCCCACAAACTCTATTGCGGCGCCGTACCCTTCACAACCAACGCAATGGGCAAATCCTCACCTGACGCCAACTTGATTGCGG
>Ga0137381_10001115_pt1 | contig 17780 bp, 18 predicted proteins | sample SagtaG_16_FD_104808 | JGI IMG/M metagenome (GOLD analysis project Ga0137381, IMG submission 104808) | Vadose zone soil microbial communities from Sagehorn Ranch, Mendocino, California, USA - Sage2_L_115_16 metaG | ecosystem: Environmental > Terrestrial > Soil > Vadose zone | place: USA... | reverse complement strand
CGTCGTGGTCGTGCGCTTCGCCGATGACGTCGTCGTGGGATTCGAGCCTCGGGAGGAGGCCGAGCCGTTCCTCACCGAGCTGCGCGAGCGGTTGGCGCGGTTCGGGCTGACGCTGCATCCCGACAAGACGCGCCTCATCGCGTTCGGCCGCTTCGCGGCGGCCAACCGGCGAGGCCGGGGCGGCGGGCGACCCGAGAGCTTCGACTTTCTCGGCTTCACGCCCAGCTGCGGAAAGACGCGGAAGGGGAAGTTCACGGTGCTGCGGCAGACGGTGCGCACGAGGTGGCAGGCGAAGCTGAAGGCCGTGAAGGTCGACCGTCGGCGGCGTCTGCACGAGTCCATCCCGGCGGTGGGCGCTTATCTGCGCTCGGTCGTTGGGGGCCACGTGCGGTACTACGGGGTTCCCATGAACGGGAGCAGCATTGGCGCTTTCCGCACGGCCATCGGCTGGCTCTGGTGGCGGGCCCTCACGCGCCGCAGCCAGACGCATCATCTGTCGTGGAAACGGATGAGGCGATACATCGACCGGTGGCTTCCACCCGCACGTATCTGCCATCCCTATCCCCTCGTCCGCTTCGGCGTTGTCACCCAAGGCAGGAGCCGGATGCGGTAATGCCGCACGTCCGGATCTGTGGAGGGGGTTACGAGCAATCGTCATCTCTACTCCGACTCTCGGGTCTCAGAGCACCTGGGTCGCCCGCTCGACGCCGCGGCGGACGAGACGCAAGGCGCCGTCCTCCACGTCGAGCACGGTGACCGAGCAGTTGTCGGGCGCGAAGCTGACGACGCGGTCGTCGCCCTCGGCGATGCCGACGGCCACGTTGATGGCGACGAAGTGGGTGACGACGACGGTGGGGCGCTGGAGCGCCAGCAGCGCGCCGGCGACGTCCTGGCGCCAGAGCTTCAGGTCCTCCGGCTGAGCCGACCACACGCTGGCCATCACGCCACGCAGCCACTCGCCGCGCGCGGCCGGATCCTCCATCGGCGACGGGATCTCGCCCACCGCCGGCTCGATCCGCGCGGTGAAGCGCCAGCGCTTCTCGAGCGGTGCCGCCGTGTCGCGCGTGCGCTTCAGCGGGCTCGTGACGATGGGCAGCGGGCCCAGCGGCGCGAGCCGGTCGGCCATCGCCTCGGCCTGCGTGGTGCCGGTCGCGTCGAGACCGGGGTTGGGCGCCTCGGAGAAGGACGCCGCGGCCTTGCCGTGACGGACGAGGTAGAGCCTGACCACCGCCCCAGAATCGCATAAACTCCCGGCATGGCCAGAACCATCGTCGACCTGTCGATGCCGATCGAGAACGATGTGGTCTCCGATCCGCCCGGCTACGGCCCGAAGATCGAGTACCTCCGCCACCGCGACACTGCGAAGGACGTCACCACGTTCTTTCCGGGGCTGAAGGAAGACCAGCTGCCGGACGCCGAGGGCTGGGCCATCGAGTGGATCCGCCTCATGACCCACAACGGCACCCACCTCGACGCGCCGTACCACTTCGCGTCGACGATGAACCGCGGCGAGCGCGCGATCACGATCGACGAGGTGCCGCTCGAGTGGTGCTTTCAACCCGGTGTGAAGCTCGACTTCCGCGCCCGGCCCGACGGCGACGTGGTGACGGCGCAGGACGTGGAGGCGGAGCTGAAGCGCATCGGCCACACGCTGCGTCCGCTCGACATCGTCGTCGTCAACACGCGCGCGGGCTCGGCCTACGGCAAGCCCGACTACGTGGAGGCGGGCGCGGGCATGGGCCGGGAGGCGACGTTGTACCTGCTCGAGCGCGGCGTGCGCGTGACGGGCACCGATGCCTGGTCGTGGGACGCGCCGTTCGTTCACACGAAGGCGAAATTCGAGAAGACCGGCGACGCCTCGCTGATCTGGGAGGGGCACAAGGCCGGGCGCGAGATCGGCTACTGTCACCTCGAAAAGCTGCACAACCTCGAGGCGCTACCCGGCCACGGCTTCACGATCGCCTGTTTCCCGGTGAAGATCCGCGGCGCCTCCGCCGGCTGGACCCGCGCGGTCGCCATCGTCGACCGTTGATGGGGCGCCGCGCGCTGCGGCTCGCTGCACCTCAAGAGCGTCGGCGTCAACGGCGACCTCGACCTGGACGTCGACGCCGGCCAGACGCACGACATCGCCTACTTCGCCAAATGCTACTGGGCGGGTATCGAAGCGCGCGTGGAGAAGCGGCGCTCGGCCGGGCTGCCGATGCCCGAGAAGTTCGGGCTGCATCCGGAGGTCGGCGGCGCCGGCGACTGAGCGAGAGGGGGCGCCATGCTGTTCATGGTCATCGAGACGTTCAAGAACCAGGACGGCAAGGCCGTCTACCGTCGGTTCCGCGACAAAGGCCGGCAGATGCCGGACGGGCTCGCCTTCGTCGGCAGCTGGGTGCAGGCCGACATGGGGCGCTGCTTTCAGCTGATGGAGTGCGACGATGTCACGCTGCTGCAGCGCTGGGTCGCGCAGTGGTCCGATCTGATCGGCTTCGAGGTCGTGCCCGTCGTCGCGGGCAAGGACACGAGCGCCGCGCTGGCGCCGCTGCTCTAGCGGGTCAGCGGAGCCAGCAGCCGCCGGAGCTTCGGCGTCCGGCGCAGCGCGCGACCGAGCCGCGGAACGTCGGCCGCATCCAGGATCAGCGGCGAGCGCTGGAAGCGGCCCTTCCGGTCGTAGTGGCAGAGTCGGATCTCGTACGATCCCGCCGCCTCGCCGCGGGTGAACTTGAGGAGCTGGACCGTCGGCCGGTGGTAGGGCGTCTCGATCTGCGCCTCCTCCTGGATGACGCCGCTGCCCCAGTGCAGCGAGAACGTCTTCGGCTTGCTCATGCGAAGGCGTCCCACATCCGCGCCGCGAACGTCAGCGACGTCTCGACGTCCTCCTCCAGCAGGTAGCCGTCCTCCACGAGGGCGCGGGCGGCCGCGCGGACGCGCTTGAGATAGTCGTCGCGCGACCCATAGCGCTCGGCGATGGCCGGGCGCGGATCGCCGGAGGCCGCGCGCTCGCGGCGCGTCTTCGCGAAGGGCAGCGTGGCGCCGGCGAAGACGAGCAGTTGCTCGACGCCGCCGATGTCGGCGTGGCGCAGGTTCCAGCCCGTGTGGGTCGCGAGCGGGACGGCCAGCTCGGGCAGGACGATGCCGCCGACCTCGTTGCCGTCGCTATCCACGGCCGACACGCGCGTGCCATAGGGCGCGCCCGATTTCGGCGGCGCCACCGTGATCCGCCGCATCTCGGCGTCGGCGCCGTAGTCCTGGCGCAGCGGGCGGGCGTGGCGGCGCGGGTAGCGCGCGCCGGGAATGGCGTCGAACGTCTTGGCCAGCGTCTCCGGCGCCACCGCCGTGCCGTCGGCGACGCGCGGATGGCGGCTCGGCGGCGGCGCGATGCCGTCGGTCACCCAGCGGTCGAGATTGATCAGGCACGCGCGCAGCAGGCGGCCGTAGTTCACGACGCCGCGCAGGTTCTGCGAGCGGTCGACCCAGCCGTGCGGATCGGCCGGCGCGGGCTGCGTGTCCGTCGGCGGCCACACGCCGGTCCCGTGCTCCGTGCCCGCGAAGTGGTAGACGCGCACGCTCGGACCGTGCTCGAGGTCGCGCGCGCCATCGGGGTCGGTGTGGACCAGCGACGCGTCGCCGCGATGGTATTCGGCCGAGGTGTTCGTGTACATCACCCTCAGCCGGCCGCGCGGCTCGACCCGGAACGGCTCCAGGTGGCACATCGTCCACGGCCGGTCCTTGCTGTTCTGGCCGAAGCGCTGGTTGAACTCGCCGCGCATGGCGCCCGCGACGTTGGCGATGACGCCGTCGAATGCCTCGTCACCGCGCTCGTCGTCGTTGAGGCCGTAATGGATCAGCGTGCGCAGCAGGCGGCCCGTCTGCGAGCGTCCGTACGCGTAGGCCCGGCGCACGTGCGCCGGCGCCTCGCCGCTCTTGAGCCACGCGGCGCAGTCGCGCAGCGCGACCGGTCCGAGGCCGACCACCTGGGCGCCGGTGGCGGTGTAGGCGACGTGGTAGAGCCGGCCTTTCGTGAAGCCACCCTCCAGCCACACGTGGCGGGGATCCGGCGTCGCGCGGCCGTTGTCGGCGCGCGCGAACTTCCACTTCCCGCGCGGAATCACCTCCGGCTCGGCGTCGGGCATGTCGCGCACGGTCAGCACGGCGTCCCGCTCGTCGAGATCGGCGGCGGCGTACGCGTGGTGAGCGCGGTCGGAGAGCAGGAAGTCAGCGACGTCCTCCGGCGCCTGCAGCTGCACGTACACGCGACCGCGCAGCGGCTGGCCCTGCTCGCGCGCCTCCACGCCGTGGAGCCGGATCAGGCCCGGCACGTCGGGCAGATCGAACTGCCAGCCGCACGAGGCGACGACGTAGCCGCGGCGCATCAGGAATCCATCGCCGACGTCGATCGGCGGGTTCGGATCGGAGCCGGCCGTGAAGGTCGGGCGCGTCGCGTGGTTGAAGTTGGGAACGCTCACCGTGTTGCCGCGATTCACGACGTCGATCAGCGCGCGGCCGCTCGCCCGCACGCGGTCCACGGGGACGAGCAGCGAGAGATCGGCGGAAAACTCGACGAGCCCGGCGGCGTTCCTCGGCGCCAGCGCGACATCGGTGACGCCGCGGTTGGCGGCGTGACTCGGATCGATCGCGTAGCGCAGCCGGCCCTTCAGCTCCTCGTAGGGACCCACGTCGCCGAACGGCGCGCCACCGGCCAGCGGACGGCGCAGCGTGATCTCGAAGCCGGTGACGGCCATCACTTCACCTCCGCGAGGAATCGCAGCATGGCCGCGTTGACCTCGGCCGGCCGCTCCTGCTGCGTCCAGTGGCCACAGCCCTGGAGAACGATCGTGCCTCGTAGATCCGGAACGAAGTGCTTGAGCGCGGGCAGGAGCCGGTCCATGCCGCGGAAGCCTCGGACGAGATCGCGATCCCCGGTCACGTACAGCGCGGGGACGGTGACCCTGGCGCCCATCCATGGCGCCTGCAGCTCCCAGTTGCGGTCGATGTTGCGATACCAGTTCAGCCCGCCGCGGAAGCCGGCGCGCGCGAACTCACCGGCGTAGAAGTCGACGTCGGTGTCCGTGAGCCACGCGGGCAGCGTCTCCGGCGCCTTGCGGCCGCCGAGAAAGCCCCCGCCGCGCGGGACCATGCCGACGTCGCCCGAGCCCGGCGCCACGGGGTCCCGGCGAGCGTCGCCCGAGCCGTAGTAGAGCAGCCGCCGGATGGTCTCGCGCGGGTCGCGTCCCAGCTCGGCCTCCGCGACGCCGGGCTCCTGGAAGTAGAGCTGGTAGAAGATCGCGTCGTCGGTGCGTGGCATCGTGGTGGTCGGGCGCGTCGCCCGGCGCGGGATGAACGGCACGCTCAGGCCGATCACGGCCCGGAACCGATCGGGCCGCAGCAGTGCCGCGTGCCAGGCGACGGGCGCGCCCCAGTCGTGCCCGGCGATCACCGCCGTCGATTCGCCGAGCGCGTCGAGCAAGCCCACGAGGTCGCCGACGAGGTGCAGCAGCGTGTAGTCCGCGATCGGCTCCGGCTGGTCGGTCTTGCCGTAGCCGCGCATGTCCGGCGCGACGGCGTGGTAGCCGGCCTCCGCCAGCGCGACGAGCTGGCGACGCCATGAGTACCAGGACTCCGGGAATCCGTGGCACATCACGACCGGCGGGCCCTCTCCGGCCTCCGCCACGTGCATGCGGATGCCGTTCGTGTCGACGATACGGTGCAGAATCTCGGCAGCCATCAGCGCCTCTTCGGCGGATGCGCCTTCACCGCCGCCTCGTTGACCTCGGTGCCCCAGCCAGCTCCCGTGGGCAGCACGAGATGGCCGTTCTCGATCTTCGGGACCGTCGTCACCAGCTCGTCGTACCACGGCACCACGTCGGGATCGATCTCCATGATCCGCAGATTGGGTACGATCGCGCAGAAGTGGGCGTTCATGCACGTCGACAGCCAGCCGTAGAAGTTGTGCGGCGCCACGTTGACCTCGTACGTGTCGGCCATGTTGGCGATCTTCACCGACTCGCCCACGCCGTTCCAGGGCGTGTCGACGATGGCGACGTCGACGGACTGGTGCTCGAAGTACGGCCGGTAGTCGCGGCGGCCGAAGAGGCACTCGCACGAGGCGACGGGGATGTCGACGCGCGAGCGGATGTAGTGCAGCGCCTTCGGGTCGCGCGTGTCGATCTCGACCCAGAAGAGGTCGAACGGCGCCATCGCGCGCGCCATCTTGATGAAGCCCTCGGTCTTGAAGTTGAAGTTCAGGTCCACCAGGATGTCCATGTCCTTGCCCGCGCCCTCGCGGAACGCGGCGAGCTGGTCGCGGACGTTCCTGAGGACGTGGCGGTCCGCGTTCAGCTCGGGGAAGTCGCGGCTGCGCCGCGCGAAGCCCGGCGCGTGCTGGTACGGCTCGTCGACGTCGAGGATCATCGGGTTGGTCTTGAGCGCCGTCCAGCCCTTCTCGCGCACCTCCTTGCCGAGGTTCACGACGTCTTGCAGCGTCTTGAGGCGGGGGATCTGCATGGCCTGCCACCGCGCGAGCCGGTAGGTGCCGCAGTGCGACCAGTAGACGCGCACGCGCTCGCGCACGGGCCCGCCGAACAGCTCGTAGACCGGTACGCCGAGCGCGCGCGCCTTGACGTCGAGCAGCGCGTTCTCGATGGCCGCGATCGCCTGCTGGACGACGCCGCCCGCCGCCTGGCGCCGCACCGCGTAGAGCTGGGTGACGATCGCCTCCCACGCGCGCGGGTCCTTGCCGATGACGAGCGGGACCAGCCCGTCGATCACCGCGGAGACGCCGAGACCGCCGAACGTCTCGTTGTACTCGCTCCAGCCGACCACGCCGTCGTCCGTGACGACCTTGAGGAAGTCGAAGTTGCGGTCGCCGGCGTCGGCGTGCAGGTGCTCGACTCGTTCGATCTTCATGCCGGTCTCCTCGCGGGATGCTTGCGGACGCCCGCCTCGTTGACCTCGGTGCCCCAGCCGGGGCCCGTGGGCAGGACCAGGTGGCCGTCCTCGATGGTGGGGGGCACCGTGTAGAGCTCGTCGATCCACGGGACGGCGTCCACGTCGATCTCCATGATCCGGAAGTTCGGCGCCACCGCGCAGAAGTGCGCGTTCATCATGGTGGCCAGGTGGCCGTAGAAGTTGTGCGGCGCGATGTTGACCTCGTAGGTGTCGGCCAGCGCCGCGATCTTCAGCGACTCCGCGACGCCGTTCCAGGGCGCGTCCACGATGGCCACGTCTACCGACTGCCGCTCGAAGAACTCGCGGTAGCCGCGCCGCGTGTACTGGCTCTCGAGCGAGGCCAGCGGGATGTCGATGCGCGAGCGGATGTCGTGCAGCGCGGCCGGGTCGAAGGAGTCGATCTCCACCCAGAAGAGGTCGAACGGCTCCATGGCGCGCGCGACCTTCACGAAGCCCTCCGTGCGGAAGTTGAAGTTGAGGTCCACCAGGATGTCCACGTCGCGGCCGGCGCCCTCGCGGAACGCCGCCAGCTGGTCGCGCAGCGCGCCGATGATCCGGCGCTCGGCGTTGAGCCCGGGCACCTCGGAGTCGGCGCGCGCGAAGCCGGGCATGTGCGCGTGCGGGGCGCCCGCGTCGAACAGGAAGATGTTGGTCTTGAGCGCCGTGAACCCCCTGGCCACGACTTCCTTGCCCTGGGCGACGATGTCGTGCAGCCCGCGCAGCGGCGGGATCTGCATCTGCTGCGAGGCGAACAGGCGGAAGTAGCCGCAGTGCGACCAGTAGAGCCGCAGCCGCTGGCGCTGGGGCCCCCCGAGCAGCTCGTACACGGGAATGCCGAGCGCCCGCGCCTGCGCGTCGAGCAGCGCGTTCTCGATGGCGGCGATGGCCTGCTGGATCACGCCGCCCGGCGCCTGCCGGCGCACGGCGTAGAGCGTGGTGACGATGGCCTCGCGGGCGCGCGGATCCTTGCCGACCACCAGCGGCGCCAGGCCGTCGATGGCCGCGCTGACGCCGACGCCGCCGAAGGTCTCGTTGTACTCGCTCCAGCCGACGACGCCGTCATCGGTGGTGAGCTTGAGGAAGTCGAGCGCGCCCTTGCCGGCGTCGGCGTGCAGGTGCTCGAGGCGCGCGATCTTCACGCGGCCCTCCCGAGGCGGCCCAGGATCCAGGCGTAGTCGAAGGCGATCTCGCGCAGGTAATCGTAACGGCCCGAGGCGCCGCCGTGGCCCGCCGCCATGTTGATCTTGAAGAGCACGGACGTCTCGGGCGACCGTGCGCGCAGCCGCGCCACGTACTTGGCGGGCTCCCAGTACATCACCTGGCTGTCGTTGAGCGACGTGCGAACGAGCAGCGCGGGATAGCGCCGCCCGTCGAGGTTCGCGTAGGGATCGTAGGTCTTCATCACGTCGTAATACGCGCGGTCTTTCGGGTTGCCCCACTCCTCGAACTCGCCGACGGTGAGCGGCAGCGACTCGTCCAGCATCGTGTTGATCACGTCCACGAAGGGCACGCGCAGCACGGCCGCCGCGCAGAGGTCGGGACGCCGGTTGAGCACGGCGCCGATGAGCAGGCCGCCCGCGCTGCCGCCCTCGATCACCAGCCGGTCGCGCGCGGTGTAGCCCTGCGCGACGAGGTGGTCGGCGGCGGCCACGAAGTCGGTGAACGTGTTCGGCTTGGCGAGCATGCGGCCCGCGTCGTGCCAGCGCTTGCCGCCCTCGCCGCCGCCGCGCACGTGCGCGAGGGCGACCGAGACGCCGCGGTCCAGCAGGCTCAGGCGGCTCGATGAGAAGTTCACCGGGTAGGGCAGACCGTAGGCGCCGTAGCCGGCCAGCAGCATCGGGCTCGAGCCGTCGCGCGGCGCGTCCGCCCGGGTCACGAGGGAGATCGCCACCCGCGTGCCGTCGGGCGCCGTCGCGTGGATCCGCTCGCTGCGGTACTTCGTCGGATCGAATCCGCCCAGCACCTCGGTACGCTTCAGCAGGGCGAGGGTGCGGCCCTCCATGTCGTAGTCGAAGACGGAGGCCGGCGTGACGAGCGACTGGTAGCGGAAGCGGTAGCGGTCGGTGTCGAACTCGGCGTTGGCCTCCTCGTCGACTTCGTACGTCGGCTCGGGGAACTCGACGTGGTGCGAGGCGCCGTCGGCCGGCCGCAGGACGCGCAGGCGGATCAGGCCGTCCTCCCGCTCGTGGACCACCACATGGCGCGCGAAGACGTCGAAGTCCTCGAGCATCACCTCCTCGCGGTGCGCGAGCACCTCCGTCCAGCGCTCGCCGCGCGCGTCGTCCATCGGCGCCGTCACCAGCCGGAAGTTGCGCCGCCCGCCGCCGTTGGTGCGGATCCAGAACCGCTCGCCGCTCGCGTCGAGTCCGTGGTCGACGTCGTACTCGTGGTCCTTCTCGCGCGGCAGGATCATCCGCCACTCGCCGAACGGCTCGGCGGCGGGCAGCCAGCGATACTCGCCGGAGGTGAACGAGCGGGCGGCGGCAAAGACGACCTTGCGGCTGCGCGAGCGGAAGACGCCCAGCCGGAACAGCTCGTCCGTCTCCTCGAGCAGGAGATCGTCATCGGCGGCGCCGAGGCGATGCCGCCAGAGCCGGTACGGGCGCTTGGCCTCGTCCTCGGTCACGTAGAAGAGGATCGAGTTGTCGGCGCTCCAGGCCGCCGACGACACTTTCTCGACGCGATCGGGGAGCAGGGCGCCGCTCTCGAGATCCTTCACGTGCAGCGTGTAGTCGCGGAAGCCGGTGAAGTCGACGGAGTACGCGAGCAGCCGCCCGTCGTCGCTCACCGTGTAGACGCCGAGCGAGAGGAAGGCGTGGCCCTCCGCCATCCGGTTGAGGTCGAGCGTGATCTCTTCCGGCGCGCCCGGCACGTCGCGCCGCCGGCAGTGGATCGGGTACTGCTTGCCCGTCTCGGTGCGCGCCTAGTCGACGTACACGCAGCGCCGGTAGGGGACGGTCGAGTCGTCTTCCTTGATGCGCGCGAGCATCTCCTTGTAGAGCGCGTCCTGGAACGCCTCCGAGCCCTTCATGACGGTGTCGGTGTACGCGTTCTCGGCCTCGAGGTAGGCGGTGACCTCGGGGCTGTTCTTGTCGCGTAGCCAGGAGTATTCGTCCTCGCGGCGCTCGCCGTGCACCACGTCGGTCTTCGGCACGCGCTTCGCGATGGGGGGCGCCGGGCGCATAGGGCCCCGATTGTACCTCCGCCCGCGCCGCCGTCGGCCCCGGCCCGGAACCGTGAGAAAATGCCGGCTCATCATGGAATTGAAATTGACCCGGTGTACGCTGCGGCCGTGGCGCGTGGGCGACGAGGCCTCGCTCGTCCGCAACGCGAACAACCGCCGCGTGTGGCGCAACCTGTCGCGGCTGCCTCATCCGTACACGACCGCCGACGCGGACGACTGGATCGGCCGCGCGAGCGCCCAGTCGCCGGTGACGGACTTCGCCATCACGGTGGACGGCGAGGCCGTCGGCGGCATCGGCGTCGAGCTCGGACGGGACGTGTTCTACCGCTCGGCGGAGATCGGCTACTGGCTCGGCGAGCCGTACTGGGGCCGCGGCATCGCCACCGAGGCGCTGCGCGCGATAACCGAGTACGCGTTCATGACCTTCGACCTCTGCCGCCTGCAGGCCGGCGTCTTCGAGTGGAACCCCGCCTCGATGCGCGTGCTCGAGAAGGCCGGCTTCACGCTGGAGGCGCGCCACCGCAAGAACGTCACCAAGGACGGCGAGACGATCGACCGGGTGGTCTACGCGCTCGTGCGGCCAGTGCAATAGGATGCCTGAGCTGCCGGACGTGACCGTCTACGTCGAGGCGCTGCGCGAGCGCGTGGTCGGCGCGCGGCTCGAGCGCCTCCGCCTGGTGAACCCCTTCGTCTTGCGCTCCGTCGATCCGCCGCTCTCCGACGTCGTCGGCCGCGCGGTGACCGGCGTGAGCCGGCTCGGCAAGCGGATCGTGCTCGCGCTCCCGGACGAGCGCTTCGTCGTCATCCACCTGATGATCGCGGGACGCCTGCACTGGAAGGCGGCGGGGGCGCGGCCGCCGGGCAAGATCGGCGTGGCGGCCTTCGACTTCAGCACGGGCACGCTCGTCATGACCGAGGCGGGGACGAAGAAGCGCGCGGCCATCCACCTCGTGCGAGGCGCGGGCGCGCTGGCCGAGCACGACCCCGGCGGCCTCGAGCCGCTGACGGCGAGCCTCGAGGAGTTCCGCGCGGCGCTCACGACCGAGAGCCACACGCTCAAGCGCGCGCTCACCGACCCGACGATCTTCTCCGGCATCGGCAACGCGTACGGCGACGAGATCCTGCATCGAGCGCGGCTGTCGCCGGTGAAGCTGACGCGCGCGCTCTCCGACGACGAGACGAAGCGCCTCTACGAGGCCACGCGCGCGACGCTCGCCGACTGGATCGAGCGCCTGCGCCGCGAGGCCGGCGGCGAGTTCCCCGAGGGCGTGACGGCGTTCCGCCCCGCGATGGCCGTGCACGGCCGCTTCCGCCAGCCGTGTCCCGACTGCGGCGCGCCCGTGCAGCGTATCGTGTACGCGGAGAACGAGACCAACTACTGCCCGCGCTGCCAGACCGGCGACCGGCTGCTCGCCGATCGCGGGCTCTCGCGCCTGCTCAAGCAGGACTGGCCGCGTACCCTCGACGAGCTGGAGCGCCACGTGGCGGCCCGGCGAGGAGGAGGAGACCGACCGTGAGCTTTCGCTTCGTGACCCAGCCCGAGATTCGCCGCGAGGCCCGCAAGATCTTGCCGCTCGAGGTGTGGAACTTCGGCGACGGCGCTTCGGAGACCGAGTTGACCAAGCACCGCAACCGCCGGGCGCTCGACCGGCTCGCCATCCGCCAGGACATCCTGGTGGACGCGCGCGAGATCGACACGACGACGTCGCTCTGCGGCGTGCCGCTGTCGTGGCCGGTGGTCATCGCGCCGATGGGCGGGCTCGTGCTGTTCCACGACGAGGGCGACGTCGAGATGGGCCGCGGCGCCGAGCGCGCCGACACGCTGCAGTTCCTGTCGGGCGCCAGCGGCTGGTCCGTGGAGGCGGTGGCCGCGGCCAGCAAGGGCCCGAAGATGTTCCAGCTCTACCATCACGGCGATCGTGCGTGGGTGGCGGACCTGCTCGCACGGGTGGAGGCGTCCGGCTACCTCTCCGTCTGCCTGACCGTCGACGTGCAGGTGTACAGCCGGCGCGAGCGTGACATCCTCGCGCGCTGGAGTCCGCGCGAGGCGATGAAGAAGGCGCCGAACCCGCGTGGGCCCGACGCCAACTATCCGACGCGGCTCACGTGGAGCGACGTCGAATTTCTCCAAAAGACGACGCGGCTCCCGATCGGCCTCAAGGGGGTCATGACCGCGCGCGACGCCAAGCGCGCCGTCGACATGGGCGTGAAGATCGTCTGGGTCTCCAATCACGGCGGCCGCCAGCTCGACAGCACCCAGGCGTCCATCGACGCGCTGCCCGCCATCGCCGACGCCGTCGGGGACCGCGCCGAGGTCATCATCGACGGCGGCTTCAGCCGCGGCACCGCCGTGCTCAAGGGGCTGGCGTGGGGCGCGCGCGTGGTGGCCGTCGGGCGCACCGTGCTCTGGGGTCTCGCCGTCGGCGGCGCCGAGGGCGTGCACAATTCGCTCGACATCCTGCGCGACGAGCTGCGGCGAGACATGGCCCTCTGTGGCCAGACGAGCGTGAAGCGGCTGACCTCGGACTGCGTCTTTCGGGTGGATTAGGGCTCTTCCACGGGCTGGCAGCAGTCGCGGGCGAAGACGAAGCGGTGACCGCGTCGAAAGAGATGCGGCGCGGCGTGACGCCACCAGGCGGCGGCGTCGGGCCGCGCCTTCGCCAGGATGTCGATGGCGGTGGCGACGTCCACCGCGTAGCCCTCGTGCACCTGCATGCGGAAGGTGACGAGGCGCCACAGGAGCTCGAGGATGCTCTTCGGGCCGGTCAGCACGCCGGAGCCGAAGCCCGTCATCGGGCCGCGGCCGACGATGGGCAGGGTCAGGCCGACCCAGGCGCGCCGGATGTCCGCGGGCGCCTCGCCGGGCGGAGCCGATATGATGCGGACGCGTGCGGGCGGCATGGAACGCGAGACGATCTTCGCACGTTTGATAGCCGGCGCGGGGCCCCACACGTTGCAACGGAGGCGGTCATGACGGCACCCTGGCGACGTATCGCATGGATCTTCGTGGCAGTCCTGCTCCTGCCTGCGCTGGCGCTGGCCGACGGCGGCGGCGGTGGTGGTGGCGGCGGTGGTGGTGGCGACGGGGCGATGACGAAGAAGCAGACGGCCGAGTACACGGCGGGCGTGCAGGCCATCGAGTCCAGGCAGTTCGCGCGCGCGATCACGCTGCTGGAGGTCGCCGTGCAGCGGACCCCGGACGACGCCGACGCGTGGAACTGGCTGGCCTACGCCACGCGCCGCGGCGGCGACGCGGCAAAGTCCATCCCGCTCTACCAGAAGGCGCTGGCGCTCGATCCACGCCACCTCGGCGCCCACGAGTACATCGGCGAGGCCTACCTGGCGCTCGACAACCTGCCGAAGGCCAAGGAGCACCTCGCGCGGCTCAACCGCCTGTGCCTCTTCAGCTGCGAGCAGTACCGCGACCTCAAGAAGGCCGTCGAGTCGTACGAGAAATCCGGCGGGAAGGTCAAGCCGACCGCGTCGAATTAATTTCGGAGGGGGCCTCGACGGCCCCCTCCGACGGTCGTCGCACGCCTTCGACGTGCTCCTTCCTGCTCCCCCAGATCCGGATTGCGCCGGCAAAGCCGGCGGTCGAACAGTATGCCGGACCGCTCCAACGGCCGGTTAGGCGCCGGAAGTGGCATGGCCCTTTGGCTGCCAAGTAAATTCGATGTCAGACGCCTCGATGAGCCAATGCGCTACCGCGCCACGGCCCGACCACTCTATCTCGTGAAGGAGATTGCCGTCGTCAGTCAAACGGAACTCGTCGTAGCACCAGTCCCGATGACCGTCGACCCCCGAATCGAGATGAAGCTGATACCGAAACACGCGCGGGTAACGGAGTTCGATGTGTCCATCATGGTAGGAACCGAGCAATCGTATGTGCATGGCCACTGTCCGTATCTCTTGCCGCGAGCCGATTGCGGGCTCGGACAGCGTTACACTCTCAAGCCATGCGTCATGCGGACACCTGTGATCGTCGCCATCGTAGTACCAGTCTGACGTCGCAAGACTATCGGGCTCGTCGGACCAACCCTCCCACCCGTCCTTGCTTCTCACCTTTACCCACCAACTCGACTTGAGCTCAGTTTTGAGCTGCCCCCAGCACTGCTCCGTATTTTCGCAGCGCGAGCCTGCTGAGCCTCCATAGGGACTGAAGCCCAGGTCTTCTTCGTGCATCCCACGAATGGGAACAGGTAGAGATCCGATCTGAGCGACTGCCGGCGGCCGGCGAAGACGTCCTCGAACTCGAATACGACCCTCTTGCCGGCGTGGGTCTGGATCGGTTCGCACCCAGAAGAAGTCGTCGGCGTCCAAATGACGGTGGCGATATTTCGCGCAGCGACTGCGATGGCGAGTGACGTCGTGCCGCTTCCTGAAGCCCCGAGGATATGGATACGATCGGGTAACGGCATTCTGTCCTTCTAACGGCTCCGCGCTGAGCGGTCGGCGGCCATTACTGGCGCTTCATGGGCGAAAATGACTGAAGAAGCGCCTGAAACGCAGGCCGATGTTCTTCTAGCGCCTGCGGATTCCTGGCGGAGAGAACCACGATGAAGTACGCGGTCGGGCCTTCTGTGTAAGCGACCAACTCGTGGTTCTGGCCGAGATCGCCCGAGAGTCGAACAACCAGCGCGCGCTTTCCGTTGGCGGCCACCATCGGCCCGGCAGGCATGACCTTCACCTTTGGCGCGATCGCGCGAAAGCGCTGCTGCTCCGCCGCTGCGAAGGCCTCCAACGACGGATCTTCTTTGCCGTTTACCGTGACATACATGACCGCCGGAGCGTCAGCGAACGTAGTTCCGTCCGGCCAGAGGGCCAACGCCGCGCCGGTTTGACGCTCGGCGCGGCACTGGGAAACCCACCGCTCGGGCGTAGCGAACAGAAACGCCCAGTTGTCTCCGTACACGATGGCGCAGCCACTTTGCGCGTGAGCCACCGACACGATCGTGACAAGAACTGACGCGAAAACGGTGGCGAGCCGAGGGACGAGCATGCTCGTATCTCCTATCGAACTGACGGCTCGGCGCTGAGCGGCCGGCGCTTGCGGTCCCGGCATCCCAGGCGGGTTAGCCGGACCGCTCGAGCGATCCTCAATGCGGCGGAAATCGCAGTGGTTGAACAGCGCGAGAACTCGTCTCGTAGAGCAGGATCGGGTTCGTGCCAGGAGCAAACCGTACGAAGTCTACGGGAAGCTTTTCGACATGGACTTCCTTTCGAAGGAGGCCGCTCGGAAGGAACTCGGAGATGTGATACAGCCACCGCTCGGGACCCACACGAGCCACGAGATAGACTTTCGTCGGATCTGCCTGTAGAGCGCCTGCTGCGATGCCGTCGACGTGTGAGAACTCGAACTCTTCACAATTCATCTTCCCACGCGGCACGTCCACGTGTCGCATGTCGACGTACGCCGGTTCACCGGTGCGTCCGTCGGCGTGGACGAAGGACCGATATTCGACGATGCCGCCGAATTTTGACTGGAACAGGCCTTTCAGGGTCTTCTCACGGTCGATCGGACCGTCCTTCGCGTTCAGCGTGAAGTCGACTCCTTGACCGAGTGAGTGACTGTCGAGGTAGGCGCCGCTCAGCGGAACCAAGGGACCAGGAGCCAGGCCTTCCTTCACGCGGGTCACCTCGAGCGTCTTCGACAAGCGGTAAATGACGATCGGCGCGGACTGCCGATAGTGCGGCGCGAAGAGGACGACGAGCTCCCGATTGCCATCCCGGTCGAGGTCGACATTCAGTATCTTCTCGATCTTCGTCCGATAGGCTGTTGAACCGAAGAGCTCGGGATAGTCCTTCTCGACGATGTGCTTCTGAAGTGCTGCGAGATCTCGCGGCGACTGCTCCTCTTGCGCGGATACGACGGCGGCTACGAGACATAGCCCGAATGCTGCAGTGCCGACGACCAGGAGTGTCTTCATCCGCCTCTATTCGGTTGGAACAACTCGCCCGGGATCGGGCTTGGAGTGACGCGCCGGCGTCCAGCGGACAGCCAGCCTATCTGACCATAGCGTGCTTGCCCCGTGCCGAGCAAGGAAAACGACACGACGGAAGTCACCGAAAGATCACATGGCCCAGAAGCAGCTACGATGCGGAGATAAGCTGAGAGGCGACCGCCAGCGCCGGCGGCCGGCCGCGGCCAGTGCCCCGAGGGCGACGCCCTGCGAACAGCGGGAAAAGTGCAGCTCACCGCAGGCGGCAGGACCGGTAAACATCGTCACGTCGGGGATACGTGTTTCCGCAGCCAATCCAGGCTCGCGTCCCACGCGCGCCGCGCTTCTTCCGGCTGCCGGAAGTTGAACACGTGCCCCGCGCCCGAAACGACAATGAGCTGGACTTCGCGCCCTCGATCCCTGAGCGCGCGCTCGAGGCGCCTCGATTCCTCAGCGTGCTCAGCAACATTCCACGATAGTGATGTAGCGCTGACGATTGGCAAGGGAAGACGCAAACTCGACCCCGGGAAACCAGATCACACCCAGCAGCATGAGATCTATCGCGTCCGATCGGCCCTGAAAGAACGCGACGAGACTTCCTAGTAGAAAGAGGAACGATCGCACCGCGAGGGTTGCCTTGGTGATGCACCATCCGAACGCGGCCTGACGATAGCGAGGCATTCTGAGGATAAGCCTGAAGAAGAAGAAGAAGAAGACGAAGATTCCGGCCAAGACGATCTTCGCGAGCAAGATGCCCCATGGTTCGTTGAGCGCCAATACAACCGCAAGCAACGGAACTGAGACCAGCAGCCAGCCAAAATCGAGGCGACGAGCGAACCAGCCAAAAACCAGGTGCGTCTCAACCTGCCGACGCAGCCAGGGCTCGTCGAGAAAACTCGGCTCTTGTGCGTCGGCGCGTTGCTCGCTCGCCATGCCGCTAACCGGATCCTTGGGTCAGTACCCAAATGTATATCCGTTGGCGATAAAGTCATCGTCGCCATGACCGCTTGCCGTGATTAATGATAGGTGCGGAAGTAATGTCCTACTCTAGACACGAAAAGGCAAGGCCGAGTGGCGGAAGGCCGTCCTCCCCGGGTGTCTCCATCATCGGCATGACCGACGATCGCGCTCAGGCGGGCGCGTAGCTCACCCGAGGCGGTACTTCTTCTCGGCGTCCGGTCCGAGCGCGATACCGTGGCCCGGCCGGTCGGGCACGCGGAAGGCGCCGCCCTCGCACTTCGGCAGCCCCTCGAAGAGATCGCCGGGCGTCCAGTCGATGAACTCGACGAGGAACGAGTTCGGCAGCGCGGCAGCCACGTGCACCGACAGCTCGTGGACGACGTGGGGCGAGAGCGCAACCTGGTGCGCGGCGGCCAGTGCGCCGATACGCAGCGTCTCCGTGAATCCGTTGGCGCGGCAGACGTCGGGCATCAGGTAGCGCGCGGCGCCGCGCTCGATCAGCTCGCGGAACTCGAAGCGCGTGTAGTTGTTCTCGCCGGTGGCGACGGGAATGCGGATGGCGCGCGCGACCTCCGCGCAGCCCGCGGGGTCGTCGGCGAGCGTCGGCTCCTCGTACCACACGAGGTCGAAGTCCTCGAGCGCGCGCGCCTGGCGGATGGCGGCGTCGACGTCGAGCTTCTGGTTGACGTCCACCATGAGCCGCACGCCGTCGCCCACGGCCTTCTTCACGGCCTCCACGCGCTTGCGGTTGGCGACCGGGT
>Ga0137381_10001102_pt1 | contig 17877 bp, 13 predicted proteins | sample SagtaG_16_FD_104808 | JGI IMG/M metagenome (GOLD analysis project Ga0137381, IMG submission 104808) | Vadose zone soil microbial communities from Sagehorn Ranch, Mendocino, California, USA - Sage2_L_115_16 metaG | ecosystem: Environmental > Terrestrial > Soil > Vadose zone | place: USA... | reverse complement strand
GAGGCCGATGGGTCCGGAAGCCTGACCCGGGGTACGCATAGCCATCGCGATGACCGAAAAACAAAGGACGACGAGAAACGGCCGGGCGAAGGCGACTCTCAGGTACGATACGAGCGTAATCTCAGCACAGCGCGTCGCATACCACGGGAGTACGAAAAGGCTTGTGAAAAGCATCGGCAACGTCGTCGCCCACGCCACACCGACTAGCCCGTACTTGGGGGCCCAGATCCAGCTCAAAGCGATATTTAAGGCGCCCTCGAGAAGCGTCCACCAGCCGAGAGCCTGATGCTGATTCCGGGCATACAGGACTACGACCGCCGGATATTGACTCAGCGTCGCCAGGAATCCAACGGTCAGAATGACCAGGATTGAATATGACGACGCGAAGCGACTCCCGAGCCACACGTTGAACAAGGAGTCGCCGTTGAATACGAACATGGTGCTGAGGTAGAGACTGACAATCACAGTGATGCGCGTCGATGCCAGGAAGAGATGGCGAAAAGCCTTCGGATTGTGCTGGCCGTCGAGTTCACTGAGTCGCGGCAGGAGGGGCCCGGCGAGCCCGGCAACTATCTGACGGAAGTAGCTCATTAAGATGGCGGCGACGTTGAAATGAGTAACAAGGCTCATCGTGAGGCGACTTGCGATGACGGCGGGCTGAGTGAAGAGACGAAGATAGTCCCCGAGTGTGTTGAGAAAGGCCGAAAAACTGTACGCAAGAAGGGACCTAAGACACGGGATACTGACGTGCCGCCACCGGAGTGACATTCCTGCGTCGACGAGACGGATCGCCGCAAGGTTGAGGCCCAAAGACAACACAGCGGTCCCCAATCCGATAGCCGTTACAGCCACAACGCCGTGCCCAGTTAGCAGAGCCAGGAAGAGACACCCAGCGCGGACGATGGCCGCGACTATGGCGGCGCCGTTGTACAGGTCGAAGCGCTGCAGGCCGCACAGGTACGCTCCCAGTCCACGCGCAGGGAACAGTACGGCCACGGTCAGTGCATACAAGCCGACGACCTTCCGAAACTCCTGGACGCTATCGCCACTGATGCCAAAGAGCGGTGGGAGGATGATGAGCAGCGCCGGTATGGCGAGGAACAGTAATAGGGCGATCCCAATGGTAAGCGCCAGAGCCGTCGAAAGGACCTGGTTCAAGCCAGCGCGATCACGACTCCCAGACTGTCGGCCCACGAAGCTGTGAAGCGTTGAACGCATGCCTAGGTCGAGCAGCCCGTAGTAGTCGAGAACAGCCGTGACCAACACCCAAAGTCCATAGTAATAATCGCCAAGGCCGTGGACGAGGAATGGCGTAAGTAAGATCGAGAGGACACCGCTGATCAGCATTGCCATCCAGTTCGAGGCGACATTCCGTAACATGCTCGCACTCACCGACGAATTACCCCAAGTGCAGCTGTGTGAAGAGCCACAAGCGCATGTGAGTTTGCAAGCAGAGGCGCCGGGACCGTAGTAAGAGTGGGGGTAACCCCCGTCACCAGGCCGGCAGATCCAGTCAGAGGAAGAAGCGCAGTCATCGGCCGGCGTTGCCCATTCCACGGGGCTGCTCCAATTCACCGCGTAAACGCTGGAGCAGGGTCAGGGCTGTCTCACGAACCGCGGAGATAAAGTCGCCATAGTCACGTTCCTCGCCGCCCGTGGAATACCCCGCTGGACTCTTCCCGGCGGCTTTGACTGCCTCTTTGCCGTCGTAGGCATTGTCGAGAAAGCTTACGAGCCCCCAGTTAGCTTTCTCGCCCCACGAATCTGTGTAGGACCAGAACTTGATGCCGGCGATGGGCTTGACACCCGTTGCCGTCGTCGCCTCAAAATCCCCAACCACGACCTTCGCGTAGACACGCCCTCGATCCTGCTGCGTGTGAACAACCGGCGTGACCTCGGCCGAGATCTCGAAGCGATACCGCCAGAGTGCGGAATCCTCGTTAGCCACCATCCCGGTCCAATCGATTAAAGGTCGGTCACCGGCATACTTCACCGTAAGGTCGAGCACCTGCTGGCTTCTCGTGGTCGCCTGGAGGATATCGAGGGACTCGCCGGCAGCCTTCAAGATTTGACGTCGCGTGAGACCACCCCAGCCGTTCAGGGTGGCGGGTCCGAAGACCAGTGCCTGCGGGGCGTGCTTGCGAACGGCGTCGGTCAGCACGCTGAAATAGCGGCGCGCGTACTGATAGAGAAACTCGTCGAGATCACTGCGAACTCCAGCATTCGACTTCGTCAAACGATCGAAATCGTTGCCCACCCACGAGCCTCGGCCGCTTTCGTCCAGGAACCCCTTTCCCGATGGCCAGCCGCCCTCCGACTCCCAGCTTGTGTATGTGGCTCCCCAAGCAGCATTCAATGCGCCGATCGTTCCGTATTTCGCTCGTAGAAAATCACGCAAAGCATGTTTCGAATAGACTTTCGTATCGGCGTAGGTGACCTGAAGCCGCTTGTTCGCAACCTGCTGCGGATTCCCGACAAGGACCAGCCAGGCAATGTGCGGATGAATTCGCGGCGCTGAGATCTCCGGCCCAGGACCGAAACCGACGATGTTGTCGGCGTCGTCCACGGCCACTCCGATCAGCCACGGCGACTTCAGCGTCTCCTGGTTGATGGCCTTGACCCATCCCTGGGAGTATCGTTCGAAGTTGGGATCGAAGACGTCGGGTGTCGCGTTGCCTCGCCATCCCGTGTAGACAGACTCATCGGTCCCGGCAATGAGGTCCTTGAACGGTGCAGGAGCGTAGCTGTCCTTGTTGGTCAGTCCGTAGTACGAGGGGCGCATCATCATGACGAAGGGCATCTTCTCGCTGTTGCCGCGACCTCCGTACAGGGCGACCGGCCACATATACAGACTGGCGTACTCGGCAAGGGTGTTGAATCCCCACAGCTTGAGTCGCTTGACGGTCTGCGCGGCCCACGTCTGCTTGTTCCCGTACTTGCGAAGGATCCGGTTAGAGTAGCTGTCCCTCAGATCGTCGATGGAGCCCGTCTCGTCCACGGCGAAAACGCCGAGCATCCAGAAGGGGTAACCATCTGGGGTCACAAATACCCACCGGTTCCCGACTTTCTGGACGCGGAAGGAGTCAGATGACTTCGCCACCCGTGCGCCCACGCCACCGAAACGATCGGCGACCAACTCTTTTGCCCCAACGGGTTGGGCGAACACCGTGGCCGACGCCCATGCGACGGAAACCCCCCACGTGACAAGGCGCACGAGAAGACCACGGTGGCTCATCGGGAGCTCCTCGCCGGATTGCCCGTATTGGTATCGGTCGCTCCTGGTCTTCCAGGCAAACGTCCGAAGAGGACGTAGTCCTGCTGCCAGCGTGTCGCGAGCTCGCCGGGAAGCACGCCAATGTCACTGCGGCCGCTCTTCGACAAGCGCATCAAGGGCTGATACTGTCGCCGCAGATCCGACCGGGAATCGAACAGGCTTTCCCAGTAGCTGGACTCTTCGGCAAAGATATAGTCAGGCTGCTTCGCAGCGATGACATCCAGGTGCGAGAGAAACTGGTGCTTGTCCGGCCAGACCAATCCCGCGAGATCGTAAATGGTGGCGTTGCAGTAATATCCGATCGCTCCGACGTCGCCTGCCGCAATGGTCTCGCGCCCCGTCGTATTCGCTGCGCACCAGGTCCTGAGGGGCTCGAACACATGCTTGCGGACCGGGGACTCACCGACCCAGAGCGCCATGCCGAGCGCGCAGCAGACGGACAGGCCGACTGCGCCAATGAGCGCCTGCCTGGATGACTGACAACAACTTGACGCCCAGCGCTGCGCCACCAGGGCCAGTCCGAGACCGGCCAAGGTTGCCGTGACAGCATAGACAGGGAGTGCGTACCACGTCCAGGTCTGGGGGCGGGCGACAACGTAAGCGAGGAAGTAAAGCCCCGCCCACATGGAGCTGAAGCGGACGAATTTCGATCGGCGCCACGCTGTCGCCAACCCCAGGGGCGCGAGAAGCGTTAGGACGCTTTGCGCCATGCTGCCGCCAGGAAAGAAGAAGACCCTGACGACCTCCGCTAGAGTCTCCTTCGGCATCCGCGCCTTCGAGGCGATCGATTGGGGCATTACGGAGCCGTAGTAGAAGTAGATCAATCCCAGGGGAGCGACGGCCACGATCAGACCGACGATAATCCAGAGCCTCACTCTGCTATCGATTCGATGATGTGAAAAGGTCAAGGCCAGCAGCGATGTGAGCCAGAGCAGTCCGGCTTCCGGACGCACATAGACTGATACGGATGCGACCAGGAAAGCGATATCCGTCTTCTTCTCGAGAATCAGGGTGATGGTCAGGACCGATAACGCCACGAACAAGCTCGATTCCATTCCGCCGACCCCGACTCGAACGACATAGGGGTCGATCGCGAACACGGCCACGGCCCCGACGGAGGGGAAGACGCCGAAATCGCGGCTCAGATGTCGGTACACGAGCAGGGCCGTGAGGACGTCGCTCGCGAGCCCGGTGAGCTGCGCAGCGACGGGAATTGCGATCCCGAGCAGCGCGGCCCCCGTGAGCCATACAGCGAAGAGCGGTGTCGTCGTTCCGAGGACGTGTTCCCCGTGATTGAAGACAAGGCCATGCCCAGTCGCGAGATTTTGCGCGTACCGAAAAGTTATGAATGCATCGTCGAAGACATCGACCGAATACATTCCCGCGAGCCGTGGCAGAATCACGATAAGCGCGAGCACTACATAGACGAGACTTTTCTCCTGCACTCTGTCCGATGGTGCTTCATAGTGAGCGGTGGTCGCGGCGGTCAGCATGGTCTGCTCACGCCCGCGTCGATCGCGCGGTTTGCCGTTTACGCGACGTAAATTCCGGAGCTTTCCTCAAGCAGGTCCCCAAGATTCGTGCTGAAGCCTGAAGCGCTCGTAGGCCTGCAGTCCGAATGGGCTCTACCCGCCCCGCACTGGAAACGCGATTCTCGGTCGTGACGCGAGACTCCCAGCCTTGGAACAGCCGACCCCATTCGCTCGACAGAGCTTCCCGCATCCTCCGTCCGGCAATAAGCGGATACCAAAACGTATCGTGATACAGAACGCTCGCGGTGTAAGCCCATGGAGCTAACACAGTCTTGAGCGACCACGCGATGGGCTCTTTCAGCGGGCGCCAGTAGATCTTGGGCTGCATCCGAGAGGCGAAGGTCATCTTCTGGAAGATGCCATGTGCCTTGACAACCGAGAGTTGCTTGTTCTCCCGCTCGCCCAGATGCGCGTCGATCACGACGGTCCGGTTATGGCAGGCGTGAAGCAGGTCTTGTCTATACCCATCTCGCCGCATTGCTCGGATGACACCGTCGAGCTGCCATGGCGTTGTCGAGCTGCCGGGGAAGAAGAAATGCCACGATATGTTCACCTTGAGAGCCGTGTCCGAGTTCCTGTCGATGACATCTTGATAGCCCGCGGGTTCATCAGACGATGGTAGTCGCTGTAGACCGTTTCGGGCCGCGTCTTCAAGACGGCGGCGACGCTCTTCTTCATCTCCACACCGCGAGCTCGCGGGCATAGATGATGGCCATGACCAAGACCGCCCACGCGACCGCGTTCAGTAGCAAGGGGCGGTCGGCGAGCACCAGATCCGACGGGCTGCCGCCCAGGTCGCGACGGTAAAGAAGATAGAGGTAGCGAAAGACGCCGTACAAGACAAATGGTAGGGTCAGGGGCAGCAGATGGGTCTGGAATTTCGCGACGGTCTCGGGCGCCATGGTGTAGAGGGCATACGACGTGATCGTAGACGCGGTCACCACCGAGATCATCTGGTCCAAGAGAGCGGGACTGTACTCCATCAATGTCGACCGGTGGCGTGCAGCGTCACCGTCGAGAGAGCGATGTTCGTGCCGACGCTTCCCTAGCGCAAGGAACAGGGCGATCAGGAGCGTGCAGATGAGCAGCCATCCGGATATCTCGACGTTGATGGCTACCGCGCCGCCCACGGCGCGAAGGACGAAGCCAGTGGCCATCGCCAGGACATCGATGATGACAATGTGCTTCAGCCACGTCGAATAGGCGACCTGCAACGCGGCGTAGGCGAGAGCGACGAGCAGCAGGGGTAGCGACACCACGGCTGCAGCGCCGAGGGTGGCGACGAGGAGGCTCCCAGCGAGAGTCAATGCAAACGGGATTTGGATGAGCCCCGAGGCAATGGGGCGGTAACGCTTCAGAGGATGTAGCCGATCCCGCTCACGATCAGCCACGTCGTTGATGAGATAGGCCGCACTGGATAGCGCGCAGAACATTGCGAACACCTCGATCGCCACCCAGCATGAAGGCGTGAGCAGTCTCTGCGCGAAGACGACACCTCCGAACACGAAACCATTCTTGATCCATTGACGCGGTCTGAGCGATGAGAGAAGGCCCTTGAAGACCGCGGGTGCGTCCACGGCCTTTCTGGCCGGCGCGTCGGTCGGTGCGAGCTGGGCGACAGGCCGTATCATCGCACGCTCCTCGCCAAGATGCGGATGCTCACGGCCGGTGGCGATGGCCGCGCTTTTAGCTGGGCAATTAACCTCGGAAGACACATGGAGAGGATAATGACGAACCACAGGATCCGCACGTGGAGCGCGGATAGGAACACGATCGTCAGGGTGCCCCCGATGAGGCCCGCCTCGAGCCCCCGTGCGGTCAGGCTCAACAGTTTGCCTTTGGGACCCAGCGACCGAGCGTCTCGTCCCACTCGACGAAGGCTCGCAAGGCTGGTGACAAAGATCGCCGAGAAGAGCCCAATGCCGACGATTCCGAGTTCCGCAGCTACCTCGAGATACGTATTGTGCGCCACATTGACAAGTTCTTCATCGCGAGGCCCGTACTGCTTGACGAGAAACTTGTAGTTACCGACACCGATGCCCGTCCAGGCGTGGTCCTCGAACATCGCCAGCCCGGCCCACTGGAGTGCCGTCCTCACATCGGTAGATTCCTGGTCAGCATAATTCGGGTTCAGCAGGCGTGAGACCGGGGAAGTGGGCGCCACCACCAAGAGCACGGCCAGAAGAACCGTCCCGATCACAAGATAGCGGCGCCGATGACTGGAATGCCAGATCAGCATCAGGAAAGAAGCGATCAACCCGAAGAAAGCGCCTCGCGAGCCCGCGATCGTGAAGGCGAACAAGGTGACCCCGAGCGCGAGCCAGCAAAACGCGCGCTCGGCGCGTCCCTCAAGCTCTTGGGCGAGGAGCAGGCCGAGAGGGAGACAGAGCAGCGCCGAGAGCGCGAAGTAGTTCGGGTCACCAGTGACCCATCCGGGCCGGTCGCCAGCCATCATTCCGCCGTTGATCCATTCTTTGATCGTGTGGAGCGACGCGTAGGCGACGCCCCCAACTAGGGCGAGCAGCGTATATCGGAGTCTATTAGTGGAGCCGATCAGGGCGGACGCCACGAAAAAGAGGAGGAGGAGGGATACCCAAGTGCTTGTGGGACTGACTTCGACATCCACGGGTGGTCCTGCGATAGAAAACGAGGCCATCGTGACGAGACCGAACAGGAGGAAGAGTCGGGACTGAGTCGTTTTGAACAGTCTCACAGGCCTGTGGCGTCTAAGGTAGTTGGCCAGTCCAATGACTAGGCAAAGGATCCCGAGATATTTGTTGAGCGTGAGGCCAGCGAACTTGGTTTCATTCCACAACGAATGGCGGACGAACGGCATGATCGCAACCAGCAGGTAGAAGGCGATCATGACCCCATTCCCCAACCCGCCAGCGACGCGGACAAGGCCTGCTGCAGGGCGGTGGTGCCGTACGACGCTTCGACCCGCCGCCGGGCCGCCTGACCGAGCGAGCGCCGGCGTGCGGGGTCGCCGAGGAGCACGGTCACCGCCCCGACGAGTGCCGCCGGCCCGTCCGCCAGCACGATCTCAGACCCGTCGACGAAGTCGAGCCCCTCCGCTCCCACGCTTGTCGAAACGATGGCCTTCGACATGGCCGCGGCCTCGAGGATCTTGAGGCGCGTGCCGCTGCCGATCCGGATTGGCACCACGCATAGCCCGGCTCGCGCGATTTCTACGCGCATGTCCGGCACGTACCCCGTGAACTCGACACCGGCCATTCCGATGAAGTGCTGGCGAAATGCATCGGACGCCCGCCCCGCCACCCTGAAGCGGAGATTCGGGAAGCTCCTGCGCAGAGCCGGGAAGACCTGTCTCGCAAAGTAGTCGACGGCGTCTCGGTTCGGATACCAGTCCATGCCTCCGGAGTACAAGATGATGGAGGGATCTCCGTTCGGGGCCGGCGCGTAGTGCTCAATATCAATGACGTTCGGCAACACGGCCACCCGGGTTTCCGGGCAGAGTGTCTCGAGCACGTCCTGATCAGTAGCCGATGCTGCCAGCACGAGCGCGCCCCGGCGGCAAACGGTGCGCTCCCAGCGCCGGGTCTTCGACAGCTCCACGGTCGCGTAGGCACGACGGAGCGGGTTGTGCTCGTGCGCGAGGAAACGGGCCAGAACCACGTGCTCGACGTCCGGGCTATTGACGATGATCGGTACGGAGTTGCTTCGCACGTTTTCGGTCATGAAGATGGTGTCGCACACGGCTGCGTCGAACCGCTCCGCGGTGAGCAGGCTGGCCACCCGGGCCTGCAGCGCGGGAGATGACCAGCGCCTGGCCGTGTATGGACGCGCGGCCAGAAGAGCCCGCAACCGCCCGGCGTAGTCCGCCGAGACCGACAGAGGCCGGCTCGCGTGGAGCACGACCTCGAAGGCGTCACAACCTTCCTTGAGGGCTACAGTGTCCGGATCGGGTGCGGCGTCCGGCGCGAGGCACAGGAGGGTCGTCTCGTGACCCTCGGCCTTGAGCGCCCTCAGGGTGCTCCATGTCCGCATCCTGTGACCGTTGTCGGCCGGGAAGGGGACGTTGAGCGAGAGGTAGAGGAAGCGCACGCTCAGGCCTCCTCTTCGGAGGTCGCGACTGACGAGCGGTGCCACCAGCTCTGAAGGCGGATCCGGTGCTGAAAGTACTTCTCATAAGCGCCGCGTGCCCACCGAGCCGAGCGCCAGTTAAACTTGTGCCACCGGCGCGGCTCTATCAGCTCGCCGCCGAACTTGTTCTTGAAATAGCCGAAGCCGCACATGTTGTAGACCGTGAGTCCGTCGGCGGCCGCGCGCTCCATGAGCGCCCACTGAAGGAGGTCGTTCGGGGAGAACCTCCAGGCAGAAATCCGACTGGCCGCACCCCACATGTATACGGAGCGGTCGTCGTGCGGAAAGAGTCCCGTGGCCACGATCTCACCCTGCGAGTCGCGGACGCGCAGCGCGTAGAGCAGCCCCAGCGGCTTCAGCAGGTCGAAGAGCACCCGGGGGCACGCGCGGTCGTAGGGCGGGAACAGATTCTTCCGGCCGAGGACCTCGACGAACTGGTCGTAGAAGACATCGGTAATAGCCCGATCATCCGTTTCCTCCACGGTGAGCCCGTTCTTCTTGCTTTTTCGGACCTTCTGTCGTGACTTGAGGTCGAGTCGGTCCCACATTGTGTTCGGGTGCCCGGGCGTCAACGAGACGAGATAGGTCGGCTGGGACACCGACTCGTAGCCGAAGCGGCTCATCTCGCCGGCAGACAGGATCGGGTTTTCCATCTCGACCATCGCGATACCCTCGTCCTCGGCGAGCCGGTCGACCGCGCGCAAGAACGCGGGCTGGTCGACGCCGTCGTTGACGAGGGGACCCATGAAGTTTGTCCCCCAGCCTTTCAAGGGACTCCCCAGAATCCGGAACGGTCCCTTCTGAACGACGGCCCCGGAGAGGTATCCGACGGTCGCGCCACGCTCGCGCAGGGTCCAGAAGCGCGGCTGCACTCCCCGGCTGGCTGCCAGGTAGTCGAGCCAGACCTTACGGTGGAAGAGCTCGCGACTGGTGTAGGGGGCGACTAACTCATCCCACCGCGCCAGCTCGCTCGCGCTCAGGGGTTCCAGGACGTAGCGCTGCGACTTGAGCGGCTTGGGCGGGTCGCCATTCTGCGTATAGGCAGGCGCCCACGCGCTCACACGACGGCGAGCCCGATGGTACAACTCATAGCCGTGGCGGGCCCAGCGCGCGCTCTGCCAGTAGCACTTGTGCCATCGCCTCAGGTCCACAAGCTCGCCGCCGAACTTCCGCTTGAACTGCCCGTGGCCGCACATGTCGTAGCCGCGGAGACCACGGGCCGCGGCCAAACGCATCAGGCTCCAGTGAAGCAGCTCGTTTGGGCACAGGTCACGTCCCTCATGCTGGCTTGCCCCGCCCCAGAAATAGACGGCGTGGTCATCATGCGGGAACAGGCCGGTAGCGAGAACACGCCCGCTTGCATCGCGCACGCGGAGGGCGAAGAGAAGATCTGCCTTCTTGAGGAAACGCAGGAGCAACCGCGGGTAGTCACGCGGATAGGGCGGCGCAAAACCTTTCTCTTGCACGAGCGCCGAGTACTGATCGAAGAACTCGTCAGCGATGATCTGGTCGTCGGTGTCCTCGACGATAAGCCCCGCCTTGATGGCTTTTCTGATGCGGTTGCGCGCCGTGGAATCCAGGGTGTGCCACATGCGATCCTGGTCCGCGTCGAGCGTGACGCGATACGTCCACCCGGGCACCGGCGAAAACCCGTTCGCCGACAAGGCATCGTCGGTGAGCAGAGGACTCTCGATTTCTGCCATTGCGAGATTCTCGCGGCGCGCCAGGTCGTCCAATGCTCGCAGGAATCCGCGCTGGTCCAGGTCTCGCCCAGCGACCGGTCCCATGTAATTCGTGCCCCAGCCTTTGAGCGGGCTACCGAGAACGAGGAAGGGGCCCTTCTTCACGAGGCCGCCCGAGAAGTAACCGACCGTCGTTTCGAGATCCTTGATAGCCCACAGCCGGACGTCCACACGCCGGCTGGCTGCCAGGTAGTCAAGCCACGGACTTCGGTGGAAGAGCTGCGCGCTTTCGTAGGGCGCGATCAGCTCGTCCCAGCGAGCCGACTGCTCGTCGGCGAGGGATTGGAGCGTGTAGCGGGGCGTCAGGTCCGTCATCGGGTCGCTCGCACGACCAGCTGGCGACCCAGGGGCTGATCGTCGACCGGTTCCGCGGCGAAGACATCGCCGCCCAGACGCATGAGCCACCCGAGGAGGAGCCAGTAGAGGTGAAGCGCGGCTTTGAAGTGACCGATACGCCGACGGTTCTGAAACGCCCAGGTGGCCTCGTAGGTCTGGGGGCGGGCGTGCTTATCTCCCGTGCGGAGGCGTCGATAGATCCGCAGAGGCCACTCGTGCATCACGCTATAGATCGTGGCGGCAAAAGAGCGCGGATACACGGCGAAGATCCGCCATTTACCGAACCCTGCGTCACGCAAGAGTTCTTCCAGGGCTGCCAGGTCGCTGAACCAGGTCACACCATCACCCGCCGGTGGCGGCATATTTGGGAACGTGAGCAGCAGTTGACCACCGGGACGAAGGACCCGGGCAAAGTTCGCAAGGCACGCGCCCGGGTCTTTCACGTACTCGAGCATGTCGAGGGCGAAGGCAAAGTCGAACGTGGTGCCGAGCTGTTCGGGCAGGTCCGGAGACGTAATATCCGCGCACACCAGCCGGATGTTGGACACGTGGCCGAGTGTCTGGCGAAGCTCCTCCACGGCGAGGGGCGCCACGTCGAGGAGCGTCATCTGCTTCAGCTGCGGCGCCAAGGAAAATGCGGTGAATCCGGTCCCGGGCCCGACCTCCAGGACATCCGAACCGGGCAAGATTGCCAGGTATTGAAACAGGATCTCATCCCGGATCGGGAAATCATGAAGCGGCGCTTCGTGGAGGTGTGAGAGCACCGTCAGGCCCGGGTGTTGACCAGGAAGCGGTGGTAGTTGAAGAGAGCATCGGAAGAGACGTCGGGCCAGGTGCCGCTTCCGTTCTTGGTGTCCGACTGCGGTGTAACCGGGAGGCGGCGCAGAAGCGCTTGGCGCGCCGCCGGGGTCAGCCCCGATCCCCGCAACCCAAACAACAGCTCCGAGGCGGTCGCATAGACCGCGTGCCGCGGTGAGGTCCGCAGGGCTGCAGTCGCCCATGAGGGCATACGGGACCAGCTACGACGCAGACCGTTCTGCCGGACCACATGGGCCCAGCCGCGCAGCCGAGAGGTGATCGCCTGACGCGGCATCCGCGCAGAGCCGCGGAGCCGCGTCAGCTCCCACGACCATAGCGCCTGCGCGTAGTCCACCGCGCGCTCCCAGAAGTCGCGGCCGACGTCCGGCGACGCCGTCGCTCCCGCAAGCTTCCACTCGGTGCAGGTCTGGACGACGGCGGCGAATCGATCGAGCACGAAGGGCCAGGACGTACGCCCGTTGGGCTGGGCCGCCAGAGCGGCGAGGTTCCGGGCCCGCTCGGCATAGGTCGGCGCGTAGCCGCCGACGAAGACGAGGAGCGACGTCGCCATGTCGAGGTAGAGCTTCACGGTCCGGTAGTGGAGACGGGGCGAGAGCGTCGGCCGCCCTTCGAGGAGCTCGTCCATGCCCTCGAGCTGCTCGACGATCCGGTTGGCCAGGAGACGCCACGCGTCCTCCAGGGGGATGTCCGCTGGCGAGAACTCCGGGGCCAACAAGAGGACGGTCGGGTCGCCCGCGACGGTCTTGCCGCACGTCCGCAGCTCGTAGGCGAAGATGGTCGGGGGGAGAGCCCGGAGGTAGCCCGGCCGCACCGGAGCCAGGGTGACCTCGGCCAGCACGCCTCCGCGGGCGATCTGCTCTTCGACACGCTTGCGCACGGGCAGAACGTCTGCCTCCGTGGGAAGGGGACCGCGCTCACCGAAGACCACCAGGAACTCGGCGTCGCCCAGCAGCAGACAGCCTTCGCGACCGGCCACGAAGGTGCCTTCGTTACGCGCCAGGCTTCCCGTCAGGACGAGGGCCTGAATGTGCGCGCCCCAGGCGCGTTCGCAGATCGCGCGCGTCACGGCGCACACCAGTCTCGGTCGGTCGAGGGCCATGGTGGTCACGCGTGGACACCGTTCCCGATCGCGACGCGATAGCCGCGGCCTCGGAGGCCCACCTTGTAGAGGGTCTCCGTACGGGCCACCTGCTGCTCGGCGCTGAAGTGGTCGAGCACCCACTGCCGGCCGCCGATGGCCAGCCGGCAGCGGAGCGCCACGTCGCCGAGGATGGAGACGATCGCCTCGGCGAGGCTCGGCGAGTCGCCGGGCGGCACGATCAGCCCGGTCTCGCCGTCCACGACGACCTCCGGTGTGCCATCCACCGCGGTCGCGACGACAGGACGCCCGGCGGCGAGCGATTCGATCGCCACGAGCGGCAGCCCCTCGTAGAACGAGGGGAGCACCGTCACGTCGGACAGCGCGTACCAGTCGGCGATGTTCGTCTGCTGGCCGACGAAGCGCACGCAGTCCAGAAGGCCGAGCGCGGCGGCCTGCGCCTCCAGCTCGGCGCGGAGTGCGCCCTCCCCGATGCAGACGAGGCCGACGTTGGGCATGCGCTGCCGGACGAGCGCCATCGCCGCGAGGAGAACGCGGTGACCCTTCTGCGGCTCGAGGCGCGCCATGACCATGAGGAGCCGCGCATCGGGCGCGAAGCCGAGGCTTTCGCGCATCCCGTCGGGCGGGCGGTGGCCCGGGTCGAAGCGCTTGAGGTCGCAGCCGTTATGAATTGTCAGGATCTTCTGCGGCGGCAGTCCCTTGCTCTCGACGAGGTACCGGGCGTTCGCCTCGGAGACGGCGATGTAGACGTCCACCGCAAGCCCGAAGAGCCGGTCCACCGCGTACGAGGCCTTGAACCCCTTGCGCCACTGCTCCCGGACGTGCGGCGTCTCGACGATGAGCGGCACCCGGCAGAGGCGACCGATCGGCGAGGCGAAGAGGCTCGAGTAGAAGAGGTGCGAGTGCAGCACCATCGCCCGGTCCTGACTGATCAGCCGCTTCAGCTCGAGCGCGGCGCGGGTGTCGCTCGGCTTCCGGAGCCGCAACGGCGTGACCTGGACGTCGTCCGGCATGTCGGGCTCGAGCGCCTCGGCGACTTCCGGCGTGCAGGCTAAGCTCGGCGCGAAGACGCCGCGGTCGAGACCACGGAGGAGCGTGAGGATGTGCTCCTCGGCGCCGCCCCGCACCTGCGTGTTCGAGAAGTAGAGGATCCGGATCCGCTGATCGCTCACACCGCCACCTCGAGCCCCGTAACGTGCGTCATGTACCGGTGGAAGTCGGCGATCGAGCGCACGGGCACCGGCGGCTCGTGGTCGGACAGCAATACGGCGTCGGAGTAGCGATCGTCCGGGTGGTAGCCGTGCATGCCGGCGGGCTTCCAGCCGTCGCCGTTGAAGCCGCTGCTCGCGACGAGCCCACCGGGGTCGAGGAGAAACACGACGTCCCCGTAGCGGCGGTCCGAGAAGCCGAGGCCCAGGTCTTCCAGCTCGCGGCGCGACAGCAGGCGCCCGCCCCGAGTGTCCAGGAGCCGCTCGACGATCCGGCGGCGCGCGACGTCGGTGAAGAACCAGAAGCGCGCCATCGTCGAGTCGTAGACGGCGAGGTAGTCGTCCGGCATGCGGAGCCCGAGATCTGAAAGCCCGGCGGCGAGGTCGCAGTGCTGCCGCACCGGGGTCATCCCGTGGTCGGAGATCACCGTGAATCCGGCCTCCGGGTCCCGCCGGCGGGCCGCCTCGAACACACGGCGAAGCGCTGCCTCGTAGCGCGAGAGCTCGGGCGCGATGCGCGCAGGCTCGTCGCAGTGCTTGTGGAGGAACGCGTCCACCTCGCTGAGATAGAGGAAAAAGAATCGCGCGTCGCTCTGTTGGATGTCCTCGCACGCCCGACGCAGGATCTCTGCGTCACTCCAGCGGTGGTATGTGTAGGCCCGGTAGGGGATACCCGCCTCGACGAGCGAGTCGAAGATCGAGGGCGCGCCGCCGATCCCGCCCGGCGCGTAGATGTTCGCCTTCTCCGTCCAGTTGAACCACGGCAGCAGACGCGGCTCCACGCAGCACTCGAAGAGCGGACCGAGGCCGAACACGCGCCGTCCCAGCTCCTTGAGGAGCCTGCGCGTCACGCGGCGGTTCAGGACCGCGTCGGGCACCCAGCCGAACCACCGCAGCCAGCGGAAGGGCGAGCCCTCCGGGTCGTAATAGAAGAGGTTCCAGTGGCCGTGCTCCGCCGGCGGCCGGCCGGTGAGGAGCGTCGGGATGGCGCCCGAGGAGTAGCCGAGCACCGTCCGCACCGGCTTCCGTGCGGGCAGCACGTCCGACAGGAAGCCCGTCGCCTCGACGACCGGCCAGCCGAGGGCGTCGATCAGAACGAAGACGTGGAGTCGCGCGGCGTCGCTCACGCCGGGCTCTCCATGGTCTCGACCGGTAGACGGCCGGTCCGGAGCAGCAGGCGCTTGGGCGCCCACGTCAGCACGCCGCGGAGCAACTCGGCCAGATAGGCGTCGCGCTCCCGGCGCAGGAGGCGCGCGAAATGACGCGGGGTCGTCCCGCGGTGGATCGCCGCGCGATTGATGACCGCGGCGCCGGGACGCGCCGGCCAGTGGCGCGAGGTGCACACGCCGCGATAGCCCACGCGCAGCGCCACGTCCACGATCCGCCGGCTGGCGAGCCCGTACGGCGCCGCGACGAAGTCCACGCGCACGCCCAGCCCGTCCTCGAGCCGGGCCTTGGAGGTGACGAGCTGCCACTCGATCTGCCGCTCGGCGAGGCCGAGCATCGCCACGTGGTGGTGGCCGTGGGACTGGAACGACATGCCCGCCCGCTGCATCTCGCGCATCCGGCCCCAGTCGAGGTGACCGGGCTGGCCGACCGTCGCCGTGTTGACGAAGAACTCGGCTCGCGCCCCGGCCTCGAGCAGCAGCGGAAAGACGGACTCGTAGTCGGACGCGCGGCCGTCGTCGAACGTGAGGACGACGGAGGAGCGCGCCCGCGCGCTCGCGGTCGCGCCGTTCCACAGATCACCGAGGAGGGCCGAGCGGTGGCCGCCGCTCCAGAGAAGGCCGAGCTGAGTCCGGAACATCTCGTCGCGGACCCAGTACTTGTCCAGGCGCACATCGACGGCCTCGGCTCCAGACGTGAGCCCGTGGTAGATGAGGACCGGCACCGTCGGCGTCACCGCACCCTCTGCCACGCCGTCTCGGAGCGCCCGCCGACGAAGCGGAAGAAGCCCACGAGATAGGCGACGTTGATCGCTACGAGGAAATAGGCGAGGAGCGCATACGGGATCTTCTGGATGCGCTCCCGCAGCAGAAAGCCCAGCGTCGCCCAGCCGTAGAAGGCGAGCTGCGCCGCGAAGACCGCGCGGTAGAAGGGCCGGCCGAGCAGCAGCGCGTTCGACGCGAACACGCCGAGCATCAGGAACGGCAGCACCCAGCGGAGCACCTTGTGGGAGAAGAAGGAGAAGGACGCGAAGACCCCCATCGGCACGCGGCTGAACCGCCCGAGCGCCCGGAACGACCCGACCGCGATGCGGGCGCGGCGCCGGAACTCGCCTTCGACCGAGGCCGCCGCGAACTCCAGCGCCTGCGCCTCGGGGTCGAAGACGATGCGGTAGCCGAGCTGCCGGGCGTGCATCGGGACGACGAAGTCGTCGATGACGTCGGCCGCCGTGAGCGGGCGGTAGCACGCGCGGCGCGCGGCGTAGATGGCGCCGCTGGCTGTCAGGGTCGCGCCGAGCCGCGCCTCCATCAGGCGCAGCATGATCTCGTAGCCCCAGTAGACCCCCTCGGTCTGGCCGTGCTCGGCGTTGCCGGTGAAGGTGAGGGTGCCGCAGGCCACGCCGACGGTCGGGTCCACGAAGTGGCGGACGAGCCGCCGGATCGCGTCGGGGGCGAAGAGCGTCGAGGCGTCGGAGAAGATCAGGATCTCGTGGCGGGCCCGCGCGACGGCCGCGTTCAGCACGTGCGCCTTGCCGCCGCGCTCGGGCAGGAGAAGCGTCTCGGCCCACGCTTCCGTCACCGTGCCGAGCATCTCGTTGGTCCGGTCGGTCGAGCCGTCGGAGACGAAGATGACCTGGAGCCGGTCACGCGGGTAATCGAGCGCTCGGACGTTCTCCAGCTTCCGCTCGAGGTGCGCGTCTTCGTTGTAGGCGGGGACGAGCAGGGTCACACCGGGCAGCTGGTCGTCGGCAAGATCCGCGCGGCGGCGATCTCGGCGCCGGCCGAGATAGCGGAGGTCGTGGGCAGCCTGCACGACCGCGTAGGCGACGAAGAGCACGCACGGATAAAGGACGTACGTGTGGGCGGCTAAGAAGAGACACCCCCAGAACATCACCACCGCCGAGGTCTCGACGATCACGCGCGCCTTTAGAAGAGGCGCTCCGGCACGATCAGCACGTCGCCGGGCTGGAGCGGCATGTCCTGGTACTTCTGCGGGTCCTTCATGATGTCCTTCAGGTCCACGTTGATCAGCGTCTTGTCGTCACCGGTCTTGCGGATGAGCTTCGCCCGGCCCGGGGCGGCGAACTTCGTGAAGCCGCCGGCGAGGGCGACGAGCTTCAGCAGCGTCAGGGCTTCGGGCTGCGCGTAGACGCCGGGCTTTGTGACCTCGCCCATCACATAGACGGCGTTCACCATCTCCCCGCCGACGGGCACGACGATCGTGTCCTCGGGCTTGATCTCGACGTTCTGCTTGAGATCGCCCTTCTGGATGAGCTGCCACAGGTTGACCGGGAGGCGCTCGCTGCCGCGGACCACGAAGGCCGCGGCCATGTCGGCGCCGTCCACCAACCCGCCGGCGAGGAAGAGGGCGTGGAGGATCGGCACGTTCTTCTTGATCGTGTAGACCCCCGGCTTCTGCACCTTGCCGAGGATGTAGATCCGCTGGTCGTACATCTCTTGGGGATTGGCGCCTATCGTGACTTGCGGGACGACGACGGTGTCACCGGGCTGCAGCGGGATGTTCAGACTCAGGTCGCCGCCCTGGATCAGCTTTCTCAGATCCACCGGGATCTTCTGGTCGCCGCGGATCACGTATG
>Ga0137381_10001097_pt1 | contig 17895 bp, 21 predicted proteins | sample SagtaG_16_FD_104808 | JGI IMG/M metagenome (GOLD analysis project Ga0137381, IMG submission 104808) | Vadose zone soil microbial communities from Sagehorn Ranch, Mendocino, California, USA - Sage2_L_115_16 metaG | ecosystem: Environmental > Terrestrial > Soil > Vadose zone | place: USA... | reverse complement strand
GCGCCGTGCCCGACAACTCGTGGCGGAGTGGGGTATTCCTGCGCACTCACGGTCATCACTTCCGGTGTCGCTTCGAGCCCGCTAACGCTACACCGGTCACGGTTATCTGCCCGACCTGCTCTCGAGAACGTCGACAATGCCGCCGCTACGGCGCGACGTGCTGACCGAACAGCGAAGGCCGACTCGCTGCGAGTGCGCTTTCGGCCGATGAGCGGATGTCTACACAGAGCCTGACCGGGCGCCTATGTTCTGATCGCCGAGCGGGCCACTTGTGGCGCTCAGGTCAGGAAGGCGATTGCCGAAGCGGCGAGTGTCGATAACGAGACCGTGGACCTGCGTGTGGCGACTCCACCCGAACGTCAACGCCTGGACCGCCTGGCAGACCGACATCACCGAGGCGCACATTGAGGGCGGACGGAGCCGGGCGTCTCCTTCAGCTGGAGCGGTTCGGCTTCCCCGTGACCTCCACCGTTTGACGACGTAACTGACCACGCGCGCGTGCTATGGGGCGGGACCGCGGGCGGCATCACCGGTATGCACGAGTGGATCTTCGAGGAGACCGCAGACGGTGTGCATGTCGTCACGAACGAGTCCTTCAGCGGAGACCCCATCGACGAGGACTGGGAGAACATGCAATAGGTGCTCGACGCTTCGCTTGTGGCGTGGCTGGATCATCTGAAGCGAGCGGCTGAAGGCCATCCGGGGGTGGGGCGGCATTCGGATGGGACGCGCTGGTGTCGTCGCTCCACCGACACCCGTGCGCCGCCTGAGCGAGCCAGCCAATCGGGCAGTCGAACGTGATCGCGCGACACGGCGATGTCGCGTCGCATCCGGCACAGAGCCACGGCAGGAGTACGCAGATCTGGCTGGTCGTGCGACCGTGTCACGGCGTCGTGAATCACCGCAAGCCTCGCACCGACCTGGCCAACCCGCCCGTTGGCGTCGGCGATGAATTCGGCTGGCATCGTTCGTCCACGCGGAAACCGATAGCCAGCTGGCGCGGACGACGACAGCGAACTCGACTTGATCCCCGTGACAGTCTGGCGGACGCCAACCGGGCATCATCAACGCACCAGAGCGCCGAGGCCTACCTGCACCTGGAACTCGACCGCCTTGACGCGCTACGGGCGGCGCGCTGGGTCGCCGCGATCGGCGGGGACCGCGTCGCCGCGGACACCGTGCTGCGGTCATGATTCAACGCGCTCGGTTGCTCGGTCTCGAGGAGCCCGCACCGCTGCGGAGCACCCCATGCGCCATGGTCTGCCCGGCTCTTTACGCAACCAGGAATGCAACTGCTGATACGAGCGAGTGGACCAACTGACCGGCCGCTATCGACGCGTCGCCCGCGATTGCCGTCCGGGCAGGAGGCACCGTTGCGGGCGGCGTGCGCCACCCGGACAGTCATAGCCACGCGACACACCTCCGTCTCGCGTACGAATAGGCCGTCGCCAGGATGGCGTGGTATGTGCGAGAGCCAGGTCGATACCGTTCGGCCGTGCTGATCAGACTCTCGACCCTGTTCCTGCGCACGCTTCGCGACGATCCGGCCGACGCGGACGTCCCCAGCCATCGGCTGCTCGTCCGTGCCGGATATGTGCGCCGGGTCGGTCCGGGTATCTCCACCTGGTTGCCTCTGGGCCTGATGGCGCTGCGCAACGTCGAGCAGGTGGTGCGCGAGGAGATGGCCGCCATCGGCGGGCAGGAGGTGCTCTTGCCCGCGCTCGTCCCGCGCGAGATCTTCGAGGCGAGCGGGCGATGGGCGGATTACGGCGACGCGCTGTTCCGCCTCGCCGACCGCAAGGGCGCCGACTACCTGCTCGGCCCCACCCACGAGGAGCTGTTCACGCTCCTGGTGAAGGCCGAGTACTCGTCCTACCGGGACTACCCGTTGGTGCTGTTCCAGATCCAGACGAAGTACCGCGACGAAGCGCGCCCGCGCGCGGGCATCCTGCGCGGTCGCGAGTTCGTGATGAAGGACTCGTATTCGTTCGACATCGACGATGCCGGGCTCGCCGAGGCCTATCAGGCCCACCGCAGTGCCTACGAGCGGGTCTTCACCCGCCTCGGTTTCGACTACCGGATCGTGTCAGCGATGTCGGGCGGGATGGGCGGCTCCGCGTCGGAGGAGTTCCTAGCGCCGACCGAGGTGGGCGAGGACTCCTTCGTGCGCTGCGACGGCTGCGACTACGCGGCCAACACCGAAGCGGTCGAGATCGCACGCCCCGACGCGGAGGACGTCAGCGCCCACCCGCCGAGCCAGGTGCTGGACACGCCTGACACGCCCACCATCGACACACTCGTCGACCGGCTCAACGCGATGGGCCTCGACCGCGAATACACGGCTGCCGACACCTTGAAGAACGTCGTGCTCAAGACTCGTCGCCCGGGTGCCGATACGTGGGAACTGCTCGTCGTCGGTGTGCCGGGCGACCGCGAGGTCGACCTGAAACGCCTCGGCGCCCAGCTCGAGCCGGTCGAGGTGGCACAGGCCGACGCGTCCGATCTCGCCGGCGAGCCGTCGCTGGTGAAGGGCTACATCGGCCCGCAGATCCTCGGCGGCTCTGGCGCTGCGCCGACCGTAGGTCCACACGCCTCCGGCGGCTCGGCCGGTCTCGCCGCGCGCTACCTGGTCGACCCGCTGGTCGCCGAGGGCAGCGCGTGGGTCACCGGCGCCAATGAGCTCGGCCACCACGCCGCCTTCGTCGTGCGCGGACGCGACTTCACTCCCGACGGTGAGATCGGGGCAGTCGAGATCCGCGACGGCGACCGATGCGCCCGGTGCGGCGGCAGACTGTCCGTCGCGCGCGGTATCGAGTTGGGCCACGTGTTCCAGCTGGGCCGCAAGTACGCCACGGCGTTCGGCCTGGAGGCGCTCGGTCCGGACGGCCGGCCGGCGACGATCACGATGGGTTCCTACGGCGTGGGCATCAGCCGCGCCGTCGCCGCGCTCGCCGAGCAGACCCACGACGACAAGGGGCTTTGCTGGCCGCGTGTGGTCGCTCCCGCGGACGTCCACATCGTGGCGACCGGCCGCGACGAGGCGATCTTCGAGACCGGCGAGCGCCTGGCCGCCGAACTCGTAGCCGCCGGCGTCCGGGTACTGCTCGACGACCGCCGCGGCGTGTCGGCCGGGGTGAAGTTCGCCGACGCCGAACTGCTCGGCATGCCGACCTCGCTGATCGTCGGCCGGGGGCTCGCCGACGGCGTGGTCGAGCTGCGCGACCGTGCCTCGGGACGCGTGCGCGAGGTCGCGGTGGCTGACGCAGTCACGCAGGTGCGCCTCGAGGTCGGGCGGCCATGACCGACGCGGTTCGCTAAAGCTGTCTCGGTGCCTGCGCGTGGTCACGCCTCGTGGGTCATGATGTCGGCCCGCTGAACGCGCAACGCCAGCACGGATCTGGCCCGCCATGCATGCGCAGTTCGATGTTCCGATCGGGCAGTCAGGACCTCGCAGTTCGAGCCCCGCGATGGTCAGCTGGTCACGACTTGGTCGCCGAGCGCGGCTGAGGCTGCGGTGACATTGTCGGGGCAGATCACCGCGTAGAACTCATCGTCGAAGATCCGCACCGGAAGGAAGACCTCGAGGTTTATGTTCGCCTCGACAAGCGTGCGGAAAGCGGCCGCGCCAGCGCCGGGAACATTCTGCAGCCGTAGGGTCAATGCCTCCCGCTCGACGTAGTCGATCTCGGACGCCCGGAGCGCGTCGCGGGCCGCGTCCTCATCGTCAGCGATGAATGCCACGGTGCCGCGGTCGCCATACGCAAGCCCGCACACGACAAGGTTGACGCCTCGCGCCGCGAGGATCTCGCATAACCGCGCCAGCTCGCCGGGCCGATTGGCCATCTCGACCGTGAAAGCGCTCATGACCTACCACCTCACCGAGAAGGCAACCGGCTGTGCGGGCAACCTCGGACGACGGACCCTTGCTCGAGCCAGAAGCTACTCCTACGAGACGGCCCCCCTGCTGCAGGTTGAGGGTCAAGCACGCGGCTGACGTTGAGTGGGTCGAACGTCATCTCAGGGCTCTGGCCAGGCGCTCATTGGTCCGCTTCGGCGTCGGCTTGAGGCCGCAGCGGCGGATGTCGCGGGGTGAAAGACTGGAACGAGCTCAGGCGAAGGGAAGTCGGTGCAAGATCCAGCGACGTTATTCACGACGAGTGCCCAGCCGGACCTCATCCGGCCGGTGCTGGTTGAGGCGCTCGACGGTTTCGTCGATGCCGGTAGCGGTCGCCGGCTGGCGCGCGGACACCTGCTCAACGCCCTCGACTCTGAACCGCTGGTCACATTCGACGTGGATCAGTTGTTCGATTATCGATCGCGGCGGCCCGAGATGACCTTCACCAGAGATCACTGGGATGGCTACGCCGCACCGGAGTTGGCGGTGCACGTGGTCCGCGATCTGAACAACATGCCGTTCTTGCTGCTGCACGGACCCGAGCCCGATGTCCAATGGGAGCGATTCATCGCGGCGGTTGGCATCCTCGTTGCCGGTCTCGATGTGCAGCTCGTGATCGGCCTCAACGCCATCCCGATGGCAGTGCCGCACACCCGGCCACCGACGGTGATCGCGCATGGGAGCCCACCAGACCTCGTCGCGGACCATCCGAAGTGGCTGCCGACGATCCAGGTCCCGGCCAGTGTTGGGAACCTGCTTGAGTACCGCCTCGGTGAGGCAGGGACACCGGCCTGCGGCTTCGCAGTCGCGGTTCCGTATTACCTGGCTCAACTCGAGTATCCCGATGCCGCGCACACGTTGCTGAACTGTTTGGCGCGCGCCGGTGAATTGTCGCTGCCGACCGAGGCGCTCGCGAACGCCGCGGAGGTGACACGAGGCCAGGTGGACAAGCAGGTGGCGGGATCCGAGGAGGTCGCGAGCCTCGTTCGCGGGCTCGAGCGGCAATACGACGACATGACGGCCGGACGAGGCGGCGGACTGCTGACCGACGGTGCCCGGCTGCCCACGGCCGATGAACTCGGGGCCGAGTTCGAGCAGTATCTGTCCGCCTGGACCGACACGGACGAGGACCCTTCGGAGTAATGATGCGCGCGGCGCTCATTGTGTGCACGATCATCGCCCTGCTCTTGGTGTTGATCTGGGGGTTGCAGCGACGCCTGATCTATCTGCCCGCTGGAACTGTTGTTTCGCCGGCCGCTGCCGGCCTGCACGGCGCGCGGGATGTCGTGCTTGAGACGAGTGATGGGCTCAAGCTTGGAGCCTGGTTCGTTCCGGCCGCGGCGCCCAGCCGCGGCATGGCGGTCCTGGTGGCCAACGGCAATGCCGGCAACCGCGCCGGGCGCGCTCCGCTCGCGCGGGCGCTGTCCGAGCGGGGTCTTGCGGCGCTGTTGTTCGACTACCGCGGCTACGGCGGCAATCCGGGCAGCCCGAGCGAGCGTGGCCTCGCTCGTGACGTGCGCGCGGCGCACCGGTTCCTGGTCCACGACGCGGGAGTGCCCGGCGACCGCCTCCTCTACTACGGGGAGAGTCTGGGCGCCGCGGTCGTCGTCGAACTCGCGACCGAGCACCCGCCCGCTGGGCTCGTGCTGCGCTCGCCGTTCATCGACCTCGCCGCGGTAGGGCACATCCACTACCCGTTTCTCCCAGTAAGGATCCTGCTCAGGGACCGGTTCCCGCTGCTTGACCAGCTCGCGGCGGTGAAATCGCCGGTCACCGTGGTGTACGGAACCCGCGACTCCATCGTCCCCGCAGAGCAAAGCCGCACGGTCGCCGAAGCCGCACCCGCACTGAGGCAACTGCTCGCGGTCAAGGGCGCCGATCACAACGATCCCGTCCTGCTCGACGGCAACCAGCTGATCAACGCCGTCGTCGCCCTCGCCGACCACGCCGATCAGAGACGGTGACCACTCGGGCCAACAGGTTTGCCGGGGTCGGGTCATTTGGGCTGCGCGGTGCGCGAGCCGCGGTGCCTCACCTGTTATCGCGTCGTAGTGGGTGTTGTGCTGGGACTTCAACGAGAACGATGCGTACCCCGTCCGGATCAGCGATCCACATCTCCAGCAAACCCCAGGGTTCGCGTTCAGGTGCACGCACGATCTCAACACCGGCCGCCTGAAGGCGCCGCTGTTCGGCAGCGAGGTCCCGGACCTGTATCCAGAGAGCGAAATTGCGAGCCGTCGTCCCGTCCCCGACACCGGAGACCTCTAGGTGTCCCCCGCCTAGGAAGAAGACGAGCCCGGGATCGTCGGGATCACCGAACTCACGGTAGACGGCAAGACCGAGAGTGTCCCGGTAGAAACGTCGACTGCGATCCAGGTCGGCTGGTCGCAGCAAGATCCGGCTACTGAGGACGTCCATGCATCCGATCATGCCGCGGTCAGTGCGCGCTCCATGCCGATGCTCGTGCACGCCTTCCTCTGGCGCTGCAGAATGTCGCGGACTGGAAGTTGCGCTCCAGGTCCATCAGGTGGCAATCCACGTCCAGGACGAGCATGACGTGACGGTGCTGTGCTACTTCCGGCCTCCTGACCCACTCCCGTTCTCCCAAGCATGCGCGCTGACTCTCTACCGCCGGCGTAGAGGGATCACCTCGCAGCAAGGACGCCCGTGCGGATCTCCACCGCGAATCGGTCCCGAGCGGCGACGCCGGGCGTATGAGCTAACCGCGAAGGGACGCCGCGCCCTGAGCAGCGAGCGCACCGACTGGCGGGTGTTCGCCGCGGTGGTCAGCGCGGCGATGGGGGCCGGCCGTGGCCGGATCCGGCGTAATTGGCGAATACCTCGCTGCGCTGGCGACCCGGTTGCCGGCGCCGGTCGTCGCAGAGCTCGCCGACGGCCTGCACGAGACGTATGACGGCCACCGGCGGCGCGGACTCGCCGCCGACGCCGCGCGCGCCTCGGTGGCCGAGTTCGGCGACCCCCTGACACCGACCGCGCGAGCGCACCGGCTAGGCGACACTCGATGGCCAGACACCACGCCCGCACGTTCCACCGTGACTGGAACACCGCTCCGGGGTCGCGTGGTGATCGTCCGCGAGCTTCTCGCCGGGCCTCGCTGGGTCGCTGCCAGCGGACCGTGTCCGAGTCGGCACGAATCGCTGACTGTCCACTGTGGACGGTCTGTCCGTAAGTGTGTTCCGGTCACTGTGGCAGGCCGCTGCCACGCACCGGGCGTCACCCGCCAGGTATGCGACGCTCGCCAACGAAAGAGCGCGGTGATCGGCGTGCATGACACCACTGACAGCGAGTTCGGCATCTACTTTGCTGAGGGTCTAGAGCATGCTGGCCTCACTCACGCTGCGCCGATCCTGTCAGCCGACGCCAATGACGAGACCCGCTTTCTCACGGTGACCGTGGCGCTGCAGAACGTCGCGGACTGGAAGTTGCGCTCTCAGGTCCATCAGGTCGCAATGCGCGTCGAAGACGAGCACGACGTGACGGTGCTGTGCTACTTCCGGCCTCTGGACCTGCTCCCGTTCGCTCCCAAGCACGCGCGCTGAGTCTCTACCGTCGCTCGAAGGATCACTCCCTGCCTGTTGAGTCCTTGCAGCGTCCCAGAGGGCCCGCTGAGGCGCCGCGATGCTGCCGATGTTGGCCGTCGGTGCCGTCGGACGCAGGTTTCGGGCCTAGGTGATTGTCACGTCGTCGGGCACCGTCTTGGGTGCGACGTGGGCGGCGAGCATCTGCTGCCAGGCCTGCTCCGCGATCCGCAGGGGCCGCTCGTCCCGCGCGGCGAGGGCCTGCGCTTCCTGGCAGGAGCTGACGCTGCCAGCGAGGGTGATCCGCGGTGATTCGTCGCTGACCTGGTACACGTGCCACCGGCGCGAGCGTGCATCCGCTTCGAAACGCGGCATCACCTGCAGGTAGGTACCGGCATCGGTTCTACGTGTCTCGTTCACCGCGGCTCCGATCAATGCGGCCCGGCGCATCCGTGACGGTCACCAGTAGTCAACGACCCCACCGCGTCGTGGCGACGCGCGCCACAAACGCCGCAGGAGCGTGCTCACGACAACCTGCGTGGCCATGGCTTGGATCTACCCGGTTGCACTGTAGGTCTCACGCGAAATACGAAACCGTCGGGCGGTTCAGCGCGGACCCTTCGCCGTGAGGCCCCCTGTCTGCGACCGAATCTCCGCGGACCTCAGACCGGTGTCCGCGCGTGCGAGTCAGCCCTCGTCGTCACGTCGGGATCCAGTCTCGACGCGTGCGGCCGCGCGGGCATACAAGATCCACAGTGGAGAAATGCTTCCACGCAAGAAGTTGCCAACCCCGCCCACACCGTCTTCACGGCTGTTAGCGTTCTGTCTGGTCGTCGGGGGGCGGCAGGAGCCAACCCCGGCCGTCGGCGCGAGTAGGTGATTTCGGGGGAGCCCACTCGCGGCGGTGGCCGGGGTCAGCGCCCAGGCAGGTCGCGTGCATGCAGGCACGAGTGACGTGACCTCTGCCCCTGGCGGGGTATCGAAGGCCGGCCGCTGTCCATTGTGGACGGTCCGTCCATGAACCTGTCCGCGTGCGGCGCAGATAAGAGGTCTACCGCCGCAGGGCGAATCATTTGTTCACCAGATCTGGCTCCCGTTCGAGTGACGATGCTGCAGCGAGGTCGGTTCCGGGCTTGCGGGTGGCGGTCCGGGAAGTGACTAATCCGAAGTGTCGATGCCGGGTGTGCGCGATGTCTCGTCCGAGCGGGGACGCATGAGTGCACACTTGGTTGCCTGCCAGCGCGGGGCCCCCGGCCTTGCGCGAAACGGCGGCGGTGGGGCCGGTCCAGATGGCGCGGCCTCCCACCGCTCCGGCTGCGGTTGGCACGGTGCGCACCGTCTGGTTGATCGCTTGGTCGGTTGGTGGGCGGCGGATCGGTTTAGGGTGGCGCGACCGGCCTCGGGACCGAGTGGCTGCGGGCGATTCGTCGCCACCATCGCCATCCGTCAGCAGCGAGCGGTGCACGCGCGCGAGGAGCTCAGCCAGCAGCTACAGACCGCGCTGAACAGCAGGGTCATCATCGAGCAAGCCAAAGGCGTGCTCGCCGAACGGCAACAGACCGACATGTCCACCGCCTTCAAACTGCCGCGCGGCCACGCCCGCAGCACCAACCAGCAACTGTCTGAGGTCGCGGGCGCTGTGGTCGCCGGCGAACTGGGCACCGACCAGCTGCAGGCCTCCCACCGTCCCAACACCGCCCCAACGGCCTGACCCGATCACGGCCCGAACGCCGATGTCCGGCCGTCGTGAACCGGAGTACAGTTCGGGCCAAGCGGGCGCTGTGAACAGGCAGCCAGTCCGTGTTGCCCCAGACCCCGGCATGTCGAAGATCGTGATGTGTTGACGGCGGATCCGAAGCGGCAGTCAACGAGAGCCTGAGCCACAGCCCGCGGGCGTGACCCGACAAGTCGCTGGCTGGTCTTAGATCCACCCGCCGACGCATCGCGCACGGTGGGTAAGCGGTCGGGCAGAACCCACGTCCGTTTCCCCCGGGGGGGGACCCACCGTCGCTCGGGCGGCGCCACGGCCGTGCCTGGGGGTTAACGGCCGTGGCACCGACCCAGCCGAATCCCCTCAGGCTCGAACCGAGCCCGGGCGGGTGGGACTCTCGGGCTGGCGGCGGCGTCGCCAGCGCTTCATCAGTGGGCTGGCGTGGTCGAAATGAGGTGCGGGGCAGCTATGGAGCATCTGGACAGCACGTTGGACTCCGGCGCGGAGCACGGTGCGCGGATCGTCGTCACCGACCAGGCCCGCGACGCGATCAGATGTCTGTGCCGCGCGGTTGGCCCGCAGGCGCTGGTCGTGGCCTGGCCGGCGGGCGTTGCGTACCTTCCGGTCGCGATGTATTCGCGCAGCCAGTTCGACGTCATTCTCAGCCACGTCGCGCGCTGCCCTGTCTATGCCGACGTGCGTCAGCTCGGGGCCTTCGCTGACAGGCGTGCCGTGCTCGACCTCGCCGAGTCGATGGAATGGCGCGAGCGGCCGCTGCTGCGACTGCGGTCCGCCCCCTGCGGCCACAGTCGTCGAGCAGCGCCACAGACTGGGGTCGTGACGCGGTGACGGTCGCACAGTCACGCCAGGTTGACTTCGAGATCTCCGCCGAGTTGTACGGCGAGTTTCGCGGCCTGCTATCGGATGAAGCGATCCGCGGCCGCGTCCGCGAAGCGATGACCGATCTTCGCGGCTCGATCAACCGCGAGGCGCTTCCGGAGATGGCGGTCCGGCTCGCGAGGGCGCGCCTTGCCGCGCTGGCCCAGTCGCGAGCAGCTCAGTCCGCGCGGTGATCGGCGTGCATCACACCACCCAGCAGCATGGACTCGGCACCCAAAACCTGACCGGCTGCACGGGACTGCCCGCGCGGCACAGACCGTTCCGCAGACGCTCGGCCGGCGTGTCAAGCGCTACGCGGTCTTGGACGTTCGCCTCTGTCAGCCGGTGCCGCTGGATACGCACGCTGCCCCGATGTCCTCGGGAGCGATCGCGCGAATGTTCTGTGTCGACGGGCCATGCCAAGGCGTGCAGTACATCAACCTCGACACCGGCCGCGTGCTGTTCAGCGACCGGCCCGACTGCGCGCACAGCATCTACCGGATCAGCGCCGAAGAGATCACCTCCAACGTCGCCGGCTCTTTTCCCGAGACACTGCGCCTAGACACCTACGGCATTGACGCGAACCGAGGTCGCCCAGATCACGCAGCCGCCGACGATTCCTACCAGCGGTGCGCAACGTCGATCACGAATCTTGACCCGGCACCTGGGCCTTGCAGCACGAACACCCGGAACGGCAACCTTGCCCGGACGCCGAGTCCGATGGTCGACTGTCCTTCGAAGGAACCGGCCCACGCGATCTGACGGAAGGTCTGCCACCCGGCGACATTGACCAGCTCGCTCCGGTTCGCCGGACGGTAGGTCGGTCGGTAACTGTCGTCGTAGGCAGCTGCGACCACCACAACCTCGAGGCGTGCCCCGCCGCGTAACGGCACCGCGAAGCCGGACCCGTCCTGTCTTACCGTGTCCACGTACTTGACGAAGTAACCGTCTGCGCCGCCCGCTCGCACGTCAACCACCATCCGGTCAAAGCACGCGTGCTGACCGGCCCGGACGTTTACGATCGGCGCGGTCTCGGTGATCTTCGCCGTCTTGGGCAGTGACCCCCAGTGGATCCCGCAGTACGGAGCGGCCGTCGCCGCTGGTGCGGCCGCCACAACGCCCGTGCCAACACCAACGACCAGTGCGCACACCACGGACCAACGCCTGATGCCCTTCGATGATTGCGTCATGGCAATCGCCTCCCTTTCCTTACGCAGATAGACGCACGGCGGTGCTAGGGGTTGCCTTGCGGTCGCGGCTCGCCTCTTGGCGGTTCGTCGTGTCGGGACCACGTTCACCGACCTCGACACCGGGCAGAAGCCACCCAAGACATGGTGTCCGCCCACCCTGTCTGCAACAGACCGCAGACGACGGAGCGCGTGTATCCAGGGGTGGAACGTGCCGGCACGGTCGATCTCACGGATATGGCCCCGCAATCGGTGCGACCGGCGTCGAGCGACCGCGTATCAAGAATCTGCCGGCACTTGACTGTCAAGTGGGATCTGCTCACGGGACCTTGCAACAGTTGTGATCGGTCGGGGGTCTGTCCGGGTAGTCGTCTGGTTATCGACCGGGACCTGGATCGATGCGGGGTGCGTGATGGCTTTGTCGGCTCTGGTTGGACGGGCGCTGATCGTGCCGGCGTCGTTGCAGGTATCGCCGCGCATCTTTGCGGCGCCGGCGCACGCAATCCGCTCAACTGAGCGAGCAGATCCAGCCGCCGATCGGTATGCGGCTTCGAGCAGTAGCGTCCAGTTACGTCCGCCCGGGCGTTGACGGGATGTGTGCGGGCGGCGCACAGTGTGCCGAGGGTGGGAGGCGGCATGGGTGAGCCGTCCGAGATGGCCGTCGTCCCTGCGGGGGGGCGGGAGCCTGCGGAGCCGTACCTGTCGCGGTGGGGAGCGCAGGCCGAGCAGTGTCGCTGGCCGTTGCATGCCGGGGTCGCGACGATCGGCCGTGGGCCGTCCGCGGACGTGGTGATCGACGGCGACCTGCAGGTTTCACGGCTGCACTCGACGCTGGAGCGCGTTGCCGGCGTGTGGACGATCGTGGACAACGGGTTGTCCCGCAACGGGACGTTCGTCAACGACCGCCGGGTGGCAGGCCGCGTCCAGCTGCACGACCGCGACGAGATCAGGGTCGGCTGCACGGTGCTGACGTTCTGCGCGCCGTCCGAAGTGGACGGCCTGCACACGCTCGTCAGCGAGCCGCTGCCCACCAGCGCGCGCCTGACACCGGCGCAGCGCACCGTGCTTGTGGCGCTGTGCAGACCGTACAAGGACGAACGACCCTATGCGACGCCGTCGACTAACCAGCAGATCGCCGACGAGCTCTCCCTGAGCCTCGATGCGGTGAAGACGCACCTGCGGAGCTTGTTCCACAAGTTCGGGATCGACCACCTACCGCAGAACCAGAAGCGCGCGCGGCTGGTCGAGATGGCGATTCAGCATGGGCTGGTGTCCACCCGCAACCTGTGAGGGCAATCCGCTTCCTCACTGCGTCCGCGCAGGACACGCCGCCAGGAGGCGAGACAGATGATTCCAACCCGCGAAGATCGAGAGAGCTCTGACCGCCCCAACGTCCGCGGACGACGGCTAACGCGGGCGCAGCGGGGACCCCCACGCACTCACGGGTGCTCACCGCCGTCGGACGCACCCGGACCAGGCGGCCCGCACCATCGGCCGCGCGCGGCACCCCCGATGTACCGCATGGTGATCGCCCGATAGCCAGCCACCGCGGCGCACGCTCTGCTATGCGCGAGTCGCGTTGTTACGAATGTCCATACCCGTTCGAGCGGTGTTGCCGTCTACGTCCGCAGCCAGATTGCTGTTACGTCACAGGCGTCAGCTGCTGAGTAGAACGGGGGCTGGATCCTCGGTCTCAGTCGGGTACTCGCGCTGCCAGACCGTCAGCACGTACTGCGGGATCGAGTAGGAGATGTCGGTGACGACCTGCTCGACGATGCGGCCCTCAGACAGGCGCAGCGAGTGGAACTCCGCATGTGCGCCGCGGTTGCCGGTCGGTTCGAGCCCGAAGAACGTGCCGGTGTTGTGCCAGCGCATGCCGAACCGGAACGCGATGCGGCTGCCGTCCGCGCTGGCGAACTGGTCGAACAGCGCGAGCCGCAGGCCCGGGAAGCCGTGGTGGAACTGCTGGACGAACGGGACGAGCGGGTCCCTGCCTGCAAGGCCCCACGCGATCGGGCTGTAGAGCACGAAGCTGCCGTCGTACAGCGCGATCAGCGCGTCCGGATCGTTTCGGCCGAATGCGTTGACGAACCGCTCGGCGACTGTCTCCGGCGCCTTGCCCGACGTCTCGGTCTCCGACGCGGCGAGGATCTCCGGGGATGGGTCAGGCTCGGTCACGGCAGGCTTTCGACCCCACTGGTTGAGCTCGCGACCGGCGATCTGGAACGTGTTCGGGCCGGCGAATTCCTCTTCGATCAGCTCGTCTGCGAGTCGCAGATAGCGGGTCTCGATGGCCGAAAGCCTCGCGTCGCCTTCGGTCCACCGCCGCAGGAGCCGTAGCGCAGCCCGGTCCTGATCGGCATTGGTGAACGCGTCATGCAGTTCGATCTCGAGCCCGTTCAGCCGGGCGGTTGTCTCGGCGAGCCCCGCTGCGATGGCGGGACCCTCCAGTGGCCACGCCAGCGGCCCGTAGCTTCGCGCGTCGGGCCGGTAGTGCGCCGCGATCGCCGCGGCATCACCGCTGGCAAGCGCGGAAACGAACCCGGCGAACGAGTCAGCTGACATGGCGTAATCCCTTGATGGGCTGAGACCGGCTCCTCGCATTAGCCACGTCTCTCGCAGGCGCCGAGTTCACCGCTGCCTTGACCTAGAGCGTGCTCTAGTTCGTAGCGTTGCGTCCATGCCAACACCGCAGCACAGGATCGGGTCTGGCTTCGGAGCGCGAAGCACCGCAGCGGACGTCCTGCACGGGATCGACCTGTCCGGAAAGCTGGCGATCGTCACCGGCGGCTACTCGGGCATCGGCCTGGAGACGACGCGCGCGTTGGCCGGAGCCGGTGCCCAGGTGGTCGTCCCGGCGCGGCGGCGCGCGACTGCCGAGGAGGCACTTGCCGGCGTGCACGGCGTCGAGATGGACGAGCTCGACCTAGCCGACCTCGACAGCGTCCGCGAATTCGCCGAACGCTTTCTGGCCGGCGGCCGCAGCATCGACATCGTCATCAACAACGCCGGGATCATGGCCTGCCCCGAGACGCGAGTCGGCCCGGGCTGGGAGGCTCAGTTCGCGACCAACCACCTCGGCCACTTCGCGCTGGTCAATCGGCTCTGGCCGGCGATCGTCCCGGGCGGGGCGCGCGTCGTGTCGGTGTCATCGGGCGGTCATGGCATCACCGGCATCCGCTGGGACGACATGCAGTTCGACAACGGCTACGACAAGTGGCAGGCCTACGGCCAGGCCAAGACGGCGAACGTCCTGTTCGCCGTACAGCTCGACCTGCTCGGTCGCGACGCGGGCGTACGGTCGTTCTCGCTGCGCCCAGGCGCGATCATCACCGCGTTGCAGCGCCACCTGCCGAAGGAGGAGATGATCGGCCTCGGCTGGATCGACGAATCCGGCAACGCGATCGACCGCAGCTTCAAGACGCCGGAGCAGGGTGCTGCAACGCAGGTATGGGCCGCGACCTCCCCGCAACTGGACGGCATGGGCGGTGTCTACTGCGAGGACTGCGACATCGCCGAGATCGCCACGAGCGACAACGGGCTCGGCGTGCACACGTACGCGATCGACCCTGACCAGGCGGCTCGGCTATGGACGCGCTCGGCCGAGCTCACCGGCGTCGACGCGTTCGCGGTCGCGACATGACGCGAGCTACTGCTGGAACTCGCCCGGGCCGAGAACCTGCGAGTCCGACGACGTGTCCGGGTCGCTGATCGAGCAGTACGGGACGGTGAACGTCAGCGCCTGCGAGGTGGAGCGCTTGATCGTCCACAGCGCCGGCTTGGCACCGGATCGGTCCCAGACGATGCCCGGCCCTCGACGCTCGGCGGGTTGACCGTCGCGACCCATTACGGCCCGGACGCCTGAGCCGGCACGAGGCTGGTGCCCAGCGAATCAACGGCGCGGCCCACGTCCAGGATCGGACGTGAGCCGCGTGCGGTCAGTTCGTGTTACGACGGTCGGCCGCCCATCGGGGGAGAGGCGACCGACCGCCCTCATGCGGCAGCCTAGGGCTGCCCGTCCTCTGCTGGACGGCGCCTACGCGCCATCAACAGCAGCATCGCCCCGCTGAGCAACAAGATCAGCGCGGCGCTCAATGCGGGCGCGACCGACGCGCCCGTGCTTGCCAGACCACTACCGAGCCCCGTTGCCGAGCCTCCGGCACCGCCATGCGCACCCGACGAGCCGCCTGGGCCGCCGTTCACCGGCGCCGGCGGGCCTGGTGTCGGGGGAGTCGGCGGCGTCGGTGGGGTTGGTGGCGTCGGCGGAGTCTCCGGCGGACCGCAGGACGCGGTCGCGGAGCCGAGGAGTCCGACGGCGTTGCCGCACACGGTGATCGGGGTAGTGATGGGTATCTCGATCGGCGTGCCTGGTGGCGTCGTCGTGGATACCGGATTGACCGTGCAGCTTGCCGTGGCATTGCCGATGGCGTTGCCGCAGACGGTGACCGGTGCCGTGATCGGGATGACCGCCCCGCCGCCGCCTGTGGTCGTGCTGGTGACGGTCGGCGTCGTGCACGACGCCGATGCGGTGCCCAGTACGCCGCCCGCGTTACCGCAGACGGTCACCGGTGCCGTAATCGGGACGATCACCCCGGTGCCGCCCGCCGGCGTGGTCGTGGCGGCGGGTGTTGTACAGGCGGCCGTCGCGGACCCGATCACGCTGGCTGCGTTGCCGCAGACCGTGACCGGTGCCGTGACGGGGACGACGATCCCGTCACCGGTCGCCGCCGAACTGGTCGTGCCGCCCGTTCCGCCGGCGGCCGGGCCGCAGGCTGCTGTGGCGTGACCGATGACGCCAACCGCGTTGCCGCATACGGCGATCGGCGCGGCTATCGGTGTGCTGATCCCATCGCCGGACGTGCTGGCTGACGTGCTGGCGGGCCCGCCAGCACACGCGGCACTAGTACTGCCGAGCACGGATATTGCGTTGCCGCATGCGGTGACCGGTGCGCTCACCGGCGCGTGAATGCCGTTGCTGCTGGTCGCGCTGGAGCTCCCTCCTGCGCCGGTGCCGCCCGAGGTGGACGTCGCCGAACTGTGCCCCAGCACCGCGATCGCGTTACCGGTCACGTTGACCGGTGCGCTCACCGGCGCGTGAATGCCGTTGCCGGTGCTGGTCGCGCTGGAGGTCCCTCCCCCGGTGCCGCCCGAGGTGGACGACGCCGAGCTGTTCCCCAAGATCGCGACCGAGTTACCGCTCACGTTGACCGGTGCGTTGACCGAGATTCCGATTCCCGACCCGGAGCCGACGTGGATCACCGGCGCGGCGGGGACTCCGGCCGGTGAGACAGGATGAATAGCCGGACTGGCGTGGCCGAGGACAGCGATCGAGTTTCCCTCGACGTTTACTGGCAAATTGATCGATATATGTATGCCCGACCCGCTGGCGGGTGTACTGCTCGCATCGTTGGAGCCCTTGGCCGAGGCGATTCCTGCCCCAATGGCCCAGAGTCCACCGGTGAGCAGCACGCCCTGCAGGCCGCGCTTCACCCAATGGTTCATGGTTCTCCCTTTGACAACTGCGATTTCGTCAACGACAGCGATTCGGCGACGAGCGTCGCCGAGGACGGGCGAATCGACCCCGCGCCGGATGACGAGCCGCGGTACGGGTCAGCTGCCGTGTGCTAGTCGGGAGAGAAGCCTGGGTCGTCCGCGAGCATGCGAACGATGCCTCGTGCCGCCAGCGGGACGGCAACGAGCGCCAGGTTGCGGGACGACCTACCGGGTGCCGGAGGTGTCGCCACCAGATTCGTGCCGGTGGACGAGCCGGCGGCCGCGGCCGCGCCGTCCGGGGCAGCTGGCACCCCGGGGTTGGGGCCACGCGGCGGCGCGGTCGGGATCGGCACGGACGCGGGGAGATCAGCCTGCGCCGTCGAACCCGTACGCGGCGCGGCCGCGGCGGCCCCCCTGCTGGCGGCGAAGATCGCCGGTGGGCGCGGCACGTTGGTCAGGGCGTGCGAGTGCCGTGCTGCCGCTGTCGGAGTGGCCGGTTGCGCGGGTGAATCCGCAACAGCTGCAGGGGATTCGCCTGTGGTCGGCTGCAACTGGGGAAGCAGCGGCGCCAGCGGCGTCACCAGCCCAGTGAGCGTCGGGGCGATCACCGTGTCACTGACCGTGTCAACGGTGTGCACCAGCGGATCGACGACCTCGGCGAGTGCCGGTACCGGCACCGCGTCCGCCACCGACTGAACGGTGTGCGTGGTCTGCGAGAGCAGGCCCGTCACGACGACGGGCAGGTCGGTGGCGGGTTCGTTTTGTGGCGACGACTTCGCCGGGTGGGTGACCGCCGCCTTGTGGGTCACGGCGTGCGTCACGTGCTTGGCGGCGACAGCCGGCGGCTGCTTGCCTCCGAGGACGGTACGCAGGGTGTCGCCGAGCAGTTGCGTGACCGCGTCGGGCTGCGACGCCGAGGCGGGCGTGGGATGCGCCGGCGGGGTCGCGTCCGCGCTCGTTGCGCTCAGCAGCGCGCCGATGAACCAGGCCGCTCCGGCGGCACCGGCCACGATCACGGCACGCCGCAGCAGGCGCCGTGGCCGGGGGTCGTCCGCGCGAGCGCCAGCCATAGGCGTCGCTGCGAGCGCGGACATACTGATCTCCTTTGACCCCGTGCAACTGATCAACGAGACAGAGCGTGCCCAAGACACGCCGTTGCGTGCCCTAATTTCGCGCGCACGCAACATCGGG
>Ga0137381_10001094_pt1 | contig 17898 bp, 14 predicted proteins | sample SagtaG_16_FD_104808 | JGI IMG/M metagenome (GOLD analysis project Ga0137381, IMG submission 104808) | Vadose zone soil microbial communities from Sagehorn Ranch, Mendocino, California, USA - Sage2_L_115_16 metaG | ecosystem: Environmental > Terrestrial > Soil > Vadose zone | place: USA... | reverse complement strand
CGACATGTTCGCCGAGCCAATCGAAGTCGCCGCTACTGACACCTTTGGTATCTCCCGTGGCGGCATAGGCGAAATCGCGCCGCGTCCCAAAGCGCTGCGTCGCGCCCCATTCGTCAAGCGCGAGCAGAAGCCTCACGAGACGGACGGCCCGCGCCGTTCCAAGATCGTCGAGGAGGTCTCTCGCTGTGTGGAGCCGTGCGTCGGAGACCGATTTCGCTGCCAGCGTGTTCCATTGAACGACATCGGCGTCGCGATCCGGGAGTCCGACCCGTACGCGCACATCGTTGGAATCGAGAAATGAAACCCACATAGGATTCCATGTCCCCTTATCACGCCGCTCTTCGACCTCCACGAGTCCCGCGCCGACGAGGCCATCGAGGACCCGGTGGGCGAGAGCGGATCGCGCGTGTCCGGCAACCTTTAGAAGCGTTGTCCACTTCCGCCGGTCAGTGCCATTGTGCAACCAATCCCTGAGCAGAGTCCGCCACTCCGCCGGCCAGAGACCCATAACTTCGTGACGACTGACGGCGCCGCGGCGCAGGCGGCGGCCCCGCAGTGTCGCAACGGCGCCGACATCCAGATACCGCATGCGAACACCGTCGGCGTCCGCATCCGTCCATTCCTGTGGCTCATTCACGAGGCGGCTCAGGAGGCGGATGTCTCAGATGGCGCCGGCGGTGGCCTATCCGTCAAGCGGTCACGGCGCAGAAACGCTACCGGAGGCGCCCACGTCTCTTTCGGCCTGCGCTTGCCGGTAATGAGGGTCAGATCCGACGGCCTAAAGATATTGATGTTGTGTGTGTTCGGCGTAGTGAGAATGTATTGTGCCCGCGTGGCATCGAGGAAGGCGCCCACTTTGTCGATGTTGAAGATATCGAGATGAGCGAACGGCTCGTCGATGAACACAAACCCGCCAGGCCGCGCCTCGTCCATCATGAGGCCGACAAGCAAGATGAACGACTTCATCACTTGTTGCCCGCCTGAGGCTTCTCCATCATTTAGGCCAATGAAGCCCTTTTGATCGAAATCGAACTTCACGATGAGGCCGGCCTGCGCAAGGACCACGTCGTCGTTCTCGAGATGTGGCGGGTCTACCTCGACGCCTATTCCGGCCAGCTCGCCGAGCGAGCGCACGTTCCGGCCATACTGACGCACCGTCGCGCGAAGGACGTTGATGTACGCCGCGCGTGCATTGTCGGCAACACGGACCGCCTCTGCGTGGTGTTCACGGCGAGCCGAAAGCGTGCTTCCGAGACGCTCATGGTCTTCGCGGAGCTTGTCGCGCTTCGCGATCACACGCTCGTCTGTCACCCACTGCCCCTGATCGAGACGCGTCCTGAGCCGCTCCACCTCGAAGCCGACGGCTTTCGCTGTATCGAAGCGGTTCTTCGCCTCAGCGAGTCCAGAGCGAGCACACCAGGCCCGCGGCATACCTCGACGCTTCGCACGAGCGTCGAGGATACGGGCGACGTGCTCGCGTCGCTGAACCTCGTAGTCGGTGCCGAGGCCGCCGAGCTCTTGCTCGAGCTCCCTAACTTCCTTGGATACGGTGGCCGCCTGACTTCCAAGCCCGATCCGCCGCTCCATCGCCTGACGCTCTTCTGCCTGACGCTGCGTCAGTCCGTCGGCCGCAGTTTGGGCCGCTGACCGCCACCCCGGCAGGTGGCGCTCGGCGTGCGCAAACTCCGCAGCCCGGGCTGAGAGCTCCTTCACGGCGTCCACGCCGGCGAGGAGGCTCTGGATCTCGCCGAGCCGGCTGCTCGCCGACGAGTATTCGCTCGCCAGCCGGCGTAGTTCAGCCGACAAGAGCTTCTGTTCGGCCGCGCCTTCGTCGAGCAGCCGACGTCTCGCCGCCTCACCAAAAGCGTACTCTCGAGGTTCGACGCCGCAGTACCGCGCGCCGCGCCGCTCGCGGTAATACCCGTCGCGGGTGATCCATGCCTGGTGGTGAGCGAGTGCCGTCCCGGCCTGGGCGTCCTTCACGCGACGTATGTCGTTCAGCAGATGTGCGACCCAGCCGGGAGGATCCGCACTGAATCGGACCACTTCGAGAAGGGAGTCGCGGAGCGCCGTCGGGACTGACGCCCTATCAGGCACGACGAAATGGCGATACCGCATCCGTTCGCCGATCTCCCAGGCAACGCGCCGCGCGTTCGGGTCAGCGAGGACTACGACGTAGCGAAAGGGCGCAAGAACCGCCTCGAGGGCGCCTTGCCATTCCTCTTCGGTGACTTCGACGATCTCCGCGAGCATACGGTGGTCCACGCCCGCACGATCGAGCGCGGCGCGGAACTCCGAGACAAGCGGGGGATGAAGCCGACCGCCACTCTTCCACGCAGCGATAGCCGCCGTGAGCTGCTCAAGCCTCTCCTTCATCCCGTGTTCATCGTTCTGAAGGCGCGCGATGCGTTGGCGCACTGTCTCCTCTTCACGGGTAAGCTCGGCGACATTCACGCCACCCGCCTGCTCTCGCGCCAGCCGTTCGAACCGGTCGCGTTCGCCGAGGAGGCGTTCACCGTCGCGGGCGCGGTCCCGTGCCGCGAGAAACGCCCGCTCGGCGACGCCATGATCGTCGCGCCCGCGGGCTTCCTCTTCGGAGGCTTCGCGAATGGCGGACTCTAACGCGGTCCGATGTGCGACGAGCGACTCGAGCTTCTCACGTTTATCAGCGAGGTCCCGGCGCCTGCCGATAAGGGAGTTACGTCCGCGCTGGATGACCTCCATCAGCTCCGCGAGTTCGACGCGTGGAAGCCATTCCGCCTCGAGAGCGGCGAGTTCCGCCTTGATTCGGCACCATTCTTGGTACGAATTGACCGCCCCCTCGGCCTCGCCCAGGCGGGTTCCGAGCTGAGCGCGGTCGACCTCGAGACTCTCGAGTTCTCGCGCGATTTCGTGCTGCTCTGCCTTCGCTCGCAGATAATTGTCGAGGACCTCTTTGTCGCCGAACACATCGAAGACCAGTTCAAGCAACTGCTTCGGCGTGTACTCGCAGAGCTTGTCGGTGTCACCTTGCTCCAGAGACAAGACGCGCTTTATCGCCCTCGTGAGCCCAGCGCCTTCGAGTAAGAGGCGGTAGTCTGTGACACCGAGCCAATTGGCGTGACTTTCCAAAGGCTCGATCGGCACGTCGCCCGATTCGATCGCATACTCGCGGATCCAATCGCCGGCCTTTTTGCGAATCCGGCACGCGAGAGTGACGCACTCGTCTGTGAGCGGGAAAAAGGGCGGCCGGGCACCGGCGGTACGGCGGTTGCCGACAACCGCTCGAAGCCAGGCGAACGGTTTCCCGTTGTGCCGGATATAGCGCTTGTAGTCTCGGCCGGACGAGCAGTCGAGGGCGAGGAGGGTGCGAAGTGAATCGAGCAGCGTTGTCTTGCCAGAGCCGTTGGGCCCGACGATTGTGACGATGTTCGAATCGAGCGGTAGCGTAAAGCGCTGCCAGAAATCCCAGTGAACAACCTCGAGCATTTGGAACTCAAACATCCTTCGCGCCGTCCGTCACGGTCGTCGAGGGACTCTGAGCAAGCAGATCAGTCAACGCGCCGTCCAAAACCCGCGGCGCCATGCGGCCGTAGTCGAGTGCCAGATCGAGCAGCGGTCCCTCGAAAATGTGCTCGTTGCGCCGGATGATGAAGCCTAGCCGAGCAAGGACACCGAGGTTCATCCGAATCCGCGTCATCTTTCCAAGTTTTTCGCCAAAGTCGCTGATCAACGTCCGCTCGGGAATCGATGCGGAAACTCCATCGCCACGAGGGAGCCGCTTGCTCGCGGCGAACATCTCAGCCTGGATGTCGGAGACCCGGGTTCGTTCGATCTGCCTTTGTCTTTTCGGCAGGATAAGAAGTGCCCAGAGAACGATCAGCAGGGCAACCGCGCTGCGATCCAGGCCGGCATTGTTGCTGAGCCACGCCGCCTCGGTCTGGAAGACCGAGGCTTCGCGATTGCGCGCGAGCCCGAGTCCGACGTGGTCGGCGTACGGGTTATCGAGGAGTTGGAGGCCGCAGACCGCTAAGCGCGTCTCCAGATCCTGGCGAAATGCCTCGTCGGTGAGGGCCCGGAGCGCGAGCGGATCGTCCCGACGAACCACCTGGTGCGCGACTAGGCGGCTGATGAGGGTCGCGACGTCGTCGTCCACGGTCTACTCAACCTCTCCGCGACGGGTAAGTTGACCGCGCGTCATTTCCGCAACACCATGGCGGCCAACGGTCACTGTCTCATCTGTGAAGGCGACACGCAGCTCTGAGCGCGCCAGTTCCGCGACGGGGCCTTCGAGTGCCTGGGACTCCGGATCGCCAAGAAGCGCGAGGAGCGACATGCGATACGCGCTCACGAGGTAGTTCTCCGCCGGTACTCGCTCCTCGATCGCCGCCTCGCCCGTGATCGTCCTCAAATCGGCAAGCCACTCCGTGAGGAGAGCGAGGTCCTCCTCCGCGTTCATGACGTCCGACGCGTGGGGCGCAGCAAGGGGGGGCGGCAGCGCTTCGTCTACGCTGCCAGGGTGCTCGCGTTCCACCAGTTCCCACTCGGCGGCATCGAGGGCAATGTCCTCGAGCATGAAGATAGGCCGCGGCACCTCCGAATACGCTTCGTCGAGTAACGCGGCGATGTCGGCCGACGACTTCGTCCGCAGCCAACGTGCGATGTCCGCCGATGACAGGCCGCTTGCGCCCAAGTGCACCTGCTGTCTTTGCAGCTGATTCAGCGCCCGCTGAAAGACGGCTCCCATCCGCAGCATTCGGCTCTGCGCTTGACCGATCCGTTGGGCGACGGCATGTGTCGGACGATCAAGTTCCGCATCAGCCGCAATCACGCGGATGACATCGGTTCCTTTCTCTATCCACTTCCAGACCTTATTGAGCTTCGCTTCGGCGCCTTGAATTCGATGCTCCGATCCCGATGTCACCGCTCGGTTGAATTCATCCTGAAGCTCATTGAGGCGGGACAGGAGGTGTTGCAACTCCTCCATCGAGACTGCTCCGCCAAGTTGGCTGGCGGCCAGTTGCGCGGTCACGTACCCGAGTTCGGCACCCTCGTCGGTGAATCTGAGCAACGTAGCGAGAGCGGCGAGCGCCATACGGCCGGACGGGCTGATCTGATAGTCGCCGACCTCGCTGTCCCAGAGCAAAAGGCCGTTCTCCCGCAGCCGGAGGAGAACGGTTTCGAACTTCACCTCGTCGAGGTACGAAAAGTGCGTCCGCAGCTGCTGAAGACTCCACCGGGGCGTGTCAGCACGCGCGCCGATTTCACGCAAGACCAAGAGCCGGATGATGATTTCGTCTTCACCACCGCGAAACAGCGTGATGAAGGCATTCAACATCGGCCAGGCCCGGCGCAGCAGGAAGAGGCCGGGCAAGTCCTCGGCCGTGATCCCTGAGCGGAAAAAGGCCTCGAGCTCCTCGGAGGGAGGATCAGTAGCCATTGTTCTCGGTCTTCCGGTATCGGGCGATTTTAGGCCCTACGGACGTGCCGCACAACGAGAGGCATCGTCGACGTCCAGCCGCTGTACGTGCTGACCCTGGGAGCTCAGGCCTGGGCCAACCTCGACTTGCGCACGTTCTTCCTTGGTGCTACAAGAGCGCTCGGCGCCTCTTTTCAAAGCGACGCCTCTTCGTCCGCGCCACCCAACACCGTCCTTACCCGCCTTTCCAGGCGTCCCCGGGCAGTCGCTCGATGAACTCGCGGTGGATGAGATCCAGCGCTGCGCGCGCGTCGTAGGCGATGCCCGGCGCCAGCATCGGCGTCACCTCCTCGATGAAGAGGCGGTTGCGAGCCTTCGCCGCGAGGTTGCGCTCGAACTCCGCGCGCGTAACTCGTAAGGTGTTCGCCCTCAGATACGCCTGGAACACCTCGATGACCCGTGCCGGATTCACGTCTCCGCGGCGGAGGGCGTCCCAGAGGTCGAAGAGGTCCCGCCCGTAGCGGCGCTGGTAGAGGGCGCGGAGCTTCGTGCCGAGCAGCTCGTCGAGGTGGAACGTGCGCACGTCGGCGCTCGCCGCGAACCATCGAGACTCCACGGCAAGGCGTTGCGTCTGGTGGCCGTAGACCGTGAAGTGCTCACGCGTGTTGATCTCGATCTTCAGTCGCAGTCGCCTCACGGGCGGAATCTCCGAGGCGAAGCGATAGACTAGCGTGACGGTCGACGCCGCGTGCTCCCACGTGGGCTTGCCTAACCAGGGATCGAGCCGCGCCCGAAGGCGGTCGAGGACGGCACCGATCGGCCCGGCCTCGACTTGGACGAGGTCGAGGTCCTCGGAGTATCGGCTCGGCGGCGCTAGCACGACCTTGTGGAGCGCGGTCCCGCCCCGGAACGCGAGTGCCTGCGCGAGTGCCGCATCCGAGAAAATCTCCACGAGCGCCCGGGAGAGGACGAGATCCTGCTCGACCATCCCGTCGTCGGCCCAAGGTACCACCCGCCGCCAGGCGGTGATGTCGGCCGGCGGGATCACGCTTTCGCCTCGAGATCCACCTCCTCGTTGACGGCGACACGCCAGCGCGCATCGCGCTCTGTCCCCGTGATCGGTGCGCCCGGCGAGAGCGGGGTCACCCGAGGCGCACGGGTATCGACCCATTCTGCCAGGACGCGTGCGACTTCCTGGCGCCCCGCCCGATCGAGCAGGTAGCCGAGCCGCTGGGCGTACGCCACCTCGCCATCCGCCTCGGCGACCCGACCGAGCTCACCTCCGTCGAGGCGCTCGCCCAACTCGTGCAGGATCGTGGCGACGTTCGAGAGACCGCCACAGTGCTCGGGGTACCGCACGAGGTCGAGCGCGGTGGCCTCGGGAGTCGAGACCTGCATCTCCCCGGTCGGGGTCTTGATGCCGATCGTGGGAGTGCGCGACACGTCCGCCTTCTTGACGAAGCGGATCCGGACGCGACCGATCTTGATCGCCCCGAGGGGACGATCGGTGACGACCTGGAATTCCTGCGGTGCCTGGTGGGCTGCTCCGTGGAGGGAGGAGGCGGTGAGCAGGCCCACGTAGTAAGGCCGCTTGAGGTAATCCATCAGATCGTGAATGAACCAGGCCGCAGGAAGGGATCCGGCGACCTGATACTCCGGTGGCACGATTACGTAGAACCCGCGGCGCGGTGACACTACGCGGCCAGCCCTGCCGAGGCGCCAGAGCGCGTTCTTGAGCGCGATGTCGGAGCGGCCGAGCGCCTTGGCCGCTTCCACACGCGTGAACGTGTACCGCCCCGAGGCCTGGAGGCTGTCGAGGAAGCCCCGAAGGCTCTTCGGCGATCGGTGCGTCGACGGTCGTGGAGAGTCGCGTTTTCTACGACGTTTCCGAACTGATAGCGTCCTTCGCCGCTTCATAAGTTTGATATAGTCGCATAATATGCGACTTTTTGGTACTGATACCGTCACCCCGAAGGGCGGCCAGTAACAAGGCTCCGGCCCCCGTGGGTTTTCGGGCCCGCCGACGCACTGCCGGCGTCCAGGCCAGTCCCCCTTTCCGACCCGCCAATCAGTCGCCCGTGTGAAGGAAACGCATCAGCGGTGAAGCCCGTGCCTGACACATCGACGGCTGCTCTTCCCGTCCGAGAGTCCCCGAAGGGCCAAAGGGATCCGAGCCCGTGTGCTGACCCAGCCTCTGGGTCACTCCCGCTGGAGTCGTGAGCCGTCTCACCGGCGACGTCCCGCGGGCTCGCGCCGCCAGACTGATGGTCGCCTACATGTTTCACCAGCCTTGCGACGACCAGCCAAGGGGCGACCGTCCGACGTCACGGTCCGAGACGGAGGACAGCAACCTATCCACGGGTTCGACAACCCATAGAAAGGTTGCGCCGGAACGTCCCGCTTCGTCACCGCCCCTGAAGTTCTCCCTTCGCACTCTGAAGGCCCTCGTGGACCTCCTGAAAACACTGGAAGCCTGCCATGTCGACACCTCCACCGGGGAGAGTTCCGCCCGGCCCCCGCCGTGATCGCATCCTGTCCATTCTGGGAGCATGTGCCCTCCAACTACTGCGAGAGAGCCGGTCCAGTGGGTCCTCACAACGGCCGGGGACGACAGAACCTCCGGACAATGATGAGCACGCGGGCGGCGATGAACCACCGGTTCTTTGACTGAGAGCGCTCAGCCTTCAGGTCTTCGCGCAGCCGGTGTGTCGAGAGAGAACGTGATCATGGATCTGTTAGCCAGCGTCGTTTCCGAAGAGCATCTTCGCCGGCGCGCCTTCGTGTACGTCCGCCAATCGACGTTCGAGCAGGTCCGTTTCAATACCGGCAGCACGCTCGTCCAGTTGAGCCAGAGGGAGTGCATCAAGAAGCTCGGCTGGGGCGACGACATGATCGAGGTGCTGACCGGCGACCTCGGCACTACAGGCACCGACGCCAGTGTCCGTGACGACTGGCAGCGGCTCCTTCAGGCCATCGGTGAAGACAAGGTCGGGCTCTTTGCGATCACATCCACCTCGCGCGCGAGCCGTGATCGCCGCGACTTCGCAGACCTGGTCCGTCTGTGCTGCATCTACAACGTGTTGATCCTGCTCGACGGGTCCGTGATCGACCCGAACCGCCCCGACCAGGAGCTGCTGCTCAACATTCGCGCGGACGTCGATCAGTACGACAATCACATCCGCACGAAGCAGCTTCACGCCGCCAAGGACAAGTTGATGAAGGCGGGCTTGGCGATGACGGCTCCCCCGGCGGGCTATGTCGCCATCGACAAGAAGGGGCACAAGTGGCAGAAAGACCCGGATCCCCGGATCCAGAACGCGATCCTCGCCGTGTTTCAGGCCTACGCCGCGCACGGCTCCATCATGCGAGTGGTCCGGGCTCTGCGCGCCATGAGCGTGCAACTCCCGGCACGCCGCCGGTGTGGCGAACTGACGTGGCGAGACGCTCGTGTGTCCCGCGTCGCGTTCATCCTCAAGCATCCCGCCTATGCCGGCTACTACGTCTACGGCCGCTCTCGCATCGAGCCGCGCGCAGGCAAGCTGACACGCGGACGAAACAGGGGGCGGTGGAAATGTCGCGTCGCGGACCGCAGCCGGTGGGTGCTGGTGCCCGAACATCACGACGGATACGTCCAGCCGACCGAATTTTGGGCAATCAACGAGCAACTCGGTAAGGGCAGATTCGCCGCGATCCAGCCACCAATGCGGGGGAAGGCGCTCCTCCAAGGCATTATCTGCTGTGGCGACTCCAAGAGACGGGACGGCGACTTCCGGCGCATGTGGACGCAGTACAACAACCCCGGACCGCACTACCGGTGCGTGGCAGGACGAGACGACGCTGCGCGTGATTGTCAGAACGTCGCCGCTCTTCGCCTCGACGAGACCGTGCTGGAACACGTATTCGCTGCCCTTCATGAGCTGACTCCCGACGTCCTCACGACGGCCGTGCGGCAGTCAGAAGAGGATGGCCGACGTCGGGCGGAGCAATATCGTCGGGAACTCGAACAGGCTGAGGAGCGCGCCCGCGTGGCCGAGGAACGATGCAAGAGGACCCCGGCCCGCGATACGCACGTCTGGAACCGACTCGCCGACGAGTGGAACGCCGCGCTCGAAGATCTGAAGCAGCTCCAATCGCTCCGCGCGCAGGCGACCCCGACCCCGCCGCTCACCCTCGAGGAAATGAAGGAGCTGGAGGGGATCGCTAGTCGTCTAGATCTCCTGTGGGGCCGGCTGACGAATGAAGACAAGAAACGCGTCATTCGCCTTCTCGTTCGTCGGGTCATCTACCGCAACCGTGACGACATCTACGGAGAGGTGACGATCGAGTGGGAGGTTGGTCCACCGACCGTTCATATATTCGTGTCCACCGGGAATGTCCGGCGCCTCGCGAAAGCCCTCTTCGATGCGGGGCGGGCGCCCGAAGAGATTGCCGAGATCCTCAACGCACAGCGTGTGCGGCCACTCACCACGGCCAAGGTGCGCCTCTTCGATAGCAAAAAGGTGCGGAGGCTCCTTCGAGAGAATTTCAGGATCCGGGTCGAGCCACCCGAGATCGCCACCATCCTTGCCCTGTCGACACAAGGGCTGAGGCAGAGCGCCATCGCGCAAGAACTTGCTCGGCGCGGCATCAAGAACCGCGCAGGGCGAGCCTATACCCCAGCCGCCGCCGGTGCGGTCATTCGCCGTCGATCGCGCCAATCAAGCAACAGCCGCGCTCGGAGACGAATCGAGAATCCAACCTGTGGAAGGACGCATGAGGGCGACTGGTTCGTCTGTTAGAGGGCGATATTGGCTGGGGCATGGACGTCACGCACCGGTGCGGAACGTTGGGTCAGGCGCGAGGGCAAGTGTTCCACGCAGGCGAGCGGCCGGCGTCGGAGACGACGATCACAGCGAGTCGAGCGTCGCGACGTCCTTCCTGAGAGCCTCGGCGGAATAGGCGATCACTGGAACGCCGTGCTCCCCCATCGTCCGCATGAACGACCATCGGTCCATGCCGGCGAGCTCCGCTCCCTTCCCGACGCTGATGCGGCCGGCGCGAACACGGTCGATGATCCAGAGCAGACGGAGGTCCGTCGCGAGCTCGCCGACCGAGCGGACATCGAGGTCGACCGCTTCGGGCGGAAGCTCAACGGTCACCTTCAGGGGCTCCTTGCTGGTCATCCTGCTCATCTTACTCTGACCCTCCGCGTCCCCCTCATCCCCCGCCACTGTCGACACGCCGGTTTCGCGAATGCGCGGGCCGCGCGATGCTGTGCGCTCGGCCTCGCCACCGGCTCGCCTGGACGCCAACGCTTGAGCCCATTTCACCGCCGCCTTCTCGACGGCTGCGAAAGAGGCTGTTCCCATGCCGTCCAGATCTGTCCGACCGCTAGGAGCGAAGCCGCTCACGTCAGAAGAGTACCTCTCCGTCACTCAGCTCTCTGAGCGGGTTCCCTACAAGCCGAAAACCATCCGGAACCTGATGTGCCGCGGGGTCTTCCGCGAAGGTGTCCACTTCACCCGCCTCACCGGTCGGCCGATCTTCCTCTGGTCGAAGGTGGAGGCCCTGCTCCGCGAAGGAACACATGGGCGCAAAGGTAAGAGTCGATCGACGCACCAATCGCCTCTTTCTTGACCTCCACATCGAAGGCCGCCGGAAGCGCGTCTTCTCCGAGCTTCCAGCGACGCCGAAGAACATCGAGATCCTGCAAGCCAAGGCCGAGGCCATCGACCGGGAGGCCTTCCTCGGGACCTTTGATAGCGAGCGGCACTTTCCCGAGAAGACAGCAGCGAAGCCCACCTTCAACGAGCTGTGGGAGGAATGGCAGAAGAAAAAGGCCAGTGATGTCACGCCGCTCACGATGCGCTGGTACAAGAAGGCCGCGCGCGTGCGCCTCCTACCCTTCTGGGGAAGGCGCCGCCTGGACGGGCTCGAGCCTAAGCACTTCGACGACTTCAAGGCGCGCCTCGTCGAAGCCAAGCTCGCCCCGCGGACTATGAATATCGAGCTCGGGCTCCTGAAGCAGCTCCTCCGCTTTGCGGCTGACCGCGGGTTTGCGAAGGACGGCCTCACGCGGTGGATCGTCTTCCAGCGCAAGCGGCCGTCCACGATCCAGCCACTCACCTTCGAGGAGAAGGCCCGGTTCGTAAGAGCTCTGCCCATCAAGTGGCGGCCGTACTTCGAGGTCGCCTTCGGGACCGGACTGCGACCCTCGGAACAGCTGGCCTTGAAGTGGGACCGGATCGATTGGAAGCGAAAGAAGGCCGAGATCGTTGAGGGCTGGCGCGACGGCGAGGTCACGGCCTTGAAGGTGGTCTCCGCGTACCGCGAAGTAGATCTCCTGCCGCCCGTGCTTCGCGCACTCCGGACACATCGGCTTGTGGCCGGCGGGAGCGAACTGGTCTTTCCAAACTCCCGCGGCGCCTACATGCGGCTCGACAACCTCCGGCACCGCGTCTGGTATCCGGCGCTCCTGAAGGCGAAGCTCGCGCAGCGCGACCTCTATACGACGCGGCACACCTTCGCGACGCACGCCTTGGCGGCCGGCGAGGATCCCGGCTGGGTGGCGAAGATGCTCGGGCATACGACGCTTCAGATGATTTTCACGACCTATTACCGTTATCTGCCGAACCTCACACGGCGAGACGGGAGCCTGTTCGCGAAAAGGCTCGCCCGCGGGGCTCGAAGCGGGCGATACTCAGACGCCTAATTCCATAGGCCACAGGCCGGCGGTCTTAAGAAGGCGGTCATTGCCGCCCGGACGCCGCTATAACGGTGGCATATTGCAGCTTGTTCGTAACGTCGTCCCAGGAGGGATACGCCGACCGGAACCACACTCGCTTCTCCGCTAACTCAAAGGAGTAGCCACGATGTCGGATATTCCGGAATTCACAAACTGTGACGCCGACTACGTCTTCGCGGAGATATCAAAGAAGCTGTTGTCATCAGAGACGCGGGCGCTATGGAGTCGGCTACACAACGAAATCCGCCGAAAAGGGGCCAGCGCAGCCGCGACCTACCTCCATGGCGAGTTCGATCGGAACGCGCAGGATTTTGCCGCTGAACTAGAGCGAGCCAAAGCGGCGGCGGACCGGTAGACCGTGGCTCACGCCAAGTATCGTCTCGACCGGATCACAATCGAAGGCTTTCGCGCGTTCACAAGGCCTCAGTCGATCGAGATTCAGGGTGCCAACCTATTCGTCTTTGGACCAAACGGCGGCGGAAAGTCGAGCGTTGTAGAGGCCATCCGCTGGTGTCTCTTTGGACCACCGAGCGGTCTTGAGGTCGGTCGCGAGATAGAAGTGCGGAACACCTTCTACGATCAAGCCAACTGCTCCGTGACGCTCGTTCTTGCTTCTGCGGAGAGAAGGCTGACGTTCACGCGAGAACTTCGACCAGGTGCGCAACGGTCTCGGGCCACGATAAGAACGGTAGATGGGGAGGCCGTTACGTTGCAGGAAGCGTTTCCACAGTTGGCCCGGATCGGTCAGGAACACGGAACCCAAGTGATCTTTGCCCCGCAACACGCGGTTGGGCGGCAGGCCAGCGTTGACATCGCCGACTTCACCCGTGTCTTGTCCTTCTACCTTCGCCTCGATTCCGCTCCGGAGCTCTCGGAGCGCTTGACGCAGATCATTGAAGAACGAACCGGCGAAGCGCGAAGGATGGCATCGGAGATCGAAGCGCTGGAGAGTCGCTATCGAAAGAGACTTGAGCAAGTACAGGCTCAGGTCAACGTCATCCTCACCAACGCCCCATGGGGCGAGGGGCCGGCGCCGTCCGGGACAGAGACCGAGGACAAGATTAACTTGTTCGTCGCCGAGCAAGCTCGCCTCTACGAGCATGTGGGCCCTGATGTTTCCGGCAAATCGGCTCTCGCGACCGTCAAGGACTGGATCGATAACGCTGTGCGACAGACGACCGAAGCGTTACAACGGCGCGAAGCCCAACTCACATCCCAACTGTCCGCGGCTCGCGAACGGTGGCGCCAGGTCGTTCGACTTGCTTCTGAGGTCGAAGCCGTGAGAACTCAGCTCACAGAAGACAAGGACCAACTCGCGGCTGCTCTTGGGACGGATAGACCAATCGAAAACCTAGAGAAGATCCTATCTAGTGCTGAGCAGAGGATGACCGAGACGCAGGCGCGCGCCGACATGGCGCGGCGCGCAGAGACTCTTTGCCGATCCGTTGAAGCCGCCCAATGTCCGCTATGCGGTACGTCGGTTGGTTGGCGCGCTCTTGAGAAGGCGATTCGAGATCACATCGCTGCCGCAGTCGATCTTGTCGCAGAGATGCAGGCCATAGAGGCGCTCCGAACTCGTGTAGAGAGTGCACGACGTCTCAGTGCTTCGATTCTGAAGCAGGAAGAAGAATTGAAGACGCTCGACACGGGAGCGAGGCAGGCCTATGAGGCTCTCTGCGAAGCGCTTGCCGTCGAAACGTCTCAAGGAGTGCCGACGAGCGAGCTCAATGAGCGAATCGACGTGCTCGCAAACGATGTCGAAGGCCTCAAGCGAGAAATCGCGAATGCGAAAGTGGAGCAAGAACGGAAGCTCAAGATACTTCGAAGTCTGGAGCTCGAGCTCGCGTACCACAACTATCGCGACGCAATTGCGCAGCTTCAGGAATCTCTCACCGCCGGCCTTGAGCCTCTTCGCACTGTGCTCGCGGCACACACCGAATTAATAGAAACCGGCCAACGGATACAGAGCGTGCTCGATGAGGCCTACAACGACGCGCTGGACCGTGCCGCTCCTCATTTGAACGCGATGATGACTGACGTGTACGCGAGGCTGACGCGCCAGCTTTCGTATGAGAAGGTCTGCATTACTCGCGACACGGAGAATCCACGCCGTCGCGAGCTTCGCGTCGCTTCAGCCAAGCTGCCCGGGCGAACCTTTCCGCCGAATGTCCTTAACGGCCAGGCAGCAAAAGCACTTCAGCTTGTACCATACTTCGTGTTTTCGCGGTTCCAGCCCGAAGTCCTTGAGCTCGATCTGCTGCTGATCGACGATCCATCAGAAAGCTTTGACACGTCTCATGTTGAGAGCCTTGTGACGGAACTCGCGAACGCCGCAAATCATGCGCAACTCGTCGTGGCCACGCATGAGCGCGAAAAGTTCGACTCGCGCATCAGACAGTCGTTTGAAGCACGGCCGTATTCAATCGTCGCTGTCAGTGAATTCGATCCGCTTCGCGGGCCTCGGCTTACCTATGGATGAGCGGCCATTTACCGCCAAGACCGTTCTCGATGACCTCAGACGCCAATGTGGCGACGGCGAGTTCGGCTACAGAATGCAGGCGTTCTTCGCCCACGTCCTGCTCCGTCTTGGCGCGCGAGTGACGATGATCAACACGCACGGCCACCCCGATCTCAGAGCGAGAATGAGTGCGGGGGAGTGCGTGATCCAGGTGAAGACTGTTTCGCATGCCTCCAGCGCCTACGCCTTCCAAGCGACAATCGCCGATCTTGAGGGAATCCGTCCGACGCCAGGCTGTCGAGGATACTTGGCGATCCTTGATTGCGCAGTGCCGGTCGGCTGGCATCTCATTGAAGCGGACCGCGCGACTTCGCTTATCGGTCGCGCTGCGCAGATCGCAACGCTCCGGGCGATGCGCACCGAACCACTGTCGACTGAGTGCACTGATGTCTTTCTGGATCTCATCGAAAGCGAGAAGCATCGTCTGCCGCTCCTTTCCTACCGACTGCTCGCCGATCGAGCACTAAGGGGCGAGGCTCTTTAGCAACGTCGCGTCTGCTGACGCCACGCTGACGGTTTTGCGGGGATTCGGCGGGATTTCGCGGGACGGCGCGGCCGGACCACACTGCGTAAACAGCTGATTTTGATGATACGGGACAAACAGGGACACGACGCCAGCGCGCCTCTTAATCAGCGGGTCCAAGGTTCGAGTCCTTGACGGCCCACCAAACGAATCGGCCACCTCGGAATCATCGGGGTGGCCGATTCTGTTTTTGATTCCCGTAATTGGCGTCTGGCGCATCGCTCCGTGTAGGAATACCCTTGCGCCGGCCGCCCAATGGCCGTGAAAGAAGCCGGAAGGGGGATCACCATGCACAGGACACGAGCGTTGTACCCGAGCGCGGCCCTCCTCGTCCTTGTCGCGCTCGTCGCCGCTCCGAGCCGGCTCCCGGCTCAGCAGGCGGCGCAGGTCGCCATCGATAACGACGATATCGGCGGCGTCGTGCGCAGCCCGAAAGGCCCGGAAGCCGGGGTGTGGGTGATCGCGGAGACGACCGAGCTTCCGACCAAGTACGCCAAGATGGTCGTCACCGACGACCAGGGGCGCTACGTCATTCCCGACCTGCCGAAGGCGAACTACAGCGTCTGGGTGCGCGGCTACGGGCTGGTGGATTCGCCCAGGGTGCGCGCCAAGCCCGGCCAGCAGCTCAATCTCACGGCCGTGCCGGCGCCGGACGCGCGGGCGGCGGCGCACTACTATCCGGCGCTCTACTGGTACACGATGATGAAAATTCCGCCGGCGAAGGATTTCGGCGGCACGACCGATATCCCGAAGAACGTCACCCAGGAGCTCTGGCGCCACCGGATGAACAACACCGACTGCATCGGCTGCCATCAGCTCGGCCAGGAATCGACGCGCACGATCCCGGCCGCGCTCGGCGAATTCAAGTCGGGTGCCGAAGCGTGGGGGCGCCGCATCGCCTCCGGCCAGACCGGCGAATTCATGATGAACCGGCTCGCCGTCCAGCTCGCCGGCGTGCCGTTCAAGTATTTCGGCGAATGGACCGACCGCGTCGCCAAGGGCGAGCTGCCCAAGCACAAGCCACCGCGGCCGCAGGGCATCGAGCGCAATATCGTCGTCACCTCGTGGGAGTGGGGCACGGAGAAGACCTTCATCCACGACCTGATCTCCTCGGACCGGCGCCATCCGACCGTCAATGCCTACGGCCCGCTCTATGGCTCGAACGAGTACTCGAGCGACAACATGCCGATCCTCGATCCGAAGACGCACAAGGTGACGTTCTTCAAGATGCCGGTGGCGGATCCGGACACGCCCGAATCGTTCGGACCGCCCTTCCATGCCTCCGCCGCCATGAAGCCGATGCTGCCTTCGGCCTACTGGGGCGACGAGAAGATCTGGAGCCAGCGGGCCAACAACCACAACGGCATGTTCGACAAGAAGGGCCGGGTGTGGTTTGCCGCGGCGGTGCGCGGCATCGAGAATCCAGCCTTCTGCAAGAAGGGCTCGGAGCATTCCTCGGCCAAGGTATTCCCGCTCGACCGCTCGGGACGCCAGGTGTCGATGCTCGATCCGAAGACGATGAAGTACAGCTTCGTCGACACGTGCTTCGGCACCCACCACCCGCAGTTCGGCTATGACGCGGACGACACGCTGTGGCTGTCGGGCACGGGTCCGGTGGCGGGCTGGGTCAACACCAGGGTGTGGGACGAGACCGGCGACGCGGCCAAGGCGCAGGGCTGGGCGCCGTGGGTGCTCGATACCAGCGGGAACGGCAAGGTCGACGAGTGGACCGAGCCGGACAAGCCGGCGGAAGCGGGCAAGGACATGCGGATCGCGGGCTCGGGTCCCTATGCCGTGATGCCGCATCCCACCGACGGCTCGGTCTGGTACACCTTCAACGTGTTCGTCGGCCGCCCCGGGTTCCTGCGCTTCGATCCCAAGACCAGGCTCTCCGAGTTCTACGCCGTTCCCAAGGAATACATCGGGGTGCGCGGGGGCGACATCGACAAGAACGGGGTCCTGTGGGGCTCGGGCTCGAACGGCACCCTGATCAGCTTCGACCGGCGTAAGTGCAAGGGTCCGCTCAACGGCCCGAATGCGACCGGCAACCACTGCCCCGAAGGGTTCGCGTACCACAAGTATCCGGGCCCGGGCTTCGAGGGCTTCGAGAACACCAGCGCCGAGGCGAGCTACTACACCTGGGTCGATCACCACAACACGGCGGGCCTGGGCGAGAACGTTCCGATCTCGACCGCCAACCTCCAGGACGGCTTTGCGGCGCTCAAGGACGGGAAGATGATCCTGATGCGCGTGCCATACCCGATGGGCTTTTTCGCCAAGGGTCTGGACGGGCGCATCGACGATCCGAACGCCGGCTGGAAGGGCCGCGGGCTGTGGAGCACCAACGGCGACCGCACGCCGTGGCTGATGGAAGGCGGCAAGGGCTCGAAGCCGCGCGTCGTGCACATCCAGGTGAGGCCCGATCCGCTGGCGAAGTGAGCCGTGGAGGGACGAGCGATGACGACGAGTCGAACATCCTATGTGTATGTGGGTCTCGCAGGTGAAACCGCCCCCGGTCGCCCCGTCGAATCGGGCCTGTATCGCATGGCCGTGGGTGACGATCGGTGGGAGCTTTTGTCTCGTGGTCTACCCAAGGCTCCCACCATCCGGGCCATTGCCACACACCCTGAGCACAGCGAGACCGTGTATGTGGGGACGCAGAACGGTCCCTACCGCAGCACCGACAACGGCGAGCACTGGGAACGCCTCAACATCTCGGATCACGGCCTGCCCGT
>Ga0137381_10001087_pt1 | contig 17958 bp, 27 predicted proteins | sample SagtaG_16_FD_104808 | JGI IMG/M metagenome (GOLD analysis project Ga0137381, IMG submission 104808) | Vadose zone soil microbial communities from Sagehorn Ranch, Mendocino, California, USA - Sage2_L_115_16 metaG | ecosystem: Environmental > Terrestrial > Soil > Vadose zone | place: USA... | reverse complement strand
CGCGGTTATCGATAAAGGTCCGCGCGCCGGCGGCCGCGAAGCTCCCGTTCAGCCCGAGGGGTGAGATGTCCGCGCCCGCGACGTATTCGAACATGAGCCCCCGCGTCACGGCCAGCCCGAGATCGAGCGTCGGGTTGCGGATCTTCACGCGCTGCGACCAGTCCAAGCGCGGCGTGAGGCCCCGTCCGCCCCGCAGCGGATCCGCCAAATAGCAGCCATCGAGGGCGAACAAGGGCGCGGCGAGATCGGGCACGAAGCTGAAGGGATTCTTGGCGCGTGCCCAATCGAGAAAGCCCTGGAGCCCGGCGGCGCCCGTCAGCGCGGACTGGGCCGGGCTCGTCTGCGGATTCGCCGGCAGGAACTTGGCCGTGCATTCAAGCGTGTAATCCCAGCCGGTGATCCACGAGTCCTCCACGCCGGAGCTCCCCTGCACGAAGTCCGAGCCCTCCCGCGGCTCGCGATCCGTGACAACCTCTGAGAGCGGGTACCCGAGCTCGAGCACATTCTCGTTATTCACGCCCCAGAGGATTCGCGATACGCGGGCGCTCATCTCACAGGCCTTCGCGGACGGTGATCACGCCGCGGTCGCTCAGCTGCTGGATAGCGGCGGCGAGGGCATCCAGATCGCGCACATCGCCCTGGTTGAGTCCGCGTTCGAGCACGATCAGCCCGGGGCCCTTTTTCTCGAGCACGTCGATCAGTGCTTGGTTGCGCTGATCGGCGGCCGTCTCGTGCCGACTCTGGGCGCTCGCTATGACGGTCCCGACGCCCGCGACGATCGCCCCGGCCAGCGGATTGAAGAGCCCCACGACGCCGCCGATCCCGGCCAGCACGCCCCCCACACCGCCGCGGCTCGTGAGCGCGGCGATCACGCCGGCGAACGCGGTCACCATCTGCGCCGCGCTGATCTGGGCGGTTTTGGCCGCCTGCTTCATCGCATTGTTGAGACCGACGAGCGCCGTGTCGAACTCTTGGGTACTGATCTTCCCGCTGCGATAGAGATCGAGCAGCGCGGCCGAGGCGATCTTGTATTGCTGCGCCGGCGTCAGCCCCTGCTTGAACAGCGTGGTGAACTGCTCCATCTCGGTCTTGAAGCGGGCCGCCTGGTCCGCCGCGGCGCCGGCCGCGAGATACGCCCCGGCCGCCGCCCGCGGATCGAACGGGGCCGGTCCGGGGATCCCGGAGACCCCGGTGATACCCGGCAGCGCCACGCCGCCCAGCGCCGGCGGCTTGAGGAGCAGGCCCTGCTGCAGATCCCGGAGGAAGCCTTCGAGCAGGACGTCGGTCTTCGCTTCGCCGCGCCGGCGGGCGGCGACGTCGAGGGCGTTCGTGAGTCCCCCGGCTTCCGCCGCCGCGCCCGTGCCGCGCGCTTCCAACAGATCGGCGACTCCGCCCATCAGGGGGAGTGTCCGGAGCACGGCGGCCATGCCGAGATTGGCCCCCAGTTTCTCCTGGGCGGCCTCGAGCTTGGCCTGCAAGTCGATGAACTGCGACATCACGGTCACGAGCTGATTGCCCTGGCCGGCGAGCGCGGCAAAGGCCGTCTGGCCCCGCAGGGCGGCGGCATTCACTTCGTCCAGCGTTTGCGCGACGATGCGGAACGCTCCCACCACCACTCCGGCCATCCCGAGCACGGCAAGCGTGGTCGTCGAGCCCGCCCCGAGCGTCAACAACCCGCTCGCCACCCGGCCGATGACGCCTTCCACGCCCGTCGCTTGCACGGCGAGCTCTTCCAAGCCCCGGCGGGCGATCGTCACGCCCCGGTGGGCGCTCGCACCGCTGCTCTCGAGCCGTTGCAGCACCTCGCCCGAGGCACTCATCCGGGCTTGGAATTGCGAGGTCTCTGCTTCGAGCGAGACGAGCAGCCGGCCGGCGATCGTCATCGCTCAGCCGCCGGCCCGACTGGCGAGGTCCAGCGCCCGCGCCTCGAGCTGATAAAAGGCGCGCCACTCCATGAGCTGGCGGGCACTCAAGGACCGGAGCAGCTGATCCACGTTGGGGATCCCCAAGTCGCGAGCGAGGCGATAAGCGAAGCATCGCGTCGCCCGCGTCGTCAGTTTTTTTCGAGCGCCTGGACGTCGGCCTCGGCGAAGCCCGACAGGCGGCTCGCGATCGCGAACAGCCGATCGAGCACCGCGGCCGACTTGGCGCCGAGCGCCAGGAGATCCGTATCGGCGAACACCCGATTTCCCGCCGCATCCACGAGCGTGCGCGCGACCAAGGCCGCCCGCACGTTCCGCGTATCGGAATCAAACTTGCCGTCCGGCAGCCGTTTGATCCGTTCGGCTTCGAATTCGTCTCGCTCCTGGCCGGTGAGCCCGCGGAGGCACACTGTTCCGCCCCATTCCGGCACCACCACGCTCTCGCGCGGGAGGTCCACTGCGGCGAGGATCTGTTCGCGATTGAGCATCTCGCTCGGGGTATCGTTCATGCGATCAACCGCTGGAGCGCGGCCCCGTCGGCACCTCGGACCGTGAACCGGATCTTGGCGAGCTCGCCCACCGCGCCGTCGAGCACGGGCAGGGCATCGAGCAGGCCGACGCCCACCCGGGCGGGATTGGTCGCCGAACGCGCTCCGTTGGTGGGGCGAACTTCAACAGAGAAGCTCGTGCCCATCAGGGCCGACAACGTGGCGTCGACTGAGCCGCCAACGAAATCCTGTTGCAGCTCGAACTCCATGCTCCAATCGCGCAGCCCGCCGAGCCGCGCCTTGCCCACATTGCCCATGGCCGTCTTGTCGACCAGGTCGACGTCGTCTTCGACCTTGATGCGCGTCGCGTGATTCGATAAATCGACCGCATTCAATAAGACGTAGCCATTGGTGAACACGAATTGCGCCATACCGCCTCCTTAGCTGATGCCGGCGCTCACCACGAACAGCATGCTCGGGCTCGAGCCGGAGATCGTCCACGTGGCCCGCCACCAAGTGTCGGTGATGCTGCCGGGCAGCGGCGTCGCCCATTGGAAGCCACGCACGGTCGCCGCCGTGAAGCTGATGCGATCGGTTGGCGCCGCGAAGCCACTGGTGGGCGCGCTCTGGATCTTGATGGTGAGCGACGGCGTGCCCCCAGAGACCGTCAGGATGTGCAGCGCCCCGTAGAGTTTCTGAATCGCGCTGACGGCGCCGAGCTGAAACGCGGTGCCGTTCCCCGTGACGGTGCGCGCCGCATTCGTGAGAATGAGCCCCCGGAACACGCGATCGCTCGACCCCTCCGCCGTGACGTCGAAGCGCGCCATCCCGGCGACTTCCCCACCCGGCGCGTACTTCGCCAGGATCGCCTGGAAGCTGTAGGCCACATCGCCCTCCGCGCCGGCGAGCGGACTAATCGTCACCGGGATGTCGGGGAGCGCGAGCTTGGCCGACAGGATTTCGTCGGGCAGATCCGTGCCGGGATTCCAGAACCCCGCGTGCTGCATGCTAGGCCGGAGTTGTCCGGGCAGGCGGCTCTTGCCCACCATGCCGAAGACCGTGTTCTCGACCAGCTCCTGCGCGATCGAGAGCGCCATGCGATTCAGGGATCCCGAGAGCTCGAATTCCCCCACCCAGAGCTTGCAGTTCTGGAGGATCTGGGGAGCCATCTCAGGAGATCTCCGCTGCCGCCGGGGTGGCTGCGATCAGTTGCGTGCAGCGGAGACAGAAGAACTGTTCGGGATCTCCCATCACTCCTGCCGGCCGCCGGTACTCCATCGCATGATCGCATGGGGCGCTGGTATGCTCGGAACTGGCGTCCGGCTCATCGTCGAGCAAACGCAATGTGGCATCGAGCAGTTCGCGGATCGCGCCAAGTCGATGGAGGATGAGGAGCTCGCGCTCACTGATGGCGCTCATCCGACGTAGCACACCGTGAAATCATCCGCGATTTGATGCACCTGGGCATCCAGATCGAACCCCAGATCCACTTCGTTCTCAAAGAAGATCTCCTGGATCGTGATCCCGGCGATGGTGCCCCGAAAGCGCGAGAGCGCCAAGATCACCTGCACGGCCACGTCTTTCGCGTCGCTGTATGCCGGCGCCCAAGCGGAGACCTGGACTCGCGCCCGGCGGACCCCCGCATCGGCGCCCATCGCGTGCTCCGGGACATCGCTGATCTTCTGATAACTGGCCAGGGGATACGTGGGATTCTGCGGGATCCGCACGGGATAGATCCGTGACACGATCAATGCGGTGAGCCCCGCGAAGGCCGTCAGGCGGCTGAACACGGCATCTTCGACGGTGGCGCTCATCCGGCACCCCCCACGCCGGTGGCCAGCACGGCGCGATCGAGCTCCTGCGCCAAGACGGCCCCGATCCGCTCGAGCGCGGTCGGCCCCAGCTCATCGAATGCCGGCCGCAGGAACGGGCGGGCGGCCACGAAGCCGACCTCCCGCCCGCCACCGGTGACTTGCCCCGCCCGCGGTCCGCGCCGAATGGCCCGCCGCGCGCCGAGCCGGCCGCCGACCACCATCCGATGCCCGAATTCGACCAGATGGGCATAGGGCAGCCGGCGCAGCCCGACGGCGATGCTCACGTGATCCCGCGAGACGTCAACGGTCCACAGGGCGATCGAGCGCGCCAGCTTGCCCGTCGCCCGCGGGGCGCGCGCGGCGGCGTCGGCCCGAATGAGTTCGGCGCCGGCGCGTACGCTGCGCTCGAGTACCGGCCCGCCGAGGGCCTCGGGCAAGGCGTGCAGGCGATCCGAGAGCTCGCGCAACCCCTGGATCCGGAACGTCACGCCATCGGCCATCAGGCCCCCCGGAGCACGGCAAGCAGCTCGAGTTCGCGGTTGGCCGACTCCGGATTCAGGACGACGGCGATATCGAAGATTAGGGCATTCCAGAGCACCTGCATTTTGGGCTTCACGCCGGCGAGATACCGCAGGCGGATACGATGCGTGACGTCCGCCAGCACCTGCTGTGCCGCCAAAAGTTCTCGGCCTTGTAACGGCTCGATCGCGGCCCATACGGTGGCGAATGTCGCCGGGGTCGCCAGGGGCTCGCCCTTCGCATTCTGCGTCTCGTTGAGCTGCTGGATTACAATTCGCTTGCGGAGCAATCCCGCGAATTCGGACATTTAGGGCCGTCCCGCATGATGCTCACGCGTGCCATCGTGGAGCCACGTGCCGTCGTGGAGAAAGTCGCGAAACGGCTCGCCCCCGTCATTCCAGATCGACAGCGCGCCGCCCCAGCGGGCGACCGCTAGCACGAGGACCGCGATGGCGAGGCTCATGCGTAGGCAAAGCCCCCGATCGTCTGGCTCAGCAGGTCGTTGATTTCGTCGGGAATCGTGCCGATGGCGTCGCGATTCTGATACCAGAACGCCACGAGCTGCTTCATCGCCAACCGCATGTGCTCCGGGATGCTGGTCGCGGCCGTGCCGTAGCCCGCCACGAAGCGGATCGCGACGCCATTGAGGGGCCGCAAGAAATCCGTCGGCCAGGTTTTGCCGATTTGCGGCGCGATCCGCGCTTTGCGCGTGTTCGCCACATCCACGAAATAATCGCTGGCACTGACGATGATCGGCGTCCCGTCCGATTTGGTATAGCTCACGCTCACGACCGATTGCACCGGCGCGCGCGGCAAGAAGATCGGGAGATACAGGGGGAGATAGGGCCAACTCCCCGGAAAGGCGTTCGGCACATCCGGCCAATCGCTGGCCACCGGGAAGGCATTCGATCCGACCGTCGTGGGGAAGGCATCGAGGAAAAAATCCCACGTCTGCGTAATGTAGGCCCACGAGCGCCGCTCCTCACACAGCCGTCGCGCCCCCGCGATGAGATCCGTGACCAGGGCATCATCATCCGTCACGTCGATCCGGGCGAAGAGCTTCGCCTCGGCCACCGTGAGCGGCTCGCTGGCCGGTGGCGTGAAGAGGCTGAGCCCCGCCATCGGCTACCGGTAGAACAGGACGACGCGAAGTTTCCCGGCCGTCACCGTGCCCGTGGCAATCACCGCCACCGGACTGCGCTGTGCCGTGGTCTTGATCGTCGTGGCGGCGGTGAACACGGGGACGATCGCTTTGCGCCCCGTCGTCGAATAGGGAGCGCCGGAGACGACCGTGGCCGCCTGCAGATCGCCCGCCGATTCCACCTGGAGGGCCATGGTGGCGGCGGTACCGGTCGTGAAGCCGGTATCGACCTCGATGAATCCGCCTTCCACGATGGCGCCGATAGGCAACGGCCCCTGCGACCCGGGCGTGGCCCGCAACGTGATGGTGCCGATCGCCCCGCCATCTACGGCGAAATCATACTCCCCGCTATACGTCTTGAGCGCCTGCGTGCCTTCGATGATCGCCATCTGCCGGTCTCCCTTATTGGCTCGTACACCACAACAGCCAGCCGCTGAGCTGCACGACGCCGGTCTGGTGGAGATTCAAGAGCGCGTTGGCCGCCGTCTCGAAGACGCCGAAGGCCGCCGTTTCGATCCAGAGCGCGGCGGTGAGCGTCATCGGACCGGTTAACGCCGTCCCCCCGGTGCCCGACTGAAACGTGACGACCGCGCTCGCGGCGGGCACGATCGCGAACCCGAGCACGCGGATCTTGATCCCAGCGCCTTGGGCGGCGACGAGGGTATTATCCCCCGCCGCGCCGTTGATGACCGCGAATTGGGTTTCGCCCAGGACCGACACTAGGGATCATCCGGCGCGGGCGGCGCGGCTGGCGCCGAGCCCGCCGCCGGAGCCGTTGGCGATACGACGCCCTCCCACGCTACCTGCAACTCTTTCAACGCCGCGGCCACATCGATGCCCGTGTCGTTCGCCGCTTCGGCGGCGGCCAGGGCGGCGACGAGCGGGGCCGACGCCTGCTCGCCGGGCTGCCGCATCCCGCCCTCGGACGGCCACCGTCCCATGAGCGCCTGCTGGATCTGTCGGACCAGCACTTCCAGTGCGTGGCGTGCTTCGATCCCCGTCATAGCTCAGGAGATCCCCGTGACGGTGCAGAACGCCGCATCCCGGTACACTGCAAAGGCCGCCCGGAGATCGGCCCGGATCGTGAGCTCCCCGATGATGAACTGGGTGTTGATGTAGCCCGTCTGGACCTCGATCCCCTTCCGATAGAGCAGGAGCGAATACTGCTTGAACGCGCCACACAGCGCCGTGCCCTGCGTCAGTGCTTCGGTCTGGAGGACTGGCAGGCCCCACAGGGTGTTATCGCCACTCTGCGAGGGCGGCCCAAACTGATAGTCGCCGTTCGCATTCTGGGCGAGCCGGATCTGTTGCCAGTCGAGCCCGTGGATCATCACCACATCGGGCGCCGCGCGGCCCGTGACCCGCACCTTGACGAGTGCCTTGAAGATGGCGTTGGCGTTGGGATCGCCGCCCCGCGCTACGGTCTGGACCGAGGCAAAGTTGAGGACGCCCTTGATGGCGGGCGGCGTGCCGGAGCCCACGAGGATCTGCTTGTCCAGCTGCGCGAGGAGCCCGAAGGTCAGGCGTTTATCCATCAGCGCCCGCATCGCGCCGACGTCGGCGAGTTGCTCATCGGTGCAGGGAATCTGGGAACCGATCTTCTGCACCGGCGCCACGACGCGCGTATAGGCAAACGCGTCTTCGGCGTAGGTGCCAGTCTCCGCCACTTCGGCCGCGGCTTGCGTCCGCGTGGTTTCCTGCATGAACGGGTACTCGAACAGCTCCGTCGTATCGCTCGGGATGAAGTCGAGCACCTGCACCGGCCGGGTCGCCTTCTCGACGATCACGTCGCCGATGCCCGTCCGGGGCTGGAGGCCCGCGGAGGTCTGAAGCACCGTCTTGAGGTCGATGTCGAGATCGGCCCGCGTTGGGAAGCGCTTGTCGCGGACATCCTGCATGAAGCTCTTGGTCTCGATGGCGAGCTGCCCGAGGGTCCGCGGGCCGTCCATCACCTGCGGGCCCGACAAGGGCCGGTCCCGGGGTCGCGCCAGGTCCTCGCGGATGCGCTTGACGCCGCTCAGCTGCTCGGTGCGATGGAGCTCGTCCACGAGGTGGACGAGCGCGTCGATGTCCGCATAGAGGGTATCGACCTTGGCCTTTGCGTCGACCGCATCGCTCGCGCCGAGCTTCTCGAGGAAGTCCTTGCGTGTGAAGTCGTTCTTGCCGTCCTCGGTCGTCGCCGCCGCCATCAGGTCCATGTACTTCTGAGACTTGGCGTCGAGTTCTTTACGCTTTTCGACGAGGAGATTCGATTCGGCCATGAGTGCCGCTCCGGGCTGTGGCTGAGCGGCGGAAATGCAGGACGGCCGATCAGCGCTGAGGATTCGTGACGGGCCGTCAAATGGCCCTGTCGAGAACCTGTTCGCTTACACCATAGGAAGCGGCGGCACGAGGGTCAAGGGGCGAAACACATTGACGAAGCCGCAGTGCCGGCAGGGCCGACGCCGTTCTCGTGCGTCACCTCGGGGCACGTAGATCGGAGCAGAAGCCTTGAAAACCGCGACTAATTGCATCGGAATGCCGGAAGTTCCCAGAAAATCTTCGCACCGGGCTTGGTAGGTACCCGGCCCGTGGCATCGCAAGGCGAGCTCAGTCACCGGGTCGCTTTCGCCAGGGATCGTCTGGCTTGGGCATGAAACGCGAGGCCAGGGGCGTCACCCGCAGAACGGCCAGCGCTACAGTCACCGCGCTGCTCGCCGCCAGTGCCAGGATCTTGACGAGGCCCACCACCAATCCCGCAGCGATAGGCACGGTCACGGCGAGCGGCTTGCGGATCTGCTTCTGCACGCCTGCGGTGATCGCCGTGATGCCTGCCAAGACCCGGGGCAATTGCTTTTGCAGCACCGGGCCGAGACTCAGAACGGCAGCGAGCGGTTTCCTGATCTGCCGCTGGATGATTGCGACGACGACCGCCGTGCCCGCGATCGCCTTAGCGATTTGCCGTTGCAGTGTCGGCGTGAGCGTGGCAGTCCCGGCGACGACTTTGCCGACTTGCAGTTGAAAGACAATCGCGCCCACGGTTACCGCATCAACAGATTGGAGAAATGTCTGGGGCGAGATCGCGGGCGTCGGGACGTAGAACTCGCCGACGAGATAGGGTCCCGTGCCGCCGGGCACTGGCATCAGAGATCGACCGCCGCGCTCAGTTCAGACTGCGGATAAAGACGTATTGCGTGGTCATCGAGCCCGCCACTGTTAGCGTTTTGGAAATCCAGATCCCCGTGCCGACCGATGCATCGAACGTGGCCACGGTGCCGCCGAAGGATGTGTGCACCGTGGTCCCCAGCGTGCCGATTCCCAGCGAGCCGAACGTCCCCGTGCCCACCGCCGTGGAGTTCGCGCCCGAGGCGCCGATCGTCCGAATCACACAGGTAAAGATCAGGTGCCAAGCGCCATTCGTGACGACCCCGGGCGTCGTGAGCGCCGTCACGGAGACGCCCAACGTCGGACTGGAAATGAGCAGCCCCATGCGGGGCGTAATCGTGAGCGTGCCCGTCGAAGCCCAGGTGATTAAGCCGCCCGCCCGCACCTCGAAGATTTTCCCGGCCTTGCAATCGTTTGCGGCAATCCGGGTGAAGTCCGTCGCCGCCCAGAGTCCCTCTTCCACCGTGGCGACGAGTGCACTACCGCTCACAATGGGCGGATCGACCAAGACATCGGCAAAATATTGTCGGCTCATAGTGCGTTCCTAGGATGGATCCAGCGTGATCGTAAATTGGATCGCATCGCCGATCGCTAAGGGAATGCCCGTGAAATCCCCATGCACGATGAGCACGCCGGCCGAGGCGGCCGTCAAGTTCCCGGCATTGGTGATCGTTTGTACCGACAGCGATGTGATCGTGCCAACGACCTGATACTTTGCCGCTGCCCCCGAACCCTGCGTCGTGACGACCCCGACAGCGCGCGTTTCAGCGGCTTCCGTAAAGAGCGTCGTGTCGCCCTTCGCCGACGTGCCGGCACCCGTCCCCCAGCCGATGAAGTGCCCATCGAGGGCCGAGACGCCGCTGCAGCGATCCGCAACCCATTGCTCGCCCAGATTGGTCAGGACGACGGCCATGGCTCAGGACTCCTGACGGGCGATCAGCGCTCGCACTTGGGCACTGGTTAAGGTGGTCATCGCCGGCACGTCGCGTTCTTCGACCGTCCCATCCGCGCGCGTGATCGTCAGATGTAGCATCGCCTTCGCGACCGTTCCGACGGTGAGCGTATCCATTATCGGCGCCCTAGCGATTGGCCGATCAGTGTCATCTTGCGCTCGACGTCCTCCGTGGCGGCCATGGCCTTCCCTTCGCCCGCCACATCGATATTGAATGTCTTCGCGGCTTCGTGAATGCGGGCCAGGATGGCGGCGTTGTCAGCCGCTGGCAAATCCGCCTGAGCGAAGCGGGCCAGCGCATTTCGCACATGCGCGGCATCGAAGATCGGGAACTTCCAATGCGAGGGCTCGTCATCGGGTGTGTAGGCGAAGTCCTCCTTCGGATGCGCCACGCCATCCACGGAGGCCATCGGCGCCGAGGCCGCTTTCGCCACGAGCGTGCCGGTGCCGATCCCCGCGCCGCGAAAGACAGGGCTCGCTTCCATCGGCTCGAGTCCCGCAATGATCCGCCGGGCCCCTTTGCCGCGCCATTCCGTCGTCAGTTCCTCCGTCTTCACGTGGCGCGGGAAGCCGAAGGACCACTCGCCGTCGGCCCCGAGTTCTTTCACGGTACGGAAGGCTTCGCGGCCGCGCTCCGTGGTCATGAAGAAGCGCCCTTGGAATACCGCTTTGTCGCCCTGAACGGTGATCGTTCCCTTCCCGACCGGCGCGGCACCGTCCATCACGACATCATGGCCGTACGCCGACATCTTTACCGAAGCGCTCGGCGGAAAGGAGCCGGGCAGGAGCACGTCACCGTCCTTGTCCACTACCCCAAGCGTCGCCACCACGGCAGTGACTTCGCCCTGTTCGGCGTCCTTGATCTCGAGCGCGCCGAATGCCTTCGTCTCGAGTTCTCCCATCTCGGCCTCTTTGCCGCGGAACTGCCGGAAGCAGGCAGCGAGGCGGCGCTCCTGTGCCTGCGCGGCGGTGTCGCCCGTGATATCCTGCGTGGCGGGATCTTTCAAACAGCGCGCGATGAACTCATCCTGCTTCTCGCCCGCTGTGGGCGTCGGGAGTGGCATGGCTGCATCTCCTTGGTTCGTCGTCCGTGGCTGCAATCCAGCCGACGTCTGCAGGACCGTCATTCGCTCGCGCCCCCATCCGCCGCTTCGCCCTCCGCAGGCGGCACAACAGTCCCCGGATCCACCACCACATCGGCCGGCGTCGTGGGCGCCGTCTCCGTCACGCGGGCGACCTGCGCCATCGGATCGTCGGCGGGCACAGCTTGCATAGTGACCTTGCGGAGATAATAGTCAGGTTGCGTGGGATCCACCGGATAGCCCAGCTCGCGCCGCCCATCGCCGACCGTGAGGATCGATCCTTCGACCAGCGCGGCAATCCGCTGCGCCTTCTGGGTATCGTCCTCCCACAGGGCGTGGATCTTCGAGGCATCGAACCGGACGCGGAAGAGATTGGGGTTGTCCTGAAACTCCCCGATGAGTGAGCGCTTGAGTTCGCCCGCAATGATTTTCTGCATCGGCATCACCGCCCCCCGCCAGGCGAGCTGAATCATCTCGCGCATCGTGGCGCCGACTTTCGTCTGCTGCAGCCCGGTACCAAAGCCGATGACAGCGGCCGGGATCCCCAGCGAGGCGCAGACCCGTTCCTCCGAGATATCCCGGATCGGGCCGACGTTGAAGCCCTGGAGATTGTAGGCGAGCACTTGGGCGTCAATCGGGTTCGAGAAGGCCATCGCTTGGCCGCGTTTGTCGGCGGTAAAGTTCTCCTGCACATATTTCTTGAATTCATCCAATTTCCCCGGCGGAATGGCCGTGCCTCCCGTCTTCGGCGAGAAGATTAGCCCGATAATCCCCAGATTCCGCAAGATCGCGGCGGTAAAGTTCGCGGCTTGATCGTCGATATAGACTTCACGAAAGATCGCCGCCAGCTGCGAGAACCCGCGCCGGATGTTCACCGGATCCATCCCGAACCGGAAGTGCACGACGTCCTCGACTGGCAATTGCTTCGGTTCCCCGATGCCGACGCGATATTCATAATGGTGAATGAACAGACCCGGCCAGCGCGCATCATCATAAATCGGCCGGATCAGCGCCCGGGGAATCCACCAGAGTTCCACCACCTGGTTCGCGCCGTTGCGCACCTTTTGCCAATACGCTTCCCCGAAGGAGAAGTCCATGACGGTCGCCATCCAGAGCACGCGGCCATCATAGTACGGATTCGGCGTCTCCAGCAAATCCTCCAGCGCATGGCCCAGCTGCAGCTGCCAGACGTCGTCCTTGCGACGTTCTACTACGCAGGGCGCTTCGGGGAACGCCCGCATGAGCCAATTCAGCGCCGCGACGACGACGCCCGAGCGGAGGCCGTCGCCAACTTCGCGAGCGAAATTGAACGCGCTTCCCGGCAGCGAGAATTCCCATGACACCCCCCCGATCGAGAGCGCCTTGGTCGCAACGCTTGACGACCGCGCCCGCCGTTTCACGCCGTCGCCTTCGCCCGCTTGGTCTCGGCGATGGCCTTCGTCACGGCGCGATCATACATCTCGATCCACACGTCGGACGCGACCACCACGCCGGATTTCGCCACCTTGAGCACGAGGGCCTGCGCCACCTTCAGCGTGTCGCCCTCGAGCGGGGCAAAGAGATTGCTGAGCGCGTTTTTCACTTCCGCGGAGGCGCGCACGTCGTCGGGCACCTTGAGCAGCCCGTCAATATCGAGCGAGCGGCAGAGTTCGAGGGCCCGGGCAGCACGCTGCTGGGCCGCCTCAAACTTCGTCACATCGTCCGCCGTGGCCGGCACGCGCCAGTTCCGAAAGGCGCCGCATTGCGGACAAGTCACGGGCACGCGGCCCTGCGGCGTGAGCGGCGTCGTCGACCGCAGCCAGGGACCACTCGCGCCCTGCTGCTCCCAGGCATGGGTCAGGACGTTGCCGCAGTTCTTGCAGGCGATGGCGTAGGTCATACGGTCTCCAGGTTAAAGCCCGAGAAGTCCCATGCGCCGGTCGTGCTGACGCGCAGGGCGGCATCGTAGGCGATGATCGCTGCAATCGCGGCATCGATGTGCAGCGGGGAATCAGGCGAGGCTTTCGTCGGCACGAGGCCCCACCGAGTGCCTTTCGCCACGCAGTGGCCGATATGGGCGGCAAGTACGGCCTTGCCGTCATGAGTGAGCCGCTTGTCCTTGATCGCGCCATAGAACTGCGCGGCCGCTGGCGCAATGCGCGACTGCGAGCGGGTCGGCCATTCCAGCACCTCGATCCCGTTCGCCGCAAAGCCCTCCAAATCCGTCGCCCAGATGCGCCCGAAGGTGTCATCGGCGACGAAGCCCCGGACGTCGTACGTCCCGATCGCGCCGTCGATCGCCGCGAGCACATCGTCCCGCGGGACGGTCCAGTCGCGGACGCCAGCCGGTCGTTCCCACACCCCGAGCGTCGCGAGGCGCGGACGCTCGATCGCGCAGCCGATGAGCGCTGTCGAGTCCCGATTGTAGGAGCCATCGAAGCCGAGCACCACACCTTCGCCTGGCTGCACCAGATCGCCCGCGGCGGCAGTCCAGAGTTCTGGCTCAAGCCATTGACTCGGCGCCGCAGTGAACTGATTCAGGAAGTAGCGGCGAAACTCATGCTCGGGGATCCGCGCATACTGCCCCAGAACGTTCTCGAGTGGTAGGAAGGATCCCACGGCCGGATTCGCCTCCCGCACGGCTGCTTCGAGCTGCCGCGGATCGGCGAGATCCCAGTGCGGCGATGCTTCACGCCAGATGCAGAGGAACCGCGGCGCTTCCTCGAGATCCGCCGCCACCCGTTTGGCGAGCTCGTAACGTTTCCCCAGCAGCGTACTCATGTCCCATCCTGCCGTCGTGATCGCGAGCTGCCAAGCGCCGCGCCGTTTGGCGCGATTGTTCGAGAGCACCAGATAGACGCGTTCCTTCGTGCCCACCCATTCGTGGAGTTCGTCGGCGACGAAGAACGAATGAAAGCCGCCATCATTCGCGCCAGCGACGGCGGGGACCTTGTACATCCGGCCCGGCCGGTCGTCCTTGAACAAAATCTCGGTGTCGAACACCTCGCAATCCTCACCGAGGGTCCCATGCCGGATCATCGCCCGGGCCGCGCCGAACACCCGGTCAGCCTGCTCGTAGGACACGGCCGCCACGGGGAGGTCAGGCGACACGCGAGCCACGCCTTCTGGTAGGCCGTCCTTGCGCCAGCCATCAAACACCACGGGGCCGGCGAATTCCGCGCACGCCACGGCGGCGGCGAGCGGGGTCTTGCCTTGACCCTTCGGCAAACCGATGAGGACTTCATCGTAGCGCCGGTTTCCGTCGGGCAGCAGTGCATACATCTGCTCGAGCAACGGCCATTGAAAGGGCTGTAAGACAAACGGCTGGCCGAAATAATCGCCTTCCCCGTGGACCAGGTTGGCCTGGATCCAGGCGCCGACGGCGCGCCCCAGCGTCAGAACGCGCTTAGGCGCGGCGCGTCTTGCGCGCGGCGTGCTGGTTCGCTTCGCGGTTGCGGTCTTCAAGCGTCTTTCGTAGGCCGCCGAGGCTCAAGCCTAACGATGCGGCACTCTTTGGGGTCAGACCGAATTGCTGCTCGAGGCTCGAAATCTCCGTCCCCACGGTTGAGAGATGCCGCAGCGCCGGATTCAGAATCGTCTGTCCTTGCGAGCCTTCCAAGAACACATCGCTCGAAGCTGTCTGCAACCGCTGGCGCAACGAGTACAGCTCGAACAGCCGCCACAAGGCGCGATGATCGCGATCCCAATTGATGACACGCGCGAACTCGGTCTCCCAGAACGCATGCCACTCCCGCAGGATCGCGGGGAGAAGATCGGCTGGCGGCGGATGATGTTCGGCCACGACCGGCACCAGCGCCAGCGGCGCCCGCCGCGCCCGCTCGCCGCGAGTGCGATGGCCTTGGGCACGGCCCGGCGCTTTCTTCACGCAAAAAACCGCGCCGGCAACTGCGCCGGAAAAGTGGGAGCGCTCAAAGCCGACTCGGGCACGGTCTCCGAGGCCCCCCCCCTGAAAGAAATCGTCCTCATTCCGCGGACTTTCGCTGCATCCGCATGTGCTTGGCGCTTGTTGCAGGACACGCAGAGCGGCTGCCAATTGGCGGGATCGAGGCGCGCGCCCCCGCGCCTGAGGGCTTGGATGTGCCCCACGACACGAGACCGGACTTGCTTACCACCACTGGCACAGCGCGCGCACCAGCGGTGCTGCTGCAAATAGCCGACCGTGGCCTGCCGCCACGCGGCATCATAGCCCCGCTGTGCCGCCGTGCCCCGCTGTTCCTGATCGCGCCGCGCGGCCTGCTGGGTATGATGTGGGCAGTACTGCACGCCTCGTTCGACGAGCGCCGGACAGCCGGGCGTGAAGCAGGGCCGTCTCATCCGACCGCCGTAATGATCACGATCACCTCATTCCAAATGCCGCAGCGCCCGCTGCGACAGCGAATGAGCACGCTCTCCGCATACAGGGCTGCATCGGGGCCACTGCATTGGCGCATCGTGCAGCGCCAGTGCGTCGGCGCGTTCATGAGGACGTAACGACACGCGGCACAGCGCACGGGAGCGCGCAAACGGGCCCGGGCGGCGACTGCCGCTCCGGGCCCGTGAACGTCGGCCTGCATAGCGTCCAAATTAGGTAGCCGACGAGGATTATGCCATAGGAGCCGCGCGGGGTAGATCTTCGTCACTCCTCCGGCGTCAGCGGCGTGATCGTCACGAAGATCCTCCCGGGCGCAGTGCGCCGATCTGAGCGTTTGGCGTGCAGCTCGCGTATCTGCGCATCTTTTACGTACGCCACCCCCTGCAACGCATCGAGCAGGATGCCGACGCGCTTGTCCAAATCTCCGGCACGACGGGCCCTGTGCCAGATCAAGTCCACGCACACATCGCCACGCAGAATCTCCATGCCGCCGCTACGTGCCTTCGCGAGCACGCGCACGAGGCGCTGATAGGCTCGGGCTTCGGATGAGAGCACCATGCGGCCATGCCACTTGCGCCACCATCGGTTTGCGCTCGGAGGTTCAGGTAGCTCAAGTCTCATCGCGCCGACGCTTCGAGGAACAGGACCGGCAGAGCGACCACGCGTCCCGGGCTCGGATAGTCGAGGAGTCCGAGCGTGCGCAGCGTGCCGAGGTTGTTGAAGTAGCCGCCGGAGCTTGGTCGTTGTCCGGCGCGCTCGGCGAGTTCGTCTTTCGTGACCGATTCGGGATAGAGCTCGATCAGCACGGCGAGGATCGCCCATTGGGAGCGGGAGACCTTCGCCTGAATCTCGCGATGTAATTCCTCGATACTGGGCGGGCGCTCGGGCACCGCGGCGAGGGCACGACCGGCTGGCGTGAGATCAACGCTCCCCGCTTGCGGATAGGTGATCAGCCCAGCGGACCGCAGGGCGCCGAGGTTATTGAAATAGCCGCCGCTCGTCGAGCGTTGCCCGGCGAGAAACGCCAGCTGATTCTTATTCGCCGGACTGAGCCCGATTCCTTCCAGCCACGCCAGGGCGTCGAGAATGCGCTGTTGCGATCGGGAGGCGCGAAAGTCGCCAGCTGCTGGCGTGGCGACGGCGCGCAGGGGCGAGATCCGCCCGGCCGGGACAATGGCGGCTGGTGCAGACGTCTGGACAACCGCGGGCCGCAGCTTGCCATTGGCGTGGAACTTTTGCAAGGCCTGCACGAGTTCGCGCCCGATCGTGGTGACCGCTACGCCCGCGTCGGCGAGCTTTGTGGCCGCCCGCTCGAGGCGGTGGACTTGGCCGTCTTTCAAGATCGGGATCTCGATCTTCTGCACCTTCGTTTCGATCTTGGTCTCGATCCGCGCGGGTGCCGATCGCTCGAGCCGAGTGATCGTGGCCCGGGCCGTCGCCAGGTCCCGCTTGAGCTCGGCCTCGCTGTGCTGTTTGTCCGCCGCCTCGGCCGGCAGATCCGCGAGCTTGGGCAGGAGTGCCTTGACCTTGGCGGTCGGCGGCGGGACGATCGTCGCGAGCCGGGCGCCAGCTTTCGGATGGGTCGTCCGTACCGGACCGACCAGCACGCGCTGGACCTCGACGGAGAGCGCCGGGCCGAACGCGAAGAATTCCCCGGGGGCGAGCCCGCGGAGCGCCAGGCTCTCGTCGCGGGTCGTGAATCCGAGTTCTTCGGCGGCGCGTTTGCGGTCGACATCGAGCCCGGTACGGCCGATCAGCTTGTTGTTGAGCTCCGCCGCCGCGTCCTTGTGCAGCTTGGACAGGCGTTGCGTGGCGAGCACTGCGCAGAAGCCCCGCTTGCGGCCGCGGGTCGCGAGATCGATCACTGCCCCTGCGGATTCCGCTTCGCCGTGCTGCGGGCAGAAGACGTGCGCCTCGTCCACGACGACGAGCGCCGGATGCCAGAGCTTCTTCGGCGCGTCAATCAGCGCTTCGAGGAATTGCCGGACGAACCGGATCCGTTCGTGTGCCTTGAGCTCATAGACATCCAGGATTGCCGACACGCCGAGCTCGAGCAGCCGTTCGGCGAGCAGCTTCGCCGAACGAGGATCCGCCGCCGTATCGCCGCCTTGCTTGGCCGCCAGCACGTAATCATGCCGCTCGCGCAGCGACGCGAACTCGCCCTCCGGATCGAGCACGAGCTGCTGCACGTGGCCATGCGTCTGCTCGAGGAGCCGACGCAAGGTGTGGGATTTGCCGCCGCCGGAGTTGGCCTGGACGAGGAGTCGCGTGTCGACCAGGACCGTGAGATCACACCGCAGATCGCCCCCGAGCGTGAACTTCACGACAGGGCGCGCGCGAGTGCGGCGCGGAACGTCTGCGGATTCGCCAGCGCGCCCGCCGCAAACCCGCTCCCGCCCGCATCGACGAGTCCCGCCGGCCAGCCGTTGAACTCGACATATGCTGAGAACGCCGGCACGGACGTGCCTCGGCTCGTGGCACTCGGGTAGGGATGCCCGTTCACCGCAATCCACCAGTGATCGTCGATCTATATCGTGCGCTCATG
>Ga0137381_10001077_pt1 | contig 18028 bp, 23 predicted proteins | sample SagtaG_16_FD_104808 | JGI IMG/M metagenome (GOLD analysis project Ga0137381, IMG submission 104808) | Vadose zone soil microbial communities from Sagehorn Ranch, Mendocino, California, USA - Sage2_L_115_16 metaG | ecosystem: Environmental > Terrestrial > Soil > Vadose zone | place: USA... | reverse complement strand
TCCCTTCCAGGAGGACGAGTGGTTGGGCGGTGTGCTCTCATTCGGCGAGGGGGACGACGCCCCCGCCATCACCGTCACGATGCGCGACGTTCGCTGCTCGATGGTGAACCTTGATCCCGACTCGGCAAGTCCTGCTCCAGAAGTGCTCAAGACGGTCGTTCGTGCAAACCAGAACAACGCGGGAATCTACGGAGCGGTTACTCGCATCGGTCGACTGGCGGTCGGACAGAGCATAATCCTCCATCCGGCGGCCGAGACAAGGAAACTGGGGGAGGTAGGTGCTGATCATCATGAAATCGGCAGACAGGATGCTCAAGAAACTTCGTGACCTGTGCCTGTCGCTCCCCGGGGTCTCTGAAGTCGAGGCCTGGGGGCATCCCAATTTTCGGGTCGGAAAGAAAACCTTCGCTGTGTTCGAGTTCTACCGTGGCCGCCCTTCTGTCGCGGTGAAAGCGGCGGATGGTGTCCAGCCGCTCTTGATCGACGAGGTTCGATTCTTTCGCACCCCCTACATCGGCAACCGTGGCTGGGTCAGCGCATGGGTGGATCGCGAGGTGGACTGGCGCTTGTTGAAAGACTTGGTCAAACGGAGCTACAGCCTCAACGCTCCCAGGAGCCGGCCGAAACGATCGTCGGCTCGCACAAGGGAGGGCCGCAATTAATGGCATACCAAGGCGCGCCGCAATTTAGCCGTTCGGCAGACGCTCAGGGAGGACCCGATGGCGGGGGCCAGGCGTGTGTACAGGGCAATCTTCGTTCTCGCAGCCTCATTGCTGCTCGCGGGGCAAACCAGCGCACAGACGCCAGGCGAGCCACATGAGATGACCGTATTGCTGCCGTTGCTGAGCGTCACGCTGCCCGCGCCGTTGGCACGCGTGCTTTCCGATTGCGAGCTCGCCTGGCGGAACAAAACAGTGAGTCGGACAGGGAGAGCCGGCTGATGACCGGGTTGTTTCCACCGTCGGTGCCGGGGAATCGGCAACGGCCGGGCGGCACGTGGCTCAAACGCGCCACCACGGGGGCGCTGGTCTTTGGCGTGGTGGCGTTCGCGCGTCTTTTCCTGTCGGTGTTCTTTCGCGGATTCAAGTCATCGCAGGTCTACAAGGAAGCGGTGGCGAAAGCGAGGTCGAACTCGGAAGTGCGAAGAGAGCTCGGTGAGCCTGTCCGTCCTGGGTGGTGGGTGAACGGCAGTTTGAGAGTGAGCGGTCCGTCGGGTATCGCGAGATTCTCGACGCCGCTGCACGGACCGGCGGGCCGGGCCATGCTGCACGTGCAGGCGCAGAAGGTCTCGAACCGGTGGCGCTTCGAGGTCCTGGAGGTCGCGGTGGAGGGGAGGAGCGAGCGTATCCGTCTCCTCGAGGGCGGGGCCCAGGGTCAGGAGTTTCTCGTTCGCGCATGAACGCACGGGGATCGTGAGCCGATTCGGCCGAGGGTCTTGCAGGAGGTCTCGATGTCCGGTTCGTATCTGATCGATGTGCCGCGCGGGATCGTATTCTCGAGGGGATGGGGGGTGCTGACGGACGCCGAGATCTTCGCCCATGCGGAGAGCCTGCGGTCGAATGCCCGCTTCGACCCCGGCTTTCGGCAGATCGTCGATTTCCGTGAACTGAGAGAGATTCGACTGACCGGCGCGGGGGTGCACGCCGTCGCCCAGAACAACCCGTTCCGGCGCGACGCGCGACGCGCGTTGGTGGTGGTCACGGACGAGGCCTTCGGGCTGGCCCGCATGTTCGAGCTCTTCACCGAAGCCGATCCTGAGCAGTTCCGGATCTTTCGCGAGATCGGGCCCGCGCTGGAATGGATCGGTCTGGATCCAAACACCCCGTGGCCGGGCCAGATGCCCGACGCAACCTTTGAGGTGCCGTGAGGCTCGGCCGGACCGGGGACCTCGAGCCTTGACCGAGATGACGCTCGACGAGCGGCTGGCCGCCGCCGGGCTGATGGCCGATTTTCTCGAGGCGATGCGGCGACGTGACGTCGTCAGGCTGCACGAGACTCTGACGGCCGTTCGGCTCGACCCCGCCACGATGGAGACCCTCCTCGACCGGCCGTTCGAGCCGGACTGGACCGTTCGCGTAGAGATCGCGCGGCGGTTCCAGGCCGGCGACTGGCGGGAGGCGACTCGGGTCCTCGGACAATTGATCCTGCCGTTTCTGGAGGATCCCTCCCGCGTCCTGGATCGGGCGAGGGTCCACCTGGCGATCGTGAGGCTGTCGGCCGGCGACATCGACAGGCTCAGACGCGCGGGGAAGGACGCGATGAACGACTGGCGCGACGTGCTCGTCGCCGCCGGGATGGCGAACGGGGACTGGCGGGACGTGCTCGCGAAACAGGGGTGGGCCGTGCCGGCGGCTCCCCCGGGGGAGAACGAAGCATGAGCGAACGCGCAGGTGTCGTCGCTACCGCGGCGCTTCTGCTCTGCTGCGCCGCCGCCTTTCCCGTGTCGGTCGGCGCCGAGGGCGGGAAGACGCCGACCGAAGAGCTGCAGATCTTCAAGGCGTGGCTCGATCGCGTGCGCCCGGGATATGGATGCGACGAGGGACCCGCCCGGTTCCGGAACGAGACCGTGGAGGCGGTCTATGCCGACCGGCGGTTCTATTACGTCCTGACCCGCGCGCGAGGGATACAGCCTCCGTTCCCGAACGCAGTCTCGCTCGTGGCGCAGGTCGAAGAGAGCGGCGACGTGCGGCCGCTCAATCCGTCCTCACCGGAGGGCTACCGGCCCGGCTTGAAGAATGTCAGGAAGCCCGAAGAGGCCCGACGCACCGCAGCGGCAGTCCTGATCCTGGCGATGGGCGATCCGGGAGAGAGACGATGGACGATCCGCCCGGACCAGATCACGGCCCGCAAGAGCAGGAAGGGATGGGTGTGCACCTACTACCACGGCAACGAGATCTACGCATCGCAGGTCACCTTCGACCGGGAGGGGGTGCTGACCGCGATCGCCTGCAATCCGCCGCCCGTCCCATGAGCCGGTCGCGCGGGAGCGCTGGAGAGCCTTGCTTCGACAGGCGCGCCGCCACGCGCGCCGACGCGCCGGCGATCCTTTCGATCAACCGCGACGGTGTGCCGGGCGTGAACGCGCTGGGCCGGTCCGACATCGAGAGGCTCCTCGGGATGTCCCCGTTCTTCCGGGTGGCGGAACGGGCGGGTGTCCTGGTGGCCTACCTGATCGGGATCGGATCGGAAGCGGACTACGACGACGAGGAGTTTCTCTGGTTCCGCAGCCGGTTCCCCGACTTCGTCTATGTCGACCAGGTGGCGGTCGCCAGGGAGGCGCGGGGGGCGGGTGTGGCCTCGACGCTTTACGAGGACCTCGAGATGTTCGCAGCGGGGCGCGGTTCTCCGCTGCTCGCGCTCGAAGTCAACCTGCGACCGGAGAACCGGCCGTCCCTGGTCTTTCATGAGCGCCATCGGTTCTCGGAGATCGGCAGGCTGGAGACGGCCGACGGCCGTCTGGTGTCTCTCAGGACCAGGTCGGTGGCACCGGGCTGCTGATATGATCTGCGGACGATGGGCGCGCGCCACGTCTTCTGGGAACCCTCGAGTGAAGCCGGCCTGGAGCACCTGCGGCTCGAGCTTCATCACGACCGGCTGGTGGCGGACGGCCTGATCCTTCGCCAGGTGCGGCAGGATGCTCCGGTTCGGCTCTGGTACCGGCTGCGCTGCGACGGGTCGGCCTGTGTCCGCGGCGCCCAGCTCCGCCTGTGGCAGGAGGATGCCGAACGGCATCTGGATCTGCAGGCGGACGGCGCGGGACGCTGGGCGGACGGCGCGGGCACGGCCCTGACCGACCTGGACGGATGCATCGACCTGGACATTGCGGCGACTCCGTTCACGAACACCCTGCCGATTCGGCGGCTGGGCCTGCGACCCGGCGGGGCGGCCGATGTCGAAGTCGTCTACATCGCCGTTCCGGATCTCCGGGTCTCCCGCGTGAGACAGCGCTATTCCTGCCTGCGGGCGGAGAAGGGGTGCGGCGTCTACCTTTACGAGAATCTCCAGAACGGCTTCCGGGCCGAGCTGCCGGTCGACGCCGACGGACTCGTCCTCGATTACCCTGAACAGTGGCGCCGCCGCGGGCCGGGCGGGGCGACCACGTGACGCCTCGATGCTCCGGATCCCCCCTGGCTGACGGCGCACAAGGAGACTCATGCGACAGTCGATGACCACGACCGCATTCACTCTCGAGGGCTTCAAGGTCCATACGACTCTGGGTGTCGTGCGGGGGATCACGGTCCGTTCCCGCTCGGTCATCGGCACGATCGGCGCGTCGCTGCAGACGATCGTCGGCGGCAACATCTCCCTGTTCACCGAGCTGTGCGAGAAGGCGCGTGCCGAAGCCTTCCAGCAGATGCTGCAGCACGCCGAGGCTCTCGGCGCGAACGCCGTCATCGGCATCCGGTACGATGCCAACGAGGTGATGCAGGGGGTGACCGAGGTCCTGTGCTACGGGACGGCGGTGGTCGTGGAGCCGCAGTCGTGAACGACCGGCCCGCCATCGAGCCTCTCCGTCCCGACGACTGGGAGTCGGTCCGGGGCATCTACCTCGAGGGGATATCGACGGGACATGCGACGTTCGAGACCCAGGCTCCGGCGTGGGAGAAGTGGGATGCCGATCACCTGTGCGCGGCCCGGCTGGTGGCGCGGGACGGCCCGGCGATTCTCGGCTGGGCCGCGCTCAGCCCCGTGTCCGGCCGCTGCGTCTACGCCGGGGTGGCCGAGGTCAGCGTCTACGTCGCGGAGTCGGCCCGCGGCCGAGGCGTCGGGCGGGCTCTCCTCGAGGCGCTCGTCAGGGCCTCGGAGGATGAAGGGATCTGGACGCTGCAGGCCGGAATCTTCCCGGAGAACGTTGCGAGCCTCGCGGTGCACCGCCGCTGCGGATTTCGCGACGTCGGGAGGCGGGAGCGACTGGGGAGGCTCGGAGGGGCCTGGCGCGACGTCCTCCTTCTGGAGCGCCGCAGTCCGAGGGTCGGCACCGACTGAGAGCGTGTGGCAAAGGAGACAATCGATGACAACCGAAAGTGTTTGGATGTCCGTGGGCCTGGTCGTGACGCTGGCGGCGTCCTCCGCCGTCCAGGGGCAGACGAAGAAGGGCGAGGCCGGAGGCGGGAAGGAGATCAAGGTGACCTGGCTGGGTCACGCCGCCTTCGAGGTCGTGTCGCCGGGCGGCACGCACGTTCTGATCGACCCGTTCCTCAAGCAGAACCCATCGACACCCGAGGAGTACAAGGACCTGTCGCGCTACAAGCCGGCGGCGGTCCTGGTCAGCCACTCGCACTCCGACCACTCCGCGGACGCGGCCGAGATCGCGAAGGCCAGCGGGGCGGCGGTCGTCGGGACCTTCGATTACGTCAAGGGCCTGGGTCTGCCCGACGCCCAGACCAGGGGGGGAAACGTCGGGGGCACGTTCACCTTCGGCGACGTGAAGGTGAACCTCGTCCCGGCGATGCACTCGAGCGATCCGGGCGGCCGGCCGCTGGGGTTCGTCCTGACATTTTCCGACGGACGGACGCTGTACCACACGGGCGACACCTGGATCTTCGGGGACATGGCCCTCATCCAGGAGCTGTACCGGCCGAGTATTATCCTATTAAACGTCGGGGGCGGTCCCTACACGGAGGACCCGAAGACCGCCGCGCTCGCGATCCGGAAATACTTCACGCCGGTGGCGATCGTGCCGATGCATTTCGCCACATTTCCCGGCCTGTCGAGCGAGGCGGACGTGCGCGCCGCCTTCAAGGACGACAGGCGGCTCCAGGTCCTGAAACCGGGGGAGACGCGGTCGTTCTGAGAAGGGACTGGTCCGGCGGGTCTAGTTGCGGTTCTTGCTCCAGCGGTCGTGCGTGATGCCGTGCTTGTGGACCTTGTAGTTCATCACGCGGCTGCTGACGCCGAGGAGCTTGGCGGCTTCCTTCTGGATCCAGTTGCTGCGCTTGAGGGCCTCGAGGAGGGCCGTCTTCTCGAGCTGCTCGAGGTTGAGGAGGTCGACGGCGAGCGCGGGTGTCATGCCGAGCGTGTGCTCCCGGTCGAGCAGGGTGAGGTCCTGGGGCCTGATCGCATCGCCGTCGCACATCAGCACGGCGCGCTCGATCGTGTTCTCGAGCTCGCGCACGTTTCCCGGCCAGCGATATTCCTGGATCCGCTTCACCGACTCGGCGGAGAAGCCGGTGACGCGGCGGCGCAGCTCGCGGGCGAAACGCTTCAGGAAGTGCTCCGCCAGCGGCACGATGTCGTCGACCCGCTCCCGCAGGGACGGCACCCCGATCGTGACCACGTTGAGCCGGTAGTACAGGTCCTCGCGGAACCTCCCCTCCTTGATGGCGGTCTCGAGGTTGATGTTGGTGGCGGCGATGATGCGCACGTCCACCTTGATCGTGCGGCTGCCGCCCAGGCGCTCGAACTCCTGGTTCTGGATGGCCCGCAGCACCTTCGCCTGGGTGTTGGCGCTCATGTTCCCCACTTCGTCGAGGAACAGAGTGCCGTCGTTGGCCATCTCGAAGCGGCCGATGCGCATCTGGTCGGCCCCGGTGAACGCCCCCTTCTCGTGTCCGAACAGCTCGCTCTCCAGCAGGTTGTCGGGGAGCGAGGCGCAGTTCATGCGCACGAAGGCGGCGTCGTGACGCGGGGAGTTGCGATGGATCGCCTCGGCGACGCGCTCCTTGCCCGTGCCGGTCTCGCCCTGGATCAGGACGGTGGCGTTCGAGGCGGCCACCTTGTCGATGATCTTGAAGATGTCGCGCATCGCGGAGGAGTTTCCGATGAGGCCGTAGCGATCGGAGGGATCGGAGAGCGGCTCGGTCATCGAGCTGAGACGGACCACCAGTCTCTGGTGCTCCATCGCCCTCTGGACCTTCATCTCGATCGCCTCGAGCGACAGCGGCTTTTGAAGATAATCGAAGGCGCCCCCCTTCATCGCCTCGACCGCGCCGGTGCCGTTCTCGCCCGTCACGATGACCAGCGTGCCGGCGTTCGTCGAGCGCGCCTTGCGGAGGATCTCGAGCCCGTCCGCGCCGCCGATGCGGTTTCCGGCTATCACCAGGTCGAAGACCTGCTTCTCGATCTTCTCGAGGGCGTCCCTGCCGCTCTGGGCGACCTGGACCTTGTACCCGCTGCGGCTCATCGACTGGACGAGACCGTCGCGCAGGCTCCTGTCGTCCTCGGCAACCAGGATGTTCTTCATGCCTCCGGCTCCTCCGCGCGGGTCGTGCTGGAAGTCATGCTCAATACAACGGGTTAATATAAATTTCGAAGATCGAGAGTCAAGGAAGCGGAGCGCATTTTTCGGATCGATCCGTCGCGCACCGGGACGATTGAGGGGGGCGCGCTCGTCAGGGCCTTGACGACGCTCTAAACGGCAGCGGGAACACGGGGTTGCGGGTCGGGCGTCGGCGGCGATCGACGTGCGGGCGGGGAATCCTACCGTCTTTCGGGGAGAAAGAACGAAAGAACCCGCTCCATGCCGGCGAATGCGGCGCGCGCGATGCGTCCGAACGGCCCGATCCGGCCGCCCGGCTCGACCGGTTTCGGGGCCAGCGGGGGCAGGATGCGACCGAAGGCATAGCCGATGCGGTAAAAGTAGGCGAGGATGTCCGGCTCGATGGCGACGACCCGCTCCATCCCTTTTTCCCTCCCCGGGATCTCGACCGCCACGACCCGGGCGATGACTGCGGCCGGGTCGACCCGCTCGCGCACGCGGTTGTAGTCTCCCCGGAACACCAGGCGCACGGCGCCGCCCGCCCGCTCCTTCCAGACGAGCCGGTGAATCACCAGGTAGTGGTCGCCGCGGAAGACCGCGATGTCACCGACCTTCAGATCGTCGCCGTGCGCGGGCCGGAGATAGACGCGCCAGCCGAATTGCAGGGTCGGATGCATGCTGGTGCCGTTCACCGAGATGACGGCCGAGCCGGTGCGGCCGAGCGCCTCGGCCAGGAGCTCGGCCGTGAGCGGCTCATCGCTCAGGTTGAGCTTCATGACGCGACCGCGCTGTCCGCGCCTCTCCGGGGGAGCCGCCGGATCGCGTGACGGCGGAGAATCGACGCCAGGGCGCGGGCCAGCTTTCCCTCGTGATGCCGCACCAGGCGGGCGCCGGGCTCCTCGCGCACGAGATCGCGCTCCACCAGCGTGATCCCCAGGCGCCGCGCGGCCGCCGGGGACAGCGGCACGGGCTCCGCCCCCTCGCGGGCGTAGCGCCGGCGCAGGGCGGAGCGGATCGGGCGGACGTTGGTCAGGTAGTAGTCGAGAAGACCCGCGCCCGCGCAGCGCTCGACGGCCAGGACGTGGTCCTCGGCCGAGAACCCGGAGGTCTCACCCGGCTGGGTCATCAGGTTTCCGACCAGCACGCGGACCGCGCGGGAGCGGGCGATGGCGCGCGTCACGCCGCGCACCAGGAGATTGGGCAGGATGCTGGTGAACAGGCTGCCGGGTCCCAGGACGATGAGATCGGCCTCGCGCAGAACGCGCAGGACGCCCGGCGCGGGCACGGGCCGGGACGGGGACGTCATCAGGCACTCGATCGACCCGGGGCTCCTGGCGATGCGCGACTGTCCGCGGATGACGCGGCCGTCGCTCAAGCGGGCCCGCAACACCACGTTCTCGAGCGTCGCCGGCAGGATGCGGCCACGGATCTTGAGCACCTCGCCCGAGGTCTCGATCGCCCTGAGATAGGAGCGCTGGCAGTCGGCGAGGGCCGTCAAGATCAGGTTGCCGACGCTGTGGCCGCCGAGCTCTCCCTTGCCGCGGTAGCGATACTGGAACAGGGCGGACATCAGCGGCTCGTTCTCCGACAGCGCCACGAGGCAGTTGCGGATGTCCCCCATCGGCAGGACGTGGTAATCGCGGCGCAGGCGCCCGCTGCTCCCGCCGTCGTCGGTCACGTTCACGATGCCGGTCAGGCTCCCCCCGCAGGCCGCGATCGCGTGCTTCAGGCCACGCAGCACGACCGGCAGGCCGGTGCCGCCGCCGAGCGCGACGACCCTGAGCCCGCGCGGAAGTCCATGGTTCGCCGGGACCGCCCGCAGATCGCTCACAGGATGCGGAACGAGACCTCCTCGGTGGAGCGCTCTTCGTTCAGGTTGTCCTTCACCTGGACACGAAGGCGGTAGGTGGCCGGCGGCCAGTCCCGGAGCGGCAGCGTGTACCCCTGCACCCGGCTGCGCTGGCGGGTCAGGCGGATCGGCTTGCCGAGCGTCACGAACTTCAGGCCGCCCGCCCCGTCCCGCTCGGCGACGAAGAACTGGTACTCGACGTCCAGGTCGGGCCGCCCGTCGATCGGATCGGTCGCCGGTCCGTAGATCTGGTAGTAGAAGGCGAATTCCTCGCCGTTCCTGAACACGTCGTCCGCGCGCGGCAGCACGCGCAGGTCGCCGAGCACGAAGGGGGTCGTGTAGGCGTTGCCGCCCCCCTCGATGCGCTCGAGGAGGCTGGCGAGCGTGATCCGGCTCAGCCGGAACTGTTCCACGCGCAGGTCAGGGACCGCGAGACTCTCCCTGTAGGAGTACACCCGGCCATCGTGATGATCGACGACACCATAGTAGGCCGTGTACGTGCCCGGCCGGAGAGGAAGCGCCCCCTGGAACATGCTGTATCCGGACGAGTCGAGGACCCGGCCGGTCGCTCCCGAGCGCAGACCATTGGGCCCGGTGAAATCATACGTGGGCAGTTCGGGCGAAGCGCCGACGAGGCGGGCCACAGCCTCGAACCGGGCTTCCGCCGGGCTTTCCGACGACGGGCCGGCGCCGCTTCCGGCGTCGTGTCCAGCCGCCTGGGCGTCGGCGCGCCCCTCGGGCCGGCCGGCCAGGAAGTCGGTCTTCACGCCGAGAGTGAGGACGGTCAAGGTGCTGCCGTCATGGACACGAAAGAAGTCGTCGTGCGTCCTGAACGGGCCGGAGTCGGCCGGGGCGCGCCCGCTGACGATCGTGTCCAGCAAGGTCTTCTGCTGCGGCAGGCTCTTCATCTGCATGGCCTGGATCTGGAAGGTGATGCCGGCGCTCGTCTCGAATCCCGGCATGAAGACATCGTTCGACAGGCGGTACTCGCCGGTCGAGTCCCTGATGAAGCGCACGACCGGCAAGGCGTTCATGCGTTCGCCCCCGGTGGGATTGCGGTACGTCCATACGACGACGTTCGGCAGGAAATCGTTGCGGGTCTGTTCCTGTTCGAGGTCGTCGGGGGGGCCGAGCAGGATGAAGATCTTGCCGCGGTCGGTCTTCCATCCCGGCTTGGTGGAATCGGTGAACAGTCCGTTCGCCTCGGCCACGCGCTCGAAGAACCGTCTCCGGTATTCGTTGTCGGGGGTCGAAGCGACCGGGTCGCGGCTGGCCCAGAACTTCTGGATGAAGGCGGTCCGGTCGGCCTCGGTCGACAGGAGACGGTAGGCCTGGTCTTCCTCCCCCGTCAGGAGGTAGCGCACCGGTCCCTCGCGCCAGCGCTCGGTCGGCGCATCGTAGTCGGCGCTCTTCGGCGCGGGACGCGCCCCCGGGCGCCGCTCGTCGGCGCGGGCGAGGGCCTGCGACGAGTGCTCTGGGATGATGACCGGGGCCGCGGCGATCACGCCCGCCGCCAGGATCGCAAGTGCGCCGCGCATCAGGTCCTCCGCACGCTGTCGCGTGGCCCCATGTTAGATCGGCCATTCCGGGGCCTTCAAGTCGCCCGCATGCGCCGAACGGACCCTGTCGGCGATGCCGGCCGGCCGGCACGAACCACCTGGGGCGGCGGGGAGGGGAACGTCAGGACCTGCGGGCCCGGGCTCAGGACTTCGTCTTCTTCTCCCGGATCTCGACCTTCTTGATCGCGATGTCCTTGATCGGGCGGCTGGCGGAGCGCGGGGCGCTGCCGACGGTCGGCACGTTGGCGATCGTCTTCACGGTGTCGAGTCCCTCGACGACGCGCGCGAACACCGTGACCCTCCCGTCCATGTCGGGCTGCGCGGTCGCGGCGATCATGAAGATGCTTCCCGACTCTTCGGCGCCGGTCTGCGAGTTGCGCACCTGGGCCACGACACCCGGCAGGACCTTGAGCCCGTTCGGCTCGGGCGAGACGTTGTAGCCGGGCGAGCCGCGCTCGTCGGCCGTCGGCGAGCCGCCGAAGATCGACTCACCCTTCACGATCCGATGGAACAGGAGGCCGTTGTAGAAGTCCAGGTTGACCAGGTCGATGAAGTTCCGGGTGTGGAACGGGGCCAGATCCTTGTAGAAATCAATGACGATCTTGCCGAAGTCGGTGTCGATGACCGCCTGGTACTCCTTCGAAGGGTCGTACTTCCTGATGATGCGCGTCGCCAGCGTCTGCTCGGGAATGCCGGCGGCCGACCAGGTAATGCGATACGTGCCGATTCCCGAGATCTTCGGGAAGTGCTCGTTGAGGTTGACGATTTTCCCGAAGTAGGCGTTCGCCTCGAGGATCTTCGGCTGCCCCTCCTTGGACGCCGCCGGCACCTTCGCCCTTTCCAGCTTGTTCCCGTCGCTGTCGAACACCTGAAACCCCGCCTCGATGTCGAGACCCGGGTTGACCCACGCGGCGGTCCCCTCGTTCTTGAAGAGTATCGAGACCTGGGTCGGGTCGCCCGAATACGAGAACCGTCCCGGCGTCTCGATGTGGACGTACAGCTTGGCCGCGTCCTCGCCGAGGGCCGGGGAGGGGGCGCTCAGGAGCGCCGCAGAGAGCGCCAGGGACAGGGGGACGAGCGCGCCCGCACGCCGCGCGGCCGACCCGCTTCGCTTCATAAGGGAACAAGCATTCATCTCTCGCACCTCATCGCCAAGTTCGATTCTCTTCCACAACGGGGGATACCGGTGCACCGGCCCTCAAACAACGACGCGCGGCGACAAGGCCGCGCGCCCCCATGATGCTACGACAGGACGTGGGGGCTGTCAAACCGCGGTCCCACAGGCACCTCGGACACGCTCCTAGCCCCGGATCAGCGTGAGCAGCAGGAGCAGAGGGGTCGGCAGCGGCTCACCCGCCACCGGTCCCAGGGTCGCGGCCAGCACGGATCCGAGGAAGGTGACGAGGGTGATGACGGCGCCCACAGCCGCGCGCCCGCGGAGCCGACGGCGAAACGGACACGGCAGGCGGCTGACCCTCGATGGTTTCGTCTCGATTCGCACCTTCGGCATGCTCCCGGCGCGGGAATTGTGTCACCTCCTAGCGTGCGCGGCAAGAACAACCGCCGTCGGCGGCCACAGCTGCCCCCCGCGACCGGCCGACCCCCGAGCGCGTGGCGCGGGCCCCCGCATTATGCTGACAGGACATTCTCTGAAAGGCGTTGCGGGACACGGCTTTTGGTCGTATATGAACACGACTTCGGGAGGAGATTCGATGTTCTGCTCGGGCTGCGGCGGCGCGATGGCCGCCAAGAGGTACTGCAATGTGCCGGTCGAGATCTGCGACGGGTGCGGAGGGACCTGGCTGGAGGAGGGTCGCCTGAAGTGGATCATCGAGATCGGGCCGAAGTCGCTGCCGGCCGACCGCGTCAAGCAGCTCACGGCCTACTCGCGGTCGGTGGCCCCCACCTACCGTCTCGGAGAGGATGAAACGCGGCGCATCGTCAAGTGCCCGTACTGCATCGGCATCATGCGGCCCGTCAATTATTCGGCGAACTCCGGCGTGGCCATCTACAAGTGCATCAACGACCACGGTGTCTGGCTCCCCAAGGACGGCGTCGATCGGCTGGTCCTGTTCATCGACACCTGGGACCGCCTTCTGCGCGAGAACGGTCCCTATTACGCCCACCTGGCGCAGCTCGAGCGCAAGCGGTTCCTTCGCAAGCTGAGCGTCTGACCGGGGCCAGGCCGCCAGTTCTCCGACCGCGGAGTTGTCGGGGGCTCGCGCGCGTCCGTCTCACCGACTTCGTGGCGTGCGTGCCAGGACGCAGCCGATGACGCGCCGGGCCCCGGCGGCGAGAAGCGCCCGGGCACACGCCTCGAGCGTCGCTCCCGTGGTCACGACATCGTCGACCAGCAGGATGGTGCGGCCGCGGGCCCGTCCGGGTCGTGCCACGAAGCATCCGGCCAGGGACCGCAGCCTCTCGCGCCGCGACAGGCCGAGCTGACGGCGCCCGGCGCGGCGCCGCCTCAGGGCGGCCGTGTCCAGAGGCAGGAGGGTGCGACGGGCAATGGCGCGGGCCAGCCGTTCGGCCTGGTTGTATCCCCTGCGATAGCGGCGCCAGAAGTGCAGAGGCACCGGCACGACGAGATCGGGACGCTCCGCGAAGATGAGAGGGGCGAGCCGGGAGACCATGCGCCCGCCGAGGGCGGGGCCGAGGTAGTCCATGTCGGCGAATTTGAAGCCGTGGACGAGGTGGCGAATCGTCCCCTCGTACTCCGCCCCCCAAAGGAGGGCCTGCAGGGGGCCGCGGCGCGGCCGGTAGCCCGGGAGCCAGGGCAGGCTCTCCCAGCAGGACGCGCAGACACCCCCCTCCTGGCGACAGGGAAGCGCCCTTCCGCACGCCAGGCAGTCGGCGGGAAACAGCACCGGGACAAGCGCCTCGAGGAGGCGTGCCGCGGCGCGCGCGACGATCCTCAACCGGCCCTTCCCGGGAGGCGGAAGCCTCGCTGGTTCGCGCGGCTTCTAGCCCACCAGCAGTGACCGGCCCTCCATCTCGTCGGGGGGGCGCAGGCCCAGAATCGCGAGCATCGTCGGAGCGACGTCCGACAGAAGCCCCCCCTCCCGCACCCTTTTCCCCTCCATCCCCGGGGCGACCACGTGCACCGGGACAGGGTTCATCGTGTGCGCCGTGACCGGCGTCCCGTTCGCGGGATCGATCATCTGCTCGGCGTTGCCGTGGTCCGCCGTCACGACCGCGAAGCCGCCGAGACGCAGGGTCTCCCCGACCACCGCCTCGACGGAACGGTCGATGACCCGGCAGGCGGCGACGGTCGGGTCGAACCTCCCGGTGTGTCCGACCATGTCGGCGTTGGCGTAGTTCAGGATGACCACCTGGCGGGGCTTCCGGGCGAGCCGCTGCAGGACTTCCCGGGTCAGCTCGGGGGCGCTCATCTCCGGCTGGGTGTCGTAGGTGGCGATCCTCGGCGAGGGGACGAGGCAGCGCTCTTCGCCGGGGAAGACGCGCTCCTCGCCGCCGTTGAAGAAGTAGGTGACGTGCGCGTACTTCTCGGTCTCGGCGATGCGCAGCTGGGGAAGCCCGGCCTGGCTGACGACCTCGCCCAGGATTCCGGTCAGCCGTTGCGGCGGATACGCGACCGGAAGGGTCCAGGAGCGGTCGTAGGCCGTGAAGCACACGAACTGGGCGAGCGCGGGCCGGGCCGGCAGGGGGAAGCCGCCGAACGCGGTCTCGGTGAAGGCGCGCGTGAGCTGGCGCGCGCGATCGGCGCGGAAGTTGAAGAACACCAGGGCGTCGCCGTCCAGGACGCGCGTGTCGCGCCCCGAACCGGCGGCGGGGCCGCGCACGATCGACGGCACGAGGAACTCGTCCGAAAGCCCCGCGGCGTATCCGGACTCGACCGCCGCGAGGGCGGATGGATGCGCCTGCCCCTCGCCCAGGACCAGGGCCCGGTACGCCTTCTCGGTGCGGTCCCAGCGCGTGTCGCGGTCCATGGCGTAGTACCGCCCGGAGACCGTGGCGATGCGTCCCAGGGAGAACTCGCGCAGGATCGACTCGGTGCGTCGCACGTACGCAAGCGCGCTCCGGGGGGGTGTGTCGCGGCCGTCGGTGAAGGCGTGCAGGAAGAGGTTCCGCACGCCGCGCCGGGCCGCCGACCGGACGATCGACTCGAAGTGGTCGATGTGGCTGTGCACCCCGCCGTCGCTGAGGAGCCCCATGACATGGAGGGCCGCCCCCTCGCGTGCCGCGGCGGCGAACGCCCCCGCGAGGACCTCGTTCCGGTCGAACTCGCCGTCGCGGATGGCGCGGTTGATGCGCGACAGGTCCTGCAGGACGACACGCCCGGCGCCGAGGCACAGGTGGCCGACCTCGGAGTTTCCGATCACGCCCGGCGGCAGGCCGACCGCTTCGCCGGAGGCTGCCAGCAGACCCGTGGGGAAGTCGCGGGCGAGCCGTTCCATGACGCGCGGCCGGCTCGCCGCGATGGCGTTTCCTTCGGTGGCGTCACTGTGGCCCCAGCCGTCGAGGACGACGAGGACCGCGGGGAGAGCGTTGGCGGCCAGCTACCCCTCCCCCGACTCGGCGGTGTAGACGGGGGCGGTGCTGATGCCGAGCTCCTCGATCGGACGCTCCTCCTGGAAATCGACCACGATGCTGTTCCATTCTCCGCAGCGCTCGCAGTAATCCACCCAGGCGGGGTGCTTGCGGGAGCAGGTGACGCAGATGTATTCCACTTTAAGCACTTCGGCCTGACGCAGAACGAGCTCGAGCTCCGTCAGGGCCTCGCGCATGTTTCCCTGGCGCTCCATGATCTTGGCGAGGTAGTAGTGCAGCGCGGGGAAGTAGGTCACCCGGCCCTTCATCTGGGAGAACTGCTGCAGCGCCTCGTCGATCATCTCGAGACGGTAGTAAAGCTTCCCGAGGAAGAAGCGGGGGATGATGTCCTTCTTGCTCTTCCAGATCGCCGCCTTGAGCGCCTCGATCGCCCGGCGCGGCTGCTCCTGGCCCAGATAGTGGTCCTCGATGGTGCTCAGGAAGATCGGGTGGCCGGTCGCCTCGTACGCCTTCTCCCACACCTCGACGGCCTCCTCCGGCTGCCGCAGCGCCAGGAGCGCCCTGCCCAGGGCGAGGGGGGCCGGGACGAAGGCCGGCTCCATGGCGATGAGCCGGCGGAGCGTGCCGACCGCGTCGCGGGCCTTGCCGGCCTGGAGAAGGCTCTGCGCCAGCATGTAGCGGATGCCGAGGTGGTACTTCTTCTCCGCCTTGCGCGAGCGGCCCATGTCGGAGAGCTGGTCCTCGATGCGCTTCTGGATCTCCCAGGCCTTCTCCCAGGCGCCTTCGCTGATGCAGATGGCCCGGTACTTCCGGCTGGCGGCCAGGGAGCGCTTGGGGTTCAGCTCGATGATGCGATTCAGGACCGCCTTGGCGTTCTCCGGCGCTCCCGACTCCTCGTAGTCGGAGACCAGCGAGTAGAGCGGGTGCAGGTCGTCCTCCTTCACGCGCGCGGCGCGCCGGTGAAACTCGATCGCCTCGGCGTAGCGCCGCAGTCCCCGGAGCACCTCCCCTCCCTTCAGGAGGGCCTCGAAATGGTTCGGGTCGATCGCCAGCACTTCGTTGAAATGCTCGAGGGCTCTCTCCTCGCGTCCGTTCAGCATCGACTCGACGCCGCGCAGGTAGAGCTCCTCCGCCTCCTGGCGCGAGCGCGCCTGGCGCCTGACGCTGAAATCCCGCAGCATGCGACGCAGATCGCGCAGAACGCCGAACAGGAGCGGGACGAGCATCGACACACCGCTCGCCAGGAGCAGCGCGAACCAGACGGGGATGTGGAGGCCGTGGCCGAAGACGATCTGGCTGTCGAGCGTGTCCTTGTTCGTGCCGTAGAGGATGGACAGGACGATGACGACGATCGCCCCGAACATCAGGTAGAGAACGGTGCGGATCTTCATCGCTGTCCCGCGGGGCCGATCCTACAGAAGCCCCTTCTCGACCTTTCCCTGGCAGGAGAGGCAATGGCTGGCATACGGCACCGCCTCGAGACGCTTCTTCTCGATCTCCTCTGCGCACTCCACGCACACGCCATAGGCCCCCTTGGCGATGCGCTGCAGCGCCTCGTCCACCTGCTGCAGCACCTCGCGGTCGGTGTTGGAGAGGGAGTAGAGAAACTCCTTCGTGTAGGCGCTCGACGCCTTGTCCGCGAGGTCCTGCGTCCCTTCGTCCTCCGTCAGCCTGCCGTAGGTCTTGTTCTTGTTGTACGCCTCCGACAGTCCCTTCTTCTTCTCGAGGAGGCGCTTCTTGTACGTTTCGATCTGTTTCTTGGGCATCGCCATCGTGGAAGCTGTCCTTTCCGTCCCGCGGGCCGAGCGCGAGCCTCAGGGAATCCCGTATCGCTTGCGTTTTTCGAGGAGGGTCTTCCGGTTGATGCCCAGGATCCGCGCCGCCTCGCTGCGGTTGTTGCCGGTGATGCGCAGGACTTCGCGGATGTACGCCTCCTCGATCTGGGCCAGTGAACAAAGCTTCTGCACCGCCGCCGCGACCGGAGAGGCGGACCTGACGTCTCCGACCCGGACCGCCTCGGCCGGGATCTCCGGTCCGTCCTCCAGGATCGCGGCGCTTTCGAGCACGTTCTGCAGCTCCCTCACGTTCCCCGGCCACGCGTGCCGGATCAGCCGGTCCAGGGCCCCCTTCGTCAGCCGCTTCGGCGGGGCGCCCGCCTTCCGCGCGATCTCGAGCAGGACCTGCTGCGCCAGGACCGGCACGTCCTCCAGTCGATCCCGCAAGGGCGGAATCTCGATGCGGATGACGTTCAACCGGTAGAACAGGTCCTTCCGAAAGCTCCCGGCCAGGACCAGCGCCTCGAGATCGGCCTGCGTCGAGGCCAGGATCCTCACGTCCACCGAGATCGTCCGGGTGCCCGCCAGGCGCTCGAACGAGCGTTCCTGCACCACCCTCAGGAGCTTGCCCTGAAGCGACGGCTGCAGCTCGCTCACGCCGTCGATCAGGATCGTCCCGCCATCCGCCAGCTCGAAGCGCCCCTTCTTCTGGTCGGTCGCTCCGGTGAAGGCGCCCTTCTCGTGGCCGAACAGCTCGCTCTCGAGCAGGTCGGCCGCGATGTTGGCGCAGGTGATGGTGACGAACGGGCCCCGCCGCCTCGCGCTGGCCTCGTGGATGAACCGCGCCAGGAGGCCCTTGCCGGTACCGCTCTCGCCGACGACGAGGAGATTCGCGTCGCTCCCCGCGACCCGTCGCGCCAGTTCGACGACGCGTGCCATCAGCGCCGACCGATGGACCAAGGGGACCGCCAGGACGTCCGAGGCGATCGCGTTCACGCGGGTGTCCTTCCGCCGATTAAGGCGGGTAATGTACGGATCGCCCTTCCCAATGTCAACCCTTGCGGGCGGCTGAAGCCCCTCTGTTCCTGCGGTTTTGCGGACCCGCGAGGGCCATGCGCGGAGCGTCGCCCCAGAG
>Ga0137381_10001049_pt1 | contig 18240 bp, 12 predicted proteins | sample SagtaG_16_FD_104808 | JGI IMG/M metagenome (GOLD analysis project Ga0137381, IMG submission 104808) | Vadose zone soil microbial communities from Sagehorn Ranch, Mendocino, California, USA - Sage2_L_115_16 metaG | ecosystem: Environmental > Terrestrial > Soil > Vadose zone | place: USA... | reverse complement strand
TCGAACTCGATCTGGTACTTTATCGAATAACGGAGCTTGTCCTCGAAGCTCGTCTCTACGTCGAGTTGTTTTACGCATTCTCTCGCACACTTCTCTAGACTGTCAGGGTCTTTACAGAACACTTTGAGAATTTGACTTTCTTCGCCAAGGCGCTTCTTTTTTTCAATGACCGCTCTATCAACGGACGGATGGAGCCTTTCTCTCTCAATTGTCTCTTTGAGCTGATCGATGTTCTGGTCTTTTTTAGGCAGGAGATAAAAGTAAGACTGAAAGTTGGGATCAATGACTAGGACTCGCTTGTTGTCATGTGTGACTCCCCACAGCCAGATCGCGGACTTTCCCTCGTGAGTCTCATGGTTCAGGTCCAATAGCCAGAAGTCAAGTCTCAACCTCGGATGACCTCTTCCACGGATTCCGTCACCGTTTCTAGTTGTTTGGGGTCCTTAGGTCTCCCGTCTGAACCAATGCTCTGTAGCAGTTGAGGGTGATCCACTTGCTCGGTTTTCCCACCTGTTCCAGGTCATACTTTGTCGAGCCAGCCAAAGAGTTTCCCCACGGGTCGGTCGGACCGGGAGTGTTGTCGCTCGCCTTTGGCTTAAGCCATCTCGTGGAGGCACGCGGTTCGCTGAACCAGTCTCCTTCCAGAACCCACTTGCCATCAGGTCTCCTCTTCGACATTACTAGATGGGCAGCGTCTCTCATCCTTTCATCATCCCCGTAACCCAGCTTCGTCAAGACTCTTAGCCCGTGGAGCACGTCATAATAGAAGTACATTGGGAAGTGGAGGGTGGTGATCGTTCGGTTCATCGGCAACCATTCATGATGGTCCGCCTTGTACAAACGATGCATGAGCAAGAACTCAGCCCCCCTCTCAATCGATCGTTTCATCCGTCTCGTCCACTCTTGCCTGGGGATCTCAGAATATGCCCAGAGTGGCTCGACTGTTGACATGAAAGAGCTGTGCCTCACCTTGACGCGTTGGAATTGTGGGTAGTCACAATTCCAGCCACCATCCTCGAGCTGTGCTTTAGGTAACCACTCGATGGCTCTTCGCACTCGAGCGTCTTCGCGGTATCCTAGCACAAGTAGCGTCCTTACCATGTTGCCGGTCAAACAAGGTTCATAGTAGGGCTCTTTCTTGGACAGTCTACTGCGGTATGTGAACGCGCCATTATCGGCCTGGTGTAGGCTGAAGAACCGTTCGCACTCCTTCTTGATTCGAGGGTCGGGGGAAACAGCCATTTCAGCGAGGAGTATCAGGGCCCATATGGCTCCTGTGAATCTTGGACTGTCGCACGTGTCCTTTCGAGGCCAGTAGCCGGCGTTAGTCTGACCATTCATTATCCGCTTGAAGATTGGATGGTGGGAAATTTGTCGTCGGGCTTTGACTGCCTCTATGCTTTCAGGCGAATAGCCCAGAACATCCACGAGAGCCTGATACCGGATAGAAGGATCCTTCGGGTCTAGAAGCCATCGGAGAGCGGGCTCATTCAAGTCTAAAACGCCATGGAAGAGTGTCCTGCACTCGTTGCGACCGGTATTTCAAGGTCGACAAAGTTTCTCTCGCCTACTAGGCAACGATGGGACATCAGCCCGCTTTCGGGGAGAGTTTAAATTCGCGTAAGCTCAAGCCCCAATCAATCAGGTAATTCTGCATGGCGGAGAAGGCTAAGGCACCGGCGGACAGATGGGGAATAGCTCACATATATTCATCCTTCAACAACACGATGGTCCACATAACAGACCTCACAGGCGCAGAGACAATCTCCCGAAGCGCAGGCGGACAACACGTCAAAGCTGACAGACTCCAAGGAACACCCTACGCCGCAATGCAAGCCGCTGCAGCAGCCGCCAAGACCGCAAAAGACAAAGGAATCACTTCACTTCACATTCGAGTAAGAGCTCCCGGTGGGCATGGCGCTAGGACGCCTGGTCCTGGAGCGCAAGCCGCCATCAGAATGCTCGCCCGCCACGGTTTCCGAATCGGCCGAATAGAAGACGTTACGCCAGTCCCGCATGACGGGACCCGAAGGCCCGGCGGTCGACGTGGTCGAAGAGTCTAGTCCCAACTAGGGTAGACTTTCAACGTCCTACGCGTCCTCGATCAGAAAGATCGTTGACAAGCATCAACGCTGGCGCGCAGAAGAGTGCCTCAACCTCATTCCATCTGAGAACGTAACCAGCCATACAGTCCGCCAACTTCTCACCAACGATATGGGCCATCGCTACACTGCTTGGGACGGGTTCTACAAGGGGACACGCTTCATCGACAAGCTAGAGACCCTAGGAGAGAAGCTAGCATGCGAGGTCTATGGGTCTGACTGGGCAAGCCTCCGACCGCTCTCCGGGCACATTGCCGACATGATAATGATCTCCACCCTTACGAAACCCGGAGGCTCGATCCTCACCGTCAATCCTTCGAACGGTGGATATGACGGACTTGGGAACCGAGGCTATCCTCCTTTTGTTAATGTAAGGAATCTGTTTTTCCCATACGATTCCGAACGGATGAATATTGATGTAGAAAAAGCTCAGACGCTCATCGAGGACGAGAAGCCTTCTCTCGTAGTCTTTGGTCAATCCTATTTTTTATTCCCTCATCCGGTCAAAGAATTGTCTGAGGCCTGCAGAGCAGCTGAATCTCAAGTTGCATTCGACGCGTCCCATGTCTTGGGCCTGATTGGCGGCGGAGAGTTCCAGCGTCCGCTAGATGAGGGCGTGGATCTGATGCTTGGCTCCACTCACAAGAGTTTCTTCGGGCCTCAAGGAGGAATAATCCTTGGAACTGATCGATTGAAGTCGCGGGTCAAGGACCAACAGTTTCCAGGGCTAGTCGATAACGCCCACTGGAACAGGATCGCAGCTCTCACATGGGCATTGGACGAGGTTCGCAGGAGAGGAACAAAATATGCACCTCAAGTAATCGCGAACGCGAAAGCTTTGGCCAAGGCGCTTCACGAAGGAGGTCTACCAGTCAAATGCGCAGATTACGGGTTCACAGAGTCGCACCAAGTTTTCCTCGACATTAACGGCGAGGAGAACGTGAACCGTTTTTCCGAGAAGCTGGAGGAAGCCAACATGATAGTGGATCATGGTATCCGGCTTGGGACCAACGAGTCTACTAGACGCGGGATGAAAACGCGAGACATGGAGAGAGTTGCAGAACTGATCATTAGAGTCTACAAGGGTGAGGATCCCAGCAGCGTGCGCCGAGCCGCGACAAAGTTGCGGAAAGAGTTCAAGACCATCGAATACACCTGACCTCAAAGAGGTCCAAACAAGGTGGTGGCGTCGCCCTTCTCCTCCCTGTCTATGGTCTCCTTCGACGTCGATGGGACCATCTTCCGCAAAGCAGCTCTAACCCAAGCAGCCCGATCTCTAGGAATTGGAGAGAAATGGGACGCTCTCGACCAAATGTACCATCTCCGAAGAATCACGCTAAGAGAATGCCTCGCATCAGAATACAAGCTTCTCCACGGAATGAAGCTGGCAGACATTATTCGAGAAGTCTCAAAGGTCGAAGTCATCAAGAACGTCAGAGAAACAGTAGAGAAGCTGCAGGGTCATCAAATTCGAGTTATCCTATTGACCGATAATCCAGATTTTTTATGCGCGTACTTGATTGAAAGGTTCGGGTTCGAAGGCTACGTTGGATCCAAGGTCGGCATCAAAGATGGAATTGTCACGGGCGAAATAGAAACGCTGCCGGACAAGCGACTTGGGTTACGAAAATATTGCGCATGGACTGGAATCCCCCTGTCTAGATGCGCTCATGTGGGCGATTGGGTCAACGATGTTCCAGTCTTCCGAATCGTACGCTACTCGGTGGCGTTGAACGCTAAGACTGAGAAGGTCAAAGCGTCTGCGTCCCACCACATTGAGACTGATGACCTCCTCGACGTTTACCACCATTTTCAATCAATAAATTGAAGAGAATTGCATTTTCTCATACTCCTGTCGCTACCGCTCGCCCACTGGAAACCATAGAGCTACCTAGTAGTGAAATTATCGCCGATGTCGGAAATTTCTTACTTTTGTGAAATAGGATCAATGAAATAACGCTAAATACTCTACAAAAGGGAGGCCACACGTTTTAACCATGGGAATAATCAACTTCCCATACTACGCGAGATTGTTGGGGCAGGACACGCTTGAGTCTTTGTGAAGAGCCTGCTGTGAGGATTCCACACCCGGGCCGACGAGCCAGGATTGCAACAAAAGTAGCGAAGGGAATCCTTCTGATCCTGCTGACGTTCGCAAGCTTCCTCGTGGCAATACCGATCAATGCAGGGGCCGCGTCTGAGCCCAGCAGTATCATGCAGAGTCGCCCGCCAGAGTCTATCTCACAGGATCCCCAAATTGTAGGCGCGGGGCTGGTTCCGGATTTCGCACTCCCACAGACTACTGTCTCCAAGGTAGAGAGCAGCTTCGACATTAAGGGCGTGGTTCAGAACTCCCCGAACAATCTTACCCTCTACAACTCTGCAGTAGTTCTCAGACTCCTCGCCGGGACCAACCCTCACGACGAGCTTCTCGCGCCTACAGGCAAGCTCCTGAGTTCTTGGTCCTCTTGGCGCGTCGAAGCAAAAACAAGCGGTGGATGGGTGCCTCTTGCGGTAGAATCGAACAATTTCACTGGACAGGTCACTAACGAAACAGGAGCCTTTGTCACCAGGAAGACACAGGTGGGTGCCGGCCTATTCTCCGGATCATTAGAAATTGACTACAAAGCTCTGGCTTCAGGACCATTGAAATGGGACCTTGCGTTCAACTCTGCCACCGTCGGGAACTACCGGTTTGTATACGAATGGCGAAACGTCACGGTCTCTCACGAGATCTCGAGGGTTGCTAAGCAGTTCCGATCTGACTATGGGATCGCGAGCTATACCTTTTCGTGGAGTGATGTCCCAGGCTCATTCCCGGTGAATAACAGCACAGTAGCGGGAAGATTCCTTCTTTCGATAGGACTAGGCGACATGAAGAAGGGCGAAAGTAGAGTCGTAGACCCAACACTAATCGAATCATCGGCCGGCGGTGGGAAGCTATCGACGGATTACACGTTTCAGAGAAAGGTCTTGTTCGATCCGAAGACTGGCTTCTACTGGCTATTCTATTACGGCTTCAACTTCATCTATGGACCCAGTTTTGTAGGCGTTCACTATGCGTACTACGACAAATTCCAGTGGCACTATGGATTTTCTCTGCCGCCTGGTCTCAGCGTTACAAGCGACAGCTCTCCGGAAGAGGCGTACAACGTCAACGTATTCAGCCAAGGGGAAACTGTCATGGTCGCTGTGGGGGAAGAATATCCTTCTGGCGGAACCCAGGCATCCCCCTGGAACGCCGTAGCTCACGTATACTACTCAGTCGGATCGATTTCCGGCGGCCAGATAAACTGGGGGGCTGTCCAGAATTTCGCTGTCTGGAGGCAATGCAACAATGGGACTGGTACCTGCACGATGAATTCCTATGGGATAAGATACGTCTCGCCCACAATAATGTCCAATGGCAGACTTGCGTTCGCGTACAACTACTTCGCCGATGGCCCAGGCACCAACTACTGCGGCTCACCAGGTCCAACGGAGAGTGACGTCTTGGTGATGTACCAGGAACAAAATGGATGGTTAAGTCGTGCATTGTTTTGCGATAACGGCGGCACCTGGCCCCTCAGATCTGTCGTGGTGCCGGCCGGACCCAACGGGCAGATACTGATCATCTACCAATTGCACTACACATCTACAGGCAGCGACATCCTTGAAATGTATGCCGCTCGGTTCGACGGCTTAAGCGTCCCCACGTTTGAACGAGTGGAACCTGTTGTTCCTGACGGTCAGACAGTGCAGCCGACGATTCCAGATGGCGACCAGTTTTCCGCAGTCTCGGACACCCAGTACAACATTCACATCGTTTATGAGATGCTTGACGGGACGGTCAAATACGCCACTCGCGCAGGAGGCTGTCTCCAGCCTTGCTGGAGCTATTCCACCGACATCTTCTCCGGGCCGGTTTCTTATCCGTCAACCACAGTCGACTCCTCGACCGACGAGCTCTACATATTCGGTGTCAGAGGCACCTCAATTATCATGAAAAGCAGGGCTCTGGGTCAGAGCTGGTCAGACAGGTCCTCTATCTATCCGGCGAACGCCATCGCCCCGGGGGGATCGTGTGTGCTCGAGCTTGGGTCCAATTTCGCGTCCGCCAGGGACACCAACGCAAGTCGAATCTCTCTGGTATGGACCGAGTTGCAGGGGGGTTGCTCTAATCCGATGGCCTGGCTCGTAGTCTATGCTTCTATCCCGATTCCTTCAGCATGGTCTCCTTTCGCATCGCCCTCGGATCCATGGGATGGCTATGGGATTGCGCCGTTCGGGCAGTACTTCTCGAACCTTGACGATTATGTCTCGCCAAGCACGGGAATGTTGACGGTCAAACAGAAGGACCTTGACCTCCCAGGACGAGGGCTAAGCTTGGAAATTACAAGGGTCTATACTGAGCCATACACCTTCCTGAACGGAACGGCCTACGGATATGAGAACTATCCCTGGGCACCTCTCGGCGACGGGTGGCAACTCAACTTTCCATGGTTCAGCAGCCAATCCCAGCCAATCTACATCCACCTATGGGACGGAGAAGGATATCGCATACCCGCGAGCTTCTGGAGAAATTACTACTACGAGAACCACGAGGGAGAACACTTCAGCCTATCATATGCAAACGGCATTTTTGTGCTGACGACCAAATCCGGGGTTGCGTACCAGTTCGACGCGGGTCACAAGCTTGTGAAGATAGCGGATCAGACAGGGACCAATACGATTCGTTTTACATACGATTCGGGCAACAGGATTTCGATGCTGAATGATACGATGGGCCGATTGTTATTCTTCTGTTACAACTCGTCGAGTTTTCTCGCGAGCATCGAACAGTCTTCGGGGCCATGTGGCAACCCGATCTTCGTCAGGAAGGTCGCTTACGAGTACAGCGGCCCTGACCTCGTGACGGTCACAGACCCGGCCGGCAGGAGAACAATGTTCGCGTACAACGGCGTGGCCGACGCGAATATCTCCCCGTGGCTTCTGTCGACTCTGACCTACCCAACAGGGTGGTCCACCTCGTACCGGTTTGTCTCATTCAGCCAGGGTGAAGCAACGGGCTTCCGTGTAAGCGCGCAGGCCGTCGGCCTGATCCGTCCCACCCGTGAGTTCGACTATAGCTATACCGATGACCCCGGAGACCGCGTCGCCGCCGCCACCGTTTACACTCTGGATGGCAATCTGCAGTATGTAGCAACTACCACCTACGCTTTCTCCTTCGGGGGAATGACCATGAACGCATACGATGCTAGAGGGTTCTTTGTCAGGGGGCTCCAGCAACGCTTTGGGGTCCATGGCGAAATCACTCAGGAGACCTTCCTCGTCACCGACGGAAAGGGAGTCGCAGGCAGCTTTACAAACACTTACCGCTACGACCTCTGGGGCAACCTCATCTACAGTAGCAAAACAATCAATCCCTCGACCAACTCTTACCAGGAGAGCTTCAGAGCCTACTACAACGACGGTCTCCTGCCCAGCTTCAGCGCGTTCCGGGAAACATTCGGTCAGAACGGGGGGACCTTGCCAGACAACCTGTGGTCTGTGTACAACGGAACCTGGCTAGTCAAGAACGGAGCGTACAACGCGACCAACAGTCCTTACGCTCAGCCAGGTGCAGACCAATTCGTCTGGACTGACCTAGCTAAACCTGATCTCTCGGTGCAAGCATCCGTCTACATCAATGGGCCAGTGGCTTCCTCAGATCAAAAGGTAGGCATCTTCGTCCACTACCCTGGAACTGGTACCCACAAGTGGGCTCTCGTACTCCGGAATCGACCAGACGGCTCAGGGACATTCCTTGAACTATTGGACGACGGAAATCTATATCTCGCGGACGGATCCGCGACCCAAGCCCCTCAACCCGGCGCAAAACTATCCTGCACGATAACCCCTCACGCATGGTACACCTTCAACATGACGGTTCATAGAAACGATGCCTGGGGTTGGGCCGGCGTTCAGGGCCAAAACACTTGTGCGACTGTTTCGGGCACCTTCTCCTCCACCAGCCCCTCCGGTAGCGCTACCGGATTCGGCCTCTACGCTGGGGGATACTCGGCTCTCTTCGACAACGTCCTCGTGCTCACTGTTCCACCTTCCATGGCGTATCTCAGATTCTCAAACTCCTTCTTTTCCAACGGAGTTCCGGGTCAGAGTGTGCACGATGCCTTGGCGGGAACCGCTGAACTTCAGACCGGAGTTGGTGGACTGCCCGTCGAGGCCTACTACGGCTATAATGCTTGGGGCGGTCCAGTTCAAGAGAAACGACGCATCGATTCCACCCCTGGGGTTCCGCAGTGGCTGACAATGGGGTGGTCCTACGACAGTTTTGGTAACCCTTCGACTTTCACGGACGCGAGGGGAACAATTACCTACTTTGGATATTCGTCAAGATACATTTACGCCTATTTGACCAACCAGACCCAGCTGGTCGGGGCCACCAAGATCACCAGCCTCTACGGGTACACTTTCGCCACAGGAACGACTTTGTGGGCGAGAGATCCCGACCTTAACAATGTCACATACCAATATGACATCCTCGCGCGCCCTACTAGGGTTAGCTATCCCACAGGTGACTTCCAGTCCTACAGCTACAATGACAACGCCAACTACGTAGACACGAGCAATGAGAATCGATGGCTAACTAGGCAGAGCTATGATGGTCTTAGCAGACTGACGACAATTGAGAGATTCTACGCTGGTGCGCCCTACTCGAACGAGACTTACACGTACAACTGGAACGACAAGATAGTTACTGACAACAAGGCCGGTATGGTGTATACCTACCAGTACGATACTCTTGGAAGACAGGTCAGTGTGACCAGGCCCGACGGTACTTTGGTATCCGAAGCTTACAACGATACGGCACCCTGGACAAAGACGATTAGCGAAGACGGCGCGATTCAGTGTATCGTCTACGACAGACTAGGCCGACAAGTCTCGGTGGTGGAGGAAGCTTCGAGCAATTGCCAGTCCGGCATAGTGACCAACTACTACTATGAGGGAATTGGCAACCTAGATGAGGTCCGGAACGCAAACCTTCAACTCACAACATATGCCTACGACAATCTGAACCGTCTCATCAGGGTGAATTATCCCGACGGTACGTATGAGACGTACACATATGACAACGACGGAAACATTCTCACAAAAACGGATCGCAACAGAGTGCAGACATCATACTCCTACGACTCCCTCAACCATGTCACCAGCGTGACTTACAACGGTTCCACCGTAACCACTGACAGCTACAGCTACGACCCCAGAGGGAACCTAGTCCAGTTGCAGAGCCAGAACGCTACTATGGGTTATGCGTACGATTTCCGGAACAGGGTTAGAGAGGAGTGCTACGCGGTCAACACGGCGAGCAGCGGTTGTCCCCAATCCGGAGGAGGCAGCGTTGCCTACGGGACGCTGATCACCCTGGCCAATCGGACCCAGGTCCCCGTCCAGAACCTCAAGGAAGGCATGCGAGTCCTATCCTTCAACACGACCACCAGCCAATACGAGATCTCCACAATCACCCTACTATCCGTCGTGGAGACCAGCAACATGCTGGTAATACGGACTGGCGAACCCCTGCCCCTGAGGGTGGACAATGCCACTCTCCAGAAGCTATGGGTCAAAAAGGTCGACGGGACAATCGGCTGGTTGTCCGTGACACAGCTGAGAGTCGGAGACAGCCTCTTCGACGCGATTAGCCAACAGTGGACTCGGGTAAGCAGCATTGAGAAAGCGCCTGGAGGCTCACATGTCATGTATGACATCTACAACACTGCTCCCTACGACTACATAGCCGACCGATACCTTGATCCGAAAAAGCTGGGACCGGTCGCGGGCCCATCAGCCACTAGCTCGGGAATGGTCTCTAACAGCTACCAGATTGGCTTCGTTTACAACGGCGAGAACCTAGATACAATAGCTTACCCAGATGGTTCAGGGGTAAAGTACTCCTACGACCCGCTAGGCCGAGTCGTGAACGCTACTCAGCAGGGCACCACCACCTACTATGCGAAGTTCAGCTATTTCGTCAACGACCTAGTCTCGCTAGTAACCTTCGGCAATGGCATGGTTGCAAGGTACACTTACGACGCGATGGGGCGGCCCAGCCAGATAACGCTCACAGGTGGCACTACTTCGTATCTTTCCCTGGCCTATACCTACAACAGTACGGGCACGGTCGCCAACGTTGTCGGGAGTTCGAGTGCCTCCGGAGGCTCGGTCAGTATTAGTGAGCAGTACGCTTACGACCCCTTGCAACGGCTGGTCAATGCTGTGGTCACTAGTGGCCAAGTCAGCACGTCTCTAAGGTACACATATGACAATGTTGGTAACCGTATGTCCCAGACCACTGGCGCGTCACAGACAAGCTACTACTACAACACGACCAACAACGAGCTGACCAAAGCACTCACTGGGTCAAATACCGTACTGTATGGATATGATGCTAACGGCAACCTCCTAGCTAGGAACGTGACCTCCACCGCTAGTCACTGGACCTACACTTGGAACGTCCCCGGCCAACTGCTGAAAGTTGCCAATAATACCAGCGTTGCGGGGTACTATGCATACGACGGCTTCGGCCGAAGGCTCGAATCCAAAGAAGCCTCTCTCACGACCTTCTACGCTTACTATGGCACGGAGACACTCTCGGAATTGATCTCTGGAGGGTCTACGACGAACTATGTTTACGCCGTGGGGTTCCGAATCGCTCGAACAACAGGGGCAACGGTCAGCTATTACCATGAAGACGCCCTAGGAAGTACTCGTCTAGTAACGGACTCCTCCAAGACTCCGAAAATTGTCTTCTCAGACAACTACCAACCGTACGGACAGGACAACGGGGCAACGGGAGGTGAAACCTACAAGTTCACGGGTAAATCCTATTCCGCGGCCACTGGTTTCTACTACTATTTTCAGCGTTGGTATGATCCTTCGACTGGCCGGTTCATCAGCCAGGATCTCCTGACTGGTTCTCTTGGAAACCCTCAGAGTATGAACACTTACGTCTACGCGTTAAACCAACCAACCACAGTTGTAGATCCTTCGGGCCTAGCCAGCGAGGGATTGGTAGAGGATGATGCTTACCTTGATGTCGACTTTGCATACTTCTGGCGTTATGTGGAGGGAGGAGGCGGCGAGCCGGGCTTCGGAGAATACCCCACCTCCGGAACTGGAGGATTCACCCCAGGGGCCGACATAGCACCCATCTCAACCTCAGGACCGATAGGAACCGAACCCAACACAGGACCAGGGGGAGTCAGATCAAATCAGATAGGAGACCTAGGCGTTCAGCGTAGCATCGACAACCTGGGAGGCGAGGCGAACGTCAATCAGCAGGTTAAGGTTCAGAGCGATACTTTCGGAGAAGGGAAGATAGACCTCCAACAAAAATCCACAGGCAGATATATTGAAGTAAAGAATCAGCAATACATTTCCCGCACCAAATTCAACGAACTTCAAGCACGCAAGTACGTGGACGCAGTAGGATCCGATAACTTGGAGTACCGCTTATACACATCAACCCCACCCAGCGAACGATTCTTACAGTTGTTGGATGACCTAGGGGTCAAATACAAGATCTTTCCTTACATACCTAAGGACTGAAAAATGAAAACCTCTTTCGCAAGACAAATGGTTATGGATGGAGGAATATCCATCCAATTGCGCACAAACCTATTCTTGGGATCCCGGGAAATGGGAGAACGACTTTTGCATTATCTCGTCCAACGCGAAGGCGTCTTCACGCCTGAAGTCTTCGATGGCGGAGCAGTCACGGCGCACAAGAAAGTGAAATTTGATCCAGATGATTTGGGCCTACCCTTGAAAGCTTGGACTCACGATAGATATTCGCTCGGAATCCTAGCTGAGAGGCGTCATCCCATAAAAGTACAGGTCAGTGTATCTTCCACGGAATTCACGATGTTTGATCATGTAGGGCTAACAGTTTGCTTAGACAGGAATGGCTCACTTGATCCAAAGCGAGTCAATTGGTTTGTCGAGAACGTGAGCGCCAAGGGTATGCTCCAAGTGGGGAAAGGACTGTATGATCTTGTACAGCCTAATTGGGGGTACATCAAGAATGATTTTTACGAGCATCTGATTGGCGACGTGCTTGATGAGCACGGTAACGTTATCGAGAGTAATCCACCGAAAGGCCCAGCCAGATCTGCGCTTCGGGGGCTGTTCTGGGCAAACCTATTTGGCCCGGAATATGTGGACATGTTCGGCAGGGAAAAACTATCCTCAGCGCCAGTTCACAGGGTGGAACCGCTCCCTGATGGAGGACTTGCACTATATCTCTCTGAATCACCCTTTGATGCTTCGAAGCCTGAATATCAGACACAGAAGAATCAACTATTCAATTATCTTAGTGAAGATGCCTTCAGCGGAAAGCTTCTGCCGAGCTTTCGAATGGGTCCTGGGAGAAAGGTGAAGAACGCCCGGCCGCTTGTGGAAACCAAAGGGCTTCGAGACGACATCTTCTGGCACGAGTCCCAGAAGACCTGAGGTCGTCCCAAAGCTGAGACGATATCTGGTTCGCAATAGCTAATTGGACTCTTGACCTAGTTGGCACACTACCTACGGCATTACTTCCCGGTCGAAGCGTATTAGGGACAGAATCCATGATGGGTAGCCAGATTCCTGAGGATGACCTGACACATCTAGCACCTTACTCTTCTAAAAGAGATGCGAGCAAATTACCACAGACGCGCCAACGGGGTCCTAGGTTGTCTGAGGCCATCTTGCAGCATGGCATAGAAGCGCGCAATGGCGAAGTGTTTAAGCTGGTATTCGAATCTGCCAATTCTGACTGGCAACAATCCGTGACACTGGTCACGGACAAAGAGGTAAGATTGGGCACGAAGATCTTCAAAAGGGGGGTAATCGTCCACTATGATCCGTCTCGTTCGGAATTCTTGTTTGAAGCTAGGACTCGAGAAGGAATGCTCTGGGTATGGAATTCATGGCACTATCGCGACGCCCAAGGTTCGCTACACACAGCATCACAATTGAACTATGCTGGGATGATCGTGGAGAAGCTTTCGACCGGCTTTCGTTATCGATGCAATGAAGGTAGGGATGATGATGACTACGACGACCTTGTCTTCCGAATAGAGCGGAAAGGAATGGGCAGATTTGGCAGTCATAAGGAAGCCCAAGAATTTTTGAGATCATAATTGTTCCATTTTTGAGAAATCATCATGATGCCCCAGAAACGATTCATTGACTACTTTCTAGGTGTTTTTGCTCGGGTTAGAGTCCATTCGTCATCTCATCGTTCCATTCATGCGATGTTTTGCGCCATGTTCCTACTCTCGCAGGGAATCCGGTCCTATAACATGATTTTTTCCGCTAGGCTTTTGTTCCTCCAATGAGCTCCTGTCAACGAGGGATCGCGAGATTTGGTCATTTGCACTACGTGCGGGACCGAACTATCTGCAGGAGCTCAAAGCTGTCCCGCGTGCGGGAGGCTCGTTCAGACCTTAGAAAACACCCGACAGCCAGTTATCTCTCAACAGCCAGTCACCGTACAACCAACAACGAATCTTATCGCCTCCTAGATGTCGGAGACTTGTTCCAGGTACTACGATATTTTGCCCGTGGTGCGCGGGGCTGCTTAGGCCCCCAACTCCCCAGACACCAGGTCAAGTGCTGACTTCAGCGCCTCAGCAACCCTTCTCATGGTATCCTAATCCCGAGGAAAGACTGCATAACCACCGAGCCTACAAGATTTCAATTGGCGTTCTTCTGATCGTTGTTATCGGTCTTGGAGCAATCGTGGGAATGGTGGCAATCCCAAGACAGTTTTCACCAGGGCTTCCGAGAAATCCCTACTCGGTCGTGGGCCAGGATTTCTCGTATGCATGGAGTGGCTTCAAGCTCTATCACCCTTACCTGTCAATAACTGACGTTAAAGGCACGTGGATAATTCCCAGCATAAATTGCACCGGCGTCAGTGCAACTCAATATGCGAGTGTCTGGGTTGGGCTAGACGGCGTCCGAAACGACACGGGGACACTTGAGCAAATTGGGATACAGTCTGGTTGCGAGTTAGCCAACGGCATAGTATCCTCGAATTACGATGCATTTGTGGAGTGGTACCCCGCTCCCCCCAGGATTTTCGACGTTCCGGTGCGCCCTGGAGACAAGGTGACAGCCGAGGTCAGCTGGAGCGGTAACACGTTCATGGCTAAAATTGTCGATTCTACTCAAGGTTGGACGAGAAGTGATGTCAATTCGGTCATTGACAGGTCAGCGTGGAGGGCTTCGGCCGAATGGATAGTGGAGGCACCGTCGAATGATAGTGGTTCAATATACCCTCTCGCCAACTTTGACAAAGTCTACTTCTCGAACTGCTTCGCAACCACCTCTGATTCCTCGGGACCAGTTGGCTCTTACAACCTGGTACAAGATACGATGCTCGATTCTGCAGGTCATCCCAAGGCCAGACCGTTCCTTCCATTTTGGAATGATGGGACAAGTTTCTCAGTCTGGTGGCTGGCAGCTGGGCCATAGAATCACAGCGAATTCTTCCGTAATTGACCTTGGACCTCTCTTACTGCTTGCCTGTGGCTCTTGCTCGGCTATCGAGCCATCTAATCTATCCAGGAATGGATTCCAACCAGTGGAGTGACAGAACTTACCTCATGACACACACCCAGCCCAACACACACGAATCTACTTTTCCCTTAACAAATAGTTGGGCAAACTTATGTCCCCAGGCTCCATCCTTCTGGATCGTATTTGCGAAGATCACGAGAGGAAATCCAGACTGCCATTCTAAAGTCGTGCGTGTCAGACAAGCTCACTCTCAGCCAGCTAATGGTCATTCAAAATTTGTCCTACAGCTTACTCAAGACCTATCTCGCCAAGCTGGTTCCTGCTGGTCTCTTGGGATACGAGGAGCAGCAAGGGAAAAAATACGTATGGACGACCGTCCGTGGTGTAGCGGTGTTGAAATGTTATCGGAACGCAGTTGCGCTGCTCAACGGGTATCCGTCCTCATGCCCACTCCTAATCGAGCTGGGTGAGAACAGAAAGGAAAGTGAGCTGCGTGCTACAGATTAACGGGATGGAAGACTGTTCCAGAACAATGTTTCAGATATCTCTTTCAAACCTCTTAATAATCTGCAACCGCACCCAGGCGATTTCTTGAGGAAAAAACATTGAAGAAAAATCGAATCGCTATCGTTCTGCTGACACTCTCGGGCGTTCTGCTGATGGTACCAGCAAACATCCTTCCTGTCCACGCCTATTGTTCTGGCAACGTCAGTGATTCTTGGACTCCGAGGACCGGGGTCACCATAAGTATCACTAGCAATGCATGCCCAGGTGTATCTTCTACAAACAGTGCTACGTGTACCAGAGACCTTAGTATATCCATTGACAATGGCACTGTTTCATTCATTGCCTTCGGAAACTATCCAGGCTACGGTGGAGGAGGAAACTATAACGAGAACTTCGGAATCGGTTGCGCGAACCTTTCCAAGACCTATGGACCATTCTACTCCCCCAACACTCCGAATTGCGGGTATACCGAATACACCGTGAATGCTCGCGACACAGTCAGTGGACAGACTCACCAACTGTATGTGCTAGCCATCGGCCAGACACGAGGCATCTGCCCCAACTAAACTCGTTTCCTTTATCCCCCTTTTTTTTCTAAGAGAGAAAGCTGATCAAACCTCAAACCATGTTTCTATGAATAAGCTACAGGGTCGGTGCTAATAGATCATCTTTGAGCTAAGCTCCAGCATTCTGGAGTCGGACAAGAATGCACAATCATTCATTTCTCGCTTCTGGGCGAGTACAAGCGCTAACTGTTGCAGATAGATCGCGATCTTCAAGCTTCTCAGGACCATGTTGTTGTCAAGAATTGCTAGAAGACCTGTCCGGAAACCCCTCTTGTCGAGCAATTTGTGGACCTGGCGGGCGTGGTCCTGGCCTGAAGAAATGCAGATGAGGCAATCGCGTTTCTTGTCCGTGGCAAACAATCTGGCGTGGCCAACCTGCTCGGGATACTCAGCCTCCGCCTTGGTACCCAAGACCTCTCGGACCTTTGCGGCACCATAGATGGATAGCGCGTAGTTCACTCCCGACCCAACGAACACGAATGAGCCAGTCCTGACCGATATCTGGGTAGTTGCCCAACGCGCAGCCTTTCCTAGAGTTGTCTTGGCATTGACAGTTCTAGGTAGTTGTCCGAGAAGGAATGCGCATGCGATCATGCTGCAGGTGAAGCTAACCGTCCCCGCCGTTAGTGTTCCCGTCCGTGTGTACTTTAGTGGAAAGACCTCATCGGATTCTCTTGCTAGAGGACTATCGGGATGAGCTGTGATAGCGATGCGTCTTCTTGCGAATCCCTTCGCTCTTCGAGCCAGATCGATGCTAGCGCGCGTTTTCCCACTGACAGAGACTATGACGAGACTTTTTCCCTTGGTCCGCTCGATATTTCTCATCAGTTCGTAGGGGTCGGAAGCAACGGCACGTCCTCTCGAGAGCTCTTGTGCGAAGACAGCGGCCGCAAATGAGTCACCTGACCCTGCAAATATCAGACTGGAGGGTTTGAGCTTTGGAAGGCGCGTCTCTCGAAGCAGAGAAGAGAATCTGGGGAGATCCTGCGTCTGGTTCGAGATCTCTTCTGCCATTGCTTTGATAGACATTTCGTTCTCAACCCGAGGCTGTGTCCGCGTGGTAGGTTCCGCCTGTGTATGTCCATCGTTTGTGGCACTTCTTGCATTGAAGCTTGAAGCCTGTCCGCCAGCCTTCCGCGCTCCGATTCTCACCCACGATCACTAGCTCTCCACCGCACGAGCATCTTGGAACTAGACGGGACAAGATTAGATCGAGGTTGGGATGGATAGCTAAACTTCTTTCGTTGAGTGAGACCTTAGCTGTCTTCTCTGAGCTTCTTGATTCTGCGCCTCATTTCCCAAGTCCGCTCGAACCCGTGTTTGAGGTAGACCTTGCGTCCCATCTCGCTGGCATGCAGGCGAAGCTGGAGAAACTGGTTCTTTCTGCACCACTCCAACGCTTTCTCGACAATGCCGGAGGCTACGCCGAGGCCTCTGGAGCGAGGCTCCGTGTACATTGACAGCAAGTACGGCTGGATCATGAGATTGTATCCCGGCCTCGGTTGGACAGGCTGCAGCCACACGCATCCTCCACCAAGGACCTTCTCTCCATTCTCGGCCACCCAGCTCATCAGAGTTCCACTCTTCATCCTCGACCTCGCCCATTGCGCATAGACCTTGTCGGCTCTATCCAACTCTCCTTGTTCTCTAGCCCCAAGGTCACGCCACATCGCCCTGCGCTGGTGAACCAAAATCGGAAGATCCCTCAAGTTCGCCTTGCGAACTGTAAACGCTAATTCCCTAGACTTCTTCGCTCGTTTCTTTTTCTTTGTTGCCAACTCGGACCCTGAGCAAGACTCTTGAGGTTTAGATCAGTGCCAGTTGTTTGCCAACCGTCTCAAAGGCTCTCAATGCTGTGTAGAGATCCTTTCTCGTATGAGCGCTTGTCACTATTGTCCTGACCCTAGCTTTGTCCCGAGCGACCATTGGAAAGACGATCGGAAGGACGAATATTCCTAGTTTGAAGAGATTGTCTGCTAGTTCGCGAGCCTTGGCAGCCTCTCCGACTATGACGGGCGTAATTGGGGTCTCGCTGTTCCCGGTGTCGAAGCCAATGTCTTTCAGGCCTTTCTTGAAGTAGCGAGTGTTATCCCAGAGCTTCTTGACCAAGGATGGTTGTTTCTGGACGAGTTGAAGCGCTGCGATGCACGCGCCTGCAACGGCGGGTGGGTGGGACCCGGATAAGAGGTAGCTCCGGACCTTGTTCTGGAGATACACACAGAGGTCTTTCGATCCGACCACGTATCCTCCGACGCATCCGAAGGCTTTCGAGAAGGTTCCCATGTCAATGTCCACCTTTCCTTCGAGGTGGAAGTGGTTGGTTATTCCTCGGCCGTTCTCGCCGAGAACACCGTCTCCGTGAGCATCGTCAACATAGGTCATGGCATTATGTTCCTGCGCCAGCTTGACAATGTCTTTCAGCGGCGCAATGTCTCCGTCCATGCTGAAGACTCCGTCAGTAATGACTAAGACCCTGCGAAACCGTTCCGTTCCCTGGAGCTGTTTCTCGAGATCGC
>Ga0137381_10001029_pt1 | contig 18332 bp, 25 predicted proteins | sample SagtaG_16_FD_104808 | JGI IMG/M metagenome (GOLD analysis project Ga0137381, IMG submission 104808) | Vadose zone soil microbial communities from Sagehorn Ranch, Mendocino, California, USA - Sage2_L_115_16 metaG | ecosystem: Environmental > Terrestrial > Soil > Vadose zone | place: USA... | reverse complement strand
TGCGCAAACGCCGCATTAGCAAGGTCATCCTCGGCGGGATGTTGGCGAACCTGTGTGTCGAATCTCACCTGCGCGATTTGCTCGAGCAGGGGTTCGAGGTCATTGTCGCGAAGGACGCGACGGCTGCCCCCCGACACCCCGAGTGGGGCTACGGTTATACGGCGGCGCTCATCAACTTCGCGTTCCTCGCACACGCGGTGCTGTCGACGGACGAAGTCGTGAACGCCATGAAGTAGCTGAGGAACTCTGGCAGAGTCCACCAGTTACTAGAAAGAAGCAAGACGATAAACAAGAAACTCGCAGGCAAGGTCGCAGTGGTCATCGGCGGCTCGCGGCAGGAATCAAAGACGCACTATGCCTAGTTTGTGAAAGAACTTATCTGGCTGGCTAGAGTCCTAGAGGTACAGTCGAGAGGAGAATCCGTATGAAATCTGACATGAAGCTCATCTCCGTCAACGTTGGTCTTCCGCGGGTAGTGATGAGTAATAGCGATCCAGTATCGACAGGAATTTTCAAAGAGCCGGTGGCAGGCCGTGTCATGCTGAGAACCCTCAATCTCGACGGTGACCGCCAGGCTGATCTTTCCGTGCATGGTGGACCAAGCAAAGCGGTTTACGTCTATCCGTCTGAACACTACGACTACTGGAAGCATGAATTGCCTGAGATGGAACTGCCCTGGGGCATGTTCGGTGAGAACTTCACGACCACGGGACTTTTTGAATCCGAGCTAAACATCGGGGACAAGTTTCACGTAGGCTCAGCCGTCGTGATGGTGACCCAGCCGCGGCTGCCCTGTTACAAGCTCGGCCTCAAGTTCGGCCGGTCCGACATGATCAAGAGGTTCCTGGGGAGCGAGCGCACGGGCTTCTATTTTGCCGTGTTGCAAGAGGGTGAGGTCGGAGTGGGTGACCAGATTGAACTAATCGAAGGAAGCAAACGCAGTGTAAGCGTGAGCGATATCACTCGGCTCTATACCCACGAGAAGCACAACATCGGATTGCTTCGTCGCGCAATTGAAGTCGAGACTCTGCCCGAAAGCTGGAGGAGCTATTTTCAGAATCGACTTCAGAAGCTAACTGGCCCTTTACTGGATTGACGAGACCGCGCACGGCATTTCGCGCTGGAAACGCATGTCGACGAGATCGCCGCGGCTATCCATTAGTTGCTGGCCCATAGGAACAAGAACTAGCAGTGTTAAGGCAAGAGTGTTGTGAAACTAACTTCAAGAAGGAGGAAATCATGGCTCAAAATAGCGGTCGTGCGAAGCGCAGTGAAAAGGGGTTGTTGACCCCGGACAACTGTGTGGTCGCGATTATCGATCTCCAACCCCAGATGCTCTTTGGCGTTGCCAATTTTGACCGCCAAGCGATCATCAATAACAACGTCGCGCTTTCGAAAGCCGCAAAGGTTTTCGACGTTCCCGTAGTGCTCAGCACAGTGGAAACCAAAAGCTTCAGCGGCAATATGTGGCCGCAGATCCAGGCAGTGTTCCCGAATCAGACGCCCATCGAACGCTCTTCCATGAACTCTTGGGATGACAAGAACTTCGTTGCAGCGATCGAAAAGACCGGCCGGAAAAAGATCGTGCTGGCCGGACTGTGGACGGAAACCTGTGTTGCGCTGCCGACGGTGCAGGCGATTCACGACAATTACGAAGTCTATGTCGTCGAGGATTGCTGCGGCGACGTGAGCCAGCTTGCCCACGAGAACGCGATGAAGCGGGTGATCCAGGCAGGGGCGAAGCCGGTCACCGCGCTCTCTGTGATGCTGGAATGGCAGCGCGATTGGGCGGAGCGCGACACGTACGATGCGGTCATGGACATTGTGAAGCGCCATTTTGGGGCGTATGGGATGGGCGTGGAGTACGCCTACACAATGGTGCACGGAGCTCCCGCGACAAAGTTCCCCGAATATGCCGTTCCTGTTGCCTCGGCAGCGCATAAGTAATACGAGTCAGGACGCTGATCAAAATCACATCCAGGAAAACAGGCCAGGCTTATCACTGGTGTCGAAGCAAGCGGAAGAGACTCCTGCATCGCAGGCATCGATCCAGTCAGCGGTCAATTGGTGCCACTGTTTCATCCGCGGCAACAACGTTGGGAACGCCATTTTGCTTGGGACGGCCTGATCCTGCGGGGACGAACCCGCAGCGCCCGAGCCACGATTCGCGTGCTGGCCATCAACCCCCCGGACTTCGTTGCCTTCCGGGCAGAGCTGAGGGAGGAGGGCGTATTTTGAATGAAGACAGCGTAAAGATATCATCAGAATCGGTGTGTTACCCGTGGCTGACTGAACGACCCAAACCGTTTCCGATGCGATCCTAGAATCCCTCAAGAGTGCCGCTGCGTACAACCACGATGACGTAGCGCGGCCAGCGGCCATCCTCTGGCCTGATGCAACACGCGAATGGGAAAGCCCGATCCCTCGGCTGCGCGGCAGTGCTGCCGCAGTTTCTCGTCTTCGGTCCCTATGACAAAACCGATAACGGGTGTCGTTGTATTTTCCGTTGCGAATCAATCATTTTTTTTGCTCTGGCCGCTTGTTCCAGTGGCGCTACGTGAAGCCGAGCCAGCAGAGCTTGGCCGCGGCGATCGAGGAGCTCGACGCGTAACGGCAAGACCGCCGCTGCCCGGGCTTTGACACCTACACGCGTCCCCTCTTATACTAAGAAAGTAAGGAATCCTAACCCTATGGCACTCACCAAAGTCGGACCCAAATACCAAGTCACGATTCCCAAGGAAGCCCGCGAGGCGGCCGGCCTTGCCGTGGGCGACCTCGTGGACGCAACCCCGACGAAAGACGGGGTGCTGTTGCGCCCGCAGGCGGTTATCCCGAAGTCCGCGCTGGCCGCCCTCCAGCAACAAGCGAAACGCAGCGGCACGCACAAACTCTCCCGGCGGGAGATCGAGGCAGAGATAGCTGCCGTACGCAAAGAGAAACCTAAACGCTCCGCATGACGCCGCGAGCAGTCTATGACACTAATGTAGTGGTCTCGGCTGCCTTGAAAGCGGGAAGCGTCCCGGCGTCTCTGGTTGCCCTCGCCCTGGGTGGGCGGATCCGGGAGTTTTCCACCGAGCGGCTCTTCCGCTTTCTCACCGCCCTCGATCAAGATGTGGAGATCGTGATTAAACGTAAGCCTCGCTCGCGGCGACACGCCCGGGTGAGCGTCAGTGCTGCATAGGTGGCACGGAGCGAGCGCACGCCGTTCCGTTATCACCTCCGCCCCACAACGACGCCTTCCTCCGCTCTGCTCCAGACAAGCCTTCGCTAAAAGTCACTCACCGTGCTCCCGTCAGGCGTGCCCCGCCTGCCAAAACCAATCCAAGCTGCTGCCGCCGGTGTATTGGCTGGTAGGAGGTTGCGATGACAACAACGATCAACAGGCGAGAGTTTCTAGAATTGGCGGCCCTTGCCGGGGCAGGCATCGCCGGGGTGGTGTTCGCCTCGGGCCTGCGCCCCGTGAGCGCCGCAGGTAGAAGCGCACAAGGGTACGAGGAAGGCGAATTCGTCTTCCTACAGATGTCCGATACGCACTGGGGCTTCACCGGCCCCGCCGTCAATCCCGACGCTACGGTGACCCTGGAGAAGGCCGTAGCGACCGTGAACGGCCTTGAGCGGCAACCCGATTTCATCGTCTTTACGGGTGATTTGACCCATACGACCGATGACCCCCAGGAGCGGCGCACCCGGCTGGCGCAGTTCCGTGACATCGTCAGCAAACTCAAGGTGAAGACCGTCCATTTTATGGCAGGAGAACACGACGCGTCCCTGGACCACGGCGAGGCGTATCGAGAGTTCTTTGGGGATCTGCACTACACCTTTGACCACAAGGGGGTGCACTTCATCGTCTTGGACAACGTGTCCGACCCGACGGGAAGTATCGGGGACGCCCAACTCCAGTGGCTGCGCGCGGACCTTGCCCGTCTGGACCGAGAATCCCCTATCGTCGTGCTAACCCATCGCCCCTTGTTTGATTTGTACCCCCAGTGGGACTGGGCGACACGAGACGGGGCTGACGCGGTTCAGACCCTGATGCCGTACGAGTACGTCACGGTCTTCTATGGTCACATTCACCAAGAGCATCACCATCTGACCGGTCATATCCCTCACCATTCCGCCAAGGGTCTGATGTTTCCTTTGCCTGCCCCAGGGTCCGTGCCGAAAAAGGCGCCGATCCCTTGGGACCCTGCTAACCCTTACAAAGGCCTCGGCTTCCGCACCGTGCAAGCACAGGCGGGTGGGAAAGAGTATCCGCTTACCGAGTGGCCGGTCACGAAAGGCTGAGGCGATGAAGATAATTAAACTGGCAGTGATAATGGGGGCTTTCATCGCTTTTGCCACCTTGGCGGAAGCCGCGGCGGCCGAAGCGATACCTGTCGTGCAGCAAGAACGAGTGATCCAGGTGACAGCCAAGGTATCTGAGTACAGCCCGCGCGAGATTATCCTGAAGAAGGGCGAACCCGTCATTCTGGAGCTTACCTCGCAGGATCGCGAGCATGGGTTCCGGCTCACAGACTTCGGCATCCGAGCGGACATCAAGCCGGGACAAGTGACCCGCGTTCGCATTCTGCCACAGCAGGTGGGGCGGTTCTCTTTCGCCTGCGACGTGTTCTGTGGCGTCGATCACGAGGAGATGGTCGGGGAGATCGTTGTGGTCGATTGATCTCGTGCAGCCACGCTCTGAGGACTATATGCCAGATATTAGTTTCTACCATCCGCTCATTGTCCACTTCGCTATTGGCCTGGTGATGGTCGGGGTGCTGTTCCGCTGGATTTCCTTTAGCGGCCGGGCGCTCTTCACGGGGCCAGCGGCCGCTGCCCTCATTTTCCTGGGGACGGCCGCGGCTGTGGCGGCGGCGTGGTCTGGGAACGCCGCTCATGTAGCCGTGGAAGATATTCCCGGTATTGCTACGGCCGTGCGCGCGCATCAGACGTGGGGCGAACGGACGCGCAACATTCTCCTTGCCGTCGCGCTCTGTGAGGGCCTCGCCCTTGTCCTCGTGCGCCGAGGCCGGGCGCAGCCGGCCCTGCTGGCCTCGGGGGTACTGGGGCTCGTGAGTGTATTCTGCATCGTGCAAACGGGACAACGCGGAGGTGAACTGGTCTATGCGCACGCCGGAGGGGTTGGGATTCGCAGTGGTGACCCCGCTGATGTCGGACGGCTCTTGCTCGCTGGCCTCTATCACCAGGCGCAACTCGATGAGAAAGCGAATCGATCCGCCGACGCAGCCATCTTGATGGAGATTGCCGCCCGACGCTTCCCCTCTGACGAGGCGGTACAGGTACTGGCAGCAGAGTCCCTGCTGGTAGACCGGCATGACCCGGCGGCCGCCCTTGCCGCTCTGAGCAAGGTCATGGTCCCCACGGACGAGCGACGGTGGCGTTTCCGCCACGGTTGGCTTACGGCCGATGCCCTCGATGCCCTCGGCCAGACCGCTGCCGCACAGGCCACGCTCCGAAACTTGCTGGCGGAGTTCCCGGACAGCGAGCGAGTACGCAGACGGCTGGAGCAAGCGGGCAGGAATGCAAAGTAACGGCGACATCCGCGAGCTGTCCCCGAACTGAAATGGCAGCGGAAAAGCGATTCTTACGAACGGCCACGCGCGTATCACGACGTGGACTAACAGAAAGAGAGAATACTATGGGATTTCACTGGACAGAATTGCTCCTCATCACGGTCGTTGCCTTGCTGATCTTCGGCCCTAAGCGTCTGCCCGAGGTGGGCAGCGCCATCGGGAAGACGTTTAAGGAGTTTAAGAAGTCAGTGAACGAAATCTCCGAATCCACAAAGACTGATGCCTAGAACGAGCGCCATGGCACCCGACATCTCTTGTAGCCAAGGCCAGGATGGCTCTGGTGCAGAGTCTGTACTCGCTGGGCCAGCTGCGCCAAGCGATACGCGAGAGACGGGCGGAGCGAAGATGAGCCTCGTCGAACATCTCGAAGAACTCCGCTCCCGTCTCTTCTTCTGCGTGGCCGCCGTCGGAATCGGCTCGACCGTGGCATTTCTCTTTTACGAGCCGATCTTGCAGTTTCTACTCAGTCCCCTTCCCAGTCAGTCTAATGCCCTAGCGACCCACAACGGGAAGCCCCAGATTGCGGTCACCGGCATCGGCGAGGGCTTCTCCGTCGTCTTGAAGCTCTCCATTGCGGTTGGTATAGCACTGGCCACTCCCGTGTGGCTGTATCAGCTCTGGGGATTCCTCTCTCCGGCACTGACACGGCGCGAGAAGCGGTACGCGCTGCCTTTCACCCTTGTGGGCGTCGCCCTCTTTCTCGCTGGACTCGTGGTCGGTTTCATTACTTTGCGTTATCCCCTGAACTGGCTCCTCAGCTTCGGCGACCAATATTTCGTTGAGCTCATCACCGCCGACAACTATTTCACTTTTGTCTCCTATTTCTTATTAGCCTTCGGTCTCACCTTTGAGCTGCCGCTGGTGCTGACGTTCTTAGCGGTTATGGGGGTCGTCTCATCGCAACAGCTAAGGAAGAATCGTGCGGCCATCCTGGTATGCCTGTGGATTGCTTCTTGCTTCATCACGCCTGGGGCCGACCCGTACAGCCCGCTTATCATCGGAGCTGCCTGCACCGTCCTCTATTTCCTCAGCGAAGGGCTGATCCACTCTCTACGACAGAACCAGTCGTGACGCCGACAGGGGCCGAATCCTTGTTGACCAACAACCAACCCAAACCGCGACATGTGCGAGTGCTCATCACAGTAAGTTAAGTTACCCATACCCTCCTGTGCGATCACCCCACAATCCAAATCAGTGCAGCCGGTGTACTAACCACTGAGAGGAACAAACCGAGTGCCTGCTCTTGATGACTCCAGGTAAGGGAGCGGAGAAACCGCAGGACAACTGTTGGGAAAATATTCACAGCTCCTGCCTGTGTATGGGACGCTCCTCTCGAGAAAACTCCCACCGCAGGCGGCACGAACACGGACCGTTCCTCACATTTCAGAGCCACCCCGGCACGGTTTGCCGGGGTTGATCGTAGGAGCGTATGCTATGCACGCACAACGACGTCGGACCTCGTCTTCCTCACTGCTCTTCCCTCCGGCGCTCCCAGAGTGTGGCGATGCCCTGGGAGCAGCCAGCACGCGGCTTCTCGCCGCTGCTGTCCTGCCAGAACAGTTCTTTAGTGCCCAGGACCGCCCTTACACGGATCGCGGCGAGGTGGCGTTAATGCGTGCCGTGCTCGAAGATGCCCTCACGTGTGTGGCGAAACAGTTTAGCAGTCGTGGCCGGCGTTCCCAGCGGCTGGCGAGAGAGGCGGAGGCGTGGTTCTTCGCCGATGATGATCACTGGCCCTTCGCCTTTGTCAACATCTGTGCCGTGCTGGGACTGGATCCGGGGTACGTTCGCCGCGGCCTCTCTCGCTGGTGCCCGCATCGCCGGGCTGCACCGCTCACGAGCAGTCCACACGCGGCGCCGCTGCGGACTGCTGCCTGATGCGATGATGCCACACTCCCTCGTTGGTCCGTAGGTGCTTCCCCCTTAAAAAGACAGGAGGAACAGAACTCCATGATTGACCGAACGCATACGGGGTATCGTTGTCACACGCGGTTCTTGGTCCGCACGGTCAAAGGAGACTTGCCGCGAGGCAGTCACGGAACCGTCGTCTACGAGCTGGAGAATCTTGGGCGGGTACTCATCCTCGTGCACTGGGATACAGGGATGTCCGTGCCAGTGTTTCCAGATGAGATCGAGATTGAACCTGAGCACCTTGGGCCTGCCGCATCGCCGATCGGCGAGTCGCTCTCCCACGCTCGGTCAGGCTGACAAGAAGGTGAGCAGAGGAGGGCAGCACGTGGGTGGTTTCCCTGCTGGTATCTGTGAAACCGCTCTTCGGCGGGATCTCCAGGAGCCGCTCTGCGTGTCGACGCAGGCCGACCCGCGATTCCTCCCCTCTGCGTTGGCACTACCGCCAGTGGTTGCGTCCTGCTCGGCCAATCGGGACAGAGGCACGGACCGGACACTCGTCCGCACCAAAACCAATCCAAACCGCAGGGCTTGGTGTATTAGCTGAGAGACGGCCGGACGAAAGCCATACTGCAAATGAAGAAGTTCTGTACTGCGCCGGGCTTCGCCAGGGAATCGATTCAGCGGGGACATCTGACAGACACCTCGGCAAACGGTCTAGGTAGTGCCCCATCGCCGCAGAGCGCACTCGCGGTCGGCCCAGGCGCAGAGGCAGGAGGACAACCTGCCTCTGCGCACACGAATGTGGAACTTCATCAGTCCGGCTGGCCCTGCCAACGCCGTGCTGGACTTCACGAATTTGAGAATGGAGGAAAACACCATGGCTACTGTAGGCAAAACAATCCGCAGAGGTGTGACTGCAGCCCTGCTGCTGGCTGGCACCTCCACAATGACTCATGGATTTATTGGCGCGGAAGAGTTTGGGCCCAGCGGCGACTGGGCAATCCAAATCAGGGAAAAAATGGTCTGTACACAGTGTAGCTTGGCTGAAGTGCAAAAGCTGCAGCCCAACAATAGCCAGCTGTATCAGCTGACGTACAGGCAGGAGCAGGGGGTGATGGAGGTCAGCTGGGTCAGCAACACCCGGTGGTGGAACCATCTCACCGCTCCCCGCCTCCGGATACGGGGAGAAGATAGTCTAGTACAAAAGCTGACGGCCGAAGAGAACCTGTTGAAAGAGGTCGAGGTGTCCGGGATCCTCAACTCATCTCAGATCCTTGATCTGAATGCGGTCACGATCCGCGGTTGAACGTACGAGAGGGATCGAGGTGAAGATCGTCGGAGTTGACCACATCCAGCTCGCCATGCCCGCGGACTGCCTGGGAATTTTTCCTTCAATTCCGAGGTCTGCATACGAGCGAGAGTGCATGAGTGTGACGAGTTGTTGCACGACCGGTCCTGTCACTTTCGCGCATACACAGAAAGGAGATGACTCTCGATGGTAAAAATGTTGATGAGGCTAACGCTCCTGTGCGCCGTTCTCTCGTCACAGGTCAGCCAGTCGTATGGCGCTTCGTTTGATGATGGGCATCAGATTCGAGATGCCTCTTCCACGGCGGTAAACCAGGTTGTGCAGTGGAATAGAACCCTGCTCGTGATTGTTCGCACCCCTGGCGCCCAGCCAGCAACCATCCACTCTACACACAGCTTTGCGATCATGCACGCTGCGATCTACGACGCCGTAAACGCCATTCACGAGACCCATAGGCCTTACTTAGTTCAGCTTACCGGGGTATCGCGATCTGCTTCCCAAGACGCAGCGGCCGTTGCCGCAGCGCATGAAGTCCTTGTACAGCTGTATCCGAACTTCCACGCGATGCTTGATGCCCAACTTCAACAGTCGTTGGCACAAATTCCGGAGGGAGCCCATAAGGCTAAAGGCATCAGCATAGGACAGACTGTTGCTGATCAAGTCTTGGCTCTGCGCAGCAATGACGGATCCAATGCTCAGTCCATTCTTTATGTTTTCGGAAACGCCCCGGGAGATTACCAGTCAACGCCACCTAATTTCCCGAAACAGCCTCAGTTCACTCATTGGTCCCAGGTGACGCCGTTTGCCCTCGAGAGCGCGAATCAGTTTCGTCCCGGCCCTCCCCCGGCGTTGACCAGTGATGAGTACAGCGATGCTTTCAATGAAATCAAAGCACTGGGAATCGTCAACGGTACTGCCAGTTCCGCAGACGAGGCGCTGACTGGTCGCTTCTGGAATGGCGCAATTCAGAACTATTGGAACGAGATCACCCAAACGGCAGCCTTGAAGCGGAACCTTACGACGGCGCAGAGTGCCCGCCTGTTTGCCCTGCTTAACCTGACACTGGCCGACAGTGTGATTGCCTTCTACGACGCCAAATACACATACAATTTCTGGCGGCCGGTGACCGCCATCCGGGCTGCTGATACGGACAACAACCCCGACACGCTGGTTGACCCGAATTGGCTTCCGGAGGTAGGCAAGACGGCCCCCGATCCCTCCTACCCGGGCGCGCACGCGGTCATTAGCGCTGCCGGGGCAGCCGTGTTGAGGTCCTTCTTCAAGCGGGATCATTTCGACTTTAACGTCACCTCTGAAGTCCTGGCGGGGGTAGAGCGCTCCTTCACGGGATTCTCGGCTGCGGCAGAACAAGCTACGTTGAGCCGGATTTTCGCCGGGCAACATTTCCGCTTTGACCTCACCACCGGACAAGGGCTGGGCCGCGAAGTAGCTCATTTTGTTGTTGATAACTTCTTGACTCCTCGTCACCGAGAGGACGAACTCGACGACGGCAAATGACCTAATCATAAGCGGCTAGCTCAGCTGACTTGAGCACTGCCGAAAAGCAGGCTCGGCACTTAGCTCGCTTGTCAACAACTGAATAAGCTTCGAAAAGGAAACTTACATGAACACTCGTACCAAACCCATGATCCTCTTAGCCTGCCTGGTGGTGACCATCGGCTTCGCCGTCTTCACTAACACCGCCGCCGCCCGGTCAAGCAGAAGCGATGAGCAAAAAGTCGCTCATCGCGGTGACGTTCGCTTTCTGCCCGCCCCGCTTAAAGCACGGCTCGCCGAACTCGCGGGGCGGCCTCATACCTACTTGCCGCTGACCGTCTTTTCTGAGGCCAACAGCCCGAGCCAGTTTTTCCAGTACTACCTGCTGGAGACCACCGGCTTTCAGCCCAACGTCTTTACCACCACAATACCAGGCATCAATGACGGCGTCGCACCGACCGCGACCGGACCCAACGGCGACCTGCCCACCATCGGCGCTGTTCGGGTGGTATTGGAACCCAAGCCTGGTTTGCCGACTGATCCCAACGACCCCGGTGCGTTCATTGACATGTTCACTGATATCTCCGGGCTCTTCGTCATTAATAATGAGTCCGGCTGGTACGAAGGGTGGATGATCCATGACGTAATAGTTCCTCCTATCGCCCCCCCCCCGCTCCGACCACGGTGGTGCGCAATTCGGAACCATGACGCAAGCGGACGCTAATGCCCTTGCTATAATGGGAAGCCACAACAATGTTCCTGGGCAGATCTTCACTAGGGACGGCAACGCTGTGCATTTCCCCAGCGCCACTGATCATTTCCCGGACCAGGTGACCAATGTCGTTCCCATTCAACTGAGCTTGGGGGCATACAACTGCCTGCAACAAAGCGACTGCCACTCCTATTGGGAGTTTAATCAGTATACGGACTGGGTATTTCCACAATACGAACTGCCTTTCACCGGCGGCTTTGATAATGATGACTTTGCTCAAGGGAAGGTTGCCTTCCTCTCTTCGGTTGTTCCAGGTTCCGGGCCTTCCGGTACAGGGCCAAAGGGACCGGGTCCAACGGATGGGAACGACCCAACAATTGTAGGCGACAATCCCGACAACCCTCGTGACCCGGATCGCTTGCTGAATACCAGCCCGAGTGACCCGGACCGGGGAATGGTGAATAATGATGATCATAAAGAGAAGCGCCTCCGTTTTATTCCTAGCGGTCTGGCAAATGAGATCCTGCTGGACGTCTATGTGCGGGTGGCTTCATTTGAGCCAGGGATGCTGGACAAGGAGCAGCGCCTGTTCGACGCCTACGCGAAAGAAGTCGCGAAGGTAGACCAGAATGGGAACGGCATTGTCGATGCTGTCGAAGCAGACTTGGAGGGCACCTCGGATAATCCGCCGCAATCAAATGACCGGTTGTTTATTCCGGCGACCCAGTTCAACCGCCTCGCCGTAACCCGCGAGATTAATGATAGTCTGCTTGCGCCCCGCTTTGCGCCCAGCCAGCGGGCCTGGGTCCTGAGCGGCAACTTGGTCCCGGTCTCACCGACTGTCAATGCGTCCATCCCGCAAGACGCGGATAATCGATAGGTCCAGCTGAAGCAGAGCAAGAGAGCCTGAGAGACGGCCGATCGCCTGTGTGGTGCGAACCAAGACACGCCTCCGGGCTCTCTCCGTGCGGTCGACCGGTGAGTCGTCGTGGAGTAAACTGCAATGAACAACGGATCGCGCCCGATGCCACCCAACGAGGATTGCAGCGACGAAGAGCTGATGTGCCAACTCGCCGCTGGAGCCCAGGAAGCCCTCGGGCCGCTCTACAGCCGCTATGCCCGGCTGATTTTTCACCTGGCCGTCCGCACCCTGGACCGTCCCGCGGCTGAGGAGATCGTCCAGGACGTCTTTCTGGCGGTCTGGCGTCGAGCGGCTACCTTCGATCCGGCGCGCGGAGCCTTCCGGCCCTGGGTGTTGCAGATTGCCCACTTCCGTATCCTCAACGAGTTGCGTCGGCGCAGCCGCCAACCGCAGCTTGAACTGGATGCCGACGGCCTGCACTTGGCTAGTCTCCCTGATGACAGCCCGGAGCCTGCGGAAGCGACTTGGCGGGCGTCCCTCCGAGCGACGTTGCAGGCCGCGCTAGCGGATCTTCCGGCTCCTCAACGCCAAGCCCTCGGCCTCGCCTTCGGTGAAGACTTGACTCACGAACAAGTGGCGACCGAACTAAACCTGCCGCTCGGTACCGCCAAGACCCGTATTCGCACTGGCCTACAGAATCTGCGCAGCAAACTGGCCCCGCGCATGGCTGTCCTTGCTCTCGTCGCGTTCCTCGCCTTTCTGGGCGTCCGTTATCAGGCGGAACTAGCGATCCGACAGCGCGACGAGCGAGCCTTGTCGTTGTTAACCACAAGCGATCTTGAGGCTATCCGGCTGGCGCCAGCACCAGGGGTGCCTGAACAGACGCATGGTCACTACCGTGGCCGGGCAGGGGCCGAAATTGCCGTGCTGAGCCTCTCTCACTTCCCGCCAGCGCCCGCTGGTCAGATCTACCAAGGCTGGGTGCTTCATGAAGGGATGTGGACTGCCCTTGGTACTGTCCAGCCCGATGTTAATGGCAACGCACATCTGATCGCTGAAGGCCCAGGGCTGGCCGTTCCACCCGAAGCTGTGCAAGTCACGCTGGAACCCGTTGCTGGCAGTCCAGCTCCGAGCGGGTCAGTGGTGATCGCCTGGCGGCCCGGCCCGTAAGGGGAGTTGGAGGAAGAGAGCGCGGTAGCAAAAACGCGGGAGAACCGTTTTTCAGGAGGCTCACGCTACGACGACGGACACTGCCCCCTGGTCCTTGCGTGTAGGCTTGACGGTGATCTCCACGTCCTGCCCCAGGGCGGTGAGAAAGGCCAGGAGGCGCTCGACGGAGAAGGTGCCCGAGCGGTTGCGCATCAAAGCGGAGACGTGGGGCTGCTGGATGCCGAGGAGCTTCCCGGCTTCAACCTGGGTCAGGCCGCGCGCTTTAATAAGGCGGTAAATGTGCAGCGTCAGCCGGGCTTTCAGGAGTTCCTGTGCTGGCTGGGGAAGGCCGAGGTCGGCGAAGACGTTCCCGCCCGTCTCTGCGCCGGGGCTGCGTCCCAGGGGTCCTGTGCTTTTTGCTACCCTGACGGGTTTTTTGGTTCTCGTGGTCATGTTCGTGCTGCCTTTCTCTGTGGTGGCCGTCGCCTTAAACTAAAAAGCGGAGGATGAGGTCAAGGTCCTGCTTGGGCGTGGCGATCCCCTTCTTCGATTTCTTCTGGAAGGCGTGAAGGACGTAGCTCGCCTCCTGAAAGCGGACCGTATAGACAGCGCGCCACGTGTCGCCCTCATGGTCAGCGATAATTTCCAGCACAGAGCTTCCTGAAGCGGGACAGAGAGAAGAGACCTCTCGCCAAGACGCCAAGACGCGAAGAGCGCGGGCGATTTGACTTCTGTTCGTAATTTTGTGAACAATACAAGAGGGGTATGCCTGCAACCGAGGTGCTTTTTTACCAGGAAGAGGACGGTGCGGTTCCGCTCATACAATGGCTTGAGGGGTTGCCGGCAAAGGCACTGGAGAAGTGTTTAGCGCGTCTGCTGCGATTGGAAGAACTTGGACACGAGCTACGCCGCCCGGAAGGGGACTATTTGCGGGATGGTATTTATGAATTACGGGCGAGTCTGCAGGGCGTGCATTATCGGATGCTTTATTTCTTCCACGGCAGGACAGCGGCAGTGGTCTCGCATGGCATCGTGAAAGAGCGAGCCGTGCCCCCGACGGAAATTGACTTGGCGGTTACCCGCAAGAAGCGATTTACAGCAAATCCGAAACGGCACACGTTTAGACCTGGAGGGCTCAGACAATGGCGGTCAAAAAAAAGCTGAAATCAGCAGCATTGCAGTTTGTCTACGATCGATACATCAAGGGAGACCCGGAACGAGAGGAATCCCTTGAGAATGAACTGCTGAACGCGAAGATTGCCCGGGAAATTTATGACCTCCGCACGAAGGCCGGCTTGACCCAGCGCCAACTTGCAAAGGCCGTGGGAACTACTGCCTCTGTGATCTGCCGCCTCGAAGATGCAGACTATGAGGGACATTCGCTTTCGATGCTGCAGCGTATTGCCGCAGCGTTAAACAGTCGGGTGGAGATTCGTATTGTTCCACTGCGGAAGACACCACGGGTCAAGAAAGCCGCGTAAATTGGTGTTGGGATTCTAGTTGAAGGCCCACAAAAATGACACTGATCACAGACCTGATCGACATTCCAGATCGCGTGCAGCGCGGTGACTTCGTCCTGCGGCTCGCCGAGGGCGTGAACCGTGCCGAGGAGACGCTGCGGGAATATGTCGTCACCCCCGAGCTGAGAGAGTGTTTCGACAACGCGCTGGCGTTCATCCGTAGCGCCTTGCAGATTGTAGCAGGAACTCAGCGAGCAACCTTACTGCGCCCCCATCGTCTTCAACACCTCAGCCAGCAATTGTGCATTCTCCTCATCCTCCGCCGCGCAGACGAGGAGTTTTGCCCGTCCGTCTGGATTCACTTCGGCTGCGGCAAAGGACCGCAATAATTCGGCACCGCCGTGTTCACCAATGGATTGGACTTTCCACTGTTCCTCACGGCTGAGGGGCTGTATCGCGTCAGCGTAGAGCGTGCGCAAATGCGGGAACCGCTGCCATACCGTACGCGCCAGGTGTTCAGCCCTCGGCCCCAGGCCTTCCAGTACTGCCGCGATATGTTCCTCACGCGCTGCCGCCGCAAGAAAGTCGCGTTTTTGCGCTGGGTCCCTCAGGCCCTCAGCCCACCTGCGATAATGTTCTGCGGCCAGACGTTCGAGCACCGCGAGCAGAATCCGTTGCTCGTCCGGTGTGCACTGGTCGAACAAGGGCGTGAAGAGGGCAAGGAGATCGGGAAGTACGGTCTTCGTGCTCATTGCGTTATCTCTCCTTGTGAGCTGCGCTCTCAGAGCCTACTTCGTCGTCTGTGTCGGTGCGGGTCACCAACTCGACCGGCAAGGGAGCGTGGACTTCGTCCGAGACCGCAGCTTTCAGAGAGCCCCTTCCGGTTCCTATTTGTAGCGCGGCAACAGCTGCTTGCCGAAGGTTTCGATCTGCCGCTTGACTTCGTCCTTCGGCAGGAACCCCTGGTCCCCTTGCCACACCAACCATTCTGGCTGCACGTTTTCCACCATTGCATCCATGCTGCGACGCACATCATCGACACTGCCGAGATAGGTGAAGTCGGCACGTTCCATGCGGGGAACAGTACACTCTTCTGCCGGCAGCATCATTTTCCCGCTCGGATACTTGGCTTCATCCTCCGGCGCGCGCCACGCTTCGAAAAACCCAAAATGGTAGAAGAATTTGCGGAACGCCACCCCACAGATCCCTGCTTCTGCCAGCTTACGCGCCTGCTCCTTATTTTCAGCGAAATACAGCGCGCGCAGCACCCCCACGCTATCCCCAAGCTGGAGATTACGCCCAGCCTTTCGCGCTTCCTGCTGATACGCTTCGACCAACTTGCGCAACTGCGGCGGTTGTGAGATCAAAATCGTGGGGGTGATGCCCTCACGCGCGCACCAGCGTACGGTCTCTTCGCTGATGGAAAACGCTTGGAACAGCGGCGGATGGGGCCGCTGGTAGGGCTTGGGCACGACATTGATCTTCTGAATTCGTCCCTGTTCGTCCACCTCGCCCGGGAACCCGAACTCCCGTGTCCACTCATGCGCCAGCCACGGCGTGCCCTCTTGTGGATACGGATACTCGTAGTACTTGCCTTTGAAGCGAAACGGTTCATCTCCCCACGCCAGCTTGAGGAAACGAAACACCTCCTCAAACGCCTCGCGATTGATGCGGTCGGTCTCACTCTTGTCGCTGAGGGTAGCGCCGACATGGATCAACTGGGCCATTTGGTTGAGCCAGCGGGTCTGGTAGCCGCGGGCAAAACCAACAAAGGTGCGCCCTTTGGTCAATTGATCGAGCCACGCAATTTCGAGAGCGAGTCGGAGCGGGTTCCACCCAGGCAGGACATAACCAATCGGACCGACTTTGATCCGTTTGGTGTGGTGAATCACATGCTGGGTGAGGACCGGCAGACTGCCAATTTCGAGTCCTTCACTATGCAGGTGATGTTCAGGAAAGCAGACGGCATCGAAGCCGACCTCTTCCGCGAGCTGGGCAAGCTCTACCACTTCCTCGATCATGCGCTGCCAGCGCTCCGGCTGCATGGCGATCGGGCGTAACGCCCGCCGTTCGTCCATGGTCGCGGGCAGTGTGGGCAGAAAAAAATACATGAATTTCATAATAGCTCCTTAGCTTGGTCTCATATCGGGATGGGCATCTATCGGAGCGACCGACGCAGGCGCTCGGGGAAACGTCCGGCGGGAATGGTCATGAGTCGCTTATGCACCCGTGAGGACGAAAAGCACTCAGCAGGCGCCACGGGCGGCTGGCCCGCCCGTGCAAACACAGGTTTTCGGGGAAATCACAACGTCATCCGCTTCGCCCTTTCCTCCACCGGCGCGAGTCACCTGCCCGCAGACGTTGTGCGCTTCGCCTCGTCCGCTACAGAGGGACCCGTCACCTTGTAGAGCTTCTGCGCGTTGTCCCACAGGATCTTGTGCCGCACTGACTCGTCACAGTCGGAGAGGCCACCCGTGATCCGGGCGTGCACTTCGTCGCCATACAGCGAGGTCGGATGGGGAAAGTCGGTCTCAAAGAGGATGTTATCGACCCCCACTTTGTCGATCAGGCGACGCGGCGCGGTCTGCTCGAACCAGTAGCAGGCATAGACGTTACGGGCGAAGTACTCTGACGGGAGCAGGTCGAATTCCGGGTGCTCCTCCGCTACCTCATTGCCGTGGAACTGATAATCCATCGCTTCGAGCACGAAGGGAATCCACCCAATGCCACTCTCCACCGAGACGAACTTAATCTGCGGATAGCGCGCCAGCACGCCGGACATTAACAAGTCGCTGAGCTGGATACCGTTACGCAGGAAGATATCGACTGACAATTCGGTAAATGCCGCCATCTTCCCGTAGGCCGCGATCTTGGTTTGCAGCAACCCCAGCTCCATATTGCCCGACCCGATATGGAAGCTGATCGGCAGGTCCAGTTCAACAGCCACCTCCCACAGTGGATTCCAATGCGGGTCGCCCAGTAGCGGCTGACCGAACGATTGCGGCTCGCCAGTGAACAGGATGCCCTTGTGGCCCATAGCAGCGCAGCGCCGCACTTCCTGCACCGCGGCGGTGACATCCCAGAACGGCGTTGAGGTGATGGGCAGCAAGCGGCGCGCATCAGCCGACGCCCACTCGGTCTGCCAATCGTTGTAAATCTGCACACAGGTGAGCATCAGCTCGGGGTCGCCCAGCTTCAGGAATTGCTGGGCACCAAAGCCGCCGACGTTGGGATACATGACCATGGCCCAAATGCCCATTTTGTCCATGTACTTCAGCCGCTCCTGGGCGTCGTATGCCCCTGGATGCATCTCCTCGAAGGTCTTGGGCGGGTTCCTCATATTCCCCACCCCGGCAGTGGCGGTCAGCCCTGGACTGGCGATCAGGGACCCACCTCCTCCTACCACCCACGACAGGCGCCCATCCTTATCGGTCTCGACGCGGGGCACGCGGTCGCGCATGCGGGCAGGCGCGCGACTGGTCCAGAGGTCCGGTGTTTCGGTGACATGGGTATCAACGTCAATGATGGTGTAGCCACTCATAAGATTCCTCCTTTAGTTGTTTTACCGGGTGCAGTGGTCTGTGGCCCTGCCAGGCTGCTGCAGGTGCGCTGCAGCGCCATACCCCAATCCGCAGGCATAGACTGGCGTGACGGGGAAGTCAATGAGCGACGTGCTCGACATCGACTGCCGGGTGACTGGATGCCGGCGGAACTCCCACTAAAATGCGCACGCCATCGCTTTGAACAACGAAGGTTCTGCATTGAGCCATTTAGGGCGGACTGCGGAGGCCGTGCTGTGTTTCGAGTAAGGAGGGTGAATATGGCGAAGGCAAAGAAAAGGAAACCCACGACTGACGCGGTAGAAATCTTGCACCGGCGTTACTTCGAGGGAAAACCCGAGATGTTGGCCTTGCTC
>Ga0137381_10001016_pt1 | contig 18449 bp, 10 predicted proteins | sample SagtaG_16_FD_104808 | JGI IMG/M metagenome (GOLD analysis project Ga0137381, IMG submission 104808) | Vadose zone soil microbial communities from Sagehorn Ranch, Mendocino, California, USA - Sage2_L_115_16 metaG | ecosystem: Environmental > Terrestrial > Soil > Vadose zone | place: USA... | reverse complement strand
GCGCCAGGGGAGACAATGCCCGGGGTAACGCGCAAGCAGAAAAGCAGCAATCTGCAAGCCTTTCAGATCGAAGTCCCCGCTATAGAAAAAGCGGTTGTCAGGAGACTCTGCAAGCAATCGGTCAAGTAGGGTGAGTGCGGCTGCACTGGGCCAGCCGGAAGTGCAGATGAGCGTGTGCAAGAATGTATTCATCTCCTGAGCAGCGATTACCTCCTCGAATACCTGGGGATTCTCAAATATATAGATATTCTTACCTGCCGGTACGACACGCTGCCATTCAAGTACCTGCCTCAATGGAAGGAGCAGTACGCGTTTGCCTGCTACCTGCAAGAGCGGGTCCGGTGAGCCATCGACATAAATAGCATCCGCGAGGTTGAAGACGGCCACATTTGATGAAATGGTATCAACGAGCAGTCCCATATCATTGTACAGGCGAAGTGTTTGCGTACGATTTTGAAGAGGCAGGACGGTGTGCTGCGGGCCGCTTTTCAGATCACCGAGGGCAAGCAGAAAGAGACGGCCCGCAGCTCTATCAGGATCGAGCGCATGCGGATCGCCGCTGGTGCGCTGCGCAAAAAGGGCCAGGCGTTCGGGCTGACCAGGTGAAGGCAGCTGGTCGAGTACCTTTACTATGTGGCGCACAAGGGTAAGTTGCTGCTCCTGCTCCTCAGATGGAGCGTTTTTGTAACGCGAAAAGAGCCATTCCAACCCATGTGACCCATACATGAGCCAGGAACAACTACGCGATTCTTCAGGTAGTTCTGCGACAATTGATGCGAGAGCCGCATGGTAATGAGCTTGGTGCTGTGAGTGCGCGAGGCGTCGTTCGGAGCGCGTCACAAGAGGTTGGTCAGGAAAGAAAGCGGTGAGTACATCTGGCAACGCGCAGTTAAAACTATACTTGAGCGCCTTTTCAACATCGGTCAGCTTGATTTTCACGCTGGCATCAGGATACGGGGGCTTTCCCAGGAAACTGGCAATATTGCGCCGTTCACCCGGTGTGCTTGCCTCTAAGATTACCTGTCCGCCTACATATCCCATCTGTAAGTATTTCTCACGCAGCAAGTTGAGCAGGCGGGATAATCCTGCCTGCTTGAAGAATGCCACTGCTTTCCCTATAAGCAGATTTGCCTCTTCGTTTTCCACGTCTCGCATCTCAAGCTTCAGCTTTCCTGAAAGGTTGTCTCATGTGTGAGCGGGCCCATCCTATTGACGAGATTGGGTTCCTGGCTCCAGAAAGAAGCGGTCGCGGTAGCTACGGGCGAGCCTTTTTCATGGATCATCAGGTATCTTGCGCAGGCAGGTATCTTCGCACCAGTACCACTGATCTGAGGCCCCGTCATGATCCACTGGAAACCTTGCAAGACAAGAAATTCCAGAATGCGCTGGGTGTTGGCAACGCTGACCTTGTCAAAGGCTTCGTCTAACGCCAGCAAGCGAGGAGCTCCTGGCGCTGCACTCTGGTAAAGAGCACCCAGGGCAGCAAAAAGTGGTACATAGAGCGCGAAGAGCTGCTCGGCTCCACTACGTGTCCCTGCCATACGATCAGTGAGTCGCTGGCGCTGGCCGCCGATGGGAGTAACCAGTACATCGAAATGGAACCACTCCCGGTAGTCAAAGATCTGCTCAAGCGCATCCATAAAATTGATGTCCGCGCTCTCCTGCTGGCGCAGTCTCACGGCTTCGATCTCCCGGCGAAACGCACCCATAAGAGTTTCTGTTTCTTCTGGCGTCAATGCCTGTGCTGGCTTGCGCAGGAGTTTGTAGTGTTGTGCAAGGTGGCTGCCTAATTGTGCCAGGTCGTATTCAGCCGGAGGTTTCCACTGCAAGGCATAGTGTTCACCGATCATCGGTAAGCCGCTGAGAACCTGGTTGATTTGTTGCACCCACTCCTCAGCCTCAAAAATGGCGGTCCGAATCGCCTCAGCCATTTCCTGTAAGAGGAATTCTTCGAACAGCAGGCGCTCTTCCTGCCCCAGCAGGGTTTTTTGCATCTCTACGTGGTCACTGAGTATCTCCAATAGTTCTACCGGCCGGCTTTTGTTTTCGTTGAGAAAGCGAATAAACCCCAGGTCATCCAGGTCAGGTCCGTATTCGTGCAGCACGGATTGTTCCTGGGCAAACATCTTTAAGAGGCCATTGTAGGCGTCCCGGTATATCTCCTCCAGGTGCTCCTTGTGTGCTGGGATGTTCTCATCACGTAGGGAACTGCCCAGTAATTTCTGTGCGGCGCTGCTGTACTGTTCATTGGCGGTAAGTTGCAGCGTGTCTACCAGTACTTCAACAGGATAGGCTCCCAGGAGATCAACAAAGCGGCGCTGTTTCTCGATGCGCTCACTCGTTACCTGTTGCAGGTGCGTCACTGCTTCGGCGAGATTGTTCTGTATATTACTGGCACGCTCATCGGCGCGGGCGTAGCTCGTTTTTGCCTCTTCGAGTTGCGCGGCTAATGTCTCGCTCTGCTCGCGCAGGGAACGCAATCGCTCGCTCAATTCTTGAGCGTCAGAAGTCTCGGCTATGCGTTGAAGTTCATCTTCCTCTGCCCGCGCCTGCAGTACCTGGGCGTAAATACGCTCGTACAAACTGGCGGCATTTGCCATGGTTTTCCGTGCCTGTTCGCGGGATGCTGTGGCCTGCTGGCATTCTTCCCAGGTGTGAATAACACTTGCCAGCTGGTTTTGCAACGATTGCGCCTGGTTTTTCAGCTTGACGACTCCCATAAGAGCATTCTGCGTGCTTCTCAAGTCGCTGGCTAAAGGAGCGATTCCTTTGCTCTCTCGCTCTAACTGGGCAATGAGCATGTTACAGCCCTGGCGTGCCTCTTGTGTCTGCAGGCGCGCTTTCTGGTACTTGCTTCGAACATCATCCAATGCGAGCCTGGTCTGTGCGAGTTCAGCATAGACTTCTTCGCTGCCACTATTGGGTAATACTTTGCGTAACTGGACTTGCTTCTCCTGCACATACAGCAACTGCTTTTCATAGGCCGCCAGTTGATCGTGAAACCAGCTTAGTTCATCTTCTAGTCTGGCTCGCTTCTCATTCAGTTCATTGAGCTCGCGTTGTCGTGCGCGGAGACGAGTAGCCTTGCCGATATAGCGCGCTGTTCCTCCTTCTGCGTGTCCTATCAGCAAGCCATGTGTCCAGGAACCGCCCTCATGCATGGAGAACCTTGCCGTCTCAATAGAAGCTCCAATGGTCGCAAGAATTGCTGTTGCCGTTTCCTCCCAGGCTGGAGAGTCACCAATGAGAGTTTCCTCCAGCGCTGTATCAAAGCAAAGCATATTAGTATGCCTGTGACCGTCTGGAGTGCTGGTAAACTGGTACGACAGGGCTTCCATATTCAGGCGACAATCGCTCAATCCTTCTTCTAACAGCAGCGCATCAGCAGTAGCTGCCTGGGAAGGTGTGACCACAAGGGCATCAAGGAGACCTGCATCTTCGAGCATGAATTCGATGCGTCCTGCCTCAGCGCTCTCTCTATCGACACCAGGAGCAAAATCGAGCAGTGCATACAGCGGTAGAGCGGCGATGCCCTGTTCAGCCAGTTTGGCGCGGGCAAGGGTGTGCCGTGCTGAACGGAGCGGTGTGAAATCTGGCTCGGAAAGTTTCAGCTCGTACAGTGCCCGGGCCTCGGAAACCTCGTGTCCCTTGCTACCCGCCAATAGTTGTAGCTCGTTCAGTTCCCCCTGCATCTGGTCTGCTGCGTCGTTCAACTCGTTCTCAAGTGTCTCAATGGCCTGGCGATAACCCTTGATGACGGCAGCGAATTGTTCGACTACTCGCGCACTGGAGGACTCATCCTCCGTTATTTCAGCTTGCGACGGCAGAACTTCAACAAGAAGGGTCTCTACAGGAGAGGAAGTGGATTCATGAGAAGGAAAGAGCTGCTTCAGCATCGTGTTGAGGCTTTGCTGTGCCTCGTGTGCATGGTCTTGCACCAAATGAAAACGGCGGCGGACATCATCCAACTCTTGAAAGCGTGTGGTTTCGAGATTGCGAGTATACTGTAGCTTCGTTTCCAGTTTGTCACGCTGCTGGTGTAGTTCCTCGAGGTGATGTAACCAGGCGATACGCTCTTCAGACTGCACACCTGTCAGGGCGGTGATACCTGGGGGCACTGCAGGTGCAGAAAGTGTTTCTGTGGAAAGACTGGCGATCTGTCGCAGGCTCTCTTCCAGTTGCACTGCGGCCAGCTCCCAGTAGCACTCTTCCCTTGCGATGGCACATAATCCATGCAAGTGGGTGCTACTGTCTGCCTTCATCTTTTCAAAGCGCGAGCGCTGGCGTCCCTGGTGTTCTATGCTGGCACGCTCTGCCTGGCGCGCGGCCTCCAGGCTTTCCCCCTGCAGCCGTTCCTGCACCTGCACTTCTTTTGTGCGCTCGCGGGCTGTTGTCAGCTGCCTGGCAACCTGCAATCCCTCGCTAGTTTCCAGTGTCTTGATCTGAGCATTCACTTGATATTGCTCAGTCTGTAATGCCTGAGAACGGACCTGCGCTCTCTGGCGCTCGTTCTCTGTCGAAGATAGTTCTTTGCGCAGCCTGGTGACCCGACTTTGTACACTATCCTCTGCAAGTTGCGTTCCCAGGTACTCATATGCAGACACGCGAGCTCTTCCGAGCACGAGGTTCTGCTGAGCCCGGTGCAAGCGGGCGACCCCGTTGTATGCCTCTTGAATACGCTCTATCTCGCCCTGGATCGCGTCAATACGCTCGATGGTGCCGATTACACGCGAGGTTGTCTCGCCAGAGATTTTACGTAGGGATTGTTTGAGATAATCGTGTACCTTTGAAAAACTTAACTCACTGCTGAGATTGGGACGACGTAGTATCAGGAGTAGATTGATGAGTTTCTGAAAATCTTTGAGGTCGGCAAAACCGAAGAGATAGCGGGCGACCTGCCGTTCATATTCAGCCTGGGATTCACAGATGATACCATGCCCTTCCAGTTGTTGTTTAAATCTGGCATGATCGTAGGCGCGTTTGTCATGTTTGCTGCCGGTCTCATAAACCGTGTGCAGGTCATATCCCAGGCGGGAGCCATCGGTAATTAAAAAACGTAGTGGGCGTATACGGTCACTGGCATTGATGTTGCCAGCAAGGCTGATACCAATAGTCAGAAAGCGCGTCTTCTCGCGTTCGCCATTCACCCAACGCTGGCGCAGTTCATCGGCAATGGGTGGATTATCCGGGTCGCACCACTCGAACTCCAGGGCAATGTAGGCGCTACGTCGTTCGTGGCTAAAAGGCGTAGCTGATTCCGTTCCACCAAGTACGTAATACTCAATATGCCGTTCGCGACCACCAAAGGTATCGAGGCGATTGGGACGCAGATCGCCGTCGAGAGCGAGAGGCAGAGCTGCCATGAGAACTGTAGATTTTCCACTGGCATTCTCCCCGGCCAGGAAGAGCCGCCCATGCGGAATCTCGAATTCCTGCAGACCATACAGCCAGAAATTTGTTAGCATGATACGGCGCAAACGGTAGCCACGCGGACCACCTGCATACGCCTGAAGCATATCAACGAGCAAAGCTGCCCGCTGCACTGCGGCTTCTTCGCTCTCGCCATTTAGTGACTTCGACCACGCGGTAAAATTATCGAATGTTTGTTGCATCTTTCCACTCTCCTTCTGTACGGGCATGCAGTCACGCCTCTTCAACCCGGCTGGATGACCACAAAGTATCACGGTCGCTAAGGCCTCGTTTCATCTTGCCGTTGAGTGAAGCCTTTGCACGCGGCGCGGCGGGAGCTTGCCGGACGCCGTCCGGAGGATGGTGTAGTCCTGGCTCCTGCCCGGTTTTTTCATAGGTGGCAGAATAGCGTGCGGCAGCCGGCAAGATCAGCACATTGCCCGCTTCATCTGGACCCCGCAGGAGACCAACCTGTCGCATCTTCTTGTAAACTTCGTTCAGCAGGCTGCGCGAACTTTTGTTACGAGCTTCGTTGCCCCAGTTCTCTCCAAATTGTTCACGAACGGAATAAAATAACTCGGTCATATCCTCTGCTGTGACGTGTAAGCAACCATATATATCAGGTGAAGGCCATATGCCAGACTCAACCTGTATTCTGATGGCTCGACAGAGGAGCAGAGCCATCTGGTCGTTTGTGCCGAATGGCGTCAAGCTCGTTACCGGGCCGGCTGACATGCCGCTTGCCCGCACAATGCAGGCGTAGTCGCGATTTACTTCAAGTAACCAGCCGAAGGTGTCGAGCAGTTCACTGGCCGTAGCGTCAGCCCGTGCCAGTAATTCGGCGAAGGCGGCAGGATCATCATACCTGAATAATGCAGGTCCCAGGAGAAGAGCGCGCCAGGCTCGTACGAGGCTGGGAGTAATCTCCGCCTCTGGTAGCAATGCTGGTTGCAGGGTTGTGGTATGATCGTCAAGCCTGGAGGAGATGGCTGCCACAAACTGTGAATTGAATGCGGCAACGAGCGAGCGAATGACATCAGTAAACTCATACAGAACATCGGCGCCGGGTGTTTGCTCAACCCACTCCCTTGTCTGCCCATCGACCAGTTGTATACCTCCCAGGTCTTCCAGGTAGTGGAGAGCACGTTGGATGCTATAGCGCTCTGAGGGTCTGCGAAAATCAAATCTCACTGCCCCGTCCGCGCCGGAAATAGACTGTTCCTGAATCTGTTCAGCCAGTTGCGAGAGCAAAAATTGCTGGTCAATGCCGCGACCGCTCAGTTGGCGGTTTTCAGCATACCAGAGAATCCAGGTGAGGCAAGCAAAATCACCCGGCTCTTTCAGTCTGTCGTAAAGATAGCCAGGCGTTACTGCGCTGAGATGACGCACCAGGCGAATAACGGTCGGACCGCGTTGAATGCGCCAGCCTGTATACTGGTCATGCCAGGTCTGCAACGTATGGTAGTGACGATGTATCAGCCTGAACAGCTCTGGCTGTTTGGGTAGGATTATCTCCTTTTCCATCAGTGCCACGTGCGCCTTCATCAGGTCAGCGCTGTAGGCTCGCTGGCGAGAGGCAGCCAGGTGGTTTGCACGGCTGGTCGTGGAAGGCTCAGGCAGTTTAGCATCTGCCATGAGAATATCCTGCGCCTGTATTTCTTGCTCTTCTATCATACGGCTAACCCATCCAATTCCTCGCATTGCAAACGATAGCGTGGCAGGAGCAAAACTCCATCGGGTGCCAGCAGTGTGGCGTAGGTTTGCTCATCGGGATTAAGCAAGACAATGGTAGAGCCATCGGGCGCACTATACTGGTGGCTGGCACTGCTCAGGCAGCCATCAATGACCGCCGTCAAAATAGCTCGTTCTTCTACGCTAATACTGGCTATCGTTCCTATGTCGAGATACTTTGCAGAGAAAATCCGCGCAAACTGCTCGCGCTCCTCCTGGAGCCGCTCTTGATACTCTGCCACTAGCTGGCGAACAATGGCGCGGTTATCGATCACCGGATCTTCCAGGGAATGGTCGCCTCGATTAGCACGGCTGATGGGCCGCAAATGAAGCTCAACGGTGGCAGGTTCTTGCCATGCGCTGCCCTTCCCTGGATCATAAGCAGCGCTGGGGGACCCTGCCAGGCTTTCCGGTAAATGTACCGGTAAGAGATTAGCAAAAGCGGCGCTGAAGAGTTGTTGGGCCCTCTCTCCATCACTCGCTTGAAGCAATTGATACGCGAGCGCATTGAGGCTGGCGGCATAATTGGCACTCGGTCTCGCGTTAGCAGCCAGTGCTGTCGCGCGGCGAACCACCTTGTCCACTTCGGCGAGCGCATTGCGGCGGAAGGAATCGGCATTTTTACCTGGGGCAAACCAGCTTGTAAGCGCCTCCACCTGGTTGCGAGCCTCCTGTAGCAAATCAGCTTGCGTTCGTTGCTGCTCTATCGTTGGTGCAGGTGGTTCAAGATATTGCGCGATGATTTCGATGAGCTGTTCTTTCTTGCCTGTTGCTGCCCAATCGGCGAGTAGTGTCCGAATCTGGCGGCTATATTCTGTCAGTGCTTGAGCAAAACTCTGCACATAGGCCACGACGGCTGCTTTATATGCCTGGTAAGACTCTAGATCAGCTTGACCGTGTTGCGTGGCGTTTACCATCGTAGCGAGATATTGTGCCGCTTCATGCGCCATGGTGTTCCATACCTCGAACACGCGCTGCCACTCTTCAGCCATCTCACGACTGTGCGTCACCGTCAATGCGAGTGGAGGCAAACGCAGAGCTTCATCGAGAAGCTGGAGAGAATGCCAGAGACGCGGGAGATCGCCCTGGCGGAGCGACCCTCGAACGGCGCGGGCGCGCGTCTGCTCATCAAGGAAGGTTTCGATTGCAATCGCCTCGGGTGTTGCTTGATAGAGCAGGGCAGGCGAAAGGAAGCTAGCGATAGAGGTAGCGCGACTTGAGTCATAAATAGTCGTCAGATTGCCCCATTCTTTCAGGGCGGCGAGATCATTCTGGCATTGCTCAAGTGTGTAATCGGCGTCGAATGTGCTGCGAACTGCATCACGGATTTCCTGGGCCGTAAGCTGGTAATGATACAACTCTCGATGGTGCTTGAGGAAGGTGCGCATAATAATGCGGTACCAACGCACACGATTGGAAGTAACCAGATAGCTAAAAATTGGTAATCGATCAGTCAAATAGAAGGCAGAAGAAGATGAGATATGCTCGGATGCAGCGATTGTCGCTGTGGCTGGCATATCCTGTGAAACGAGTATATTATCCTCAAATGTTTTCTCGGTCATTCTTCTTATAGCCTTTTCGGGATCGGACATGGACTCAGCGTCCCCATATGCTCTTGCTTCGACAAAGCCGCTTCTGACGTTTCGTAATATTGTAACACGAAAACACGTTCTATACGTATTTTTTGTGCTGCAGGTTATCTCTCCCCCAAATTGTCTTATTGCTTTCATTCCCAGTGGCCGCGGGAAAAACGGTAATGAGCCGACAGGGAAATTTTGGCCAATCCAGTGAAATATGTAACTTTATAGTAGTTATATAGTAGGAAATATAAGAAGCCGCTTGCTATATAGAAGTTGGTCTCGAAGCGGACAATCCAGGTTTGGAATAGTACTAAAAACTTGTTACTAATGTGCCTACCTTTCCGTTTTGTTTTGATATAGAGGTGCTTTTTAAGGAATCTCTAATGTTTTTCTCAGGATTTTTTAATGAATTCTGTCGGAGTAAGTTCTTCATAAAGTAGGCTTGTATATGGTTAGGACAAATTTAAACACCCGCACTTATCAACCAATCAATTCTTACGGAGTCATCGGCGATTGTCATTCTGTAGTTCTGGTAGCTCCAGATGGATCAGTGGACTGGGGATGTCTGCCAGACTTTGATAGTCCAGCCATCTTCTGTCGCCTGCTGGATGCTGAAAGAGGTGGATACTTCCAGATTGCTCCAAAGGACAGTACCATCCCAGGGGCGCAACGCTACCTTCGTGGTAGCAATGTGCTTCAGACCAAATTTGCCAGCATCACCGGTGAGGTGGTGCTGACTGATTTTATGCCGGTAGAGACGTTACGTGCCTGGCCGTACCAGGGGATGAATAATAATACCTGGACGCGCGAAGATGGTTCCTGCCATTGCCTGGTACGAGCTGTTGAATGCACGCATGGAGAGCTGCCGATCACAATGGTGCTCAAAGCCAGTCCAAATTACGCGGCCGAGGCAAGCGAGATCACCCTTCTTCCAGACAACATAGGGGCGCTTGTCTCGGGCGGGCGGCAAAACATGGGCCTTGCAATAGTGGGCGCCTATCGCGCCTCCTCGTTCTCTATGCAAGTTGTAGCAGACGAGGAAGGCCTGCATCCATCCATTGTGGCGCAGATAACGCTACGTGAAGGCGAACGCATTGTGTTTGCAGTGGGTATGGGGCGTAATGCCCAGGCAACGCGCAGGCTGGTGGAGTCTGAACTGCCACAGCGTCACTTTGATGCAGAGCTGGCGCATACTCTTCACTGCTGGCGTAGATGGGTGGCAAGCTGCAACTACCAGGGACCTTACGCCGAATGGGTACAACGCAGTGCACTTGTGCTTAAAATGATGACGTATGCTCCGACAGGTTCCATTGTCGCTGCTCCCACCACCTCTCTACCAGAAAACCTGTCTGGAGAGCGGAACTGGGACTACCGTTTCACCTGGCTGCGGGATGCCACTTTCACCCTGTATGCCTTCAACATGCTTGGCTTCACGGAAGAGGCTCGGGCCTTTACTCACTGGCTGCAACGTCTCTCTTACACCAACGGCGAAGGCCTGCAGATCATGTACGGCATTCGGGGTGAGCGTGAACTCACCGAGTGCGACTTGTCTCACCTTAGTGGTTATTGGGACTCACGACCTGTACGTATCGGCAACGTTGCAGCGAAACAGAAGCAGCTAGACATCTTCGGCGAGATATTGGATTGCATTCACCTCTACCGCCGCGAGGGCTGTTTCGAACGCTACGGCGAAAAGCTGGAGGGGCCACTGTGGGCAATGATGCGCACACTGGTGGAGCACGTGTGTGCGCACTGGCAAGAATGCGATGAAGGCATCTGGGAGGTGCGTGGCGGGTCGCGCCACTTTGTCTACTCCAAAGTCATGTGCTGGGTCGCACTCGATCGCGCGATCAAAGCGGCTTTAGAACTACACTTAGAAGTAGACCTGCAAAGGTGGTGTCTCGTACGTGACCAGATTCGCGCCGATATCCTGTCACGCGGCTATAATACCGGGCTGGGCGCCTTCTCCCAGGCGTACGATGACACAGCACTGGACGCCTCGAACCTGCTGCTGCCACTGGTTGGCTTCATCCCACCAGATGATCCGCGGATGCGCTCAACAGTTGATCGTATCATCGAGCACCTGACGGATGAGCAGGGTTTCGTCTATCGCTACCTGTCAGACGATGGGCTGCCTGGCTCGGAGGGCACTTTCGCCATTTGTACCTTCTGGCTGGTAGATAACCTGGCTATGCAAGGGCGCGTTGACGAGGCCCGGTCCCTCTTCGAGCGCTTGCTGCCCTACGCTGGGCGGCTGGGGCTGTTCTCTGAGGAGATCGACACGCACAATAACATTGCGCTGGGAAACTACCCGCAGGCGTACACACATATCGCTCTCATCAACAGCGCGATCAACCTTCAAAAGGCCGAAGAACGCGAACATCATACCGACCCGGTTATTGCTGCAATCAAGTTGCAGGATAGGAATAATAGTAACCGATAAATAAATCATCTTTGTAGTGGGTGGAATGTAAGACATCAATCCAGGAGGGCGAACAACAGGTTCGCCCTCCTTATTTGTTCGTTCTGGACCTTTTAATGCGCCGGATCTAACTGACCCGCAGTGGGTTCTGCTCAGCAAAACCATGCCTCGGTTAAATGTGGTACTACTTTAGCAGTACCATAGTTTTCTACAGCCCGAGCAATGAATAGATTGTCACCTGCGGCAGAAAGTGCCAGCGACTTGATATGGAAAAATGTCTCGACAGCGCTGGCATGAGCCAGTTCAGCCTGTTCTACCAGGGCTGCTACATCGCGTTGCAGCCGGTCCATGCGCGGATCGGAATGTCTCCAGCGGTATGTATAGGAAACGGCGTCAAGCTCGCCCAGCCATTCCTGGCTGCCAGGTGTATCCAGCAGAGCCGAGCCAGGAGGAACGAGCAGGCGAATTGAGAAGTGTACTGGGTCAATGTGTTCAACCAGGTGGCGCTCTTCAAAAAAGGACATCAATGCAATGTAGCTGTCCAGCGTCTCCCATGGAGAGAACGGCAAAAGCGAAGGGCGTAAAGGTATACCCACATGTTCGCACAGATCGAATACCTCGGCTACGTCGGCTCCTGTGTGCCCTTTGTCAAGATGACGGAGCACGCTGTCGTTGATTGATTCTACGGCAGATACAATAAAGGCGCACCCCAGGTCTTTGAGCTCTGGCAAGAGATGGCGCTGCTTCAGCACGTGCTCAATTTTGATTGTCGCGTCGAAGGTTACGCCGGGAAACTCCTGTTGCATTGCGCGGGTAATACGCATGGCATGTGTCGGGCCATTGAAGAAGTCAGGGTCACCGAAGGTGATATGACGGGCTCCCTGTTCTACCTGCGAACGGATGTCGGCCAGGACAGCCTCTGCAGGTATAGCGAAGAAGCGTCCATGATAGACAGGCGTGATCGGGCAGTGCAGGCACCTGTGCTTGCAGCCTCGCGTTGCTTCAGTGTACCCTGTAAGCACTGTCTTCCCGTCTACCTCTAGCCGAGCATAGCGAAGCAGCGGAGGCAAGAGCTGGCGTTCTGGCACAGGGAAAATCGTGCGCTGTATCCAGGGTTCACTGCTGGACCGGCGTGTGCTAACTCCTGGAATGGGAGCCGTATCGTCCTGCTCCAGGGCGGCAACCAGTTTAAGGAGAGGAACCTCGTGCTCGCCGCCGATAACCGAATCGGCGGCGCTTTGCAACAGGTAGGCAGCGTTGAGCCAGGCATAATGACCATAAAAGCAGATATGCGCACCTGGATTAAGTGAGCGCACGCGCTGGGCAACCTGCTGCCCGAGGCGCAGGGCAGTATGCATTGGTACGGAGATAGCAACGAAACGCGCCTGTGTGATCGCCTCGCTGGTCAATGCCTCAACAGCAGTATCGACAGCTACAGGAACATAACCTGTCTGCCGGAGGAGAGCGAGCAGCATAGCGAGCTGAAACGGTTGATGGCCTAGCTCATAGCAGGAGACGAGCAGGATATCGCCGGGAGCTCTCATTTCTTGCGCGGCGCTCCGCCCCCGCCTTTGCTACTCGGCCCGGCCCCGGTACCAACTTCTTCCGGCACCCAGCCTTCCGGCATCTTTGCTTCTTCTCCGAAGAAGAATTCCTCCATCTGCTCACGCAGTATTTTACGTGCCTCTGGATCGGCCATGTTGAGTCCATAGTGGTTGATAATGAGCGTACTCTGCGCAGGCCACATATCATAGGCTTGCTTAGAAACATGCTCATAGATGCGCTGACCCAACGTACCAGGGAAAGGAGGCTTATCCAGGCCTGGCAGCTCTCGTCCAAGTTTGACACACTTGACCATTCGCGTCATAATGAAAACTCCTGGTTACTATTACCATTGATCTTATACAGATACTACAAAATGCAGGACGACATGTCAAATATTATACCGCCAAAGGGTTCCCCGCGAGTCATTTTTCTGGGCATGCAGGGTAATTTCTCGCCTCCCTCTCTACGTGCCCTGCTGAATTATGACGTAGAGATCTGCGCGGTAGTCGTTCCTGCTCCGCAAGTGCCTGGCAGCGAGTCCCAGGCTATACGCCGGCGAGAACGACCAAGTTTGATGCGCCCTGTGCTCCCGCTGCTGGATGCCTCCGTCGTAGAACTTGCCTGGGAAAACAATATACCTGTTTGGGAAGTACAACATCTATCTGATGCCTTGACTATCTCCACCCTTGCTGCTTACGAACCGGACGCTATTTGTATAGCTTGTTTCTCACAGCGCATCCCACCTGCTATCCTGGAACTTCCGCGTTTCGGTTGTCTCAATGTGCATCCATCGCTACTGCCGGCCAATCGCGGCCCGGTTCCTTTATTCTGGACATTTCGCGAAGGGGCTGAACAGACAGGCGTCTCTATTCACCTGGTCGATGAAGGGATGGACAGTGGCGATATTCTAGCACAGGAAGCCATTCATGTGCCAGATGGCATCAGCTATGCTCACCTGGAGATGCACTGTGCAGTGCATGGTGGAGAACTGCTGGCACAAACTGTATGGAATCTATACAGGGGTCTTGCCAGGCGTGTTGTCCAGGAAAAATCTAAGAGTAGCTATCATACTTTTCCTTCCACCGATGATTTTGTCATACATGCTGGGGAGTGGAGTGCCCGCCACGTCTACAATTTTATCTGCGGCATAGTAGAGTGGGGAGGTCCCGTCAAAATCAATAGCGGTAGTGAGTTTTTCGAAGTCCGAGCAGCAATTTCCTATAGCCATTGGAATACAGAAAATGTTCCTGAGGAAATAGGACAAGCACTGCTGGTGCAGTGCAAGGAAGGATGGGTCAGGGTGAAAAAGTGACCTTACGTCCCGTTATGAAGCAGGTATTCTCAGGCAAGCAAACGTTCGATAGTATGTAGAAATTCGTCCAGTTCAAGCGGCTTGTTCATGCCGACAATATGGCGTTTGTCGATATCCTGCCTGGGCAGGCGCGCACTGACCACAACGGCAGGAACATGCTCCAGTTCCTTTTTGGCATGCAGCTGGTCATACAATTCTATACCGTTCATCGAAGGTAGATGATAATCTAGAATAAATAGATTGGGCTTGATGCTCGTAACGGCCTTCAAACACTGAAAGCCGTCGGTAAGCAGCATAGCTTGATAATTTGTCTCCTGTAAAATAGCCTGGACGAGGAAAGAACCAATGTCTTCGTCATCCTCCACCACAATGATAGTCTTGACAGCTCCATTTTCCTGAGTGGAAGATGATTCTGAGTCATAGGGCATACTTATACTCCAATGCTAGCACCTTTTCTCGGAATATGCACTTTATGTAGTATTAAACTGTGGAAGTAAAAATAGTACGATGTATATCACGTACAAGTACGGGTTCAAGTTTCATGAAGTTGCCGGCACTCTTCTGTGGTATCATCTTGGTGATCATTACACACTCTTGCAGAAGGGCGAAGCAATATCCGAAAGAAGATAAGAAGCAGTGTTCCGTTATCCAACAGCAAGTTTAAAGCCAGGCCGCGAAGAAAGCCTACTCGGTGGGCATCTGTGGATTTTCTCAGGTGCCCTGCAACAACCTCCGCGCTGGATTGAGGCGGGTGGGCTGGTTGATGTCAAAACTTCTACCGGCCAGTTCGTAGCGCGCGGTTATTATAATCCACGAACCGATATCGCTATCCGCATCCTGACGCACTCCATCGAAGAACCTATTGACATCGAGTTTTTACGCAGACACATCTGCAGCGCGATGGAGTTGCGACATGTATTAGATGTTACACAGACAAACATGTACCGGCTGATCCATGCAGAAGGCGATGGCCTACCCGGGCTGGTTGTGGACCGTTACGCAGATATACTCGTCGCGCAGATTCATACGGCCGGCATGGAACACCTGCAACCTTTGCTCGTCGACGCGCTCATGACAGAAACCGGAGCACATGGTCTACTGCTGCGCAATGATGGTCAAGCACGACGCCGCGAAGGCCTGGAGGTAGAAGAGCCATTAGCAGTGGCCGGTGAAGTTCCAGAGCAGATAGCGGTGCGCGAAAATGGCGTACAGTTTCTAGTCGACCCATGGCAGGGACAGAAGACGGGCTTTTTCATCGACCAACGCGATAAACGCCAGGCTATGCGTAAATACGCACAGGGCAAACGCGTCCTCAACTGCTTCAGCTACACTGGTGGTTTTTCCGTCTATGCCGCTCTCAGCAGTCCCACGACGAGCGTAACCAGCGTTGACATCTCAGCAGCAGCAATTGAAAAGGCGCAGCAGCACTTCGCGCTAAACAATCTTGACCCTGATGCTCATCGATTTGTCGTGGCCGATGTGTTTGATTACCTGGAGCAGGCACAAAGTATGGAGGAGCAATTTGACGTTGTGATACTCGATCCACCAGCCTTTGCCAAAACGCAAGGTGCGCGAGCACAGGCTCTCAAGGCCTACCGCCGTTTGAACATGCTCGGCATGCAGGTAGTGCGGCCTGGAGGCATGCTACTGACGTGTTCCTGCTCCGGTGTAGTTGGTCTGGATGACTTGCTGGGCTTTCTTTCGCAGGCAGCGCAACGCCTTCATCGATCCGTACAACTATTAGAGGTCTATACACATAGCGTCGATCACCCCGTCAACCTGGCTATGCCGGAGACGGCTTATTTGAAGGCTGTTTTTTGCCGGGTGGGGTGAGATAGCCCTAAACAGACCATTGACACCTCTCCTCGCATCAGGTACAATACTCATAAAGCGCGAAATACGCATCTTTCCCGGGAAGAGTAAGCGGCCAGGACACTGATAGAGAAGGGATGGCCACAGGCTGGAAGCTCCCACAGTCCCACCGCCGAACGTGACCCGGATAATTGTTGAAGAAATCCATCATGGAGAGTAGATCGGCACGGGTTAGCCCGTTATAGCGAAGCCCTGATACAGCAACAGCCTCCCAATCAGGAGGGTAGTGCAAGGTCAGGGCGGTGAGAGCGCTGGTACGCAACGACCGGCGAACTGAGGTGGTACCGCGAAGGTTATGCCCTTACGTCCTCATGAAGGATGTAAGGGTTTTTTATTGTGTTCGGGATGATCCATCTATAGGACACAAAGCAAAGGAGCAGCACGTGAGCCTACCAAAGTATTACAGTCCTAACACAGCGGAGCCTCAACTTCAGACATTCTGGCAGCAGGCGGGTACCTACCACTTCTCACCTGGAGCCGAAGCTCCAGTTTACTCAATTGATATAGATCCTCCTACCGTCTCCGGGAACTTGCACCTGGGACACGTCTACTCGTACAGTCACACGGACTTTATGGCCCGTTTCTGGCGCATGAACGGTTATAACGTCTACTACCCCATGGGTTATGATGATAACGGTCTGCCCACGGAGAAACTCGTAGAGAAGCGGCTCGGCATCACCGCAATCAAGGTAGGGCGTAGAGCTTTCATCGAAAAATGCCTCGCGGTAAGTGTGGAGGAAGAGAAAAATTACGAGGCGCTCTGGCAAAGGCTAGGGCTCTCAATAGATTGGCGTTACACCTATCGCACCATCGATGAGCTATCCAGGCGTACCTCCCAGCTCTCGTTTCTTGATCTCTATCGCAAGGGTCTGGCTTATCGTCGCGAAGCCCCGACGATCTGGTGCCCAGAGTGCCACACGGCTATTGCACAGGCCGAACTGAATGACCTGGAGCGGAATAGCGAGTTTGTCACGCTTGCTTTTAGCCTTGAAGATGGTTCGACTCTTCCTATTGCCACCACTCGTGCGGAGCTGCTGCCAGCCTGCGTTGCCGTTTTCGTCCACCCTGACGACCGGCGTTTCCAGCACCTCATTGGACAGAGTGTAAAGGAACCGCTCTACGGGCGAGAGGTACCACTGCTGGCGGACCAGGAAGCAAACCCGGAGAAGGGTACAGGTGCTGTCATGTGCTGTACCTTTGGTGACGCTACTGATGTCGAGTGGTGGTATAAGCACGACCTGCCGCTCAAAGCAGTCATTGGCCGTGATGGCCGCCTGACTCAGGAAGCCGGTGAGTTCGCTGGTTTGACCACTGATGAAGCTCGTCACAGAATCATCGAAACCCTGGAAGCGCGAGGCCTGCTTCTTGAGCGGCAGCCCATTACCCAGTCAATACGCGTTCACGAGCGCTGCGACACGCCGGTCGAGTACATTGTAACGCAGCAGTGGTTTATCCGCGTGCTCGGTTTTAAAAAAGAGCTGCTCGATGCTGGGGAACAGGTTACCTGGCACCCGGCTCATATGAAGGCACGCTATCGCGAATGGGTCGTGAATCTACATTGGGACTGGTGCATCTCACGGCAGCGCTACTTTGGCATAACTTTCCCACTGTGGTATTGCGACGCCTGCGGTGAAATCCTGCTGGCCGACGAAGAGCAGCTTCCAGTAGACCCGACTGAACAGCAGCCGGCAAAGCCGTGTGCCTGTGGGAGCACATCCTTTACGCCGGAACGAGATGTCATGGATACCTGGGCAACTTCCTCCCTCTCGCCGCAAATTGCCGGGCGCTGGTTGTCAGATAATCAGTTCTACGCACAAGTCTTCCCGTTTTCGCTGCGCCCGCAGGCGCACGAGATCATCCGGACCTGGGCGTTCTACACCATCGTCAAATCCTACCACCATTTTGGCCGCCTGCCATGGAAGGAGATAGCTATCTCCGGCTGGGGCCTGGCAGGTGCCGGGGGGGAAAAAATCAGCAAGAGCCGCGGGGGCGGCCCGATGTCGCCAATGAAGATGATCGAAAAATACTCGGCAGACGCAGTCCGCTACTGGGCGGCCAGCACAGGCTACGGTAAAGATTCGATGATCAGCGAGGAGAAAATCCAGACAGGGGCGAAGCTGGTCACAAAGCTGTGGAACGTTGCCAGGTTCGCTCAACGCTTCCTGGAAAACTACCGGCCACCGGACAAGCATCCAGCTCTCTTGCCGACTGATCGCTGGATACTCACACACACCCAGCGGCTCATTCATCGTGTAACAGAGCTTTTCCGCAATTATGATTATGCTGCAGCCAAAAGCGAGACCGAGAGTTTCTTCTGGCACGACCTGGCAGACAACTACCTGGAGATGTCCAAGGAGCGCCTCTATGCCGGGGAAAGCGAGAGGCGAGAAGGGGCATGCTATACGCTGTATCATGTCCTGCTATCGGTAATAAAGCTCCTTGCTCCATTCCTTCCATATATAACCGAAGAGATATTCCAGGCGCTCTTCGCAGCTAGTGAGATGGAGGGGTCGATCCACAACACGCGCTGGCCTATCTGCGATGAAACGCTCATCGACGAGACAGCAGAGTCGGCTGG
>Ga0137381_10001006_pt1 | contig 18503 bp, 17 predicted proteins | sample SagtaG_16_FD_104808 | JGI IMG/M metagenome (GOLD analysis project Ga0137381, IMG submission 104808) | Vadose zone soil microbial communities from Sagehorn Ranch, Mendocino, California, USA - Sage2_L_115_16 metaG | ecosystem: Environmental > Terrestrial > Soil > Vadose zone | place: USA... | reverse complement strand
CGTTTGGTGGCATCGAAACTGTGCTGGGAGTAGAACGAGGAGGATATTGTGCGGGGATCGATTCTGCGGGGGGCGCTCAGAGTTGGGCGCAGGCTCCTGAGTTACAGTCACTTATGACTCGTGCAGTGCGAAATGCAAAAGCACCAATCTTCTTTTTTCAGGCTGCTAACGATTTTGACCTGTCACCAAGCAAGACACTCTCAGCAGAGATGAACGAGGTGAGCAAGGCGTACAAACTGAAGATTTATCCCCCGTACGGCGACTCCCCCCGGGACGGCCACAGCTTTGGCTACTTTGGATCCGACTTCTGGGCCGAAGACGTTTTCGGATTTCTCAACCAGCATTGCACCAGGTAGTCGTCGCCTCTGCGACTTTGTCGACCAATTCAGCGAAACTGGCAAAAATTCCAACATGATGGTTGGGAGCACCAGTGGAGAACGGAATCAATTGGGAAGTTATATGGTTCGACGAAGTCGAAGTAGGTTTCTCGGGGCACAAATTCAGCTGGAAATAATTACTGGCGGGCCTCACGCTGTTCCCATTAAATCATTGATTGTAGCCAAGTGGCGGCGTACTCCAAGATTCACGGTGATCGATCAAAATGGTTTGATAGTTTGATAAAGCTGCCGCTGTAATCGGACAAAGGGTTCTAAATCTCAGGTAATGCGAGCAATCACGCAGAACCGATGGCACTACTGCCTTGTTGGGTTTTTGCCTGTGGATATAAGATGGCGCAGGAGAGTCGGGAGCAATCATGGCCCATCAGGCACCACTGAAATATATCTTCTACATTGCCGCCACCCCGGAGAAGGTGTGGGAAGGCTTTGTGTCGCGGGAGTCGAACCGCATCATCTTCTCGGGCGCTGAGCTTCAAGCGGACTTTAAGCTTGGTGGCTTGCTCGCATGGGTGGGCCCAGGACCCAATGGCAAGCCCATGACCTACGTCCGAGGGAAGGTCCTGCGGTTTGAGCCGCCAAAAGTCTTTCAGTACACCTTCGCAATGGGCCAAAATGATAAGGCGTCACGCGCAACTATCGAACTGGTGCCCGAGACCGAAGCCACCAAAGTAACAGTGACGCATGACGAGTGGGCCGAGGATGACCCCACGTATGCTGCCTGCGCCGATGGATGGCCACGTATTCTTTCCCGCCTGAAGACGCTGCTTGAGACCGGGAAGACATTCAAGCCGCATTGATACGAGGTGGGAATGGTCTGAAATTTTTCGACCGGGCAATATGCCCCAAACTAGTGCCGTAATCGTCGAAAAAGAATCCAGCGGGAAAGGGGACAGTGGACTTGATGATCGGTTTCGCGACATGGCGAACGTAGTGACCTGTGGTAACTTCGCGGTGAAGCGCAGGGGCGGTAGTGAGAAAAACGGCTTGGGCAATCTGTTGCGCATTGTTCGTTGCCACAACTTCCGCACTGCAAAAAGCTCCTAATTTTTCCGGGACCTTTGCTCTTGCATCTCTAAAGGGCGGACACGTTGCAAAGACCTTGCCTAAAATTCTGTTGAAAGTTGTACAGGACGGCGATTCATTGGAAATCGTCGAGTCGTTCAGCTGAAGTCCTTCCAGGCAAATATTCGTTAAAGGTAGTTGTGGCCGGCTTTGACGCCGTGAATCAGCCGCTCATTGTCCGCGATGGCTAACCCTTGACGGCCAACGCACAACTGAAACTTGCCACAGCAAAGGAAGAGGGTGAGGGTTTCTACGGACGTGCTGGACGTCAACGTGATGACACGTGATCCCTCTCAACGTTTGATGATTCGGCAGGAAACCCTCAACGCGAATCCCGGGCGCCCTGGAACGCCGGTCTCCATTCCCGGCTTGCCAATTGAAACAGCTTCAGGCGGAATCAAAGCGCCTCAGTATTTTGCGCCAGGTGTTGCAGGCGATCACGGCTCATCTGTTTTCAATGTTCTGTGTTCCTGACACTGCAATTGGAATTACGCCATCATTTGCCGCTTGGCCAGCGGAACCACGCCTGCGCTGCGGGCCGGGTTGCTGTAACTCTGAGGAATCGGGGTGTAGGACCGGGTCTTTCGGGTCGCGATCGGCAAGGGCCTGGACATCGATCCGGCGATGTGTCGAGCGGCTTCGCGCGCCAGCTCCATGCGCCCGCGTACGCGAAACTTGGCGAACAGCGATGAGACATGGAACTTTACTGTGCGTTCAGAAAGATTCAGAGAGGCGGCGATCTCTTTATTGGCGAGACTCCGCATGATACCAGCTAGCACTTCTTCTTCCCGGCGAGTGAGCTTGAGTTGACCGCTGACACAATGTCCGGCCTGGAGAAGCTTTTCCGTTTTCTCGGTCAGGCCTCTCAAACCGTCGTTTTCGGCTGATACCATTACCACGTAATCGCTCGGGGAATGGCCGAGGACCATGCAGTGGATCGCCAGCAGACCGGCGGCCTGGTCCACGGGAAACCGCCCATCAGGAGTAGCCTCCACTTGAAAATGGGACACGCCAGTTTTTTTTTCGTAGAAGTAATAGAGATCGCGGGTAATAAGTGCTAAATTTTTCATGGTCGGCGCTCCTTTCAGAAACCTCTCTCGCGAGCTTGATCTGAGAACACACCTCAATACGACAATCAAAAGGCCGCCAGGTACGAGGACCGCCAAAGCAAGAAGATCATCTTGCGTGCTGTCATGGTGTCCCCAGCGATATTGCGCATGCCTAGTTCAAACATCCAGTCAACAAGTGCAATGAGTGCACCAAACCCGAAAATATAATAAGTGCTTTATTGTGAATTATTTAGATGTTGCCAAGGGCCTTGGATGTGAGTGCGTTCGACACACGCTTGGATGGATACAACTCGCTTTCCGGTCTGGAACTCGAGTGCGAATGTGCAAAAGAGCTGCAGTTTGACGCGGGCATTTGGGCTTCGTTCAAGTCCGGTTTCGCCCAGTGGAGCGGGAACCTCGAGGCAAGAAAGGTGCCAATCGAACCACCAGAATTTAGTCTGGTTCCGAACCAGGCCTGGAGGGCTTAGTGTCGGTCTCTCCTGCTACCCCAGGCTGCTCAGAGATCTCGCGCGCCTCGATCCTTTCCCGTTTCTCTGCTGATTCTCTTATCTGGACTTCTAGTTCTACTTGTGCCCGTTCGAATTCAACCTCTAACTCAGACTTTCCACTCAGTTCGTTTTCTCCGGGTTCAGGCCTCTCCACTTCGGGACGCATTTCATTGGTCGGTTCCGGTGGTTCTGGACCAGAGTCCATTCCAACACGGGTGGAAAATCCAGGCTCCAGGAGAACTGATCCTCCAGTAGCGTTCCGTCCGAAGACCTCGACAAGTCCGTCCACCACGTCCACTTCCGTGACGTTGTGCGCATTGACTTCCACTTCGAACTGGGTTCCGCGAACGGCAATAACGGCACTGGGGGTTCCAAGTTCGAACGGCACGGTGCCACCTGTCCGCTTGTAAATGAGCGCACGGATTCGTCCGAGAAGCAATTGGAAGTAACTCGGATCAGTCAAAGAAGGTTCTTGCACCCGCAATCTTGTGTGCGCCCTGAGCATCACCTCACTGCCGTCGCTCAGGCGAAGAAGTAATCTGCCGTTGCCTGTGTCAAGAATTGTGCCTGGAGGAAGCTGCTCTCCACGCAACGGATTAGAAGGCGACTGGTCCGGAAGGCTCAGACGAACATTACCCCTCCACTCGGCAATCGTGGCTCCAGCTATCGCAGCAGCGGCAGGCATCCTCGGCTGTTGCTCTTGGGCCACGGCCATAGCGATAGTCAACCAGGAGATCAAAGGGCAAAATAGGATGCAACGAATTGCCACAGGTTTCATTGAAGTACCTCACTGTAAAACTCTCGAGTTGCGGGCAGACGAATAAGAAAAGATGTGCCTGCCCTAGCATCGCTGCGGGCCTCAACTTTTCCTCCATGTTGTTCGGCGATCCGTTTGACGAAGGCCAACCCGAGTCCCCATCCGCGGGGCGTGTTTTCCTGCTCACTTCCGCGGTAGAAAGGTTCGAAAAGATGAACCAGTTCTTGCGGCGGAATCACGGGACCCGGATTCCACACCTCCAGTATGACACCGTTTCCGTCAATCTGGGCTCGTAGCATCACTTCGCTTCCCCGTGCACTGAACTTGATGGCGTTACTTACCAGATTCAGTAAAGCGCCCTCGATCAAGTGAGGATCGCCGTGAAGTGCCGGTAAATAACGAGCAAATTCAGTTCGGACCTTGATTTCAGAAGCCTGGGCGATAGGTTGAACGACTCGCGCCACTTGCTCTATAGTGCAGCCGATCTGGAAGGTCTCTTTGCGCATGGAGCGCGCGCCCGCCTCAAGCCGCAGCACATCGAGATATGTATTGATCATTGCTACCATCCGGCCTGACTCCTGGAAAATAGTGGCGGCCGCCTCACTGCTGGCGCGTTCCTTCGAATACCGGAGCAGATACTCCGCGAAGCCTTGTATCGAGACGAGCGGCGTGCGAAGTTCGTGAGTAACGAAGCCAAGCGCTTCCGCGCGCGCACGATCTCGTTCCAACCTGACGGTCTGGTCAGTCGCGACCACCATGACTACTTCCGATGGGTCGGCAGCCGACGTGGATTTGAGTTTCACAGCCCGCAACTGCCAGAGTCCCTGACCTAGGTTCACCTCAGCATCGAGCCACACACCAGGAGTGACCAGTGATTTGCGGATATCGCCCCACGGTGCCTCACGGAGACCAGCGACGAAATTGTCGAGACTTGAGTCCGCTCTCCACCCTTGCTTTTCGCAGAAGCTTTGCCACTGTGGATTGCGAAATATGAGCCGCCCATCGGATGCGAAGACGGCCAAGCCCTCTTGCATCGCTTCCAGAAGGGTTTCATCAAACGCATACAGCGAACTCAGCTCCGCTTGCAGGTGCCGAAGCAGATGCACTTTCCAATGCAAGTCTCCCTCCGCGGATTTCGCTTCTGCGCGCAAGGCCGCCGCCAGACTTTCTCTTGTTTCCGAACCGGGCGTCTTCAGCGTCAGTTGTAGTTGCCGAAGGCCCTGCGTAAGGCCTTGGTCCACCACGACGAGGTTCTGCAACTGCGCCAACGGGCCGGCCAGCAGACCTGCACACAAGAGTGGTCCCAGTCCGATCAGCAGATGCATCCAAGCAAAAGCCAAGTAGCTCGCTACGAGACCACTCGCGAGTAATACCGCGAGCGCGATCAGTCCCTTCCAGGCCGGCCAGCGCAGCACCACCCAGGTGAAACTGGAACTAAACATACATAGAAGCAAAAGACTTAGCCATCCATTCAGAGGGCGCAAGCTCCTTCCGGCAAGGATGGCATCGACCAGATTGGCATGGATTTCCACCCCGGGCATCGGCAGTCTGCCACTGACTGGAGTTGGGATGCGGTCCCCTATTTCCGTGGAGCCGAATCCAATCAACACAGCTTTCCTTTGTAGTTGCCCGCCTGTCTTTCCTTCCAGTAGGTCCACGACGGAGACCGCGGAGAATGCTGGCGACGTCTCGCCTGGAGTTGTTTGGCCGCGGTAATCAATCAGCAGCAAACGCGGCGATTCGGACTCGCCGCCGGCAATCGCGGCGCGAGAAGACGTCTGCACCGCAGGGATGCGTCGCCCTCCGACTCGCACCTCGCGCCCGTCATCTTCGAGGAGCGCTCCTCTAGCAACGCGCGCCACTTCCAAAGCAAACGCCCAGCGAGGACCCTCGAGAGATAATTCCCGCACCGGGACGCTACGGCATATACTGTCGGGTCCCAGAGCAGCTTGAGCGTGCCCCACGGCAATGGCTTTCTCCGCGAACAGTGGCATCGGTTCGACCCACAGGCGCCCCTGAGGTGAATTGCCGATCTTGCCCACAAGAACAGCGTTCCCCGCGTCTTCCAGCGCCGTCGCCAATTCGCGATCATCGCTTTCGTCCTCGGGTTCCGAGAGTAAAATGTCCAAGCCCAACGCCTTGGGCCGCTCGGCGCTTGCCGCCCTTACTACTCTTGCCAGCAGCGAGCGTTTCCAGGGCCATCGCCCGTAACGTTCAAGACTGGCGTCGTCAATCAACACAAGCGCTACGTCTGGCGAAGTGCCCTGATTCTCCCTTAGCCGGAAATAGAAGTCTCCCGCGCGCCGGCTAAGTTCTTCCACCGGATAACTGAGGCTGAGCACACCGACCATGGACAGAAGCAAGACATTCAGCAACAGCCAGTGCACCGGCTGGCGGCGCACCTGGTGCGGGCGGCCTTTTCCTGAATCGCTCATGTTTTTTCTGATTGCAGGTCGATTGCCAGGCGGCGCGCCTTTTCGTACAAGGTTTTGCGTTCAATTCCAAGCTTCCGCGCCGCCAACGACTTATTGCCACGTGATTCTCGCAACACACGGACGATTTCCTGCCGCTCCATTTCCTGCAGCTTGCCCGTCAGCGTTGACGTCAAGTTCTCGGGGACCGAAGTTGCCTCGCTTCGCCGCGCTCGCTCACGTTCCACTCCCTCGCACGAAATTCCCTCGGTCGCAGCGAAGATAGCGAGTCGCTCGATAAAGTTTTCGAGCTCCCTCACGTTACCGGGCCAACTCATGGAAGCAAGCAGCGAAACAGCGTCTTCGCTGATATTCACTTGGCGCGCATTGCGCTGGTTAAAGCGCTCCAGAAAATGCTGCACGAGCAGTGGAATGTCCTCGGGACGCTCTTCAAGCGAGGGAAGTTGAATCGTGACGACGCTGAGGCGATAATAAAGGTCTTCGCGAAATTGCCCTGCGCGGATAAGTGCGCTCAGATCCTTGTTCGTGGCGGCCACAATGCGGACGTCAAGAGGAACAAGGGTGTTCGACCCCAAGCGTCGCACCTTCTGCTCCTGTAGAACGCGAAGCAATTTCACCTGAAAACTCAGACTGGTCTCCGAGATCTCGTCCAGGAAAATCGTGCCGCCGTTGGTGGCCTCGAATAGCCCGCTGCGGTGATTGTCGGCGCCGGTGAAGGAACCTTTTTCGTGCCCAAACAACTCGCTTTCCAGGATTGTCTCCGGGAAAGACCCGCAGTTGATTGGTGTGAAGGGCATCTTGGCGCGCGGGCTGTGCTCATGAATAGCCCGCGCCACAAGTTCCTTTCCCGACCCGCTCGCCCCAGTAATGAGCACGTTGGCCGTGCTGGGCGCGACCCGCGCGACGATTCGATATACCTCCAGCATTTTCGAACTCCGCCCCACAATCGCCGTTTTGAGACAGAAGGTATCCTTCGGCGCAAAGGGGGTTGTGTGTCGCGACGCTCGCAAATTGCGCAACAGGGCGAGCAGTTCGTCAATCAGCAAGGGCTTGCTGAGATATTCGAGTGCTCCGCCTGCAACGGAGCGAGCCACGGTCTCGACGCTGGCATGTGCCGTCATCACCACACACTTACACTCCGGCTGCAATGTTTTCAGTTTTTCGAGAAATTCGAGACCATTGGCCTGTCCAATATAAATATCCAGAAGCGCCAGATCGATCGGGTTTTCACGAAGGAGCGGTTCGGCCTCCTCGACACTGCGCGCGGCGCAGCATACGTAGCCTTCCTCCGTCAAAACGGCATTCAACCAGCGGCAAATGGATTTGTCGTCATCCACGATGAGTATTTTGAGTTGCTTCTCCATGCCCTTACCCCAATTCCTGTAGTCTCCATACGAGCCAACTCTCCTCGTGATGACCGACTAGAAATGGTACACAAGACTGAAGCGGTCCACCTGCGCCCGGAATGCTCCCGTGGGCAGAGCCAGGTGGAAGTAGGTATAGTCGGCGCCCAAGTCCCATCTTCCCAGTATAAAGCGATTCTTCGCTGTGGTCTGCCACGCAGTCTGGTAGGGGGTTTGCAACAAAGATTCGGCACCATACTGCGCGATAAATTCGCCGCGGTAGATTTTACCTACAGCAAAACGGAATCCACCAAGTCCGAGGTGACTGTGATATTGGTTTGGACTGAAATAGCCGTGCGAAAATGTCCGCGAGAATGAAGAATGCGTGTATTGGTATCCCAGTCCTACAGCGAAATGCGAAACTCCAACCCACCGCAGCACTTCAGCATCTTCTCTTTGGATCCGATTTGAGTCGGAAAAGTGCTGCTTGAAGAAATCGGCGCTGATCTGCCAGGAGCGCAGCTGCCAGTCGAGCCGGCTCCACCAACCCTCCGCCAACACGTCGAACCGAGTTGACCGGAAAGTCGGGGTAATCGGAATCCGGGAGAAACCTCCTTGCAGCCAAACACTCTGGAACGGATGAAGAATCAAGGTTCCGCGGTAGAGTGCCCGATTCGAATCGTCAGCAAAGCGAACGATCCCCGCTCCCCCTGCAACGAAGAGCCAGCGCGCCAACCGCACCCGGCCTTCATCATTGACGGTAAAGATGTTTGCTTTTGGACCCCGGCTCACCCAAAGAGATTTTTCATCCATGCGGAAACTGTTCGTGACTTGGCGTCCGATCTTAACATCCAACCTCTCTCCAGCACTCAAGACACGGTTTCCTGCGCTATCGCTGAAGTAGCTTGCATCCGCTTGCACTCGGTTTAGCGCGCTAATCTCATGGGCGACCGGAAGCGGTAATTGATTTTTTTGTAGGTCATCCTTGTACTCCTGCAGGCGAATGCTGTTTGGATGGCGGGCCAGTGCTAGCTCCAGCTCGCTGCCGGCCTCGTTTTTCTTTTTCTGAAGTAGCAAATTTCGTACCAGCCCGATAGCCGCGGCCTCATCGTTCGGATCTGCTGCAAGCACCTCGCGGAAAAGTTGATTTGACGGCTCGTATTTCTCGCGAAAACTCAGCAGGCGAGCCAACTCGATCTTTGCTATTCGGTTCGAGGGATCGTCGCGCAGCACCCCGCGGAAGATTTTCAGGGCCCGCCCGTCTCGACGCTCATAAACATAAGTCCTACCCAGTTCGACCCGGAGCTGAGAATTCCCCGGAAATCGTTTAAGTGCTTCCTGCAGTGTTTGTATCGCCTGCGAATAGCGCCGATGACGCAGATCTGCCTGTGCTGCAGCAATGCTCTGCTGGACCGAGGGCCCTTCCTGACCGTGCGCGGGCTGGACCGCTCCCGCGAGAAGCATGGCGGCAAACGCGAGACTTACACAGAAAATAGAACTTCGAATCATGACTTCATCATTCACCACCCAACGACCTGTGCTGCTGCGAATCCTTGCCGCCGGCTCGGAAATGCAAGGCCATAAATGCCTTTGCGTCCTCCCCGACGAGGTGTGGATCTGGGGCGATAGCCGCATTGTAGCCAACCTCCAAGACGGTCCTGTCTCCGCCATCATGCCCTATTACAAAGCACACAGTCGAAAGACCCTGGGTCCCAAATCAGGAAGCGCTGAAATCAAAGGAGTTAACGTAATGAGCGCCGAGCGATTTTCATGAAGTTTCGCGGGCCGCAGGCCCTAAGTGAAAGTTAGCCCGACCAGGGCGTTATTACAACATTGATGCTCTGTATGGCGTGTCGAAAACACCTTGCTCATCAACCCAATTAGGAGATGCGATGAATGACGTCGATCAACGCGTCGTGGACATTTGCTTGTGCGCTCCCCCACCCTCGTCCTCCATCGACTATCAATAGGGCACTTTCATCGCCAAATGCGAAGAGGCATAACTTCTGCAAATTCACTGGTCCTAGTTTGCTCTGGCTGGGTTGATCCAACACACCCCGTATTGACAATACCCCAACGCAAGGACGCGTCATCTTCGATGCCTGGTTCCCTCGCACTTGACCGTGACGCTCTGACTTACATGGCCCGTAGTTAGTCTCAGCTGCTGTCGCACCCATTCATGCGCGATTAGGGTGCAATAAGAGTTCCCGAGAGTTCCTCGGAGCGCCACACGTTGCGATCGGCGCCGTGAAATTACAAACAGTTACCTTTAGTTGCTAATCTGTCACGGCACCGGCCCAGAATTTGAAAGTTCGGCGAGCTCGGAATCGGAGGACATATCCGACGCGATCAAGAACAACGTGTCACATCCGGGGCACCACTTCTTCTTGAGGGTGAAGTCCCACTTGCACTTCGGGCATTTGTAGCACCGCGGCCAGAATCTCAAGAACGGGTTCGCCCCAGATAAGCTGTTTGCGGCCCTCGATTCAAGCCGCGATCGCCGTAGGCAACGCTTGCCTACACTTGTTCTTTGGGTTTCGCGTTCTCCAGCGGAAGCCGTCACGGGAATTCACGACGACGGCGACTCTCTCAACGCGACTCCACATCGAAAAGCGGACCGGCCCTGGCGTTGGGCACGGGAAGCGTTTTCTTAGATAGTGGTTTGGAGGGATTGGAGAATGCGGCGTCAGGTGACGTTGCAAGGCGGCTTTCCGTTTTCGCCGCAGCCCAGCTACAACCAGTCGAACAATGGGGACACGCGAAATCCGAGCGTCCCAACCACTTGCTTCTTTGTTTTCAATGTAGTGTTTCTACTACGGGGCGAAAGAGTAGGTATATTTCACCGCAAATCGGGTCTCGCGGACTTGCGGGGGATTCGCCGGAGCGATACTGGCGAATTGCGTTCCGACGTTGTAGATGATGTAGAGGTCGCTGTCCGGGCGATAGTTGTACCTTAGGCGAAGATTGGCGCTGACCGCCTGCGTGTTTGACGTATCCATCTGAAGAAGACTGGTGAATGTCAGAAAACGAGTGAAGGAGTAGTTAGCCTGCAGGCTTGCCAGCACTACTGAAAAATTGCCGTTAGGCAAAGGCAATCGAAATCTATTCCAGGTCTCGGAAGCAGAGATCGAAAATTTGACCGTCGGGCGATAATTGGCCCGCACACGGAATTCATTCAAAGTCCCACCGTAGTAGCCGCCAAAGCGTTCGAAGAAATTGTATGTAAATCGGCGATCCTGCCCGGACCCATAGGTAAGCTGATGGCGGGCGAAGTGGTACATGCCGTTCGGAATGAACACGTTCTTGTAAATATGAAAGGGTGTTGTAATCAGCTGCGTGAACACGTCCGCGATATCGTTGTCGGTGTATGCCCCGTTATTGAACTCGGCACGGAACGTGCCCTGCCATTCTTGCGTCGAAACTTCGTTACGCGTATCGGGCGCATGGAGAATGAATCCCTCAAATTGCAACTCGCGCACGCCACTGATCTGGGGCCTGACCTTAAAGGTAAAATCCCCGTACGTTTCGTTTGAGTCGGTTCTTTCGATGAAACCAACCTCCGGGTTGAAGTTTGGCCCGATTTTTCTCCGCTCTACGATTCCGTCCAGCCAGTTTGACCGATACGAGAGTGAGGCCCCGACATCGCTCGCCCCGCCAGGGTCTCCAGGTGATCGGGTTCCGGCCACATGAGCATCAACAAACCAGTCTTTGAAGAAGACCAGTCGCGAGTCAACACCTCCCGTCTGGTTGAAACTGTCAAGTACGTTTCCTGATCGTTTATCTGTGCCCATCACACCGATATAGGAACCGAGCCATAGAGACTCTTTCAGTCTTGCGACGGCATAGTTTGCGTAAGGATTTGGACCACTGGAACGAGTGTTGACGTCCATCATACCCACCTCCATCCGACCAAATGTCCCGGTCAGTTTGGCTCCGCCATTGATGGGCACCTGTTGGCCGGTTATTGGATCAATCCCAATCTGACGGCTAAAGAACAATTGATCCTGGTCGCCGATATCGAAATTGAAGATCCCTGCGTTTTCGAGGAAGAACGGGCGCTTCTCCGGAATGAAGACTTTAAACGGCGTCAGATTGAAAGGCTCGAGATCAACCTCGGTATCGGCAAAATCCGTGTTCCCCGTGAGATTCAAGACGAGGTTTGAGGTAAGGCCGTACTTAATATCGACTCCGGCCGTGAGCGGGAATTTGGAGTCCTGCCCTGTCTGCTTGTCATACCTAGCAAGGCCGTATGGTTTTACGGTGAAGAGTCGTCCACTTCCGATGTCCTGGATGCCCCGCAGCTCTCCTGCTTCCGAGACCTTGGTGATCCCAAAAGTTCGCCGGTAAGCACTCCAGAGGTCTTCTTCGTTCTTTCTACGGATGAAGCGTTTCAAATTCAGACCCCAGACCAAATCGCTTGAGTGATTGAAATTGAGGGTTGTGAATGGAATTTCTATTGTAGCGGTCCATCCGTCAGGAGTGATGCGCGCCTCTGACGTCCATACTCCGTCCCAACCCGGGTCGAAATCTCCTCTATCTGTGCCGCCTTGCTCCTCCACGATGAGACCATCGTTCTGGGTGCCAAGTGCGTTGACCTCGAACACGTATGCTCCGCGGCGATCGTGGTTCGAATCGATCAGGATTTCGAAGTGGTCGTCCAAGTCTTGGCTTACGTCCCTGCGAAGTTCCGTAGCGATGATCCGCGAAGGCTCGGAGTCAAAGCAATGAATTCCGAAATACACGGCATGCCGAGTGTAGAGAATGCGTACTTCCGTTTTCTCAGTTGGCGGCTCACCTTCGTGGGGCTCACGCTGGCGAAAATCAGTGATGGGGTTCGCCGATTGCCAAAGCAAGTCATTCAGGGTTCCGTCGAGCTTTGGGGCTTGGTTGACGCGGGTTGCTTCTGCACTAATCCGCACGGACCCGCCCTTCGCGGATGGAGCTTCAGCGTTCGCGCCAGACGGTTGAAATAACGAGAGACACAGACTGAGAAGCCAGCAAACCAAACCAGGCTGGCTACGGGAGAAGTTGCTCATGGATCCTGGATTTGCCAGGCTGATCGACGGCTCATCGGGCCGAAACCATCGTCCCGAAACCTCATCAGCCGCCGGGGCCTTAGCCTTTTGACACTCTATTCCGGCACTCCATAGTTCCATATTCGCGCGGGTTCCAATCCCGAAGCCGGCACGCCGACGTACGAGCTCGTTCGAAAGACACCTGGCACCGGAGTTCGTTGAATGAGCTGCAACGCCGCCGGTAGTTCGTATTCCAGCTACCCTTCCTCGGGCGGCCGAATTGCTACGAATGCTTGATAGAGCAACAGATCGTAGATGATTTTTAGTGTGCCGGCGATGAAGAATGGCACATTGATCCAAGAAGGCCGGGCAAACATAAATCCCACGAACAAGGGGCTGAGGGCAGCGCCCATCGTTCGCGCGACGCCAGTGATTCCAGCGGCCGCCGAGCGTTCTTCGGGGCGCACCACGGCCATCGTGTACGACTGCCTCGTCGGAACATCCATCTGACTGATGCTAAAGCGCACCAGAAGAACCAAAACCGCCAGCGAGAGGCTGGGCATTAGTGGCACAATGATGAGCAAGACGTTGGAAGGGAGGTGCGTAACCACCATCGTGTTGATGAGGCCCAAGCGCAAGGCCAGACGGGACGCCAATAGTGCGGAAATCCCCGCAAAGATATTTGCCCAAAAGAAAATGACGCCGAGTGTTCCCGGGTTTACACCGAATCGCAGGTAGAACCAAAACGCCGCAAAGCTCTGCACCACAAAACCACCGGCAAATGAGTCCAGGGCGAACAAACTCGAAAGTTTCATAACCACTCGCCTGGAATGGCCGATCCCCAAGAAACTCCCGATCGTTCCGGGCAAAGCCGATCCTTCCTGCGGCAAACACGCTTCCGCCGCGGGTGAGAGACGAGTAAAGGAATACGCCAAGATAACGCCCAGAAGAGAGTACAGAACCACCACTACGCGGTAGGTTCCCACCGGGGTCCAGGTGGTTCTTTGCAGTGCATGCGTGACCGTCCCGCCGAATAGTGCTCCCATCGCCGTGGCCACCGATCCGGTTAGCGTGTACCAGGCAAATACCTCCGTCCTGGTTTGCTGAGAAACCACATGAGAAAGCGCGGCCTGCTCAATCGACAGAAACGGGCCCACTTCGTTACCGCTTGGACTTATGACGCCAATCGTCCCGGCAATAATCAGGAGCAAAAGATTCTTGGTGCAGGCAAAGGCTAGGCCTGCCGCCGCCATGAGAATGGCACCAACAATAAGCATGCGACGCCGACCAATCCGATCCGCCCGAGTCGTGAGAAAGAGTGAAACCACAACATCGCCGACGAGCGTGAGGGTGAGAAGTATACCGGTTTGCGATTCGCTGAGTCCCAAGGCGACTAGGTAAAAGACCAGAACTACGGATAACGACCCGTACGCGAACAGGCGCATGAATCGTGTAAGGAACAATAACCATCCATCACGCGTCAGTCCTTTGAGCGCGCCGCGTGCTGCGTCGGTGGTCAACATCGTAATTCGGTGGCTCCGCTCCGGATCGTCGAAGGAACCGGCATGCGCTTCATCGAGAGATGCCTTCAGCTACGGATTGACTACGGCGTCGTATACGACCATGCGCGCCACGGCTTTGCCGTCCGCTTCCTGCTCTGGCGCGTAGACACGGTGAGTGTCGGGGTCCACTGCCAGGGTGTGCACCTTTTTCTGAACCGGAAAATCCTCCAGCTTGCGGTAGTGATCGGGATCGTCCATCTGGAATACCGATATGGCTCCGCTCGAGCAGGCCACGTAGATTCGCCTGAGTCCAGAATCGAACTTGATGACATCCGGGCCACCAGCCATCGGAAGGAACGCGATGGGTTGGTGAGTGTCGAGATTAAAGACCGTCATCAGGTCGTTGCCTTCGCAGGCGAGGAAGGCACGATGATGCTCCGGGTCAAGGGTCATCCCGTGATTCCCTTCGCACCGCCCCACCGGATAGCGGCCTACGACTTCATCCGTAGCTGGATCGATGACCGCGAAGACATTTTTGTCCTGGAGGTTTACGTAAACCTTCTGGGCGACGGGATCGTACTGCGGCATTCCCGTTTCACTGTCGAAGTGGAGGGTCTTAACGATAGTATCTGTGCGGACATCTACGATGGCTTCCGCTTTGCCTCGTTCATCGGAAACATAGAGCTTGTGGAACGGTGCAGCGTAGGCGCTGCCGTCCGGTTTGGCTTCGGTGGGAATTTTCTTGACTACTTTCATCTGACGAAGGTCCAGCACGCCTATGGTGTTGTCGCCAGCGTTCGAAGTGTAGGCCTTCTTTAATTCGGGGACGTACTCAACGCCTTCAGCACCCGGCGTGTCGGTCACCGTGGCCACAATTTTGTTTGTGCGCAGATCGATGACGTACGTCTGTCCTGCGGCGAGATGAGCTGAGAGCAAATAGTGATCATCGGGCGTAATGGTGAGATAGTCGAAGCGCTTGCCTGGTGGTCCCGGCAAATCGAATTCAGTCACCTTCTTGAGAGTAAGGCCACCCGGACTAGCCGCGAGTGCCATAGCTCCGGACAAGGCGATAAAGCCGGCTATCAGAATTCGTTTCTGCATACAAAGCCCCCAGTAACCTCTTCAGAATTTTGTTGCTAGTGAGCCATCGCGTGCGCCGCGACGCCCTTGCCGAGTTCGTCGAGAGCCGCTTTAAAGCCAGTGGCTAGCTTTTCTGCCGGACCTCTGCCCCAATAGTGGAGAAAGATCACGACGGGCCGATCCTCGGTCATGTGGTGGTGAATTGCGACTACATCGAGACCGTTCTTGCGGAGCGCTTTCAACACCGGCGTGACTTCGTTTTCAAGCATAGCTATGTCGCCAGCGATCGCAGCGTCGCCTTGGGTACCGACAAACGCGGCCCACGTGTTCAGCCCCATGCGGGTATTGATCGCCGCACCACGGTCTTTCATGGCAATGTCGTCACGGCCGATTGTGATTTTGTAGACAGCGCCGGATTGCTCGCCAGGATGGCCAATGAGCGTGGCTAGTTTTTCTGTGTCGAGCGGAGTACCGGTGCCAGAAGCCGGCGCAGCAGCCGAGGGAACGACATGGCCGATTAGATCCAATCCCGGCTTCACGCGGCGGGCAAGGTCAGCTGCCTTGCCGAGGCCGTGGACGTGCATGAAGTAGACGTGCGGATCGTCCCAAAAGAAATGGTTGTGCAGCGCGGTGACATCGATTCCGCTATCCAACAGCGCGGACATGACGGGGTTCACTTCTTCCTGCAAGAGCACCAGATCGCCCATCATCACGTCCGAACCGTCGGTACTTTTGGTCAGCGCAATCCAACCACCGAACCCAAAAGGCGTCGGCGTCGAGAAACCCTGAATGGAGATCTTCAAGTCACTACGCGGGATGTTGACCTTGAGCACGCCCGTCTTGAAATCACCCTTCCGGTCGAGAAATCTTAAAACGTCCTGATAATCGCTTGGCACGTCCTGGGCGAGAGCGCTCAGGCCGAAGAACAGCAAACAAACACTTCCGAATAAAACCACTATTCCTTTTTGGATCAAACCAGGCATGTGACGAACCTCCTTGTGTTCGAGTTTGAAAATCCAGAAATTAGTCTTGCTACTGCTCGTTGGACTTCTGACGGATGTATTCGTACAGCGCGTCGTAGAGTGGGCATTCCTTCGCAGACGCTCTTCATCGCTTATCCCAGGAAGCGCGAAGCCCCGAGCGATGGCGCGCAATCCAAGACCCCTCCGCAGCGATATGTTCCTGCCCTTTGACATCTGCCCCTCGTACCATGAATGCCAGACGGCGAAGTGCAGGATCATTGAATTTGTAATCCTCGACGATAGCCTCAAACGCACAGCGTTCCCCCCGATGATTCAGCTGCACTTCAGGGAACCGCGTTGCGTCAAACGGGATGGCCCCTTCTCTGCGAGCGATTTCGAGAAGCTGGTCTTCGGGCGCGAAGAGGAACTCGCCGTATGCGTCAATGAATCGCCCAATGAACCAAGGGCAGGCGACGCGGCCCACTTTAATGTCTGTTCTTGTAACCCACTTCATCAAGAACTCCTCGAGCGGGCCGCATGTAGGCCGGGCCGACGCTGGACGAGACAGCTCTCAGGCTACTTCTCTGAGCCTTTCGAGTCCGGCGAGCTCTGTCTCGAAGCGACTTGAGTCCCAGCACGCAACTCGTCGGTGCCTCGCACAGCAACGTCATCTCCCTCTCGCAAGTCACCGAAGACCTCTGTCAGCTTTCCGTCGACCTCGCCCGTTTGGACATTCACCCACTCTGCGCTGCCACCCCGGATACGAACGACGAAAACAGCTTCTGTGGTTCGGACCACAGCGGATGTTGGAACGAAAAGAGTGGATTGCGATCGACTGAGAGGCCAAAGCACTTCCGGAAACATGCCCGAAGCCAGACGTCCATCCGTATTCGTAACGTCCAACTCGACGGGCATCGTTCGCGTTTTCACATCCACCGAATGAGCAATCCGCGCAACTTTTCCAGAGAAAGCTTGATTCGGAAAGGCCGGAACACTGAATCGAACTTTAGCTCCTTCCTTTATACCGGCCACATATTTTTCGGGGACCGGAACAAGGAGCCGCAAGCGTGAAATCTTTTCCACCCGCACAATGGGCACTCCAACACCGGATCCGCTGGACGGCCCCACGAGCGCTCCTGGATGAACGTTCCTCTCTGTCACAACACCGTCAAAGGGCGCCCGCACCTGGAGATACCCTTCTATTTCGCTAACTGATTTCAATGCTGACCGCGCCGCCTGGGCACCTTCGCGGACGGATTCGAGCCGTGCACGGTCTGCCTCGACTGCCTTTTGCGCAACCTCCAAATCATTTCCGGCGACAACACCTGGAGTTGCGGAAGCCGCCTTCAGTCGTTGGTAGGTGCTTTCGTCCGAGGCAAGCTTGGCTTCTGCTTCTCCCCGTTGAGCCTCCGCTCCCTGGAGTTTCGACTGCGCCTCGGCGCGCTGCGCGGCAATTTCAGGAGCCAGCAGACGGGCCATGAGGTGTCCTGCTCTCACAACCGATCCGCGATCCACGCTGATCGAGTCAACGAATGCGGTAACTTTGGGATAGACGGCGACAACCTCATACGGCTGCAGTTCTCCTGGCAAGCGCGCGGTGATGGCAAGGTTCTTGGATACGACCTTTGTGACTTCCACAGTAGGAGTGGACGCAGTCCCTTGTGCATTCGGCGCGCTGGCGGAGGAGGCCGAGTTCGAGCCGCAGGAACTGCACAAACAAACGCCACCGGCGAGGACAAGACTAGTTAGAACCATAATTCGACTCATAGAGCCTCTCCCTGCAAGGGATTCCGATTCCGCTGCTGCCCGCTGGCGAACGTGCTTTGGGGATCCTCAGGGTCCAGTGACGGCGATTTCACTCCAGCTCGCTCCTGGATTATGGAAAACACCAGCGGCAGGATCAGTAGAGTCCCAGCGGTAGCGAACAACAACCCGCCGATGACGGCCCGTCCGAGAGGGGCCGTTTGTTGGGCCCCTTCCCCGATTCCCAGCGCCATGGGAATCATTCCTGCGATCATGGCCATACTGGTCATCAAGATGGGTCTCATACGAGTTTGCGCGCCGTGGATCGCGGCGACACTTGAGGTGTTCCCGGCACGCCGGTGCTCCTCGGCGAAAATGATAAGCAGAATGGCGTTCGCGACAGCCACCCCGATGGCCATAATGGCACCCATGAAAGACTGTAAGTTCAGAGTGGTCCGCGTGATCAGAAGAATGAATATCACGCCGCAAACGACGGCGGGGATGGTGGACAGGACGACGAATGCCAGTCGCATCGACTGGAAATTCGCCGCAAGCAAAAGGAAGATGACCAGGACCGCGAGCAGAAGTCCCACTCCCAAGCTCGACAATGTTTGCTTCATCGGGCCAATCTGCCCGCGCACGTTGACCTTT
>Ga0137381_10000993_pt1 | contig 18666 bp, 8 predicted proteins | sample SagtaG_16_FD_104808 | JGI IMG/M metagenome (GOLD analysis project Ga0137381, IMG submission 104808) | Vadose zone soil microbial communities from Sagehorn Ranch, Mendocino, California, USA - Sage2_L_115_16 metaG | ecosystem: Environmental > Terrestrial > Soil > Vadose zone | place: USA... | reverse complement strand
TGGCGCGCGCCGGCGCCCAGTCGTCTCTTAGTGAAGCAAGGACGCTGGAGAGGCAGATCGAAGGATTGAAGCGAGAGAAGACATCTCTCGATGAACAATTGGACGCGCGAGACAGCCAAATTGAATCGTTGTCGAAACAAGTGCAAACTGCCACTGCTGATCTGGCGAAATTGAAGGGGCTGCAGCAGCAGACCGAGCAGAACCTGCAGCAGCAAAGCGCGGCTGTCTGGGAAGCTCAGAAGCAAAACAACTCCGTCGTTACCGAGCGAGACGCGATCGCTCGCAGGCTCCAGGACGCTGAATCGTCCGTCGCGTCCATGAGGACGATATTGGACGGTCTGCGCCAGGAACGCACTACGGACCTTCTCCACACGACTGGCTTGGAAACCCGCATTGCCGACCTCTCGGCGCGCCTGCAGAAACAGGATGACCTCACCGCGGTCGACGCTCAACTTCTGACCTCCGACCGTGACATCCGCGAGTTGATGGGGGCGCGCGACCTGTACATTGCCGATGTTTTTGACGTGGACTCCAATGGCCACACGGAGAGGCCGTTCGGCCGAGTCTTTTATACACGCAACAAGTCGCTGATCTTTTATGCTTTTGACCTCGATAGACAGCGTGGCGTGCGCAAAAATGCCAGTGCGTTCCAGGCATGGGGCCGTCGTGGCCTGCGCGATGACCACCCTGTAAACATGGGCATCTTTTACCTCGACAGTGAGACAAACCGGCGCTGGGTCCTAAAATTCGATAACCCGGACACACTGGAGAGAATTGAAACTGTTTTTGTCACCGTGGAGCCTAAGGGAGGCAGCCAGGAGCCCCGCGGTAAAGCGTTTCTGGTGGCTTCGCTCCGGTCGCAGCCAAACCATCCCTAAGGCAGGTTGCAGGTAACGGGGAACGGGTGACGATGTTGAGATTCGCACTCGGGTTCTGTGACTCGTGACTGATGACTTGTGCCTCCGTGTTTCGCCTTTGTCTGTGACCTGTACCCGTGCCCCTATCTTTTTGGCACAAATCCCCGCCGCTAGCCCGTATCTGCTGGTAGTGACTCCGAAAATTAACGGGAGGATTCTGCCATGCTTCGTCGAAGTGTTGCGGCGGTGATGTTCCTGGTCTCGGTGCTGTTGAGTCCGGCTCTGCTCCCAGCTCAGTCCACGAACGCCACGATCACAGGGTTTGTGACGGATCCACAGAAGGCCCTTGTTGTGGGCGCGAAGGTTAGCGTAATTAATATGGACACGAATCTTAGATATACGTCCACGACGAACGACGAAGGAAGTTATACGGTAGCGAATCTTCCTCCCGGGAATTACAAGATCGAAGTGGAGAAGCAGGGCTTCAAGAGCATTGTTAAGCCAGATGTTGTGCTTCACGTCCAGGATGCCGTCGCGCTCAACTTCGAGATGGCGATTGGCTCGGCGTCGGAGAGCGTGACGGTCACAGGTGGAGCGCCTCTGATGAACACGGAATCTGCGGCAGTGAGCACAGTCGTGGATCGGCAATTTGCGGAAAACCTGCCGATGAATGGCAGGAGCTTTCAAACGCTGATTCAGCTGACACCTGGCGTGGCCTTGACTGCCAACGCCGGCCGCGATAACGGCCAGTTTAGCGTGAATGGACAGCGCGCGAGTTCCAACTATTGGATGGTGGATGGTGTAAGCGCGAACATTGGAGTGGGTGCGGGCGGAACCGTGCTCAATCCCGGAAATGGAGTGGCCGGAACGCTCGGTGCATTCACTGCGTTGGGTGGCACGAACAGTTTGGTTTCGGTCGATGCTATGCAGGAATTCCGAATCCAGACATCCACCTACGCTCCCGAGTTTGGTCGCACACCGGGAGCGCAGATCTCCATTGTAACGAGGTCGGGAACGAATCAGTTCCATGGGACGCTGTTCGAGTATTTCCGGAACGATGTATTAGATGCGAACGATTGGTTCGCCGACAGCAAAGGCTTACCGAAGCCGCGCGAACGCCAGAACGATTTCGGAGGAACGTTTAGCGGGCCTATTTTAAAGGATCGCACTTTCTTTTTCTTCTCCTATGAAGGGCTTCGGCTCCGCCTGCCGCAAGTCGCGCTTACGACGGTCCCCGATCTCTTGGCGAGACAGAGCGCAATACCCGCCGTACAGCCTTTCCTGAATGCTTTCCCGATCCCCAATGGGCCGGACAACACGGTAACTGGCGTTGCACAGTTCAACGCAAGTTTTTCGAACAGTTCGACGCTCGACGCCTATAGCATTCGAGTAGACCATAAGCTGAATAAGATGCTCGCGTTATTCGTTCGGTACAATTATTCACCCTCGGATTTTGTCCAGCGAGCCGCCACCAGCGTGTCCGCGAACACAGTCCGTCCAATTTCTACCACGATGCACACTGGGACCGCAGGTGGCACGTGGACTGTATCGCCATTTACGGTGAATGACGTGCATTTCAATTACAGCAGAGTTGACAGCACAAGCCATCAGATTCTCGACAACTTTGGTGGCGCCATCCCGCTGTCTTCACTGCCGATCCCAAGCCCATTTACCAGCGAGAACGCGAACTTCTCCTTTGGCGTATTTTCGCTTTCGAATGGAAACATAGCGGAAGGCGCGCTTCCCGGGACTCTACAGCGGCAGATAAACATTGTTGACAATCTGTCGCTGCAACGGGGCCGTCACAGCCTGAAAATCGGCGTCGACTTCCGGCGTCTCTCGCCCGTCCGGAGTTTGCTCCCCTACGGACAAGTAATCTTCTTTTCTAACGTAGGGGCTGCGCAAACCGGTAGCCTCCTCTTTGCGCCCATACAATCAGGTGTCGAGGGCGGAGGTACGCTCCTGTTCCGTAACCTCGGATCTTATGTCGAGGATACGTGGCGGGTAGCTCCTAGGCTAACCTTGACGTACGGTCTACGTTGGGATGTGGACTTTGTACCATCTGCAACCCACGATCCGCGCCCTGTAGCGGTTACTGGATTTGATCTTACGAATCTCTCACAACTAGCTCTGGCGCCGTCTGGAACTCCGATTTTCAGTACTAGATATGGCAATGTCGCGCCGCGAATTGGCGTCGCCTACCAGATGAGACAGGACCCGGCCTGGGGAACGGTGGTTCGCGGGGGATTCGGCATTTTTTACGATCTTTCTTCGTCGGAGGTGGGAACCGCTTTAGCCAGCGGCGTGTATCCTTTCGGAGCCGCCAAGACCGTTATTGGCCCCGGTGCCGGAGGAACAGCCACGTTTCCCCTCACTCCCTCGGATGCAGCGCCTCCTCCGATCGCCGCAATCCCATCCAACTTAGGTCTGTTCGCCTCCGATCCTAAGCTTAACCTGCCATACACACTCCAGTGGAATGTCGCGGTCGAGCAGAGCGTGGGAAAGGACCAGACGGTATCTGCGTCCTACATTGGCGCTGTGGGACGGAGGCTTTTACAAACGGTGGTGGTGTCTCGACCGAATACGAATTTCAATAACGCTATGCTTGTTACTAATTCGGGAACCTCCGACTACCATGCGTTGCAGGTTCAAGCGAAGCGCCGGCTGTCTCAGGGTTTACAAGTCCTCGCTTCGTATACATGGTCACATTCAATCGATACGGCGTCTGCGGGTTCCTACGGCGCCGGCAGCAATTTTGGCAGTAATACCTTGGTACCGAGCATTGGTTCGAATGCGAACCGGGGTCCTTCCGATTTCGACATCCGACACGCGTTCTCTACAGGTCTGACCTATGAGATTCCATCTCCAAAAGTGAACCCTGTCGCCCACGCGACTTTAGGTGGTTGGTCTCTTGAGAGCGTCATTCAGGTGCGGTCGGCTCCGCCGGTTAACGTATTTAACTCACGGTTCTCCACACTAGCTCAGGTGTTTACACAGATTCGTCCCGATTTGGTGCCTGGGATCCCGCTCTATCTGTTTGGACCGCAATACCCCGGCGGAAAGATACTTAACAATACCCCCAATCAGGGTGGGTCCGGCTGCCTAGGTCCGTTTTGTCCTCCTCCCACAAGCGGCGGCATTCCTCTTCGGCAAGGAAATCTCGGCCGAAACGCGCTGCGTGGTTTCGGGGCGACCCAGTGGGACTTTGCTGTTCATCGCGACTTTCCAATTCACGAAACACTGAAGCTACAGTTCCGCGCTGAAATGTTTAATGTTCTAAACCATCCCAATTTCGGCCAGCCGGTCGGCAATTTGGCGACACCGTCTCAGTTCGGCCAGTCGATTCAAATGCTCAACCAGTTTCTTGCCGGCGGGCAACTCGGTGGGGGCGCCTTTAGTCCGCTCTATCAAATTGGCGGGCCTCGATCTGTTCAGTTCGCCCTGAAAATGATATTTTAACTGTATTAAATCATGCCTGAGCAATCTTTCGCGGGCGCATTGCAGAGCGTGCGACGCGGCATGGCATGGATCTCGTTCGCAGTAGTCTGCACATGTACCATCGCCGAGCAAGTAGGTCCGACAGACGCTGCCAAATCGGGTCACAAGCGCCCGGTGAGCGTAGCAGATTCAATAGCCATGACTCAGGGTCCGCAGATTGCACCGGTTGCTCATTTTTCGCCGGACGGTAAGAAGTTCGCAGTGGTTATAAGGCGCGGTAATCTACAACAGAATACCAACGAGTATTCTTTGCTCCTCTGGCGAACGGATCACCTTTCAACGTCGAGCAAGCCTGAGATCCTTCTTACCATGAGTTCTGCCTCAAATCGGGCTGCAATTGATGAGGATGTGAGCTGGCTACAAGACAATGAAACAATCGTCTTCACTGGAGAACGCACTAGCGACACCGCTCACCAAGTGTACGCATGCAATATTGGAACGCGCGTTCTCAGGGAGTTGACGAGCCACGGAGCGAATGTTCTATCCTATTCCGCTGACGCCACCGGGAGTAAGGTCGTCTTTCTGGCGGAGGAGCCAGAGAAGACAATACCGCCTCCAATTCGGCCAGGGGATGCAATCACCATAACATCCGAGTGGATCTTAGACTTGCTACTGAATCGCCAGAGCACGGTCCCTGATAATCCAAAACTTTTTGTTCAGTCTCACGGGCGAGAAACGTCGGTCACGATACCTTGGGCAATCTCCTCGTTCACGAAGGCTACTGTTTCGCCGGACGGTCGGTACCTACTTCTCACGACGAACCTCACGAACGTACCGCTGCCCTGGCGGAATTATGGAAGCGCTTCGCGTGATTACGGAAACCGACGCATTCGCGAGTGGGTGTCAAGCGCTCCGAGGCAACGATCGAATCTGCAACGGTACGGTCTTATTGAGCTTTCTGACGGTAGCAGCAGAATCTTGTTAGATAGCCCAATCGGCTGGCCAGGATCCCAGGCCGCGTGGTCTCCGGATTCACGGTCAGTCGTACTTTCAAATGTCTACCTGCCCTTTAACAGTGCCAGCGACGAAGAAAACAAATCCAGGCAAACTGAAACGTTCGTGGTCGAGGTCGCAGTACCCTCCGGAGAGTTTACAAAGATTTCGAACGAGGATTTGCGCCTACTTCAGTGGGACGCTGGATCTGGTCTCCTGGTCTTTTCGATTGGACGGAACGTGTGGAAGCCAGGCAGTGCTGTGGCTTACCGCAAAAGCGCTGGTGTTTGGACGAAGGTTGATGCCTTCATAGCTTTCCAAAGGCCGGAGATCGCGATTGAACAGAATTTAAACGTACCGCCTCGTCTGGTAGTCAGAGGAGTACCTCCCGCTGGTGATCAGGTTCTCTTAGATCTCAATCCGCAGTTCCGGACCCTTGATTTTGCTAAGGAAGAAGTTATCACTTGGAACGCTACCGACGGTCGTGAAGCTACTGGCGGCCTGTATTACCCGATAGGGTACGCGCCCGGGTTCCGATACCCGCTCGTCATTCAGACGCATGGCTTCGATTCGGGGGTATTTTGGATTGACGGCCCTTTCACCACTGCAGTCGCGGCTCAGAGCCTAGCCGGACGAGGGATTATGGTGGTGCAAGTGCGGGACACATTTGAGGACATTGGCACCCCACACGAAATAGCCACGAACGTTGCAGGATATGAGGGCTTGATCCGCTACCTGGAAGAACGGCAGCTCATCGACAGATCACGCATTGGAATCATCGGTTTCAGTCGAACAGCCCTATACGTTAAATATGCTCTCAGCCACACTAAAATCGAGTTCGCGGCAGCCTCAATAACGGACGGCTTCGACGGTGGTTATGTTCCATACATGCTGACCCTCAATTCTACAGAGAACGATAATCCGTGGGAAGCAGTAAACGGCGGTATCCCTTTTGCGAGTGGCCTTGATTCATGGATAAGTCGTTCTCCGATATTTCATGTCCGCGAAGTTCATGCCCCGGTCAGGATCGTCGCTTTGAATACGTGGTCACTGGTCGGGGAATGGGAATGGTTTGCAGCATTACGACGTTTGCACAAACCAGTGGACTTCGTCTATGTGCGGGACGGATCGCATATCCTTCAGAGGCCCTGGGACCGGATGGTCTCGCAGCAGGGCAACGTTGATTGGTTCGATTTCTGGCTGAACGATCGCGAAGACCCTGACCCCGCAAAGGCCGATCAGTACGCCCGCTGGCGCGAACTCCGCAAATTGCAAGAAGAAAACGAAAAGAAGTCGGTAGCGCCAGCCAACTGACTGCCCTTCGAGTTCCGCGTGTTATACGGCCTCGCTGCCGGAACGCTTTGACCGCTGTCGCAGAAATGTCACGCGAAACGCGGTGAATCGCAGTAAAGTGCAAATAAAAGGTGGGCAGCAAAGGAGAAGTTGACTGGCCGCTTTTCATCAGAACTTGCTGATTCTCCTCGGTCTAGCCTATCTTCCGGCAAGATTTGATTAAATAACGTCGATGGCAGTTAACCGAATGCTTCTGAAAGGGAATACCCCTGGGACAGATTTGGGACAAAAGTCTTGGTACGGGTCTAGGGGCTAAATCGCGCAGAATCAACGAGCCTAGACGACAACTAGCGTTCTCATAACCCGAAGGTCGTTGGTTCAAATCCAACCCCCGCAACCATTCTAAGAAACAGAAAACAGAAGGGGTTGCCCCATCCGGAGCAACCCTTTTTTTCGGGAAAATTGGAGCGGTATCCCAACCCGAAGGTCGTCAACGGACCCTCGCCGCCCATCTTATTGATTGACAAAGGCTTCCGGAGTCACGTGGGGAAGCCCTTCCTGCTCTTGGGACAAACTTGGGACAGAAATCAATTTTTTCTCTGCGATTTCTGCTGTTGGAGCCTGTCGGCATCGATTAAGCAGAGGGGCTGAGGTTTCAGTCGGTACCCGCAAACCACCGCATTTGTGCCACTCGCGTGCTTAAATTTTGTCAAAGTTTTTTCTTTGCAATGGGAAAAATCGCAGTATATTCGCGCTACCGTAGGCTCGGCCACCGCTCGGCCGGCGATTTGTCGTACTGATGCAGGTTGTAGGATGACACCAGACAGGCATCATCTTCGGGAGCCGTGTGGGCTGACTTACTCCCAGCTAGGTGATCTTTCCGATGATCGGGTCATGGCGCATCTTGCTGCCGGCCACGGTGACGCCGTTGCCGTCCTACTCGATCGTTACGCGCGGCTGGTTCTCAGCATCGCACTTCGAATTGTGCGCGATCACGCGGAAGCCGAAGATGTGACGCAGGAAGTTTTTCTGGACTTGTGCAGAACGGCGGCGCGATTCGACGTTTCTAAGGGTAGTACTAAGATGTGGGTCGTGCGGACGGCCTATCGTCGCAGTTTGAACCGCCGCCGCTATCTTAACGCTCGGGGAGCTCATCTCCCGGACGATGGGGAGGAACTCCTCAAGTCTCAGGCCTCGGCGGATTATCTCATCGCTCCCAAGCTTACGGCCTACGAATCGCAAAGGTTGGTTCGACAGATTCTCGGGGGCCTGGGCGCGGGTCAACGAAGAGTTTTGGAACTCGTCTTCTTCGACGGCCTCAGCATGAGGGAGGTCGCGGAAAAAACAGGCACGAGCCTCGAAAGTGTGCGACACAGATACTACCGCGGCATCAACAAACTTCGCCAACTGATGCAGGAGCCCCGCGCGCGCCAAACCGTGCCTCAGACGCAGGAGATACCCAATGCCGGAGCATGAGTACTTCAAGGAATTGACTAGCCTCGCCGCACTCGGCGAACTGTCGGCTGCCGAAGCTTCGGACTTGACATCACACCTGCGAGAGTGTGCGAGTTGTCAGGCTACGTATCTCGAGTTCATGGAACTCGCGAACCATCACTTGCCGCTTGCCGATCGGCGGCCCGCGCGTTCTTGCGTGGCTGCTAGCAAAGGGATCCGCGAGGCCGTGCTCCAGCGCGCTGCCGAGGAAGGCCTGCGAATAACGCCCGAGGCGGCGCGAGGCCGGGAGAGTTTGCGAAAACGCGTGGCCATATGGCTAGAAGATTTGCGCTGGGGAATTGTCGCCCGCGCGAGTTACCTGGGAATTTCCGCCGCGTTGCTGGGCATGGTTATCGCCACGAGCCTGGCGGTACGCTACGACGTGGCGCGAAAACGTGAAATCGAAAAATTGCGTTCTGACCTCATTCGAACGAGACAAAATGCGGCACAACTCAGGGAAGACCTGAAAGCGGCAGCGCGAGCCGATTCCCGCACGACAACGGACACAGAGCGTCTTGAGCGAGAGCTTGCCGATGCGGCTGCGCAGGCGGCGCGCCTGAATGCGCAGCATCAGCAAGACCTTGCCGCTATCCACTTGCTTGAGGTTCGAATCGAACAAGTCATGTCAGAGCGCACCACGCTGGCGCAACAAACCAATAGCGACAATGCGGAACTGGCGACTTTGCGGGGGCAGCTTGAACAGTTGCGTGACGCCACTGCGAACAAAGAAGCTCAGCTTCTCGCGTCCCAACTACAGATTACGGAGCTCTCGAATCAGCTCAAGGGGCAGGAAGCGGCTCTGGATCGGGAGCAGGAACTCCTCTCGGCGGGCCGTGACATCCGCGATGTGATGGGCGCTCGCAACCTGCATATTATCGATGTTCACGATATGGATGCACACGGGGAATCGCGTCCCTTTGGCCGGATCTTCCTCACCGAGGGAAAGCGCCTCATTTTCTACGCATATGACCTCGACACAATACGAGTGAAGAATGCTTCATTCCAGGCATGGGGACAGCGGGAGAATGGCAGCCAAGCAACGGTGAGCTTAGGTCTCCTCTACATGGATGACCAGAAGCAGTCACGCTGGGCTCTCAAGGTAGAAGATCCGAACCTGCTCACAGCCATCAATTCGGTCTTCGTAACCCTCGAACCCAGCGGCGGAACGATTAAGCCAACCGGGAAGAAGTTGATGTATGCCTACCTGCGTAATCCCATCAATCATCCTTAGCCGCCCTTAACGTAGATCTTTTTTCGTGAAATTCACAGTTGCGCGGCGCACTCGCGGTTCGCCGCGGGTATTTCTCTACAAGCGGTTCTTAGGGGGAAATGATGCGAAAGGCATTTGTGTCCATGCTTTTGGCTTCCCTGCCGGGTTTGTGCTTCGCACAGAACGAATCGGCCACGCTCTCGGGCCAAGTCACAGATCCAGCCGGTGCGGCCATAGTCGGAGCGGAAGTGGTTCTGACGAACGTCGATACCAACGTCGAACAGAGGACCAAAACGAATACCGCGGGTCTGTATGTTTTCACCGGCGTGCATCCCGGTGCGTACCGCGTCGCGGCGGGTTCTCCGGGTTTCAAGACCTTGATCAAGGAGAATCTCACTCTGCACGTGCAAGATGAAATTGGTGAGAATTTCTCGCTGAGCCTGGGCTCGGTTGCGGAAACTGTGACGGTCAACGCCAGCGATCTTCATATCAATACGACGGATGCTGCGGTCAGCACCGTTGTAGATCGGCAATTTGCTGAGAACCTGCCGATGAATGGCAGGAGTTTTCAAACGCTGATTCAGCTCACGCCTGGAGTGGTGCTGACGGTCAGCGCCCCCAACGATGGCGGACAATTCAGCATGAATGGGCAGCGGGCTAGCTCCAACTACTGGATGGTCGATGGGGTGAGTGCCAATTTCGGTGTGGCGTCGGCTGGCCCTTCCGGCAACGGGTTTTCAGGGGCACTCGGTGCCTCTAGTGCTCAAGGTGGAACAAACAGCCTCGTTTCCGTCGATGCCCTTCAGGAGTTTCGCGTTCAAACCTCCACATATGCCCCTGAATTTGGCCGTACTCCGGGAGGCCAGATCTCGATTGTGACGCGCTCGGGCACGAATAAGTTTCATGGCACGGTATTCGACTATTTCCGCAATGACGTTTTGGACGCCAAAGATTGGTTTGCCAACAATAAAGGTCTGCCAAAACCACAGGAACGCCAGAATGACTTCGGCGGGACGTTCAGTGGTCCCATTTTCAGGGATCGAACCTTCTTTTTCTTTTCGTATGAGGGACTTCGCCTTCGCTTGCCACAGGTCGCAGAGACAACCGTGCCGTCACTCACTGCGCGGCAGAACGCGATACCGGACCTACAGCCGTTTCTGAACGCCTATCCGCGGCCCGAGGCGAGCGCACCGGATATCAATGGTGCCTCGCCGTTCGACGCTAGTTTTTCGAACAGGTCCACACTCGACGCATACAGCTTGCGGATTGACCACCGAGTGAGCGACAAACTGACTCTCTTCGGGCGCTACAGTTACTCTCCGTCGGAGCTCATTCAGCGTGCATTTACTTTTTCCTTAAGCACAGTCTTCGCGTCGCGCGTCACTACCCAGACAGGGACCGTAGGCGCAACGTTCATTGTATCCCCATTTACGAGCGACGACTTCCGATTCAATTACAGCAGAGCAAATGCCCTAAGCCGCTCGTCGCTAGACAACTTCGGCGGTGCGGTGCCACTTGCGTCATTGCCCCTTCCCAGCCCCTTCACCAGTCAGGATGCGGGATTTTTCTTCGACATTTTCTCACTGGGACAAAACGGTGGTTCATTTGTCGGGGCCAACGCGCATAACCTCCAGCAACAGTTCAACATAGTCAACACCCTATCGCTGCAAAGAGGCCGGCACAGCCTGAAGTTCGGCGTTGATTATCGTCGGCTCTCGCCGCTCTTTCAGCCCTCTCAATATGTCCAAGACGTTTTTTTCTTTGATGTACCTTCCGCAGAGACAGGATCGCTCTTCTTTGACCTCATAACGTCCGCAAACAGTGCCAGACTAGGATTCCGAAACCTTGGCATCTTCGCCCAAGATACCTGGCGTGTCCAGCCACGCGTGACCCTGACTTACGGTCTCAGGTGGGATGTTGATTTCGCACCCTCTACGATCAGCGGTCCCAGCTTCCCGGCAGTGACTGGTTTCGATTTGACAGACCTCTCAAGCCTGGCTCTGGCACCTGCTGGAACTCCGCCGTTCCACACTAGGTACGGCAACTTCGCACCGAGAGTTGGTATTGCTTATCAACTCTCACAACACGCTGATTGGGAGACCGTGATTCGCGGAGGATTTGGGGTCTTTTTTGACCTTGCGACCCAAGAGGTAGGCAACTCATTTCTCGGGTCCTATCCATTTGGAGCGACGAAATTCAACTTCTTCGGCAGTTTTCCTCTAGACTCCGCGACAGCAGCGCCCCCTCCAATCACACCCGCCAGCTTAGGCCCGCCCTTTGGGATATTGGGAGCGCTCGACCCGAATCTCGAGCTGCCTTACGCGCTCGAGTGGAATGTGGCACTGGAGCAGTCCTTGGGCAAGCAGCAGACCCTTTCGGCTTCGTATATCGGTTCGGTGGGGCGAAGGCTGATTCAGACCTCCTTCGTATTTCAGCCGAACCCAAGTTTTGGACAGGCCAATCTAGTAACCAATGGAGCAACATCCGACTACAGCGCCCTTCAATTGCAGTTCCGAAGGCGAATGTCTCGCGGGCTGCAGGCCCTGGCTTCGTATACCTGGTCGCATTCGATTGATACGGCTTCTGCAGGGTCAGCATTCGGGAATGGAGCCAATGCCCTGGTTCCTGCGATTGCCACAGACTTGAATCGTGGCCCATCCGATTTTGACATTCGTCATGCGTTCTCTGTGGCAGTGACATATGAACTGCCTGGACCCAAGATTCACCGGTCTGCGAAAACAATTCTCGGAGGGTGGTCCGTCCAGAATGTGATTCAGGCCCGCTCAGCGCCGCCAGTCAATGTCTACAACTCGATCTTTTTCCAAGGCCTATCCGGTGCCCAAACGCAAGTGCGACCGGATGTGGTTGCCGGACAGCCCCTCTATCTTCATGGGTCACAGTGTGCGGTTCTTAATGGCGGACAGTGTCCTGGCGGAACTGGGCTGAATCCAAGTGCGTTCGTTGATCCTCCTACCACCCCCGCTGGTTGCATTCCGGAAGTCAACTTCCCATGCAGCCCTGCGCGCCAAGGAAACTTGGGGCGCAACGCGTTGCGCGGCTTCGGTGCCTTTCAATGGGACTTTGCAGTACATCGCACGTTCCCGATTCACGAATCGATCGCTCTTCAGTTCCGAGCTGAGATGTTCAACGTTCTGAATCACCCCAACTTTGGACAACCCCTCGGAGATCGGTTCAATCCCCAGTTCGGCCAATCTACTCAGATGTTGGGCCGGAGCCTAGGTAGTGGCAACAACTTGGGCAGCGGAGCCTTTGACCCTCTCTATCAGATCGGCGGGCCACGCTCGATCCAGTTCGCTCTGAAGCTGCAGTTTTGACATGGGTCGTAGACCTGCGTAAGAAACGGGCGACACTTGCGGGGCGGATCAAGGACAATCGAAGCCAAACGGCCCGTACCAATTGCCAGGGGTGATCCAGTTCGCCCATGTTAGGAACGTCACGTCGTCGCAACGTCGTCACGCCATTGAGAGCAGAACTGCTCAAGTTCATCTTGTGTTTGACAAGTGCTACTTGCCTAGCTGGCGGGTTTGCGAAGGTCCCGCAGCAACAGCGCCCTAAGCCGCTTGTTGACGAAACAGCACCTGACCGGTATTTGGATCACGTTAAATCAATCAGGTTGTCTTCGGGTCCGCAGTGGGTTGCAGTTAAGCTGACAGACTCTCGCTACGGCGGGAGTGAGAAGCGGACTGCTTCTACGGACGCGCGGCCGCCTAAAACCGATGGGCACCGCAAAAAATTGTCCTCGTCGGCGACGGCCCCCTGCAAGGGCCAAGCCGCCCTTGATGAAGTAGACCGAGCGGCTGTGGCCGCGGCTATGACCAAACCAGCCAATGACGAAGTGGACGTGCAGTTTTTGGCCACCCAGGGCTGTTTCGAGAGCTTCTTCGTTCAATTGAATCAGCTTGCGTCGCAGATTAAGTTTATCGACCGTAAGCTCGGCTTTGTGCATGTAGCGATCCCAAAGGCCCGACTACTTGATGCGCTCGACCTTTCTGGGGCTGACTATGCTTCAGTTTCTCTTGTCCAAACGCGTCCAGACTTTGCTCCTATAGCCGATCCGAAGCCTGCTCCATTGCCTGCCTTTACCATCTCTTTTCCCCGGGTTGCATCGGATTTGCCTCCTGGTGGACCCTACTTTCCAGCAGAAGAGGCTGGTTTGAATAGACTCTGGGAGCAGTATCCGCAAGCCAATGGTTCTGGCACACATATTGCCATTGTCGATGGGGGACTGGACCTGCTGCATCCTGCCCTACAGCGAGTCAAGAATCAGGACCAGGCACTCCTCCACAAAATCGCCGATCTCGACACGGCAAATGCTGTGGGAGATGACTCCGGCTGGGTTCGTTTTTGGGAGCCCATTCAATCTGTTGATCGAACGATTACCGCGGCCAACAAGATGTGGAAAGTTCCTGCTGATGGAATCTACAGTCTGGGAGTTTTCGCGAGGATTTTCACTGTGGGCTCGTTTGTCGATCCGGGCGCGAAGAAAGTCACCCTAACTGCCGGCGTCCTTTGGGACCGAAAACACGACCTTGTTTGGGTGGACACGGATGGCGATGGCGACTTTACGAACAACCTTGCGCTCAGTGATTATGCTAAACAGCAGGATATCGACTTCTTCGGCCGAGTGGAGGGAGACCAGGACAATCGAATTCCCTTCGGAGTCAAGATTGCCCGAGCCCAGAATGCTGTTTACATTTCTATTGGATCGGACCACGCAACGGATGTGGCCGGCACGGCCGCTGCAAATCGGCTGACAGGGGGTCTCTTTGATGGTGCGGCGCCTCAAGCCCAAATCATTGACATGCGATTTAACAGTCTGTCTACAGTTTTGCCTGCCCTGATAAAGGCAGCATCGCGACCCGATGTGGATGTGGTCAATCGCTCAGGCGGAGTCGGGGGCCCGGTCCTCATGGAGTTCGAGCGCCATGTGCTGAAGCGTTTGGTCGAACTCTATAAGAAGCCTGTGGTCTGCGTCTGCACTGTCCCGGGGACAATTAGTGTGGGTGATTATCAGAGCCCTGAGATGCTCCGGCGCAACCGGCAATTGCAGCACCCACCCTTCTTGGAATCGCTCTTTAGCCCCGTTTGGTTCACGCGGGAAGGGCTGGAGAATGGTATCGTTGCGCCTTCCGCGTCTCTGACCACCGAGTCACGGTACCAACCGCTGAGCTATCTCGGGTCAGACGGCCTACGGCACATGTCACCAGGACTATTGGCTCCCCCTGCCCCAACCGGCTACGCGATTGGAGCGAACCCTTCCCCAACAATTTCTCTGGTCAGTGGGATCATTGCTGACCTGATCGGCTTGGCGCGGCAGAAAAACGTTCGCTTTGATGCGAGGCGCCTGGCAAACGCTGTTTTCACTGGGGCATCGTTTGTCCGAGGCTTCCCGGCCAGCATTCAAGGGCATGGGCTCATTGATGCTTTAAACGCTTGGCACCAACTCGAGGCCATGTCGCGGGCCGATGACCCACGGAATCCCGTGTTGACCACCTTCGAAGTGAACCGGAACGTCGGAGGGAAGAAGACGGTCGTGTACGGATACAACGAAGAGTTTCTGACTGAGGGAGGTACGCATACTCGGGAACTTTGGGTGACTCGGCACGGCGGTTTTCCGGGCGGCCGCTACTTCCGATTGAGGCTGCGCGGAAATGATGGGACGTTTGCTTTGCTCGAGACGTGGGCCGTGCTTAACCGTGACCGTGCAACCCGCGTCCGCTTCACTGTAGGACCGACCCCTGGAATGCATGTCGCGTTTTTGCAGCTTGTGGACGCGCGAGTGGGCGTTACCATGCAGCACATTCCGCTAGAGGTGCGCACACCAGAGCGCCCTGAGGTCGTGGCTCCTGGGGAAGAACGCTACCGTGCGGAAATTCCACCCCGGAAGCGGGATATACACTTCGTTCATGTGGATGGCGGGGCGCAAGCGATGCACGTCGTGATGCAGAAAGCCAACGTTGGTTTTGAGATTCTTCCCTACCAGATGTTCTGGAATAGAGATAGAGGTGTGTTCCTGCAATTGAAGCGAAGTAGCGAACAGGCGCAGCTGCCTCTTGACCCGGCTCACCACGTGGGCCCCATGCAACGATTCGAGGCTCTGGTTAAAGATCCATCCCCAGGTATTTGGGAACTATATTGGGACAACCGCGGCGGCGCTGAGTACGAGACACCTTACGATCCTCCAGCGCCAGATGTACCGATAACAGGTACGCTGATCGTCAAGAAATACAGGGTTTCGCTATCCAAGATCAGCGCCCACACTATTGCGGCTCACAACCATCTGGCAGCGATTGACGGCCGTGTCGAATTCTTTGATGGCGCGCTCGCGACGCGGGACCTCGAAGGCACCGGAGCACGCGGCATAGCAACGGTGACGACCCAGGTTCCTCCAAAAACCGCGATGTGGCACATCGTTGTCGAGTCTCGGGCCGATCGGACGGAAGACGCAGATGTCTACATCGTGAGGTGCACCGAAGAATCGAAGTGCCTTGCCGAGCGTCAGGAGTCACTGCGTAAAGGCCGCACGACTCTATCGATCGTCAGACCGGGAGCGGGAATGTGGCGGATTGTCGTGATGCAGCGGAGGGCGGGCCCAAGAGAGACGAGTTACCGGTTGCGTGAAGCCTTGCTTACTCCCTCACGGCCTGAAGGAGTCGAAGCTCCGCCCTTCGCCCGGCATGCCAGCCGTAGCCATTCGTCAGTCTCCGTTCCCATTCAGCAATCTAACCTGAAATCAGACCATGCAATCTACGCGGCGTTTAGGATTGCTCCGATCAGTGGCGAGAAAGAGGGTGAGCTTATCGCCGTTACACCGGTGGTACGTGGTGCCCCCTGAGGGCCGAAGCAGATCCTGGCCCGGCGAGGTCCCGGCACGCTGGCGCGAGCTGCGCAAGCAGCAAGAACAGAATACTCGCCAACCCCAACAGGTTAATCCGCCTTCGGGCCACTAAGAGTCGCGACCGCGCAGGCTCATCTCTACGACATCCCGGGTACAATGGTCCATCTATTCAGCTGCCAAAGATTTTTTCTTACTTTTTCCCTCTTCGATGTTCCCTAGTAAGTGAGGGGAGTTCTCGCCGAATTTTCCCCCGGGAGCTTGGTGGACCCGAATCACCAGGGTGAACCGCCAGGCGTCGTGGACGGCCGAGAGACGACGCGCCGGACGCGAAGGTAGAAACCCTTTCGATGGAGCTTGCGCTCCAAGTGTGTCATGGCACCAGCCAAGAATGTCAACGATCACGTGAGCTTGCTCTAGAAGCATCGACGTGACTGACATGCAGAGGCCACACTCCTCGCTGGCGGGGTTTGGCTAGCGATAAGTTACAGCGGAGGTTCTTTCCTATGAACCTACCTTTTGATCATATTGAACGTATCCGAGCACTTGGCTATACGGAAGCCGAAGCCCGCTTTCTTTACATCGTAGCCGTCTACTCTGGTTATTTCACTCTGGCACAGTTCCGAACTTTTACCGGGACAAGCTACGGCAAGCGCCCCACGTGCTTTGCTCAAAAACTCACCACGAGAGGTCACGCGGTCGCGCGCGACTATCTTCGGAGAGGCTCCATCTTTCATCTTTTCTCTCGGACCGTCTATGGCCGGATCGACAAGGACAACCTCCGCAATCGCCGGCGTCACTCTTTCGAATTCATTCGCACTCGGCTGGTCCTCTTGGACTTCGTTTTGGCCAACCCGCAGCATGAGTACTTCGAGACCGAACAGGACAAAGTCAGCTTCTTCTGCGAAAAACTAGCGGTCCCGAGGGACATCCTGCCCGCGAAGGTTTACGAGGGCGCTCCCGGAAGCAAGCCTACGATACGATATTTTGTCGACAAATTCCCACTCTTCGTGGCCCCGCCGTTTCCCAGCGCTTCCCCTGTGGTCACCTTTTCGTTCGTTGATTCGGGATTGGAGACAGTATCGGATTTCACGAGTCACCTCGCCACATATCAAGCGCTGTTCCGGCAACTGAAGACCTTCCGGTTTCTCTATATCGCCCCAACAGACGCTTCTTTCCGAAGGGCGGAGGAACGCTTCAAGCGCTTGGTGCAGAGGCCGCTGGAGTCCGACATCTCACCCGACATCCTTCGTTACTTCGCGATCCGGAAGAAGTGGGATAACCGCGAGTACATTATTCCGGTCACCGAAGATTTGGAGTTTCTGGTGGAAGGACGGCGGCGATTTCAGGGAGATCGCTTTGAGGCTCTGTACACGGCCTGGCGCTCGGGACGCATTAGCGAGCTAGACGTACGCGCAGAATTCAGCCGGTTGACGCTAGATCGCACCGCGTTTTTTGAAACCTACGTTGTGAATGGACCTCGGTCTCCGCTCGCTTTGAATGGTCAGGAAGGTGACGGATGCATGAAAGACACACATCACCCCACCCGTCACCCTTCGCGTCACCCTCAGGGTGACGCGAAGTTGCTAAGAGCGTAGAGGTTGCGCATGGCGCGACGATCAGTTTGGACGCGGGCAAAACACCTGGCTGGGCTGGAGCGACCCACTTTTGGGAGCCTTCGGCTGCCCAAAAGAATCGTAGGGTCGCTCCAGCCCAGCGGATGAAGTCAATACTCCGTTTCAGTACGTTTTGCCCGCGTTAATCGACGCTGGTGACGATCAACCCATTGGTACGGCAGTCTCCCTGAGACTTGGTGTCTTGCAATCATGAGGAACAAAGCGCTAATGTCACAGACAGCGCGATTGAATCGACGGCCACGACAGGAAGGAGAAAACGTGGCACGTCGACGGTTTCAAAAGGGTTCTGTACGACGGAGAGGAAATGTCTGGATTGGGCGGTACCTCGAAGACGTTCTTGAGAACGGAGTGCTCCGCAGGAAGCATCGCACGATCACTCTATCACTCGTTCGCGGGGCCGACGGAAAGGCAGTCACAGAGCGTCAAGCAAAGCGACTGCTCCAACCATATCTGGACAGAGTCAACTCGACTTCGAATGATTTCTTGCAGCCGAAGAAGACGATTTCCTTCTCCGATTTCTCAGCCAAATGGAAGGCACTGATTTTGAGACACAAAAAGCCATCAACGCAGCTCACTATTCAGGGCCATATCCAAAATTTGCTCTTACCAGCTCTCGGACACCAAGAGGTTCGGTGCATCCAGACAGAGGGCGTTCAGTCTCTGCTCTCGGATCTGCGAACCAAACTGAGTCCGAAAACACTCCGTAACGTCAAAGCGACCATATCAATGATGTGGCGAATCGCCAAGGCTTGGGGCTACACCGAGCATGATGTGGCTTCCGGTCTCGACCTTCCGTCTGTGGCACGCTCAAAGCAACCATTCTTCACGGCGCCACAGATGCGGCGCATCATCGCGATCGCCAAGGAGCCCGAGGCGACGTTCTATTGG